>OCOJ01036180.1_pt2 | contig 13472 bp, 10 predicted proteins | sample 1539251 | NCBI WGS metagenome assembly OCOJ01 (sample SAMN01911457, study PRJEB22624) | soil metagenome | biome: Soil | place: Malaysia | collected 2012-04-30 | depth RA_metagenome m | reverse complement strand
AAGTGGTTTCGAAAGGCCGCGGACCAGGGTGAAACCTCGGGCGCCTACTACCTCGGCGTCACTTACGACGCCGGGCGCGGAGTCCCTCAGGACTACGCGCAGGCCCTGGTCTGGTATCGCAAGGCTGCCGACGCGGGGAACACGGACGCGCAGGCCAATCTCGGCCGCATGTACGCGGAAGGCCGCGGCGTTGCGAAAGACGACGCGGAAGCGTTGAAGTGGTTTCGCGCCGCGGCCGACAAGGGCAATGCGCGCGCGCAGGCCAACCTCGGCTGGATGTTCTACAACGGCCGCGGCGTGCCCAAGGATTACGACTCCGCCGTGCAGTGGTACCGAAAATCCGCCGAGCAGGGCAACGCCATCGGCCAGTTCAATCTCGCCGTGGTCTACGCGAACGGCCACGGCGTGCCGCAGGATGCGGTGGAAGCCTACATGTGGTACAGCCTCGCCGCGGCCCAGGGCAACGCGGAGGCGGGCAACCGCATGAACGCGTTGGCAAAGCAAATGACTCCGGCGCAGGTGGCGGAAGCGCAGCGCCGGGCAAGCGATTGGGCGGCGCAGCATCCGCACCGTTAGACGGCCATGGCTCTTCGCGCAACACAAATCGTCCTCGCTGTAACGGGCGTGCTCGCGACCTCTCTGGCGGTCGCTCCTCTGCCTGCGCGCGCCCAGGCACCGGTGACCTGCAATGGTCCGCTGACGGAGAGCGCCGTCATCAAACTGGCCGCCAGCGGCGTGCCCGAGCCCCGTCTGGTCCTCATCGTGAAAACCTGCGGCGCAGCGTTCCCCGTGACGAAAGATTCCGAGAGCCGGCTGCGTGCCGCTGGAGCCACAGACGCCGTGATCGCTGCCCTTCGCGAAGCGGCTCCCAAACCGAAGCCGCACACCAGCGCGCCGCCCAAATCGGAACCGGCAAACGAGAACGCACCTCCACGCACGCCTCCGGCGGCCTCTGAGCCGTCCAATCCGCCCACTAAAGCGCCCGAGGCGAACAAAAGCGCGGAGCCGGCTGAGAGAACTTCTCCTCCACCGAATCCTTCCACACCCAGCCCTGATCCCACGAATCCGCGCGTGCAATACGAGCGCGGCCAGTCATTCGAAACCGGCGCCGGTGTCCGCCCCGACCCCGTTGAAGCAGCGCGGTGGTATCGCCGGGCCGCGGACCAGAACTACGCGCCCGCGGAGGCCCGGCTGGGCTACTTCTACGAATACGGCATCAGCGTCACCTGCGATTTTACTGAGGCGTTGCGTCTCTATCGCCAGGCTGCGGATCAGGGCGACCCCGGCGGCCAGGCCGGATTGGGGCATCTCTATGGAGCCGGATGGGGCGTGCCGGCCGATTCCCGCGAAGCTCTTCGCTGGACGCGCCTGGCGGCTGAGGCCGGGAACCCGCGGGGAGAATCCAACCTCGGGGTGACGTACGAATTCGGAAACGGGCTTCCGCCGGATCCCGCGGAAGCAGCGAAATGGTATCTCAAAGCTATGGAGCAGGGTTACCCATACGGCTTCTACGACATGGCCAATCTCTATTGGGAAGGAAAGGGAGTGCCCGGTGACAAAGAACGGGCCAACGCCCTCTATCAGCAGGCCATGGAAAAGTTCCGCTCCAGCGCAGAGCAGGGCGATGCTTCGGCGCTTCTCATTCTCGCGCGGATATACGATCTGGGCCGTGCGGTCCCGCAAGATGCCGCGCAAGCGTTCAATCTCTATAGGAAAGCCGCCGAACGGGGCCTGCCCGTTGCGGAAAACATCATGGGCATCCGGTACCAGAATGGTTTGGGCACGCCCAAGGACGATCTGGAAGCGGTGGTGTGGTATCGACGCGCTGCTGAGCACGGGAACTCCGATGCCCAGGCAAATCTCGGCTATATGTACGACACCGGCACAGGCGTGGCGCGCGACTACGACAAGGCCGTTCAGTGGGCTCGCGAGTCCGCCGAGCGGGGAAACCCGACCGGCCAGTTCAATCTTGCCGCGTCCTACAGCGCGGGGCGCGGCGTGCCGCAGGACAACGTCGAGGCGTACAAGTGGTACCTGTTGGCGGAGGCCGCTGGATACAAACAGGCTACTGAGCGCATGCAAGAACTCGCCACCCACATGACCGGTGCGCAGGTTGCGGAAGCGCAGCGCCGGGCGAGCGATTGGGCGGCGCAGCATCGGCGGCGATGAACCCCTGCCGCTGCGTCAAGCAAGTTTGGCGTGCGAAGCGTATTAAGATGGCGGCTGCGAATCCCCGGACGCCTGTGGTGAACTGTGCTCGTAGAGTGGCGATGAACACCCGAGAATTATCGAAGCGCGCTGCCGCGCCCCTCGCGGCAGTCGCTGTCATTCTCTGCCTGTCCCCGTGCGCCGCCGCGCAGACACGCGTGCCCTGCTCCGGCCCGCTCAGCGAGCCGGCCGTCATCAAACTGGCTGCAGGCGGCGTCCCCGAGGCCCGGCTGATCCAGATCGTGTACGCGTGCGGGGTGACCTTTCAGGTCAGCCGGGAGAGTGAAGAACGGCTGAGAGCCGCGGGCGCGACGAATGCCGTGCTGGCCGCCATTCGCGCGAAAAGTCCAAAGCCCGCGAGTAAGCCTGCAACTCCGGAACAGCCTCCGCCGTCTCCCGCTCCGACGCGCGCGCAGCCGGGTGACTCCTCTCCGCAACCTCATGTGGTCCAGCTCCCGGTCAAGAGTGGCGAGGAAAACGCTGCGGCCGCGGAATCTGCGCGGATCGCGCCGCCGGATCTGCCCCGATCATACTTCGAGCGCGGCCAAGCGTACGAAGAAGGCCGCGGCGTGCCCCAGGATTACGCGGAAGCCGCCAAGTGGTACCGCCGCGCGGCGGACGAAGGGAATGCCGACGCGCAGAACAGTCTCGGCTGGCTCTACCGCTCCGGCCGCGGCGTCCCACAGGATTTGAGCGAGGCTCTGCGCTGGTTCCGGAAAGCCGCCGAGCAGGGCAATCCCGAGGCCGAGGCAAATCTAGGCTGGATGTACATGAACGGCCAGGGCGTGGCTCTGGATTATGCGGAAGCGGCCAAGTGGCAGCGCAAAGCCGCCGAACAGGGCAGCGCGATCGCCCAGTTCAATTTCGCCTGGCTCTCCGAGCACGGCAACGGCGTCCCGCAGGACTATGAGGAGGCCGTCAAGTGGTACCGCAAATCCGCAGAGCAGGGCAACGCCGCCGCGCAAACCAATCTCGCCTATCTGATCGCGCACGGCCTGGGCGCGCCGCGTAACTCCGCCGAAGCGGTCAAGTGGTACACGAAAGCGGTGGAGCAGGGCAACGTCCAGGCCGCCACCAACCTGGGCTACATGTACGAAAACGGCATGGGCATCCGGCGCGACTATGAAGTCGCCGTCAAGTGGTATCGCATGGCCGCGGAGCAAGGCATCGCCGCGGCACAGGACAATCTCGGCCTGATGTTCGAAAATGGCCGGGGCGTGGCGGCCGACCCCACCGAAGCCGCGCGCTGGTACCGCAAGGCCGCCGACCAAAACTACGCCCCGGCCGAGCTGCATCTGGGCATCCTGCTTTCCACGGGCCGCGGCGTGCCCCGGGACGACGTGGATGCGGCCGGCTGGCTTCGCAAATCGGCCGAACAGGGCAACGCCGATGCGCAGGCGCGTCTCGGCGCCATCTACGAGGAAGGGCGCGGAGTCACGAACGACGACGAACTCGCGGCCAAGTGGTATCGCAAGTCCGCCGAGCAGGGCAATCCGCTCGGCCAGTACCACTTGGGAGAAGCCTATCTGCTGGGCCACGGCGTCCCCCAGGGAAAGGTCGAGGCTTACATGTGGTTTACGCTGTCAGCCGAGGGCGGCTTCAAGGACGCGGCCGACCGCCTGGACGCGCTGGGCAAACTGATGCGCCCGGAAGAAATCGACGAGGCGCGCGGCCGCGCCGCGGAGTGGGCCGCCCAGCATCCGCGCCGCTGACTGGTTCCTCACGCTCCGTTTGACACGGCCTTCCCCGCGCCTTTATCCTGCATCTAATAAATAGTCGTGATGCTCAGCCGCTTCTATTAGCGATTGCCCCTTACGTCCCCGCCGCCGGCGGATCTCTCTTCCTCTGTTGTCTCGATTGCGCACGCGGATCACGCACAGACACGCTTCAGCGTGGGGTAGGTTGCCATGGCTACACTGTTCGACAAGCTGGACCAGATTGAGTCGCGCTACGACGAGCTCACCCGGGAACTTTCCTCTCCCGAAGTGGCCGCGGATTCGGCGCGGTTGCAAAAGCTCGCCCGGGCGCACGCCGAACTCGGCGAAATCGTGGAGAAGTATCGCGATTGGAAGAAGCTCGAGCAGGGGCTCGCCGACGCCAAGCAGCTTCAGGTGGAATCGAGCGATGCGGAAATGAAGCAGCTCGCCCACGACGAAGAGCGCCAGCTCGCCGCCCGGCGCAGCACGGTGGAGGAGGAGCTGAAACACCTGCTCGTTCCCCGCGACCCCAACGACGAGAAGAACATCATCCTGGAAATCCGCGCCGGCACCGGAGGCGATGAAGCCGCGCTGTTCGCCGCCGAACTCTTCCGCATGTACTCCCGCTTCGCCGAGTCGCAGGGATGGCGCGTCGAGGTCCTGGACAGCTCTCCCTCTTCGCTCGGCGGCCTGAAGGAAATCACCGCGTCCATTTCCGGCAAGAAGGTTTACTCCCGCCTGAAGTATGAAAGCGGGGTGCACCGCGTGCAGCGCGTCCCGGAAACCGAGCAGCAGGGGCGCGTCCATACCTCCGCGGCCACTGTCGCGGTGCTTCCCGAAGCCGACGAGATCGAAGTGAAGATCGAGCCGAAGGACATCCGCATCGACACGTTTTGCTCTTCCGGCCCCGGCGGCCAGTCCGTCAACACCACGTACTCGGCCGTGCGCATCACTCATTTGCCGACCGGCATGATTGTTTCCCAACAGGACGAGAAGTCGCAGATCAAGAACCGCGAGAAAGCCATGCGTGTGCTCCGCGCGCGCCTGTTTGAATTGGAGCGGGAAAAGCAACACGAGGCCATCGTGGCCGAGCGCCGCGGGCAGATCAAAACGGGCGACCGCTCGGAAAAAATCCGCACGTACAATTTCCCACAGAACCGTGTCACGGATCACCGCATCGGGCTGACGCTGCACCAGCTCACGGATGTCATGGACGGTAAGCTCGCTCCCATCGCAGACGCCCTGGTGACGCATTACGAATCGGAACGGCTGAAGCACGAACTCGCCGAGGTTTGATTGCCCCCAGGCTCGCGCGGCATGATGCTGCGACAAGAGCCCGGCATAGGTTGATTTCATCCCATGGATGTCCGCACCGCATTGCAACAGGCAGTGACCGAGCTGGAACGCGCCCGGGTTCCTTCCCACGGGCTTGCTGCGGAGTTGCTGCTGCAGCACGCTCTGGGGCGCGATCGCGCCTGGCTCTATGCCCATCCGGAAGAAGAAGTGGCGAGCGGCGAAGCCGAGAATTTTTTCCGGCTGATAACCCGCAGGGCCGCGGGAACGCCCACCCAGTATCTGACCGGCAAGCAGGAATTCTGGGGAATCGAGTTCTATGTCGCGCCCGGCGTGCTGATTCCCCGTCCGGAAACCGAACATGTGGTCGAGGTCGCTCTCGAACGGCTGAAGAACAAGCGCAAGCCGGAAAAGTCCGACCTGACCCTGCGCCGCGAGCGCATCGGCCGTGCGTTGCGCATCGTGGATGTGGGCACGGGCTCGGGTTGTTTGGCAGTCGCATTGGCTCACGAAGTACCCCAAGCGCGCATCTGGGCCACGGACGTCTCCCGCGCCGCGCTCGCCATTGCCTGGCGAAATGCCGCTCGCTACGATCTCGAGTCGCGCATTGAGTTTCTGGAAGCCAGCCTGCTCACCCCCTTCCTGCTGGGAGGCGCGGCGGAAAACGCGGTGCCGTTCGACCTGATCGTCTCCAATCCCCCCTACGTGGCTCGCTGGGAGTTCGCCGGACTGGCGCGCGAGCTGCGCGAACACGAGCCGCAGGAAGCGCTGCTCGCTGGGGAGACGGGACTCGAGTTCTATCGTCCGCTCATCCGCCAGGCGGAAAAGGTGCTGGCGCCGAGCGGGGCCATCGTGCTCGAAGTCGGCGCCGGACAAGCCGCCGAAGTCCGCGCGCTGTTCCAGGAAGGCTGGTGCGATCTTTCCGTGACTCCCGATCTGGCTGGGATTCCGCGTGTGGTGTCGGCCGTGCGCTCTTGATCCCAGGCGAGGAAGGATTTAGCCTCGCCCCAAGTCCATGCCCAAACTCTCGAGCTTCCGCGCCAAAAGAGAACTCGCTCCGGAGGGCCCATCCGGAACTGGCGCCGCCGAAGGCACCACCACCATCCTCCACGTGGACATGGACGCTTTCTTCGTCTCCGTCGAATTGTTGGACCGGCCGGACCTGCGCGGAAAGCCCGTGGTCGTCGGCGGGCAGCCGGACCAGCGCGGCGTGGTGTCCGCGGCCAGCTACGAGGCCCGCCGCTACGGGATTCAGTCCGCCATGCCCCTGCGCACCGCCGGGCGCCTGTGCCCGGACGCCGTTTTTCTCGAGCCCCGCCACGAGCGCTACAGCGAGTGGAGCGACCGCATCGCCGCCATCCTGGCCCGCTATTCGCCGCGTGTAGAAATGGCTTCGGTGGACGAGGCCTATCTGGACCTGGCCGGAACCGAACGGCTGCTGGGTCACCCGCTCGCGGCAGCCCACCGGCTGCGCCGGGAAATTTGGGAGAAAACGGGCTTGCCGTCCTCCATCGGTCTGGCGCGCACACGCCTGGTCGCCAAGGTAGCCTCGGATCAGGCCAAGCCCGCCGGCCTGCTCTGGATTCCCGCCGGCAGTGAGGCTGCCTTTCTGGCGTTGCTCACCGTGCGGAAAATACCCGGCATCGGACCTGTCACCGAATCGGCCCTGCGTGGATTGGGTATTGAGACGGTCGGCCAGCTCGCCGCCCTCCCGCGCGAACGTCTGGAAGACGTCTTCGGCCAGTGGGGCAGCGTGCTCTACCGCAAAGCTCGCGGCGAGGATACCTACGAATTTCTCGAAGACGCCGAGGCAAAATCCATCTCGCACCACCACACCTTTCCCGAAGATGTGGACGACCGCGCCGTCATCGAAACCACGCTCAGCCACCTGTGCCAGAAGGCAGCCAAGCGGTTGCGCGATGCCGGGCTGTACGCCGGAAGCGTGACGCTCGTGCTGCGCTATGCCGGATTCGAGACCATCACGCGGGCGCGCACGCTGCCTGCGCCCGTGGATCTCGATCAGGACATCGTGCGCGTGGCCCGCGAACTCCTCGCCCAGCACCGCGACCCGCGGCGGCGCGTCCGGCTCGTCGGCGTTTCCCTCACTTCGTTGTCGCACGGCGAGCGGCAGCTCGACCTGCTTGATCCCGCCCGCCGCGAGAAGCTTGAAAAGCTCGCGCGCGCTTCCGACCGCCTGCGCGAGCGGTTCGGCTTCGACAAGGTGCAGCTCGGCGGCTCCGTCGGCAAGCCCCGCCGCCCTTGAAGCTTGTCCCAGAGCGAGTGCGTTCGGCCATGAGCGGGAGTTTCTCGGAGAATGGCCGGAAAATGGCAGAAGCGCAAAGAAAATCGCAATGGGCTTTTGGCCGGGACGAAAACCGGCCAGAATAGTTCGCGCCGGTCTGTATGTTCGCGTGTCTGCCCATGGCCAGCAAACTCTGCCCATCTAGAACCGCGCCTGAGGGACTTCCCGACCACACGCCCAAGAGGATTTTGTTTCTCAACTAGGAGAGTGGAATGGCTCATCTCTTAAGGAGTTTTCAGGTGAAATCGCTGCCGTTGATGCTTTGTATTGGGGTGCTGTCGGTGTGTCCTATTACTCTTGCGCAGAACGCTTCGCCAGGGCAGGAAGCAACCCCCGCGAAGTCGGACGCACAAATCTCATTCAGTGCCTTGAAGAGCCTGGCGGGCACGTGGACCGGGTCAGTCACGACCGATCCCCCTAATCCCGAGATAAACGGGCCCATGCAAGTCACGATGCGCGTGGCCTCCCGCGGACACGTCCTGGTTCATGAGATTGCGCCCGGGGGAGTACCGGAGCCGACCATCATTTATCTGGAGAGTGATCGCCTGACGCTGGTTCACTACTGCGAAGCTGGCAACCGGCCTCGGATGGTGGCTCGCAAATCGCCGGATCAGAAGACCGTGGAGTTCGATTTTGTCGACATTTCCGGTAGCACACGGCCTGCATACCTGAATCATTTCGTGTTTACCATCATCGACGCCGACCACCACACCGAAGACTGGACGTTCATGCTGCCCGGCGACAAGCTGCTGCACGCGCACTTCGATCTGAAGCGAGCAAAGGAAAGCGTCCGCCCGCCAGCCGGGAAATGACGGAGGCCAGAAGTCCCCACCCTTGCCATCCACCAGACGCATCTAGCCTGCGTGGTACACTCGCCGTCGATGTCCACAAATCCATCCGCAACCGGCGGTGCGCGCTCGTCCACCTCCTACCGGGCGGGCCGCGCCCTCGGCCGCGTGCGGACCTTCTGGCAGCGCGTAACCGACGGCATACAGATTTCGGAGCTGTGGGCGCAGTTTCAATCCGAAGCGCGCACCAGTTACGGCCTCTACTCCCGCGATGTGGACTGGGAAGCCGTGCGGCGCGGAAAACGATGGCAGCGGCCGTTCCGCGCGGGCGGCGCCCTGTTCTGGGCTATGCTGATGAAGCTCAGCCCGGCGCGGCGCGTTCTCCTGTTGCTGGCTGTGGCCTCGCTGATTCTTTTCCCCGTACAGGTTGAGACTGACCACAGATCCGTGNATTGTCGCCTCTCCGGGTATTTTCGCCCCGGGCGTGCTCCTTCTTTTCCTCCTGCTGGCTCTGGAGCTGGCTGACCGTGTGACCATGAAGCGCGACCTGGAAATCGCCAGGGAAATCCAGCGTTGGCTCGTGCCGGAGAAACCGCCCGAAGTTCCCGGCTACGACATTGCTTTCTTTACCCGCCCGGCAAACACTGTGGCCGGCGACTACTACGACACGATTCCCCGTAGTTCGGCCCAGGACGCCGGAGCGAAGGAGGGAAATCTTCTCGTTGTAGTCGCCGACGTCGCGGGGAAGAGCGTGCCCGCCGCCATCCTGATGGCCACCTTCCAGGCCAGCCTGCGCGCCGTGGAAGCCACGGGCNGTGGAAGCCACGGGCAGTTCGCTGGCGGAGATTGTCCCCAGCCTCAACAGCTACGTGTGCGCGAACAGCCAGAGCGGATTGCGCTTCATCACGGCGTTCTTCGCGGAACTCACTCCGGGCAGCGGCGAATTACGCTACACCTGCGCCGGCCATCATCCCGCTTTGATTCGCCGCGCAAGCGGAGAACTGAAGGAGCTGGCGGAAGGAGGTTTGCCGCTCGGCATCGAGCTGGATGAAAGGTTTCCTGCCGGCCAAGCCAGCCTCGCCCCGGGCGAGTTCCTGTTCGTGTACACGGACGGGTTGATCGAAGCCCTGAACCCGCAAGGAGAGGAATTCGGCAAGGCTCGACTCCTGAATCTGCTGGGCCCGTGCAACTCCGCAAATTCTGCAGCCGAGATCCTTGCTAACGTCACTCGCGTGCTCGACGGGTTCGTCGGAGCAGCCCCGCAGCACGATGACGTCACCTCGGTGGTCGTGCGCCGGCGCCCGGCGAATTAGCACAGCAAAGCCGCTCGCGGAAGGAGGGAGCGGTGCTGGAACCCGGGCCGCCTCCCGCCTTGTGGCCTGCTGCCCGGTGGCCGATAATCCTCCTATGGACGCGCGCCAACTGGCGGACCGCATCTGCGGCGTACTTCGCGATGCGGGCTACCAGGCCTTCCTGGTGGGTGGATGCGTGCGCGACATCGTGCTCGGGCGTCCGGCGCAGGACTTCGACGTCGCCACCGACGCCACGCCGGACCGCGTCCAGGCGCTCTTCCCCGGCAGTGTGGGCGTGGGCGCCGCGTTCGGCGTAATCCTCGTCCTCGATCCCGACTCCGGCGCCAGGGTGGAAGTCGCTACCTTCCGCACGGATTTGAGTTATTCCGACGGCCGCCGTCCCGATGCCGTCGTGTTCAGCAAATCCGCCGAGCAGGACGTGCGCCGCCGCGACTTCACCATCAACGGCCTCCTGCTCGATCCCCGCGGGGACCGTATTCTCGATTTCGTGGGCGGGCAGGCGGATCTCCGCGCCGGAATCGTGCGTGCCATCGGGAATCCCGACGAACGTTTCCGCGAGGACAAACTGCGCCTGCTTCGGGCCGTCCGGTTCGCCGCGCGGTTCTCCTATGCGATCGAGCCCGCCACGTTTGCCGCCGTCTGCCAGCATGCCGCGGAGATTGCTGCCGTCTCCGCCGAGCGCATCCGCGAAGAGCTGACCCGCATTCTCACGGAAGGCGGCGCGCGCCGCGGCTTCGAGCTGCTGGAGGACACGCGGCTGCTCGAGCAGGTTCTACCGGAAATCGCGCGTATGCGCGGCGTCCAGCAGCCTCCGGAATTTCATCCCGAGGGGGACGTCTGGACGCATACACTGCTCCTTCTCGAACTGTTGCCCGCCGGCGTGTCCCCAACCCTGGCCTGGGGAGCGTTGCTCCACGACGTGGGCAAGCCTCCCACCTTTTCGCCCCCGCGTGGTCCAGGCGACCGCATCCGCTTCGACGGCCATGTGGAAGTCGGGACGCGCATGGCGGAGGAAATCGCGCGCCGGTTGAGATTTTCGGGCGAAGAGACCGCGCAGGTCGCCGCGCTGGTCGCCCAGCACCTGCGCTTCAAGGACGTCTTCGAGATGCGGCCGGCCACACTCAAACGATTCGTGCGCCAGCCTCAGTTCCCCGAGCATCTGGAATTGCATCGTCTGGACTGCCTGGCCTCGCACCGCAACCTCGATGCCTACGAGTTTGTGCGGCGTTTTCTCGACGAGACGCCGGCCGAGGCCGTGCGTCCTGCCCGGCTGATCAACGGGGACGATCTCAAACATTTGGGATTGCCGCCAGGCCCCGGCTATCGCCGTATCCTGGACGCCGTCGAGGAGGCCCAATTGGAGGGCCGGGTTACCTCGCGGGACCAAGCCTTGCAGTTTGTCCGTCAGTACTCCAGTGAGAAGCAAGGTCTGGCTGTTCCCAAGTCGGGGTGAAGGGTGGTCTCATTCAAGGCAGATCGGAGCTGCATATAGAGGAGAGTGAGCTGCGAGATATAGCCAAGCCATTCTGCGAAAAGCAGTTAGCGAAAAGTTGCAATATTTAGCGGGAGACGCTAAGATATGCTGACTTCTGGATAGTAATTGCGCGCAACCGGCCGCCACCCTCGGCCATCCAATGGTCTGTACAACCCCTCTTCGCCCTCCGGGGCGACGGGGAACAAAGTGAGGAACTGATTATGGGTGACAAGCTGACTCGGATCCCTCCCGAACTCCCCATCCTTCCCGTGCGGGAGACGGTGCTCTTCCCTGGTGCCGTCATGCCGCTCACGGTGGGCCGCGAGAGTTCGCTGGCGCTTCTGGAGTCCCTGCACGGCGATGAGAAGGTGATCGGAGTCGTTGCGCAGCTCGACCCGCGCATTGAAGAGCCCACCGGCACCGACCTGCACGCCGTCGGCACGGCCGCCAAAATCCACAAGATGGTGCGCATGCCGAACAACACCGTAGTGGTGTTTCTGGAAGGCCTGCAGCGCATCCGCATCGCCGAAATGATTTCCTTCCGGCCCTTTCTCCGCGGGCGCGTGAACATCGAAGCGGACATTCTCGGCCCCGTGGATTCGGAGCTGACCGCGCTGGTGCGGCAGGCCCAGGAGCTCTTCCGCGATGTGGTGGCCCGCTCGCCCCAGCTTTCCGACGACTTGCAAAATCAAGTGATGAGCCACGAGGATCCGGGGCACCTTTCCGATTTCATTGCCCACACGCTTCCCTCGCTCTCCACGCTCCTGCGCCAGGAACTGCTGGAGACGGCCAGTGTCCGCAAGCGCCTGGAGAGCCTGGTCCGCGAACTCTCCAAGGAGCTGGAAGTCCTGGAGCTGCGCTCCAAGATCCAGGAGCAGGTCCAGGAGCAGGTCAATCAGAACCAGCGCGAATACCTGCTGCGTGAACAGATGAAGGCCATCCAGAAGGAGCTCGGCGAAGGCGAGGACGTCCAGAGCGAAATCGAGGAGCTGCGCAAGAAGATCGAGGCCTGCGGCATGCCCGCCGAAGCCCGCAAGGAGTNGCGAGCGCGAGCTGAAGCGGCTGAGCAAAATGCAGTCCGCCTCGGCCGAGTACATGGTCTCGCGGACCTATCTGGACTGGATGACCACGCTGCCGTGGCAGAAATCTTCGGGCACGGAAGAAATCGACATTCCCAAGTCGCAAACCATTCTCGACGAAGACCACTACGACTTGAAGAAGGTCAAGGAGCGCATCCTCGAATACCTGGCAGTGAAGAAGCTCCAGCCGGCCATGAAGGGACCCATCCTCTGCTTCGTCGGACCTCCCGGAGTGGGCAAGACTTCGCTGGGCAAGTCCATCGCCCGGGCTATGGGGCGCAAGTTTGTCCGCATCTCCCTCGGCGGCATGCACGACGAAGCGGAAATCCGCGGCCACCGCCGCACCTACATCGGAGCGCTGCCCGGACAGATTATCCAGGGCATCCGCCGCGCGGAAACGAACGATCCCGTCTTCATGCTGGACGAAGTTGACAAGCTGGGCCGCGATTTTCGCGGCGATCCGTCGGCGGCACTGATGGAAGTGCTGGACCCGGAACAGAACGCGACGTTCCGCGACCACTACCTCGACGTCCCCTTCGACCTCTCCAGGGTCATTTTCATCGCCACGGCCAACTGGATGGACCCCATCCCCGAGCCGCTGCGCGACCGCATGGAGATCATCGAACTCCCCGGATACACCGAGGAGGAGAAGATCCACATCGCCCGGAAATACCTGATCCCCAAGCAGGCCAAGGAGCACGGCCTGAAGGAAGGCGAGAACATCGAGTTCGCCGAGGAGGGATTGCGCGAAATCATCCACAGCTACACGCGTGAAGCCGGAGTGCGCAATCTCGAGCGCGAGATCGCCACGCTCTCACGGCGCCAGGCGCGTCGCATCGCGGAGGGACAGACGGAGAAGCTCGAGGTCACCGCGGAGGTCGTGCGCCAGGCCCTCGGCGTCCCCAAGTACCGCACCGAAAAGGAAGTCGAAGAGCGCGTCAACCGCCCCGGCGTTTCCGTGGGGCTGGTGTGGACGCCCGCGGGCGGCGACATCGTGTTCATCGAAGCCTCGCGCATGCCCGGCGGCAAGCAGTTCACCATGACCGGAAGCCTCGGCGACGTCATGCAGGAGTCCATGAAGGCTGCGCTCACCTGGGTGCGCGCCAACGCCACCCACTACGGCATCGATCCCGATTTCTTCAAGGACAGCGACATCCACATCCATGTTCCCGCCGGCGCGGTGCCGAAAGACGGCCCCTCGGCCGGCGCCGCGATGGTCACCGCACTGGTCAGCCTGATGTCCAACCGGCCGGTGCAGCCGCGCGTGGCCATGACCGGGGAGACGTCGCTCTCAGGCGTCATCTTGCCCGTCGGCGGG
>OCOJ01053596.1_pt3 | contig 13473 bp, 15 predicted proteins | sample 1539251 | NCBI WGS metagenome assembly OCOJ01 (sample SAMN01911457, study PRJEB22624) | soil metagenome | biome: Soil | place: Malaysia | collected 2012-04-30 | depth RA_metagenome m | reverse complement strand
GAAAGAGCATACATGCCGCCGGAGCCGATCGCACAAAGACCATCATCGGGTTCGATCACGTCGCCGTTGCCGGAAAGCACAAAGGTGGACTTAACATCGGCAACGATCAGCAACGCTTCCAGGTGGCGCAGCGCGCGGTCCTTGCGCCAATCCTTGGCGAGTTCCACCGAAGCCTTCTGCAGGTTCCCGGAATGCTCCTGAAGCTTGCCTTCAAAGCGTTCGAAGAGAGAGATGGCGTCGGCAGTCGATCCGGCAAAGCCGGCGACAACCTTGTCATTGAAGAGTCGGCGCGTTTTTCTGGCCGTGTGCTTCAGAACGTGATCGCCCATGGTCACCTGGCCATCGGCGATGAGAACAANNNNTTTATTTTCCTTGCGCACACAAAGCACCGTAGTGCCGTGCCTCTGCGCCTCTCCAGGGCAATTTCGCATCTCCCAAGTATAACCCGAGCGCCCACTCCGGTCATGGCGAGAAGAGGTGTAGAAAATGGGACGGACTATTGCGAAATTTCGCGGAGAGAAAGTACCTTGAAGTTCGTAGGCGTCAACGCTTGGAGGATTGTGCACGAATTGAAGTAAATACCGTTGCCTCCCATGTTAGAAGCAAAGCTGACCGAAGACGCACCAAGATTGGGGTCGGCTAGCACAGCGCCACTGATGGGATCGCGAGATCGCGCCACCACTACAGCGCCGTTAAACTGACCAATGCCTGCGTGTGATCCCGTAATTGTACCTTTCCCAATCACCAGAACGATTCCTTGCCAGGAGGCATCCGGATCGTAAATTAGATTCCCGGTGACCAACAGAAGTCCGTAGCCGGTGTTATGCCAGGACGTGAGGTCCAGGTCGCCGTTCACCACTATGGTCATCGGAATGGTGGGCCAAATTCCCGATGCCGCCGTCGTCACAGTAGAACCCGGCACGGTCGTCCCCGGTGGCGTGGGTGACAGGACAACATCGGCACTCTGACTGATCGTCTGAATCAATGCTTCCATCTGGCTCGGCTTTTGGAGCCTGGGCGGAAGGCTGACTTGACCTACGCTCGGTGTCGCGGCGGCCGGCGGCGGTGGAGCAAAGCCCTGGTAATTCCCTGTGACATTAAGCGGTGCTGTCGGGATGCCGCTCACTACATTTGGCTGGTCGGCCGAGTTTGTGTAGCCGACCGCGGACACTGGAGACAGTGCCGGACTGGCGCAAGTCCGGCCTGTCGTCGGATCGTTCCCGTTGACGTAGAACCCGCTCGAATCGGGTCCTGCGTAGGTGACCCCATTGCCAGCAAGCGTTAACGCCGCAGGGAACCCTTGGTTTAATTGAAGGGGCGGCGGGGCCAGGACGTACTGCAGCGAATTCGGAGCCACGACGTATTGGACCAGCTTGGTGCTCTTGTCCGGCATTACTGCAAGAGCGGTGAGTTCCAGCGCTTGCGCTCCGCTTGACGTGCGATTCAATCCCGAGCCGTTGTAGTAGAGAAGGGTGATGCCGTCATTCGCATGCAAACCATCCACGTCCAAACCGAGTGCCTTCTCCGTAATCGCGTTGATGCGCACCCACTTGAACATCGGACCAGGAAATCCCCCCATTGGTGAGACGGAAGTCACCGATGGTGTGTGCACAGTTGCACTGGTGATTTGAATCCCGAATTCCGAGAAGTACTCACTGTCATAATAGGGGCCCGATGAGTCTGTGGGATCAACCGTCTCGCTATTTGCCGGGTTAATGATGTAGAGCACATCGTTCAATTGGAAGTTGGTTCCTTGGCCCGGCGGAAACAGGTCGTTATAGGACGAGCTCTTGTTAATGTAGTCCGGATTTTTGTACAGCAGCCTGCCACGTGCTTCCTCAAGACCGGCCACGCCTGCGTAGTAGGCGCCAGTGGCCATCCGGTAATTCCCGGCGAGGGCGGTATCGGTCCCAGAAGAGACCACCAGGGCAATGGCGACCACGCTGATCAGCAGCAGTGCGAAGATCGCAATGAGCAGAGCGACTCCCGCATCACTCTGTCCCTGGCTTTTCGATCTGCGTCGCAATCTCAACTTGCGATTTCCTTTCAGTTCGCCGTGTTCGTCCGATGGCCCCGGCCCGTTAGTTCGATAAGTTTCGGTGCACCTGTCTGCAGGNTCCGGTTGCGGCGTCTGCACGATGAGCGTGATATCGACATCGCTAATGTACCTGGGCGCGTTATACGCGCCTGCTGAGGTGCAAAGTTGTGACCCAGCTAGTGTGCTGCAGCTATAGACAAAAATTGGCTGCGTGACGCCGTTCACCACATTATTAACCAGAGGCATCATGACACCACTAGCAGAAAAAGCGGATACCGGATCACCGGAGGTCTTGGGGACTACTCCGCGATAAAGAATATTCCCCACGAGCTGATAGCGAATCCAACTCACGGTGCTTCCTGGATTCTGACTGGTGAAATTTGTCTCCACGATCAGGTCAAAGTCTCCGGGCGTTGGAGAACACGTCGACCCAACCTGGCAGTCCGTACTGGGATAGCCCGGATCCCAGGCAAACGGGGCCACCGCATAACTCAACGGATTGGACGTATTCGAAAACATACTGGGAGAAGGGTAGCCCGACATATTTACATCGCGCACAATCTGATCCAAGCCCAGCCGCGCTTCCTGGAAAGATCCAGACATTTGGGTTTCGCTGGCGTATTTCTGCTGGGAGACTTGAAGCAGTCCGAACATAGCTGCGCAAATGACCATGAAGATCGCCGTGGCCACCAGCAATTCCAGCAGCGTAAAACCCTTCTGCGAGGATCGGTGCCGCCTCATTTCACTTCTCCGCCATCGTGTCCAGCGTAATCGGCAGCGTGGGCGTTTCCATGCCACGTCGGAATACGCCAACGATAAATCGCTTTCCCGTGACAATAGAGCCTTTCGTGATCGTGATCACGGCCCAGCGGACGTCATAGGGAGCGCCTAGAGAATCGTTTGGATCGATATAGGTGAAGTTGTAGCCACTTACCGGTGTGGCAGAGAAATCGATGATTGGTGCGCCGAAACTGTTAGCCACCACGCTGCAGCCAACCAGAGTGTTCGGTATTGTGGGGTCACCTAGATTACAAGCGGTAGAAGGAGGACAAGTGACGCCCTGCGGGTCGCTAAATGTTGTGGCCGTGAGCAACTGTTCCCTCAGCGCCTCCATCTCGCGCTGGGCAAACACGAGCGCCGTGCCGTCGTTGCGATTATTCGAATTCAGCAGGACGGAAGTGGGCACAAGTTGAGCGACGGCCACCAGGCCGAAGAGCACAATCACCGTGGCGATCAGCATTTCCGTCAGGGTGAAGCCGCGCTGGCCGTGGCGCCGAATTGGGGGTTTGGGACTCATCNGAGCGACGGCCACAAGGCCGAAGAGCACGATGACCGTAGCGATCAGCATTTCCGTCAAGGTGAAACCGTGCTGCCCAGAGCGCCGATTTGTGAGTTTGTGGCTCATCCTATTCTGCGCTTATCTTACCTCTGTTCTTGCCAATTGCCAGAGGCGTCCGCCGACCAGATCTGGATCGAACCGGCCGGCATCAGCAATATCGCACGATATCCTGCATCCGGTGCGACGCTACTCGCCAGATAAAAGACGTTCACATTTGTCGGCGGCTTGACTGCGCCGCGCGCATCAAACAGTATCGATGATCCGGACGGGGAGGGTGCCGTCAACGCCAGGCCGTTCAGCGCTGTGGACAATAGCGCAGATGCGGCAGGAACGCTTCCCTGATCGACCAGATTTCCTGCATTTCCCAGCAGGATCATCTTTTCCGTAGGGTCCTGAATGCCATTTCCATTGGAATCTGCCCATAGTACTGTCATCCCAGGATAGCTACCCGATGGTTGTATTACGCAGTTCACAGGTTTGTTCAAGCGAATGGCCTCATAGCGCGTCAACCGCAGGATGTCCGCCACTTGTAGAGCCGCGTTCGACAATTGGTACGCGTGATAGGCACGTAGAAAGATGGGTAGTCCAATCGCCATCAGAACCATTGCCACCAAAACTGCGACAATGAGTTCTGTCAGACTGAAGCCTGCCTGTCGCTTCACGGACAGTGGCAATGGCCAACCTTCCCTCTTAAAACCAAGTGCCCGGGGCTGTGGGGAGCACTCTAGAGCCACCCTGGCTGGACTAGAACCTATAACCTAACAGGTATTAGACGGCTTTAATAGCCGCTGCTTTAACGAGTATTACCCAATCTGGAACACCACATACCGCTACCCCACTTCCGGCGGTTACTTGCTTGGTTTGCTCTTCCCGCCGGTCTCCTTGAACCGCTTCTCAAGGGCTGCGCGGGTGAAAAAATCGGCTGCGAGACCCGGGTTTGGGCGGCAATCATCATAAAAGATCTGCATTGTGCGACGCCCATCCCGCTCCCGGGTAATCTGCATAGGGATTTGCACCCCGCCTTTGGGCTGGTAATTCGTGTAAATGGCAACATCTTCACGGGATTGGCCGGTTTCCTCGTCCTGGGTCGTCACCACGCTTCGAACCAGCAAGTGCGTGGAGCGTCCAACAGCTAGGCGAACCGTGCGCCCGTCCGGATCCGTAATTTCCACCCAGTCCACAGGACGCAGGTCTACGGTGTCCAGGCCTGCCCACCGGTAATGAACGCCCTGCTCCTTCGTCCGCAGCCGCAGAAGATTATCGAGGTTTTGCCGCGCGGCCTCCTGGAATTGGGAAACCGAGCTGTCTGGCATTTCAGAAACTCCACCGCGGTCCATGATCCATCCATGTTCTCCGCTGAAAAGCGTGATCACCAGGCCGCCGTGCGTGATGTCCAAGTCTTGGACACCGATTAGGTAACCCAGGAGGGTATTGCGGCTGTGGGCAACGTAGTCCATGCGGTTCTTGTCAGGGAATTGCCAGGAATCCTTCAGGGCGATGTAGCCGCTTAGCTCACCGTTATGCCCGATGAGGGCGCGGCGGCCGTCGCACTGGCGCTCGGTCATCCCCATATAAGCGGGCCCGCCCATGGCATCAACGACCTGCGCCAGGATTCGCTTGGCCCTGGCTTCGCTCTCTTCAGGCGCAATTGTGTCTGGATTTTGAGCCAGGACGTTGGCCGACAGCAGGAGCAATCCGACCAACAGGAACGGTCCCAACTTGTGCATGCTCATCCGCACAACACCGAGCCTCCATTCACATTCAGAATCTCGCCATTGATGAAATTCGCCAAGTCCGAAGCCAGGAAAAGAATTGGCCCGGCAATCTCTTCGGGGGTGGCCGCGCGTCCCAGGGGAATCACGCTAGCGGCCATTTTCTTGCCTGCTTTGGTATCCAGCACGGGATTGGACATATCTGTGGCTACCCAACCCGGCGCAACGCTGTTCACCAGAATGCCGTGACGCGCCAGTTCCGTGGACAGGCCTTTTGTCAGGCTGATGATTCCGCCCTTGGAGGCGCCATAGTGCGTGTGCAAGGGCTCGCCGCGTTGCCCTGCGGTCGAACTGACCGGAATGATCTTTCCGGACTTCTGCTTGATCATCTGCGGCACGGAGAAGTGAATGATCGAGTACACACTCTTCAGGTTAATGCGCATCATGTCGTCCCATTGTTTCTCGGTCATTTTCTCGATGGGCAGATCTTCCAGGTTCCAGATGCCGGCATTGGGCACGAGGATGTCCAGGCGGCCCAATCGCTTAATGCAGTGCTCGACCAGCTTGCGATTGTCGTCGTGTTTGCCCACATCGGCCTTAAAAGCTTCCACCCGCGTGCCGTGCTTGGCAGCTTCCTGCTCGACCTGCTTGGCGGCTTCCTTGCCGGTGTTATAGCTGAAGATGACGTCCGCGCCGGCCTGCGCAAACATCTTGACCGCAGCGGCCCCGATGCCTCGGGAACCTCCTGTGATAAGTGCCGCTTTTCCTGCCAAAGAGATCATGTTTCCCCCATGTTCTGATTCGAAAATTTATCGTGCGGTTGGACCTGAACTACGAGTTCGTGACGGGGACTTTGCGCGCTCCCCGTGCGGCGGCCACCAGTTCGGAAAATAGCCGTTCGGCTAACGCGTCTCCCGGCATGCGCTCCGGGTGCCACTGTACGCCGATGACCCAGTTGGCATCGCCGGTCCATTCCACGCTTTCGATGATGCCGTCGGCGGCTTGTCCCGTGATGCGCAACTGACGGCCGGGCTTGGCGATGGATTGATGGTGCGAGCTGTTCACCACGGCCTCGTTTGAACCGGCCATGTTTGCCAATTGGCAACTGGCGACAAACCGCACCTCGTGCCGCGGATCCGCCGGTGGTTCAGGCGACAGGTCCCTCTTGCGGTGAGCGATTTGCGTGCCGGTCTCGCCCCGAATGTCCTGGATCAGCGTGCCGCCGAGGTAGACGTTCAAGAGCTGGCAGCCGTAGCAGATGGCCAGCACGGGTTTCTGTGCGCCGAAGGCATGGCTGAGAATAGCGCGATCCGTCTCCTCACGGGGCAGGTCCGCAGGCTCAGACTTACCGTGATTCACAGCGCCGTATTCGGCCGGATTGACGTCCGACGGGCTTCCAGGCAGGACAAAGCCATCCAGCCCCTGGAGTTGCCCCTCAAGCGTCTCTGACTTGGATAGGGAGAGGAGAACTGCTTCCGCCCCCGCCTTTTGCACCGCATCCAGGTAATTCCGGATTTTGGGCAAGTTCCCGGCAACCTCCTCCTGCAAGGTCCGCCAGGGGATGCCAATCCTTGGTCGGTTGGGTCCGTCGAGCTTCATGGAACCCAGAATCGTAACATCCGGCGGGGAAGGGCAGCAACCCGACCCCTGGCGTGGGATTGGAAGGGTACATCGTTACCCCCTGGCGGTCGGGTTTGGGTCGCTGCTTCAACTCGATCGGGTATCACACCCGGCGTGCTGCCGGCCTGTCGAGTTGGCTCTTAAGATGTCTCTTCTGCCGGCCGGACGAGCCAAACCTAGGCGCGCTTGGCCAGGGTTTCCGGCAGGGCTTCGTCGAGACAAAACTCGGGCCGGTGGAAGAAGGAAGGAAGTTCCTGTAGCTTTTGCTGTAGCTTTTCCAGCTTGTCGGAACGCACGGTGACATGGCCGAGCTTGCGCGCGGGTCGCGGCGATTTTCCATACAGGTGCAAGTGGGTGTTGGGCACTTTCAGCAGCGGCTCGGGCTCAGGGAGTTCGCCGATCAGATTCACCATCGCGGAATGGCCGATGGCCTTGGTCGACCCGAGCGGCAAACCGAGAATCGCGCGCAAGTGATTTTCGAACTGGCTGGTCACCGCGCCTTCGATCGACCAGTGGCCGGAATTATGAACGCGCGGGGCCATTTCATTGGCCAGCAACTTCCCTTCGAATTCAAAAAACTCAATGCACAGCACGCCGGCATAGCCCAGTGATTCGAGCACCCTCCGCGCAGCCTCTTCGGCGATTTGTTGCAAGGCCGGTGAAAGGTTAGGAGCGGGGGCGAGCGAAAGCCGAAGAATACCTCCGCGATGATGATTTTCCACCAGAGGGTAGAATGCCGTTTCGCCGGTGACGCTACGCACGCCTAGGATGGAAACCTCGCGCGAGAAGGGCACAAATTTTTCCAGTATCAGGGGAACCGCTGGCAATTCCGGACGGGTTTTCTCCACGTCGTCATGAGTGCGCAGTAGCCGCTGCCCCTTGCCGTCGTAACCCAGTCGGCAGGTCTTCAACACCGCCGGTAAGCCAACTTGTTTAATGGCGGCATCGAACTCCTCGCGCTTCGCAATCTCTGCGAACTCCGTTGTGGGGATCCCCAGGCGCCGAAACAGCCGTTTTTCGTGCAAACGGTCCTGCGCTTCTTCGAGGGCGGCGGCGGGCGGATAGACGGGGACGCGCTCGCCGAGAAAGCGCGCCGCTTGTACCGGCACATTCTCAAATTCGTAGGTGGCCACCTCGAGGCCGTGCGCGAACTTCTCCAGCGCCTGCTCATCGGTGTATTCCGCCGTGACGCGGTGCGCAATGCGGCCTACGGGCGCCTCAGGCGAGGGGTCCAGAAACCGAAAATGCAAGCCTAACGGATACCCCGCCAGCGCCAGCATGTAGCCGAGCTGCCCGCCGCCAAGGATTCCGATGGTCATGCGCGCTTCTTCCTTCTCGAGCTTTTCGCGCCTGAGGTCGCACTCCTCAGCGCGGCCACGGCTGGATCGGGCGTGGCCAGAACTTTTGCGGTTTGCGTCTGACGGAATTCTCGCAGCGCCTCGCGAATCTCTGCGTGTTTGTTGCCGAGCATCGCTGCCGCCAGCAAAGCGGCGTTGATCGCTCCGGCCTTTCCGATGGCTAGAGTTCCGACGGGGATTCCGCCGGGCATTTGCGCGATGGAGAGCAGGGAATCCAGCCCTTTCAGCGCCTTGGATTCCACGGGAACACCCAGCACCGGCAGAACGGTCTTCGAAGCAGTCATGCCGGGCAGATGCGCAGCGCCGCCGGCGCCGGCGATGATCACCTCGATGCCACGCTGCTCCGCCGAAGAAGCGTATTCGAAGAGCAAGTCTGGCGTACGGTGTGCGGAAACCACCCGAGTCTCAAAAGGGACACTCAGTTCTTGCAAGGTTTTTGCGGCATGCTCCATGGTCCCCCAGTCCGACGTGGAACCCATGATGATGCCTACGAGCGGCTTTTTGTCTCCACCTGTCACACCTTTGGACTCCCGCTTGCGCCGAGCCTCCTGTAGCATAGGCTTTAGCCTGTGTTGCGCATTAAGTTTCATTATTCGCGAAAGTCTTCCCTGGCGATTCCTTTAGAAAAGAGAACGCCGGCCCCGTGGCCGGCAAAGCATCGCAGCAAGCCACCATTCTACGGCCTTTTCGCGCCGGAAGCGACCTTCGCGCGTTCTTTCCATGCGTGGCGCAACTGGCCCACAAGATACAGCGAGCCGGTGATGAAGATTGCGTCTTCGGGACACGCTTTCGCAACCGCAAGCTCCAGCGCAACGTCCGCATCGCGAACCACCGTGAAGTGTGCCGCATGGTGCCCCGCCATTTCGGCGAGTTGGGCAGCGCTAACCGCTCGCGGAGAATTGGGCTGCGTAAAGATGACTTCGGCGACAAGAGGAAAGAGGGAGCCCGTGACTTCATCCACAGCCTTGTCCCGCATAGCGCCATAAATCAGAATGACTTTGCGCCCGGCGAAGTTCTCCTTTAAGAAATGCGCAAGTTCATGTGCCGCGCCGGGATTATGCGCGCCGTCAAGATAAATATCGGGCTGCGATTGGAGTTGTTCGAGGCGTCCCGGCCAGACCGTTGCGGCAATGCCGCGCTCGATATTCTCATCGGTGATCCGATAGTCCCTTGTTTGGAGCAGCCGCGCCGCAGCCACTGCGTTCAGCGCATTTTGCAACTGGAAGCGACCCGGCAATCGTGGAGCGAGCAAAAATTGTGTCCCGCTGGACATCTCCGTAATCATCGCGCGCGCACAACCGCTCTCCACGTGTTCTTGCTCGATCCGAAATGCTTCTTCCGTCTCCACAAGCGGACAATTCAATTCTCTTGCGCGCGAGCGAAGAATCTCCCGCACCCCTGGCAGTTGCGGCGCCGTCACAGCGGGCACATGGTATTTCAGGATGCCGGCTTTCTCTCCGGCAATTTCCGCGAGCGAATGCCCCAGGTAATTCTCGTGGTCGAAATCGATCCGAGTGATTACGCTGACAGCGGGGGTAATGACGTTGGTGGCGTCCAACCTGCCGCCCAACCCCACTTCAATGACGCCACATTCCACGCGTTCCCGGGCAAACACTTCAAACGCCAGCGCCGTGAGGCACTCGAAATAGGTCGGGTGCGCCCGGAGTTTGCCTTCGGCGAGCAACTCTTCAATCACGCGGTGGATGCGCGTGAAAACAGCCGCAAATAACTCGTCGCTTATTTCTTCCCCGTCGATGCGAATCCGTTCGTTGATGCGTTCGAGGTGCGGAGAAGTGTTCAGCCCGGTGCGGAAGCCTGCGTCGCGCAGAATCGACTCCACAAACGCCGCGGTCGATCCCTTCCCGTTCGTTCCGGCAATGTGGACGCTGGCGTAGGCGCGGTCTGGCCGGCCCAGCCGTTCCAGCAACACCGAAATGTTTTCGAGGTCAAACTTTGCAGCGGCGGCCTGGGTGGGGGCGGCCAATTCACGTCCAAGTGACAAAAGATAGCGGACCGCGCTCTGGTAATCCATCTCAGGACATCAGGAGATCGAGCGAGTTGGAGAGGAAGCCCTTCATGTCCTTGCGATTCACCACGGCATCGAGGAAGCCATGCTCGAGGAGGAATTCGGACCGCTGGAAGCCCTCCGGCAGCTTTTGCCGAATGGTTTGCTCGATCACGCGCGGCCCGGCAAAGCCAATCAGCGCGCCAGGCTCGGCAATGTTCAGGTCGCCCAGCATGGCAAAACTGGCAGTCACGCCGCCGGTCGTTGGATCGGTCAGCACCGAAAGGAAGGGAAGCTTCTCGTCGTCCAGCCGAGCCAGGGCCGCCGAAACTTTTGCCAGTTGCATCAGGCTGATGGTGCCCTCCATCATGCGCGCGCCGCCGGAGCAGGACACGATGATCAGCGGTTGCCGCGTATCAATCGACATTTCGATGGCGCGCGTGACCTTCTCCCCGACAACCGCACCCATCGAGCCACCAATAAACCCAAATTCCATCGCGCAGCAGATCACCGGCTTGCCATGCAGCTGGCCTTCGGCAGTGATGATCGCGTCATTCATTCCCAGCTTCTTCTGGGCGTCTTTGATCCGCTTCGAATAGGGTTTCGTGTCCACAAACTTCAGTGGATCGGTGGACACCATTCCGGCATCGTGCTCGGTCCATTTCCCGTCCAGCAGCAGCTCCAGCCGCTGTTTGGCGTTCATCCGGAAATGGAATTGGCATTTCGGGCAAACAAGCAAATTCTCTTCGAGGTCTTTGCGGAAGACGATCGCGCGACAGGACTCGCACTTCATCCACAGCCCTTCGGTGCGCACGCGGCGCTCTTCCGGGGGCGTGGGCTGCTCGATCGCTTTTTTGTCTCTCTTAAACCATGCCATGGGAGATCGTTTTCGAGGTGTGACCACTCGCTCAGTAGTCAATACCTCGTTGCGCCAGTATACCCTTCGTGTAGGGGTGTTTCACTTCTTTCATTTCGGTGACCAGGTCGGCCAGCTCGACGAGCAGCGGATGTGCATTGCGTCCCGTGCAGATCACGTGGACCTGCTCAGGCCGGCCCTTCAACGCCTCCACCACTTTCTCTGCTTCCAACATCTTGTAGCTGATCACGTAGTTGATCTCGTCCAGAATCACCAGGTCGTATGTTCCGCTGTAAATCGCCGCCCGGCCCGTCTCCCAGCATTCTTCCGCCAGCCGGATGTCCTCGGGATCCGTCTCCGCACCCCCCACTTTTACGAAGCCGCGACCCATGGGCCGAATTTCAAACTTGTCGTCGCCCAGCATTTTCGCCGCGTCCAACTCGCCGTAATGCCACGAGCCTTTGATGAACTGCACCATAAGCACGCGCAAACCCTGCCCCACCGCGCGAAACGCGGTTCCCAGTGCGCAGGTCGTCTTTCCCTTGCCCGGCCCGGTGTAAACAATGAGCAGTCCCTTGCCCTCTGGCATGACTGGTTAGACCTCGGCATTCTCCCACTGCTCGCCAAACTTAAAAGTGTGAGGAGTCACCTGGAAAAGGTCAAGCTGGATACGGGCGCGAACCCCGACGCGGTGACAAAGTACTCTTTCTGGGGGAATGGCCCGGCAAAAAGACGTCAATGCGCAAACCTACAGCCCGAGTCTCTTCACCAGTTCGCTGACGATTACTTTCGCGTGTTCAAGCGCCACTTCGCCTGGGCCCTGATTCGGCGCCGCCAGTGTGTCCTTCAGCACGATCCACAATCCGGGGCGGTACACTTCGTCTTCACCCGGACAAATCGCCCCGGTCAACTGCGTGATTTCGAAATGCGGAACGGTAGTCAGATCCAGGTCCACCAAATGGGACCTGTTAGGAATGGGCGGAGGGTTCGCCACCAACTCCGTCAGAATGCCTCGCGCATCATCCACCAGATCGCGGAAGCCCTGAGAAACCAGAATCGCATCAATGTCCCTTGGTGTGGGCTGTTCAATCTGCTCCAGGTCGTAATCGGGAAGAGGATGCTGTAGCGGAATCTCCACTGCGACGGAGGGCTGATTTTTGTCGGGAGCGAGCCGAAACGACATAAATTTTCCCGCCGCTCATTGAATCATGGAATAGGGAAAAACGCACTCATCGGATTGTCACAATGTGTGTTTCGCCAACATTGCGTGTTATTTGGGATATGGGCTGCCCGATAGAATCGCAAAGGCCCGGTAAATCTGCTCTGCGAGCATCACACGCGCAAGTTCGTGAGAATAGGTCATCGCGCTCAGCGAGATTTTTTGTTTTACTCGTCCTCGCAGCTCCTCCGGGAATCCCTCGGCGTCCCCGCACACAAAAATGATCTCCCGCGTGCCACGGTCTCTCTGCTCGCCAAGCCACTTTGCGAAGGCCGGTGAATCGTACGATTTTCCACCGGCATCGAGCAGGATCGTGGCCGCGGCCCTCTCCGCGTGCAACTTTTTCAGCGCTGCGGCGCCATCGCGGACTTCAGTTACTTCGATGGGACAGGAGCGCCCGATGCGCTTCACGTATTCGGCGAGCACCGCGCTTATTTCTGGCTGCCGGGTTTTTCCGAGCATTAACAAGCGAATTCTCATATGCAGCGCGGGAGCCCTGCTCCCGCTTTTCAGAGGTCGCAACTCAGACTCGAACAGGCAGCCCTGCTGCCGCAAGGAAAGCCTAGCTGCTACGGCTGCAAGTAGTTCTCTCGCGTCGACCGCCGGCGTTCGGGGGCCATCGGTTCATCGGGAAGAGCCAGCGAAGGCGCCGCGCGCCAGAGCCGCTCCAGGTCGTAATAGCGGCGAGCCTGCTCGCCGAAAACATGCACGATCAAACTGCCGAAATCCAGCAGCGCCCAATCCGCCGAACGGTGGCCTTCGCGATGTTCCGGCGGGCGCTTCATTTCGCGGTACAGTACTTCTTCGATTTCGTTGCAGATGGCCTGCATTTGCGGCGTGCTGTAGCCTGTGCAGATGAGGAAGTAGTCCGTGAATGCTCCGAGCCCGTGCAAATCGAGAACGGTGATTCCGCCGGCCTTCTTGCTTTGCGCGGCCTCAACAGCCAGCCGCACGGTTTGGGGTAACGATTCCAGATTCACCGGTACAAGCCCTGTTTCAAAATGTATTCCTCCACACGCGCCGAAACAAGTCCGTGGATCGACTGCCCTTTATTCACTTTCCGGCGAATATCCGTAGCGCTGGCTTCGCTGGCCACGTTTTCCAGCAGATAGACCGTGGTTCGCTGCAGCCGTGCGACTACGGGCGAGCCATGGATGATCGCTTCCTCTTCCTTCTCACGCTTCCCGTCGCCGCGCCCCAGCAAATCCGGCGGAATCACCAGGCGCAGCGCTTCCAGGCGGATGCCCGGCCGGTTGGCAATAATGAAATCGCAGAGGCCCAGGAGCGTTTCGTATTCCTTCCACATCGGAATATCCAGAAACGCAT
>OCOJ01067359.1_pt1 | contig 13474 bp, 13 predicted proteins | sample 1539251 | NCBI WGS metagenome assembly OCOJ01 (sample SAMN01911457, study PRJEB22624) | soil metagenome | biome: Soil | place: Malaysia | collected 2012-04-30 | depth RA_metagenome m | reverse complement strand
GGACGAGGCGCAGTCGGGCGACCCGAGGACCAGGAAGGCCGCCTCGCTCATCCTGGAGAACATGTCAGACATCAGGGCGGAGATGCCCAAGGTTACCAAGAACTCGTCGGGGTACAGGATGGAGAGGGTGGTCCACGAAGGGCTCTTCGATCTCCCGAAGCTCCTTGTCGGGTCCGAGGGGACTCTCTGCGTCTTCACTCGGATGACATTCAATACGCTGATCAGGCCGAAGTGGAGGATGCTATTCATTGTCGAATCGTCCCTCGACGAGCTTGACGAGGTGGCGAAGTCATTCAGGGCTCATGCCCCGACCGCCCTCGAGCTGGTGGACAAGTCGGTGTTCAGGTCGATGAACAGGTGGGAGAGGGTGGCCAAGTATTCGCGCTCTGAAAGCCCGTACATGGTATTCTGCGAACTGGATGGATACGAGGGGGACGGCACGAGCAGGGCCGAGGAAGTAGCTGGGTCGAAGGCCGGAGGATACGACCCCCTGGTGCTGACCAGCCCCTCGGAGGTTGCGGAGGCCTGGGAGGTAAGGAACGAGACCCTGACAGTCGCCCAGGATATCAGAAAAGGGAGTAAGCTGCTCGTCCCCGGAGTGGAGGACCTCATCGTCCCCCCGGAGAACCTCGGGGATTTGGTGAGACTCCTGACGGACCAGTTCGAGAGGAGGGGGCTCGAGTACATCTCCTACGGCCACGCGGGTGATGCGAACCTGCACGCAAGGCCTCTCCTCGACATCTCAGAGCCGAAGGGGAGGAGCATACTCGACGAGCTGATGGAGGAGTGCTTCGAGGCCGTCTGGAGGATGGGGGGCTCGATGACTGGGGAGCACGGCGACGGAATGCTGCGGGCAAAATATGTGGAGAGGCAGTATCCGAGGACCTTCTGGATTATGAAGGAGCTGAAGCGCCTCTACGACCCCAAAGGAGTCCTCAACCCCGGCGTGAAGCTCCCCTAGAAAGGGCCGCTCTAGCCAACAACTTCGCCACGCGCACGGGCTCGGGGATTGAGCCCTGAAGGGTGAAGGTGTTGAGCACGGACTCCGCTGCTTCGTTCCCGATTCCGGATGCGCGGATGTAAACGCGGTGCCCAGTGCGCAATGTGACCGTCGTGCGCTTGCCGAGCTTCCTGTAGGCTTCAAGCTTGGCTGCCGCCCCCTGCGGAAAGTGACTTCTGATGGAACCTTCGATTCCCGCGGTCTCCTTGTAGGTGAGGCAGATCACGGGTAGCTTCGTCTTCGCAGCCAGCAGGTCGACGTCGATGATGTTGTATAGGCTGAGGATGGTTCCTGAGACCATTATCATATTCACGTCGTTCCTGTGGAACCTTCTGAAGAGGGATGCGATTGAGGACGTGGCGTCGTCGCCCCCTACCTCGGTCCGCCCGAGTGCGACCCCGTCTATGACGAAATCGCTCCGCATCACCACCCCGGCGAGGACAGACCTCCGCTGGCCCTGTCGGAAGCTCTCGGCGACGCCGAGGGCCCGAATCCCCGGCTTGTTGAGATGGAGGGGCATCTCCAGTTGTCGTAATGCGGCCTCTGATTCAAGCTTTTAATCGGTTCAGGACCCGGCGAGCACGTTGGCCAAGCTGTACAGCTTCAAGGCCGGTGCGAGGATTCCGGACGACATCATTTCCATCGCAGGCGCAGAGAAGATCAGCACCGCCAGATTCGAAGCGATAGGCGGGGTCGACAGGCTGAGGCTCGCTTACTTCAATCACAGGGCTAGGAAGTACGAGGAGCACGACTATGCCGAGTTCCTCGAGGTGACGACGCTGCTCGGGAACGTTACAGTGAAAGACGGCAAGCCATTCCTTCACGTTCACGGCAACTTCGGCCGCAAGGACAGAAGCGTCATCGGTGGCCACGTCATGTCGGCGAGGGTGTTTCCGATTCTCGAGGCAGTCCTCACCCCTACGACCAACCGGGCGCTGAGAAGGTTCGATGATGACCTCGGGCTCAACGTGATCTACAAAACCTAGGCAGTAGCGACAGAATCAGGTGGAGCTCAGGCTAATGCCTTCCGGTCATCTTGACCTAACCGTAACTCTGTCACATCACAGCTCCGGTTCTAACACGTGGGCTCGCTCGATATAAGCGGTTCCCGCCCCTCGGAGAATTAACTGCCAGAGAGAGGGAGGTCGAGGACAGTAATCAAGCCGGGCTTCGCCCTCCCCACCCGCTCCGCCGCGTGTACGACCAGCGCGACCGTCGCCGAATCCCCAAAGACCCCCTTTTCGAACCTCACCTTCAGGTCTGGGTCCCCCTTCACCTCTACTACATCGAAGTCTGCTGAGGTCATAGTCATCTCAAGGTCGAGCCTGATGAAGCAATCCCCAGCCCTACCCTCAGCAAACTGTCTAACTCCCATCACGTAGTCTTCCGAGCCGAGGACCGGAAAGACGCCGTGCCTGAGCCCTTCCAGCGGCTTTCCGAGGGAGAGCGCGATAAGGTGAGCGGATTCGACGAGGCCCACGTGCCCAAGGACCCCTTCTTTCATCTCTTTGTCGAACCTGGCATGCGTATGTCCCACCCCAGTCTTCGCTTGCAGCTGCCTTCTTCTCCGAGAGACGTCCACGGATCTGACGACGTGGATGCTGGTGGGGTTCTTGGTGGCGGAAGCGACAGCAGCAGGAATCAGGTCCATGACGAACCCCGGGTTGACTCCTACGCCCACTATTGTGACCCCCTTCTCCTTTGCCAGCTTGTCGAGCGATGACGCAGTCCCTGCCCCCGCGTAGGCGGGGAAAGCCATCTCTTCAGACGTCGTTACTACGTCAAGGCCGTTGGATGCGGCAAACGCGATGTCATCGGCGATGTCAGGTATCCTGGATTTTGTCGAAAAAATAGCCACTTCGGCCCCTTCCAGAGGGACCCCTTTCAACGACGCGACCACCCTGATTCCCAGGGGGAGCCCGGTAAGCTCGGCGACTGTCCGCCCCACCTTGGCTGGGTCGCTGTCTACTACCGCAACCACTTCGTGAGAACGGTTGGCGAGGTAGGACAGAATCTCCGTGCCGATGGCTCCCATCCCGCAGAGGACGACCTTGGCCACGGACTAGTGGAGGTGCCCCCAGTCTTATAGTCGTATCCTTGCGGGATTCATGGGCACTATGGCGGCACCGTCACCTGCTGGGCCAACGCCGCTTTGTCCTGCACCACAAGCTGGCCCATGACCTCGGCCAAGTAGGCGGTCAGTTGTAACGCCGAATCTACTCCTACTTCAGGTCGAATAGTGCGCTGTACGAGTCGATGGTGGTGAGAAAGCTCCTGAAAGTCCGGACGGGAACCACAGCCACCCCCTCGACGAACCTTCCCTCCGGCTCGGACGTGCTAAGAATGACTGAAGCTATGGGCCGCCTGTCGTTTAGTTTCTTCCGCAGGAGCCTGCTTCGTGCCAGCTGCGCCAGGGCGAACCTCCGCAGCATCGCGGGACCGTGCCCCTTGCTGTAGTGTTTGCAATCGACGCTGAGGATTAGTGAGGTCCCTCGAGCGACGAGATCGATTTGCGCCCGCGGGTGGGTCAGGTTTACGTTCTCTTCAACCCCGTATCCTGACACTCGGAGGAGGGCGCCTGTGAGCTTTTCGAACTCACGCCATGTCAGCAGCCTTGACACTTCTTCGGCTTGGAGGTTCAGCTTCAGGAGGGCATAGGCGGCACAGGTCGGTGACAGCAAGTCTCCCTCAGGTAACCCAAGTTCGTCACCCGCTTCCTCGAGGGCGCGCCTGACCTCATGGCTTGGCAACCTCCTTTCGAGAACGCCGATGAGTTGGTCTCCTGGCTGGATCACAGAGTCAGGAACTACGTGGACTCCTATTAAGGGACAACAATGGTGGATGCTTCCCTCCGCCTGGTAGCCGCGGGTTCCGCCCACCCTCGCAGACTTCCGGTGTCGCCAGAGAGATGTCGGCACAGAGGAGAATCTAGAAACTACTTCGCGGTTCTCATCGTAATGGCTGCGTAGATGGCGTACCCTTGGGTCGTAATCCTATAGTAGTGTTCTCGAGAGCCTGAGGCACTGGCTGAGACTAGTCCGTAGTACCTTAGTTCGGTCAGTGCTCGGCTCACGTGGCTGATGTGTTTGCTCTCCATGGCAGCAAGCTCAGTAGGAGTATGAGGGCGCAATGCCAGTCTTTCCAGCAGCTTTGACCTGACCGTGCTGCCTTCCACGAAGGTCCTCACGGCCGGACGACTTGCCGTCAATTGACCTCCAAAATACGGCGAGCCTCACTGATATAACAATTCTTACCAAGGGAAGGCATGCAGGAAGGGCGGCCTGGGCACCCTAGGCGATGTGGCTTGGTCAGGAAATCACTCCACCAGTCTGACGACACCTGATACATCGGCCTGGGGGAAGTATTCGGCAGCGTTCACGTAGGAATCGAAAACCGCGTACCTGGCTCCAGCGGCATTGTAGTCAGTCCTGATTACGTCGTAGTTGGACAACGCCGCTGAAGGGTTGCCGAACTCGATGATCCGGTTGACCACCACCTGTGACCCGGAATCGTCAATTACTGTCATAGTGCTGTTTCCTGCAGGAATCACTCCAGGAAAGGCCTGGATTCCTATGGCAAGATGGTTCTCGGTTCCATTGGCGATGTAGAGCATCTGCCTGACGTTCAATTTGGAAATCATTGAGTTGGATGGCTGAACCTGAAGACAGAGCTTCAGGGCAGTATTGGCATCCACCCCTCCAATGGAGAAAGCAACGGCCTTGTAGGCAGGGATGAGAGCCAGCCAGCCTGTCTGGGGCGTCGTCTGCCCCTCCGGTAGGTTCTGGACCCCAAACATGGTGTCAGAGCCGACCTGTACGCCAAAGGAGCTCACCTTTTGGAACGCAGTCGTGAAATTACTGAACGCCCCGTCGCTGACAAACGCGAGCGCGACGCTTGCGTTAGGCTTGGCGAAGTCGACATCCAGGACCGAAAGGATAGGCTTCGAGGTCAGCGCGACCGCCGGATTGGTTATGTTGAGGAGGGTAGAGAACTGGGTGGGGTAAGACGAGTTGTACTGACGGATCATGGTGTAGTTCTCGAAACCAAAGAGCTGGGCGTTGGCCGGGACAAAGCTTCCCCAAAGTGCCGTGTACTGAGGAACAGAGGCGGGCAGCGGATGAACGGTGACTCCAGGTCGGAAGTAGAAGAGTGCGACAACAAGTCCGAAAAGCACGAGGATGGTTATAGAGAATCCCACGACGAAGGGTCTCTTGCTTTCCTTTCGCCTTCTCCGCAATCTTCTGGGCCGCGAGCCGCCGAACACTTTTAAGTCTTGGGGGGTGAACATTGATTTCAAGTTGAAATGGTACACCGAACTCGTCGTTTCTTCACTCCGTGAGTCGGCGCTCTTTGCGGCGGGCTCGGCGGCCGTTGCCGTCGCGGGAGCTTTCGCCATAGGCATTCCCTTCCCCGATGGCCTGGGGTTTGTCCTGCTGGTGGTCAGCGCTGGCCTTATGCTTGTTGGTGGGGCGCTTAGTTTTGTTAGCCCAGGAAACGTCAGGGTGATCAGGGCCCTGACCAACGCGAAAATCGATCCCGATGTTGAGACATACAGGAAGACCCGGGAAAAGGCCGCGCTCTACTCGGTGACGGGCGTGTTCCTGCTGGTCTACTCCTTGGCACTGGCCTCGGTATTTGCATAGACTAGTACTTCTTGAGCTCACGCTGGGCTGTTGAAAATAGAAAAAGGGAAGAAGGAGGCCTAACTAGGCTTCCTTCTCGATAAAGCTATTGCTATCAGTCCGAGGATAATGGCTACAGCGACGGCTGCGTAGGCTATGTCAGTCGTCGTGTTGAGGCTGTTGTTCAGGTTGGTTACTTGGGACGACAGGCTATTGACCGAAGCGGTCAACGCGCTGAGGTCGCTCTTGGAGGCGGAGTTCGCCTGCAGAGAGTTGATGGATTGCGCTGTGCTGCTGAACCCGTTGTTGATGTTGGTCACGAGGGCATTGATGACGTTGCTGAGAGAGCCAATGTTCAGGGTTGTGGTCTGCGAGTAGAGGGTATCTGTCTTGTTCAATGGTGCCCCTTCAATGCATCCGGAACTTGTGCAGAGCGGAGGTACCTCGCTTTCCGCCTGCCTTGCCGTGGTCCAGCCGGCTCTCGTGGCGACCGACTGGGGTATTCCTGTGAAGAAGGCTCTGTAGGTCACGTTACCCGTGGCTGTTGGGACGTATGGGATTGCAAAGGCTCCACCTGTGTTGGTAGCCCCAAGGGCGACCGAAGTCCAGCAGGTGAAGTTGGATTGCGGACAGGAGGCTGAAGATGTGTACTGCTGGAGTGTGACCACGAATCCGTTGGACTGTGCGCCAAGGACCGGGTCTACTGGGAAGGTTCCTGACAGGGTCATTGTGTTGCCGAGCAGGAAGCCAGGAACGGTGACCCCGGAGACTGTGAAGGGAGCGACGCCGCCGGTACTGACTGAAGGCGGAGGAACTCCTGTTTGGTACCCTGCAGCTGCGAGGAATGACTTCGCCGCTGTCGGGTTATAGGGGTCCGCTGCTACTCCGTTGGGTGACCACGTTGAAGGCGCGTAGATGTAGGAGAACGCAGGCGAGAACTGTTCGATTCCGGTAGTTCCCAGGCCTCCCAGCAGCGATTGCACGATGTACTGCCTCGGGATCAGGTAGCTGATGGCTTCCCTGACATCCAAAGCGTACTTGTGGGCGTTTGCCGGGTCCTTTGCTCCGTTAGGAGTGGCTGTCCCTGTCCCCCATATGGGGCTGCCCAGGTTGAGACCCATCTCCTGCCATCCTGCGGTAGGTCCGCTTGCCTCGTAGACGCTCATGCCGCTGGACTGGAATGAAGCAACGTCCTGCGCGTTGAACTGGTAGTTGGCGTCCAAGAGATTGACCTCTCCGGAAGAGAGAGCTGCGACTGCCGCATCCTTGCCGCTGATGTAGACGACGTGGATAGTGGTTATCTTGTCGTAGCCGTTGGCCTGCAAGGCGCTGGCGTTCCAGAAGTTGTCGTTGCGGATCATGGTACCTACATTGGCTACCGGGTCGTAACCGTGGTAGATGTAGGGCCCATCACTGAGTGGTCCCCAAGACTGGCCAGTGCCGTTCCCAACCTTCAAGGTCGTGTCACCACCGTTACCACCGTAGGTGACAGTGTTGTAGTGGTAGGTGAATGGGCCGGTCGAGAGGCCTCCGGTTCCGCTAGTGAAGCCGCTGAGGACCCCTGACGACCACGTGTTGAATGCATACTGGTCATAGAGGTGAATTGGGATTGGACCAATGCTTGTGTAGACAGGGTCAGTGAACACGTACGGCGCTGGCAGAGTGAACTGCCAGGTCGTGCTGTTTATCGCCTTGAATGTAGATCCAGCCGTTATGTTGTATCCGGTGAGCGTTGACGAGGAACCGTGAGCGTAGGTTCCGTTGAACACGTAGTCAGAGGTTCCGTTCAGGAACGTGAATGATGAGCTAAGACCAAGGACTGACTGAGCCGAACCCTCTCCAACGTACCCCACATTGCTGACCAGTGTCGCCATTTGGGCGTAGATGTAGTCGTTCGCGGTCACCGACACGCCGTCTGAGAAGGTGTGAGGTATCTCCCTCACGGTCCAGGTCAGGTGGTCGGCTGATGAAGTGATCGCCGCAACGGTCCCGTCATAGAAGATGTTGGTCCTTGCGTCAAGACATTCTCCGCAGGACTGGGTGTTGGACGAGAGGTAGGTCATATAGAACGAGTTCTGTGCCGAGGTCGGGAGCAGGTTAATCGCTGCGATATCTCCTGGTTCCGCTACGTTCAGCGAAGATCCGCTCGAACTCTTCCAGTGAGTGTAGTCGCTCGCCACATTGCCTGGGTTGACCACGTTGGTGCTCCAGGACTTCAGATAGGTCGGGTAGGCGTACACCGACTCTGGATAGAAGAGGACCATTGCTGGCCTCTCCTGGGCGATTATGGCGGCCATCTGCTGGATGATTGGGATCCTTCCTGCCTGAGTGAACGTACCGTCGTACTGGTTCGCCAGGTTGTTGTAAGTCGCGTTGTCGAAGAAGTAGTAGTTGGAGCCAATCGGAGGTACGTCTCCTGCACCCGTATCCCTGTACGCCGCTACGGATTGAGTCCCGTAATCAGGAAGCGCCGTAAGGACATTGAAGCCGACGAACCCTGCATCGAAGCCCCCATCCGCGTAAGATTTGGTCGGACACCCCGTTGGGCAGCCGAAGAAATCGTTGAGCAACACCGTGAAGCTCACGAAGACGAGGTTAGCCCCGATGTTAACAGAATCCAGCGAGCTTGTGATGATGGATGCCCACTGCCTCCTTGCAGGGTTGGTAGTGGGTGCGATTAGCGTCATGTTGAAGAGCGGCCCTGACGTAGTAGTCGCCGCAACCGCAGTGAGTGGGAAAGATGAGGAGATGAGAACGAATGCTATAACTCCGAGAAGTGCTCCTTGTGCTGTGCCATTAATCGTTGAAGAACGCATTTTCGAACCAAACTCTCGCGTTCTGAGTTATTTAAGGATAGTAACCATCTCATGGCCTCTTCAAACGATTGCGTTACCGGGTGCCTAGGCGAACTTCTCAGCGAAGTGGCAGGCCACCAGGTGGTCCGGCGTAAGCTCCCTGAGAGGAGGCTCCTCATTCTTGCAAACTTCCTGTGCATAGGGGCACCTTGGATGGAATCTGCACCCCGAAGGCGGGTTAACGGGGCTGGGGACATCTCCAGGGAGTATTATTCGTTGGATGTGCCTTTCAGGGTCAGGGACTGGGACGGCGGAAAGAAGCGCCATGGTATATGGATTGAGCGGCTTGTCGAAGAGCTGGTTTACAGGGGCATACTCGAAAATCTTGCCAAGATACATGACTGCGACGTGTGTGCTGACCTGGCGGACGGAGCTGAGATCATGTGAGATGTACAAGAACGATATCCCCGTCTTCTTCTGAAGGTCCTCGAGCAGGTTGAGAATCTGGGCCCTGATGGAGACATCCAATGACGAGACAGGCTCGTCTGCAACAATGAATTTGGGCTCGGTCGCAAGCGCCCTTGCTATAGAGATCCGTTGGCGCTGTCCCCCGGAGAACTCGTGCGGGTACCTCTCAGCGTGATACTCTTCCAGGCCGACCATCTTTAGGAGCGAGTAGACCCTGTCACGCCACTCGTTCCTGGGTATGTGCTTGTGGATTATGAAAGGCTCCGAGATTATGTCGAAAACGGTCATCCTGGGGTCCAGGGAGCCGTAGGGATTCTGGAAGACCATCTGCATGCTCCTCCGCAGCGCCAGCCTCTCTGCGTGAGGGGCAGTCTTGAGATATTCGTGGATGTCTCTGCCCTCGAAGAGCACTTTCCCGGCGTCCCGCGGTTCCAGGTCCAGAATCACCTTGCCAGCAGTGGTCTTGCCGCAACCGCTCTCCCCCACCAAGCCTAGGGTTTCTCCTTTGGCGATGGAGAAGGTGATGTTGTCGGTTGCATGGACGTCCCCTACCTTCTTCCTTGTCAGGATTCCTCTTTCATAGACAGGGAAATACTTGACTAGGTTCTGCACCTCCAGCAGTGCTTCTGCCACTATGCTTTCCTCCTCAAATCAAGCTCCTTCCATCGGTGGCAGGAGACGCTGCGCCTCCCCCCAATGTCGTCCAAGGGGGGAATCTGATCCACGCAGATCTGCTTTGCATAGGTACAGCGGGGGTTAAACCTGCATCCGCTCGGAGGGGTGATGAGGTTGGGTATCCCTCCTCCGATGGGCACGAGAGCAGCCTTCCTGTCGAGTCGGGGGACGGAGGCGAGCAGGGCGGATGTGTACGGGTGCTTGGGAGTTTGGAAAATCTCGTGCGTGGCTGCCTCCTCCGCCACCTTCCCCGCATATAGCACCACGACCCGTTCTGTCATTTCAGCAATCAGCCCCATGTCGTGGGTGATCAAGATTAGCGACATCTGAAGCTCCTTCCCTAGAGTCTTCAGGAGCTCCAGGACCTGTGCCTGAATGGTGACGTCCAGATTGGTCGTGGGTTCGTCGGCGACAAGCAGCTCCGGCTCGCCGGCAAGGGCTCTGGCTATGGCCACCCTCTGCCTCATCCCTCCACTCAACTCGTGAGGGAAAACCGCCATCCTGGCTTCCGCCTCAGGGATGTTGACAAGGTTCAGCAGCCTGACCCCTCTGTCCCAGGCCTCTTCTTTCGAGACATCAAGATGGGTCCGAATGACTTCGACCAGCTGATTGCCGATGGTGAAAAGTGGGTCCAGCGAAGAGTTAGGATCCTGAGAGACGTATCCTATCTTCTTCCCTCTCAACTTCCGCATCTCCTTCTCGGAGGAGTGCGAGAGCTCTTGGCCGTGGAAGAAGATCTTGCCCCCTACTATCCTCCCCGGCCTGCTCACGATCCCCATTGCGGCAAGGACGGTTACTGTCTTGCCCGACCCAGACTCTCCAACAAGCCCGAGTGGCTCACCTTCATTGACGGTGAAGGACACGCCATCCACCGCCTTCACGACGCCTGCTTCCGTGAAGAAATACGTCTTAAGGTCCTCGACGCGAAGGAGCTCTCCCAATGTAGTCACTCCCTAATTCTTGGGTTGAGGGCGTCTGCCAGGCCGTCTCCCAGGAGATTGAACCCCAGTACGGCTATGACTACGGCTATGCCCGGAAAGAGAGATACCCACCAAGAAGTCCTGACGTACTGGAAGCCTTCCTGCAAGAGGAGACCCCAGGTGGAAGTGTTGGGGTCACCAAACCCCAAGAAGCTTATGACCACTTCCGTGAGGATGTTCCCGGCCACGAGAAGGCTCGAGAGCACGATTATCGGCGACAGGACGTTCATCAGGATGTGCCTGAACAGTATTCTGTTGTTACTCGCTCCAAGGGATTTGGCCGCCTGTACAAACTCGAGCTCCTTTATCCTCATGATTTCGCCGCGCGTGACGAATGCTATGGTGGGCCAGCCGAATATGCCTAGTATCACTACGATTAGAGTTAACCCCAGCCCGTGGGCCACCAGGAGCTGACCAATCCTCGCGAATAGGAGAATGATGATGAGTACCGGGAGGACAAAAAATATCTGAGTCGTCCCGAGTAGCAGGGCACCGACAGACCCACTCCTGTACCCTGCAAAGGCACCGATCAGAAGGCCGATGGCCACAGAGATTGCTGTTGCGGCTACACCGACGTAGAGGTCGCCAAGGGCGCCATGCAGTATCTCGCTGAAGACGTCAATGCCTGAGGTCTCCGTGCCGAGTGGATGGGCCCAGCTCGTGAATGGTGGGAGATTGATGCACCCGTTGTAGAGGCAGTAGAAGCTCCTGGGCGCGTAGGGAGCAAAAAAGACACCGTAAACAGCCATAAAGACGAAGAATCCCACTATCACCCCGCCTGCGAGTGCCGACTTGTTCCTCCGGAAACGCCTCCATGCTACAGCGGCCTGGCTGGCCCCACGCCTCTTTTCCTCACGCTTCACGCCGGTCCCTTCAGTACTCACGTAATCCTCACTCTAGGGTCGAGGAAAGCATAGGCCAAATCGGTCGCTATGTTCGCAATCAAGACCATCACTGTGATGATCATGGTAATACCTAGCACCACCGGCAGGTCCAAGCTGGTTGCGGCGTTCACGAAGGCCAGACCCAGCCCGGGCCAGGAGAAGGTCGTCTCGAGCGCCGGGGCGCCGGCCAGCAGGGTGCCGAAGCTAAGGCCCACGATAGTAACCACTGGGGTCATGGCGTTCTTGAGGGCGTGCTTGTAGGTGACAGTCCTTTCAGAGACGCCGCTGGCCCTCGCTGCGAGGATGTAGTCCTGCCTCAATACTTCCAACATGTTCACGCGCACGAGTCTGGTGATAGTCGCAATTGAAACCAAAGTCAAGACGGTCAGAGGAAGGATGACATGGGCGAGTGCGTCCATGGGGAAGGACCCCCACCAGTAAGGAGGATAGGCGGAATAGGCACCGAAGGCCGGGAGCCACCGGAGGTAGTAGGAGAAGACAATAATCATCATGATTCCGATCCAGAAGGTAGGCATCGAAATCCCGAATATCGCCGTAGTGGTGATCGCGTAGTCGCCCTTCGAGTACTGGTGCTTCGCGGAGTAGATTCCTACTGGCACCCCTATGAGGAGCGCCAGGGCAAGTGAAGGTAATTGGAGTTCCAGGGTTGTAAGGATCCATGGGCCTATGCGTGATATCACTGTCCCGGTGTACAGGGAATTCCCGAGGTTGCCGTGGAAAAGGTCGCCGAGCCAGTAGAAGTACCTGATATAGACGGGCTGATTGAGGTGGAAGTAATTGTAGAGTTGCTGGAGCTGAGCCTGCGATATCTGCTTCACCCCTAGCTTGACTATCTGGAGAGGATTGCCCGCTGCGTTTGTAATCAAGAAAGTTATTATCGAGACTGCGAAAAACACAGGAATCGCGAAAAGAACTCTACGAATGACGTAATTCGCGAGGCTCCCCATGTGAATTGCCAAGGGGTCGAAAATGCTTAATATAAATTGCTACCACTGAAGCGCAGGTAACATTCCCGGCCGGCTAGGATACCCAACATCTTAAGGGGGCGCGGCTTGGGAGTCAACGGAGTTCCTTGAAAGCGACACAGGCCCGGAAGGCATCGCTGGTCCTTCTGATCTTGGCCATCTGCATCTTCGCGCTAACCCTAACCCTTCCTTTGGTTCGAGTGCCGCAGTCGGTTCAGAGCACAGTCGCACCTAATGCGGTTAGCACCGGTTATCGCTTGTTCGGGTATGGAGTCCCGTCTGTCCCCCAGGGCTCGGAGTTCAACGTGAGTCTCTCCGGATACTATCCGCGGAGCCTCGTCTACACGCTTTCGCCCACGGTCGGAAACCAGGTCTTGACCGCCCTGGCTCTTGGGAGGGTCGGAAACCAATCGAGCTATTCCTTCGGGGCAGCAGCCCAGGGGACCTACTCGCTGGAGCTTCTCATCATCGCCTACAACGGGACCGGCTTCACGATCTCCTACAGCGGAGTGTGGTCTCCCTTCGATCCTTTGAAGGTGTACACGGCCCCCTCTATCTTCCTGATTATGGCAGGATTAGCGGCGACATACTACTTCGGGACGAGGATCCCCCGGCAGCTGAGGGAGGAGGAGGTGGAGAGAGAGCTTGCAAGGGACAGGGGAGAAGCAACCTGAATCTTTGCGGGGGGGACCATCAAGCTTCAGGCTTGTACGGAGGGGACGCGGAGTGACGGGTGCAGGAGGGGTCCCTAGGGGCCCAATATTATGACCAACCAAGTCGCCGTCACGACTGTCGTGCTGCATCCCTCTTTCTGGAAGAACTGGGTTATGTTGATTCCCGGCCCCGGAACTTCGTACAGGCGACACGGGATGGAAACGTCATAGTATAGGCCCCGGCCAACGTAGTACCCGAACTGCGCGTACCGCCTGTTCATCAGGGTGTCCCAATGCCCGAAGGCATAGTTGGAGAGGAAAGTCGGGTACGTGTTGGGGGAGAAGATCCCTGGATATAGAAGCTCCTCTGCGACCTGTGCCGCTTTGGCCTCTCCGAAGCGCTGCAGGGCG
>OCOJ01037316.1_pt5 | contig 13480 bp, 14 predicted proteins | sample 1539251 | NCBI WGS metagenome assembly OCOJ01 (sample SAMN01911457, study PRJEB22624) | soil metagenome | biome: Soil | place: Malaysia | collected 2012-04-30 | depth RA_metagenome m | reverse complement strand
AGCGTCCTTCTTGCGTCCGAAGGCGCACAGGCGGCACGCGGCCACGCACACGTTGGTCGGATTAATGTGCCGGTTGACGTTGAAGTAGGTGTTGTTGCCGTGAAAGCGTTCGCGGACGTGGTTGGCCAGCCAGCCGACGGCGAGGATGTCGCCAGTGCGGTAGAGAGCGAGGGCATCATCGGCGCTCAGGCGTTGGCCACCGAGAACCTTCTCGTGGATGCTATGCAACCGGACATCATCGGCCTGGAAGTCCCGTGCCATCCCGGACGAAATCATACCTTAGCCAGCGGACAGACGTCAGCATTCCCCGCAAGGCACACGAGAGCCAGGGCGTCCTGATCGGTCCGTTCTGGGGAAAGCTACAGACGGGTGACGTTGGCGGCCTGCAGCCCCTTGGGGCCCTCTTGCACTTCGAACTCCACCGCGTCGCCTTGGTTGAGAGAACGATATCCATCCGACTGGATGGCGGAATAATGTACAAACACGTCTCCGCCCTGCTCCCGCTGGATGAAACCGTATCCCTTGGTGGCGTTGAACCACTTCACCGTGCCACGTTCCTTCTCTGCCATTTGCTGCTCGTGCTCCTTACTCGAACCCCACCTCTTTCACGCCGGATACGCGAACAAGTGAGAATCTCTGGTCGCCGGACACGGAAGCTTCCCAAAACGAAAAATCCCCTTGAGCCTCTCCTGGCCCGCCGGGGACTTCCCTCAACGAGTAAAAATGGCGCTTCACTTGCCCAGCTCAAAACAATTTTATGCCGAATTGACACTCGATTGCACCACGAATAGTGAAAGTGCTTCAGCCTCAGTTGATTACGATGGATGATGCACTTACGAAAGCAGACTTTCAGCTACGCCGGTCCCTGGGATGTTTGCCGGGAAGGCTCGCAGGATTCTCGTGGGTGCGCTCGCGGAACCCGCCCTTCAGACCGGTAGCCAGGGAGACGGCATCTTCGCCGTACTTGTCGCGCAACCGGTCGGCCGCCGTGAGAGCTTGCTGCCAGCGCTCGTGCTTTCCGCCGTCCAGCAACCCGAGCTGCCCTTCCGCCGTTTCGAAGCACGAGGCGTGAACCCCCAACAGGCGCACTTGAGCGTCCGGCTTCCAGTTGGCGCGAAACAAAGCGCGGACGACGCTCAGGATTTCGCTATCAACCTGCGTCGCTGAGTCCAGGCTGCGGGCGCGCGTGATCGTGGAAAAATCCTTGTACCGCAGCTTGAGCTGGACGGTGCGGGCGTGGAGCCCGTGCTCGCGCAGGCGGCGGCAGACCATCTCGGTGAGCCGCGCCAGCGTGGACTCAAGCTGTTCGACATCCGCCGTATCTTCGTTGAAGGTGTGTTCGTGACTGATGGACTTGGGCTGCTCGTTCTCGCCGATCTCGCTGTCGAACCATCCGCCGGCATCGAGTCCGCGCGCCTTGCCGGCCAGTGCCAGCCCCCACTTGCCGAAACGCTCGTCGAGAAATGATTCGTCGAGCGCCGCCAGATCGCCCACCTTGTAGATGCCGAGGTCATGCAGGCTCTTCTCCAGCACTTTGCCCACGCCGGGAATCTTGCGGACATCGAGCGGCGCCAGGAAGCGCGCCTCCTGTCCAGGTAAGACCCACAGCACNGACCCACAGCACGCCGTTAGGCTTCGCCTGGTCGGAGGAGACCTTCGCGACCAGACGCGAGGTGGCAATGCCGATGGAACAGTTGAGCTGCGTCTCGGCTTTGATCGCCGCGTGCAGAGCGTGGGCAGCGCGCAGCGGCGGCCCGTGCAGGCGCTCGGTGCCGGTCATGTCGAGATAAGCTTCGTCGATGGACGCCATCTCTACCTTTGGCGAGAAGTTCCCGAGGACGGCGTACACCTTTTGCGAATATTCGCGGTAGCGCTCCGGATGCCCGTCCACAAAGACGGCGTGCCGACACAGTTTGCCGGCGGTGCGCAACGGCATCGCCGAGTGCACCCCGAACTTGCGCGCTTCGTAAGACGCNCGCCGAGACCACCCCGCGCTCGTTGCGTTGCCCTCCCACGACCACGGCTTTGCCCTTGAGCGATGGGTCGAACAGCTCCTCCACTGAGACGAAGAAGGCATCCATATCCAGGTGGAAGACGGTTCTGGGTACGGCATCCGGCATGGCACAACCATTGTAGAGACGCAGCAGGCTGCGTCTCTACAGGAGATTCGTGTCATCACTGCAGCTTCGCGTACTCTGCCTTGGCCTGCTTCAGGATGGGGATGTCGGGATCGGCGTCTTTNATCGGCGTCTTTCCAGAGAGTCAGGAACTGCTGGTAGGCGGCGCGGGCTTTTGCAGTGTCGCCCTGCAAGGCGTAGGCACGACCGAGTTGGAGCTGAGCCAGCACCCCGATGGGTTCATTCACCACAATCGCGCGGTGGTCGATGATTTTCAGGAACTCGGCGGCGGCTTCTCCGCCCTGATGCGCAGCCAGGTAGGCTTCGCCGCGCACAAAAGCGGGATACAACGCAGTCCAACCGTAGGCGCTGGATGTTGTCTCTCCCAGTTCGTAGGGAGTGGCAGTCCTGAGTTTCTCAATTGCCGTATGAGGATCTCCCCGGCTGAGCGCGAGTTTTGCGCGGAGGGTTGGCAGGTAGTTGAACTGCACTAGCGTGTCTTCCGAAAACNGTCTTGCCCAAGTCATCCGCCAACGCTTGCGCTTGCCCCTCGCGGCCCGCATAGGCCAAGGCGAGCGCAGCGCCGTACCGCACATCGTGACCCGCCGAGCGCTGAATTGCCAAGGTGGCACTCCGTCGTGCTTCGTCTGTGTTACCGAACAAGGCTTCCCGCAGGCCAGACAGGGCAGAGTACAACGCGGCCACTTCCTTTTCTCCTGCCAGTTCGGCAGAGTCCGTGGCCCGGCGGGAGAACTCTCGTGCCTCCCTAAGCTGCCCGGAATAGGCAGCGGTCTCAGCTTCCAGGCCCAACAACTCGTCTTCGGCGCCCGGCTTCCCCGCCGACCAAGCCACCTGTTGCGCCATACCAGCCGAGTCGTCCTGCAAGAAAGCAATCTGATACAGGGCAAGGTGGGCACCAGGAAAATCCAGTTTGCGTTCGCGGGCTTTCCCATATGCGGCCTTCGCCTCATCGAGACGATTGAGAGGAATGTAGCTGAACATGAGGAGGGTATAGGAGACGGAAAAGTCCGGATTCAATGCTATCGCCTCGGCGGCCGCTTGAACTGCTTTCTCGTATTGTCCAAACACCGGGAGAACTATCCCAGACAAGAAACTACGCGGCATTTCTGCGCGGGGATAAGCCTGTATCCAAAGCTCACAGCTTTGTTGGGCTTTTTCCATGTCCCCGGTGACGGCGATATGAAAGGACGCAGTAATGAAATACCTCTCGGCCTCACTNGGTTCGGTCGCGGAGTTCGTAGGCCTTTCGAGTGTAGTCGGCGGCCATACCGGACTCCCCGACATCTCCATACATGCGCCCCAGCATTGCATAGGCGAGCGCGAAATTCGGGTCAAGTTCGATGGCATGCTTGAAAAACGGAATCGCTGCGGCAGAACCTGTTGTGTCCAGGACTTTACGGCCCGAACTGAAAGCTTTGAGTGCCTCCAGTGACTGAGTAGAGGCCTGCTCCAGAGGGGTATCGAATTTTTGCACCGTGCTCAGTGACTCGCCCAGTTTGTTCCGCATCTCGGCTGCCGTCTTCCCCAGTGCGTCAAGGACGTGATTTTTGTCGCCGGCCTGTGCTTCCGTACTCGCCAGCGTTGCCCCGTTTGAACAGTTCACCGCCTTCACGGTCAGAAGATATGGCGTACCAATTTGCGCTATCGAACCGTCGAGAACGGCCGCACTTCCCGTGCGTTGGCAGAGTTGCCGCGCAATTTCTGGGGTGAGCTTCGCATCCGGCTTCTGGCCCATCATCTGGAGGGTCTGCTGGATTTGCTGGTCGGAGATGATGCTCAGGAACGGTGATTGCTCCAGTTGCACGGAAAGCCCTTGCCGCAACGTTCCGTCAAATACCAGGTCCCCCGTGGTGTTCGTGAAGTCAGCGAGGACAATCGTGTCCTTGTCGGTGAGCTTGGGCGTGCGGCGGAAATAGAAGTAACCAGCGACGGACAACGCCAGCACAGCCACGGCGGCAGGAGCAATCACCTTCCAGCGCTTTCTGATAGCAGGTACGGCTCCGGCCGTTTCACTTATTGTCAGCTGTCCCGAACTCGTATCCCGCTTCAGCCGCTGCAGGTCGCTCCGAATATCCGAAGCGTGTTGGTAGCGCAGGCTGCGTCCCTTCTCCAGGCATTTGTCAATGATGCGCTCCAGTTCGGCCGGGAGAACGGGGTTCAGGCGCGCCGGCGCCACGGGCGCCCGGTTCAGGATCGCGTCGAAGATGACCCCCGCACTTTCCCCGCGGAATGGCAGCGTTCCGGTCGCCATCTCGTACAGCACCACCCCGAAGGAAAACAGATCGCTGCGCGCATCCAGTTGTTTGGCGCGAACCTGCTCGGGAGACATGTAGGCCAGTGTCCCCACCGCACCTCCTGGTGTGGTCAGCAGCGTTACGGTATCCGCGGTATCGCCTGCAGCGGCTGGCGATGGGGGTGCAATGACCTTGGCGACGCCGAAATCCAGCACCTTGGCCTGCCCGCGCGTGGTGACAAAAATGTTGGCCGGTTTGATATCGCGGTGAACGATGCCGGCAGCGTGCGCGGCGTCCAGAGCGTCAACGACCTGGATGGCCAGGTCGAGTAGCGATTCCATCTCCAGCGGCTTGCTCCCGAGGGTCCGTTCCAGGGTGTTCCCCTCCAGCAACTCCATGGCAATGAAAAGCTGGCCCTCGGCTTCATCGATGTCATAAATGGTGCAGATATTCGGATGATTGAGAGCTGAGGCTGCCTGCGCTTCACGCTCGAAACGCCGCAGGGAAGTCGCATCAGCCGCCACACCCTGGGGCAGGAACTTCAGGGCAACGTGACGGTGGAGCTTCAGGTCTTCGGCCTTGTAGACAACACCCATCCCGCCGCCCCCCAGTTTCTCCAGCACGCGGTAGTGCGAAATGGTCTGGCCGATCATGGCGAGGTCCCCACGCTATTGAGCGCGGATGTTAGCCACCGGTCCCTGCCAAGTCAACATAGCTGGCTGGCTAACGACGCAGCAGCAAGTCTGCGGCAATGAAGAGGAAGTACACCACCGAGATCACGCCGTTCATGGTGAAGAACGCGGCGTTCAGACGGCTGAGGTCCTGATGGCTAACAAGCGAGTGCTCGTAGGCCAGCAGCGCGCCCACAATTGCGACCCCGACGACTGCCAGCGTGCCCAGGTGCAGCGCGAACNACCAGCCACAGCAGCAGTCCGATCATCAGCAGGTGGAAGGCGCGCGCCACCCACAGCGCGGCGCGGATGCCGATAAAACGCGGGATCGAATGCAAGCCCGCCTCGCGGTCAAAGTCGTAGTCCTGGCAGGCGTAGAGGACATCGAAGCCCCCCACCCAGAAACTTACGGCCACAGCCAGGATGACGATCCGCCAGTCGAGCGAGCCGCGCACAGCAATCCAACCCGCCGGGGCCGAGATGCCATCGGCAAATCCCAGGATCAGGTGTGACCAGCGCGTGAAGCGCTTGGTGTAGGAGTACAGCAGCAGGATGGCCAGAGCCACCGGTGACAGCATAAGCGCCAGCCGGTTCAGTTCCGCTGCCGCGAGCACGAACACCGCGCAGGAGAGCGCGACGAACCCGGCGACAAACTGTCGCGAGAGCAGACCGGCCGGCAGGGCGCGCGCGCGTGTACGGGGATTGGCGGCATCGAGCGGGTGGTCCACCAGCCGGTTAAAAGCCATAGCTGCCGAGCGCGCCGCCACCATCGCCACCAGGATCCAACCGAGCTGCCGCCAGCCNTGGAAGGCCGCCCGCCGCCAACATGGCCCCGGCCAGGGCAAACGGGAGCGCAAAAATCGAGTGCTCCCATTTGATCATGTCGAGCGTGAGGCGCAGATTGCGGGCGACGGACACGAAGAGAATTCTAAAGCAATGCTTGGCCGAGCGGTCGATTTGGTAGTGGGTAATGGGGCAAATTGCTGAAATTCGAGGACGAGCACTGTTTTCCGTCGTGCGAAGGAATCTCCCAAATTGCCAAATTACGCAGTTACCCACTCATCCAATTACTCAATCCTCCTCACGAAACCCGTCCCGCCCGATGAGGGGGACAAAGCGGACGCCGTCCAAGTACAGAACGGTGCTGCGGTCGCCGATCTTGCGCACGAGCTGGAGTTCCTGGGCGAAGCCGCTGCCGACAGGGATCACAAGGCGGCCGCCGTCGCGCAATTGGTCCAACAGTGGCCTGGGGACCTGGGGCGCCGCGGCGGCGACCACGATGGCATCGAAGGGCGCGGCTTCCGGCAGGCCCTGGCTGCCGTCTCCATGGATAACCGTCACGTTGCTGTACCCAAGGCGTGCGAGCGCCGATCGTGCGCGCTCCGCCAGNGCTGGCGATGCGTTCGATCGAATACACCGCGCGCACCAGCTCCGCCAGTATCGCGGTCTGATATCCCGACCCGGTTCCGACTTCCAGGGCCACGTCATCGGGCCGAAGCGCCAGCGCCTCCAGCATGGCGGCCACCACGAAGGGCTGCGAGATGGTCTGGCCTTCCCCGATGGGAAGAGGATGGTCCCCATAAGCTTCGTCGCGTTGCCCGTGCTGAACAAACTCATGCCGCGGAACGCTGGCCATCGCATCCAGCACACGCTCATCCCGGATGCCGCGTGAGCGAAGCTGCTCTTCGACCATCAGCAACCGCTGGTCGCGATAGGTGTCAGCCTGCGGAACGACGCTCATGACCTGGCCGCCGACCCGGTGGGGACAATGCAATCTTAGAAGGTCAACGGCGGAAATGCAGTGATTTGTGGACAGAATTCGCTGCGCTCAGCCGTGCAGGGGAACTCCAATCCCGGGTTCCACACCTTTGCTCAGGATGAGCATACCCAGCCGCGACGACTTCTTGCGCAACACCGTCTTCCATTCCACAATGCGGCAGTGAAAGTCCCGNCAAACGCGGGAAGCCACGAAAATCCTTCTTCACGGTAAAGAATGCCAGGGTGCGGTCGTGCATCAGTGGCAGCAGGTCGTCCAGGAAGAGTTCCAGCGACCAGTGGAAACCAATACTGTAAAAGCTGTACATCAGGTCGTAAGGCCCAGGCAATCCTGCCAGCGCTGTCTGCCGGGCGTTGAATATGGTGTAGTTCGAGACCTGGTTGTAGTTGAGCAGGGAGCGCAGGAGTCCGAGATTGCCACAAAAGGAATCCTTGAGCGAGNTGCTTGTCCGCATCATAGAACTTCTGTTTGTACTTGGTGGCGGCGCCGTCCGCGTCGAACAGGTGGATTTCGCTCTCCTGCCAGCCGAATTGCTTCGAAAAGAAGACCACGGACCGTCCCAGGCCCGGGCCTATCTCCAGAACCTTCCTGGGCGTTTCGATCCTGGACAGCAGCGGACGCAGGGCCTCATATTCGCTCCAGCAAGTGCCGTTCTGCTCCTTTTCCCAGATCCGGCGCGACTTCTCATCCTGCACCAGCTTGAGCCGGGGGGAAATCAGCTTGATCGCCGCCAGCAGCTCCGGCGTCAGCGGCGGAGCGTGAAACACCGGCTCCAGGTTGGCCAATCTGGAGTCAAATGCTTTTTCGGAAGTGGTTCTTCCGAATCCTAGCCACATTGCGGTTGGAACTCCCTTCGACCCCAAGAAAATACATTTTATATAGCGTCAGTGCGCAAAAATACCTCTACAACGCAGGGCCTTGAGCAAACAGCGTCAGCGCTTGCGCTGCCGGTACTTGATATCGAAAGAGACCACGCCGTTCTGGTCACGGATGGCCACCACCGACAGCCGGCGGTTGATGTTGTATTCCATCTGCACAATCTGCTGCGCTGACTGCGAGACGTTACTGATGAAAGTCATGGTTACCTTGTCGGAGACCTGTTGCTCGATGGTGATGCGGGCGTTGGGATTGTTCTCGGCGCCGCCGGCTTGGGGATCGATCTTGATACGGCTGGCCCCGAACAGCCTTTGGGCGCGGCTGCTGTAGGCACTGGCCAGCGCCTGTTCCAGCACAGCATTGGAAGTCAGCTCGCTCAGGCTCTGGGTGGGCCCGGTCTGGTAGTACACACCCTCTGCCTGGGTGCGGCCCAGGGCCAGCAACGCGATGATGTCCGAGGTGGGCAGCGGCGGGTCGGAGCGATAGTTGATGCTGGGGTGGGCTATGGGTCCGTGCAATCCCAGGCTGATGTCGTAGTCGCGTACCCGGGCGGTAGCTTCCAGGTCTATCAAAGGAGCGATGGTGGTGGGATTGTTGAACACCAGGTCACCACGCTCCAGGTGATACTTGGTGCCGGCGATATCGAGGTTGCCTTGTGCGATGTCCACGCGCCCCAGCAGCACCGGGCTGCTCGCCGTCCCGCGCAGCCGCAGGTCCGCATTGCCCGAGATCTTGGCCATCGACATCTCCACCCGCAGTTCCTGCGCCGTGAGCACATGCACATCCAGATGCAGGTTGTTCAGCGGCGACTGCGCGCTGGCCACGTTGGGCGCCTGCGCCAGGCGCTGCAGAAAATACGCAAGATCGAACCGCGGGCTCACCGCGAAGCGGTTGATGGTCACCGTCCCCGAGAGCAGCGAATTACCGGGCGTGCCGCTGAAGCGCAGGTCGGCATCGCCATAGGAGCTGATCCCGGGCGGGTAGCGCAAGCGAATGTCTTTGCTGGAAGCCGTCAGGTCGAAGGAAAACCCCTGCGAGTAGTTGATGAACCCGCCGAGGGCAAGCGTGCCCCCGCCGGTCTGCGCGGTCAGCGACCGCACCCGCAAGCGGTTCTCGTTGAAGACCAGCGTGCCGTTGATGTTGCTTAGCCCATTGGGCAGGTCGGTATAGGAGATGGCGCCGCCGGTGATGCTCACCTGCCCGCGCGCCTCAGGCCGCGCCGCGGTGCCGGTGACAGCCAGGTTGATCTCCATCTTGCCGGAGGACGTGAGGTCGGGGTTGAGGCTTTCCAGGAGCGCGAAGTCGAGAATGCCATCGGCGTGGAAGTTCATTTCATGCTCGCCGCCGAGCTGCAGCACGCCCCCGGCAGTAATATCGCTGGTTGCACCGACGGCAGCGCCGCTCTGTGCCCGTTGCGCACGGTTGAATCCCCGCAGGTGCAGATGATCGAGGGTGAAGAACTCGTCCGCCAGAGTGAACTGGATCGGGCCTTCACTCTCGATGGCTACCTTCTGAACCTCCGCCGAGAGCTGGTCGACATGACCGGTGAGATTCAGATCGCGGGGCCGGCGGAGCGGTCCACGCAGATCCACGGCCCCGGCGATCGAGGAACGGCCGGTGATCCTGCCCTCCAGCCAGGCACGCAGCAGGGGACTCACGTCNAAGGTGGGAGAAGCGAAGCGTAATGTTGGCGGGAAAATCTCCGCGCAGGCGTACGTCGCCGTCGATGGCCAGCTCCGCCGTCTGAAAATGCGAGCGGGCGGTCAGACGCAGATCCGCCCCGCGGGTCACGCCCGTCAGATCGAAGTCGCCCGCCTGCTCTTTGTTTAAGAGCAAGTCGCGGATGTGCAGGTCGATGTTGATCACCGGCGCCTGGACGGTTCCCGATCCCTGGAGATGGAACGCCGCCACGCCGGCCACCGTCAGGCGCGGCCGCTGTAACTGCGGAAACTGTCCGAGCTGAACATTAGTCCCTGTGAGGTCGAAATGAAATGCGTTGTCGCCAAAGTTGTAGGCCAGGCTGCCGCTGACTCGGGCGCCGTTGTGGGTAAGCGTGAGGTCGGCGAGCTTAACCTCCCAGCCAGCCCACACCAGGGTCGCGCGTAGCGATTGAAAGGGCTCGCCTGCAAGCGTCCCACTGATGATCTCCAGAGGCCCCTGACCGCTGGGATTCGAGTGCGTTCCGCCAAGAGTGACGTTCAGGGACAGCTTTCCGGTGATGGGATACGCGGTCCCGGCGAGCAACTGTANTGATGATCTCCAGAGGCCCCTGACCGCTGGGATTCGAGTGCGTTCCGCCGAGAGTAACGTTCAGGGACAGCTTCCCGGTGATGGGATACGCGGTCCCGGCGAGCAACTGTACGTCCTGGAGATCGGCGCCGGCGACGCGCACGCGGCCGCGCAAGGTGCTGGCGTCTTCCAGTTCGCCATTTCGCAATCCTTCGCTCACATCGAAGCTGACCAGCCCAGCGCCGCGACGCAGCAGGCCGTGGCGGAACGAAAATTCCGAGGGCGAGTACACCAGGTCGGCGGCCAAGAAATCCCAATGCAGACGTCGGGGAGAAGCAGCCACCGTTGCACCTTTGGCTGCCGGGAGCAGTATTTGTCCGGGAGCCAAGTCGGTGTCAAAGTCCGAAATCTCGAGATGTCCGCTGATGGTCGGCCCGGCCAGTCTGCCAGTAACGCTCCCTGTAAATGATGTGCGCCCGTGTACCTCCAGCGCGACCCTCGGCTGATGGAACGCAGCCAGCACCGAGTGCAACTCGGCGAGGTCGCCGCTATTGAGCGCGACGCTCAGCCGCGCGCTGGTTGACCCTAGCACTCCGGACGCGCTGAAACGCGTGGCAGGAGTGGCGATGTTCAACTGCGAAATATCCAGGGTTGCCTGCCGGCCGTGATAGGCCATCCGCACTCGTGCTGTGACCGGTAATTCTGCCGATCGTGGATTGGCCGGCGGCTCTACATCAGCGACGAAAGTGGCGTCCAGGTTCCTGGGTGAGCCGGTCCATTCGAAATCGACTGTTCCGCTAGCTGCCCCTGCGGCATGAGTTTGTTCGAGCGGCAGCCGGGAAGTGGAGACAGCCGCGGCCAGGGCTCCGATCTGTACTCGGGACAGGTGCAGATGTCCGGAGCCGCGCTGGCCAGGTTGGGCGCGCGATCCGGGGCTCGTCCAATTGGTGACTTCGGCACTGCCGGAGATCAAACCGCCCAGCGTCTGGGCCGTAAGATTCGAAATCGCCAGCCGGTCGCGGCTGAGCGAATAGTGCGCGGCCACAGTCAGATCCGGTACCCGCAACCCCGGCTGGCGCCACTCCACGCCCTGTAAGATCAGGCGCCCGGAAGAGGCGAACTGCTTCGCGTGATAGCTANCCCTGGCCGTTGACCTCGAGTTTTCCCCGCCGCAGCTCGGGGATGCGCGCCAGCCCGCTGAATTCTAGAGCATCCATGGAACCCTTGTATGTGAGCTGGATCTTGGGATCATGGAAATCCGTGAGCGTCCCGCGCGCCTCAAGCAGAGAGCGCTCCGTCACGAGCTTGAACGATCGGAGTTCGGCCCTGCCGGGTGCGAGCACGAGTTGGAACTCTGTCCTGCTATGGAGCGGTGCGAAACCATCATACTTAGCATCCACGGCCGCAATCTGGATGCGGGCATCGTAAGTCTGCTCGGCGCCTTCCAAGGACATCGTAGCCAGCAGCCCCCGCGCCACGAAATCCAGGGGCAGGCGCTGGTCGTTCCACAACAGCTCTCCGTGCTCAGTGCGCAGCCGGTCGATGGACAGCTCAAACAGCACGCCGGCAACGGCCTCCCCTGTCACCCGCCTCCTGGGTCCTGGCTGGTTGGTGCTGCCGTCCGGATAAACGATGATGTGGACAAGCGGACGCTCCAGCTCGAGCTCGCGAATCGCGATCTGCCGCCGCAGCAAGGAGATGATCTTCAGCCGAATCAGCAGCCGGTCGGCGTGCGCGTATGGCGCCTGGCCGGGAGGTTCCAGACCATGCAGGGTGAGGCCGCGCCCCTCAAATTCCAGCCCCCACAACGACCAGCGGAACGACTGTAGCTCGGCCCGGCCGCCGGTCATCTGCTCCAGCACGACCACCACTTTGCGCCGCATTCGTTCCTGGAAGCGTGCGCTGGTCAGGTACCAAGCCGTGAGCGCCGCCAACACTCCCAGCATCACCACGCCGATCGCGGCGTAGCCGACCCACCTCCGCGCTTGCCGGCTGGTGACGAGCGGCATCATCGCACCTGGATCTCTGCCTGCAGGCGCAGCCCGCGCACCCACCGGTCTTGAAGTTCGTTCAGTTGCTGCTCGATCAGCAGTTGCTCGATTTTGGGGGCGACCTGCTCGAAGGGCACATCCGACCAGCCGGCACCGCGCATTTCTGGAAGCAAGCGCTCGCGGTAGTAGTTCTCCATGGCCCTGCGGTCAATGTGGATTTCGGGGCGGAATCGCAAGTCGAGGTAGCGAAGCAGATCCACCTGGACGGCCATCCTCTCTCCCACATCCTCCTCGGTTAGCCCATAGGCAGCCAAGGCAGCACGCCAGCCGTCGTCGGTTTTCCATGCCGGGCCGGTCCGCCGGAGCTCGCGCACGCGGCCGGCGATCTCCTCGGGCGTGGCCGGCACGAAGGAGCTGGTGCGCATCTGCTCGGCGATCAATTCNCTGGTCGATCAGGCGCTGCAGTGTCGCTGCGCGTTCGGCTGACGTGACGTCTTTGAGGGCGCGCCCGTTCAGCAGGCATTCAAAGCGGACGGCTTCGTCCTGCTCGCTTTCCAGGATTGCGTGGCGGTTCACGGTAGCGACAATGCGGTCAATCACCTCTGCCGGCGCGCAAAGGGTAAAACTCGACACCACCACCGCGGCCGCGAGCAACGCGCGCCCCGCGCCCCTGCACCCTGCGGTTTGGCGATCTCCTCTCATCAGAACGTCTGTCCGACACTGAAATAGAAATTCACGTTGTGCAGCACCTCGGAGCGGTTCAGGCTGCGAATAGGAAAGGTTGGCGGATTAAGGCTGTAACCCACGTCGAAGCGCACCGGTCCGATGGGCGTGCGGTAGCGGATACCTCCGCCCACCGCCTGCGAGTTGTAGTTGAAGCTGCACGGCTCGTTCGGCAGAAGCACGTTGCACAGCCGCTTGTCGGGCTGCGACCAGCGAAAGAGGCTGGGAAATACGCCACTGGGGTTGTCGTAGACGTTTCCCATATCGTGGAAGATCACCGGGCTCAGGTCCTTGCCGACGAAGGGCAGTGGAATCGGCGGAAACCGGAGTTCGAAGCTGTTGATGAACATGGCCTCTCCCCCGAGCTGGAAGCCGGTTTCCTGGTCGCGCGGGCCGGCCTCGTTCAAGGCAAAGCCACGCAAAGAACTGCCGCCCCCGGCGAAGAATCGCTCCGGCAGCGGGACGATGGCGGCAGGTCCGCCCCAGGGCTGCTCTACGCCCAACTGTATGGAGTGCGCGAGCACAAACCTGCCCTTGGGCCCGAAGGCGTAATACTCGGAATGCTGTACCAGGAAGCGGACAAAGTCGGCCTGTGAGCCCAGCACGTGCGAGGTCACGCCCGTGTCAAACACAAAGTAGTTGCCTTTGTGTGAGTCCACGGGATTGTCGCGTGTGTCGCGGATGTAGGTAAAGCTGGGCATGCCGATGCGCACAGGACGCGCCAGTAGTGGGATCAGGTTCGGGTCGACGGCCAGGTTGGTGACCTTGACGTCCCGGTACGCCAGCCGATAAAGCAGGGTCGTAGCTTTGCTCAGCGATTGGGTAACCTGCACCGATCCTT
>OCOJ01036378.1_pt6 | contig 13488 bp, 16 predicted proteins | sample 1539251 | NCBI WGS metagenome assembly OCOJ01 (sample SAMN01911457, study PRJEB22624) | soil metagenome | biome: Soil | place: Malaysia | collected 2012-04-30 | depth RA_metagenome m | reverse complement strand
CATAGTCTTTTCTAGGATTTGTGCGTCTTTCACTTTTAACTTTGCCCTGTCACCCTTCCCCCTTAGACTTTCATTTCTTTCTCCTGAGGGGGCCCCATGATCTCTCTGGCCGGAAAGGCTGCGCTTATCACCGGCGGCTCGCGCGGCATTGGCGCCGCATGCGTGCGGCTGTTTGCCCGCGCCGGCGCCGACATCGTGTTCAGCTACCACCGCGATGCCGCCTCTGCCGAGCGCGTGGCCCAGGAGTCCCGCCGGCACGGGACCCGCGTGGAATACTTCAAAGCCGATCTGGCCAAAATGTCCCCCGCGGACAAACTCGTTCAGTTCACCCACGAACGCCTGGGCCGTTTGGACATCCTGGTCGCCAACGCGGGCATCTGGAATGTTGAGGATCTTCCCATTGAAAAAATGTCCGAGCGCGACTGGGACCAGATGATGGCCGTCAACCTGAAGAGCGTATTCAGCGTCATCCACTTCAGCGCCCCGCACATGATTCGCCAGGGTTCCGGACGCATCGTGGCCCTCAGCTCGACCGCGGGACAACGCGGGGAGGCGCTGCACACCCATTACGGCGCCACCAAGGGGGCCATCATCAGCCTGGTCAAGGGCCTTTCCACCGAACTTGCGCCGCACAATATCCTGGTAAATTCCGTCGCTCCCGGCTGGGTGGATACAGACATGTCCAAGCCCGTTTTCAAGGACAAGAAAGCCTTCAAGCAAATTTGCGAGAAGCAGCCGCTCGGACGTGTGGCCACGGCGGAGGAGTGCGCCGGGCCCATCCTCTTTCTGGCATCCGACCTGGCCAGCTTCATCACCGGCGAAATCCTGAACGTCAACGGAGGTTCGGTACTGTGCGGTTAGCTATTCGCGTCACGGCGTGCGCCGGCCTCGTTCTCTTGCTCTCTGCCTGGCCCGGACAGGCGCGCCCGCAAGACACTACGGTGCTGGCCCCGGAGGCCAGTGAGGCGAAAGCGCGTGAGGTGATTCAGCGCTCCATCCAGGCGCTCGGCGGCCTGGCCTATCTCGGCGTCAAGGATATGACTCGCACCGGCCGCTATACCACGTTCGAGCACAATGGCGAGTCTCGGGGAACGATAAAGATCACCGACATGTTGAAGCTGCCGGATAAGGAACGTATTGAGTACCACTTCAAGATCTATTACGGCGTCGATGCTCCCATCCCTCTGCTCGTAGCCGACATCCCTTATCCCTTGGGCAAGTCCAAGTCGACCTTCGAGGTCCGCAATGGAGACGCCGGGTGGATCGTTGGCACCGGGGGAGTTATCCCCTTGGAAGCCGATGCGCTCGCCAGAATGCGCTTGCAGCGGAAGAAGGACATCAACCTGCTCTTCCGTACGAGGCTCAACGAGCCTGGCCTCGTGCTGCGTTACGGGGGCCGGGATGTAGTGGACTTGAAACTCGTGGACTGGGTGGAAGTGTCCGACGCCGACCGGTTCACCACTCGCATCGCGATCGAACAATCCACGCATCTTCCGGTGCGCGCCATCTTCCTGTTCCGCGATCCGGAAACGAATGACCGGGTCGAGGACCACGACTATTTCTCGAATTACCGCTCCATCGAGGGCATCATGACGCCGCTCCAGATCGCCCACGAGCACAACGGCTACCAGGCGTCGCAGATGTTTTTCGAAGAAGTGAAATACAACACGGGCTTGAACGACTCGATGTTCACCCGCGAAGCTCTCGAGCACCTCTCCTCAAAGGGCGGCAAGAACAAATAGGAAAATTCACCCGGCGGCGCGGTTCTCCGTCCCCTGATCTCCTCAGAGTTTCCGGCCCTCTGGCGGACACTTTCAACCGCGCCTAGCGGCCGCGAATGGCGCATAATCGGAGCCGGTTATGATCTCCGGCGCACCCCAATCCGCCCTGCTGACGGACCTCTACGAGCTCACCATGGCGGCGGGCTACGTCCAGAACCGCATCTCCGCCCGGGCGACGTTTGAGCTTTTCATCCGCCATATGCCGCCGCGGCGCAACTTTCTGGTGGCCGCAGGGCTCGAGCAGGCGCTGGAATTTCTGGAAAACACGCGCTTCTCCGCGCCGGAGATTGACTACCTGCGCAGCCTGCGGCTGTTCCGCCACGTGCAGCCGGAGTTTTTCGACTTTCTCGCCGGCTTCCGGTTCTCCGGTGACGTCTGGGCGCTCCCCGAAGGCACCGTCTTTTTCCCCGGCGAGCCGCTCGCTCGCGTCACGGCTCCCATCGCTGAAGCGCAGCTCGTGGAAACCAGCCTGCTCTCCATTTTTCATTTTCAAACGCTGATTGCCAGCAAAGCTGCGCGGGTGACCGCGGCTGCGGCAGGGCGGCCGGTTGTCGAGTTCGGCTCCCGCCGCGCCCATGGCGTGGAAGCCGGTGTGCTGGCTGCCCGGGCCGCCTGCATCGGCGGCTGCGAAGGGACGTCCAACACGTTTGCCGGCCTCCGCTTCGGCCTCCCGGTTTACGGCACACAGGCGCATTCCTGGATCATGGCCCACACGGATGAGGCAGAGGCGTTTCGCAACTTTCTCGAAGTTTTTCCCGACGAGGCCACTCTACTTGTAGATACCTACGACGTGCGTGCGGCTATCGAGCGCATCATCGCGCTGGGCCTGAAGCCTCACGGCATCCGCCTCGATTCCGGAAACGTGCTGGCCGACAGCGCCTGGGCCCGGGAGCGCCTGGATGCCGCGGGATGGAAGGACGTGCAGATCTTTGTTTCGGGAGACCTGGACGAGGACAGAATCGAATCTCTGCTGCGAAACGGCGCAAGAGTGGATGCGTTCGGCGTGGGCACCGCTCTGGCTACCTCTTCCGACGCGCCCTACCTCGGCGTCATATACAAACTTACGGAAGTCGAGGAAGGCGGCCGGGTGCGCAGCGCGGCAAAATTCAGCGAGGCGAAGAAAACCTATCCCGGCCGCAAACAGGTCTTCCGGTTTTGCGGTCCTGATGGGAAGTACGCGAGCGATACGATCGGGCTGGAAAACGAGCAGTTCCCGGGCAGCGAGCCGCTTCTCCTCCCGGCCATGCGCAGCGGACGTCGCCTCGCGCTCGCGAGCCCGCCCGGCGAGGCCGTGCGAGGCGCGCGCGATCGTTTTCTCGCCGCCCGCAGCCGGCTTCCAGAGCCCATCCGCGCCCTCGCGGCAGCCCCTGAGCCTTACCTGGTGCGGTACAGCGACCAACTGGAGGAATCTCTAGCCCGCGTGCGCGAGATGTTTGTCAAATCGGCGCCCGTCTGAGCGTGTTCCAGACTAGGAAGAGGGTGTCCGTGGTATCGCCAAAGACCATTTTCTGGGAAGTGGACGCGCAGCGAGACTTCCTGCATTCCGATGGCGCGCTCTATGTGCCCGGCGCGGAGGCCATCCTGCCGAGTCTCGAGCGCCTGGTGGAGGCCGCGCGGCAGGGGTGGGTCCTGCTTGTTTCGTCTGCCGATGCGCACAATCCGGACGACCCTGAAATGACCCAATGGCCTCCGCATTGCCTCAAGGGCACGCCCGGCGCCCAGATTGTTCCGGAGGGTCTGGCTACGCACCGCCTGGTGATTCCCAACCGCGCAGACTTTGTGCTGCCCGCGGATCTCTCCGCCTACCAGCAGGTCACGCTGGGAAAAAACAGCCTGGATGTATTCGAGAATCCGCAAACTGAGCGATTGCTCGAGCGGTTGACTCCCTCCGGCTCTCCGCGCTTCGATTCGGATGCTGAGTTCGTGGTCTTCGGCGTGGTCACCGAGCATTGCGTCCGATGCGCCGTGGAGGGGCTGCTGCGCCGTGGCCGCCGGGTCGCCGTGGTCATTGATGCTATTTGGCCGCTCGACGCCGCAAAAGGCCGCGGGTTCCTTGACGCGTGGGAGAAGCGCGGCGTGCGCCTGATTGCAATCGATTCAGCCCTGGCTTTGGTCGCTCCTCAGAAGTCCGCTGTTCGGGCCTGAACCAGTGTCCTGAATCAGAGATCCTTTAGACAACTTGCTACGACTTCAGGGGTTAAAACCCCTGAATTGTCGGCGCCCTGATGTCGGAGCTAAAGCTCCGACCCCCTAATGGAAACGCAGCGAACTTCTGACTCAGGACACTAGGATTCGCTGCACTACGGTGCCTTTTCCGCCACCACCCCGATCGTGGCGACGCTGTCTCCCCGCCTCATGGAAGGCACCGCGCAGATGTGCAGCACGATTCCCGCCACCGGCGCCCGCGCCGTGAAAATTGTGTTCCCGAAGTAGTCCGTCACGTAGCCGAGCTTTTCCCCCGGAACGACGTACCCGCTGCGAAGAACCAACGGATAGAAAATTCCTGTCTGCTCGCTGGTTACGTCCACGGTCTTTTCCAGCCAGACCGGGTTCTCGATGGGCAGCGGCGGTCCCGAAAGCATCTTCAGCAAACGCATTACGCTGATGGTTCCAGTCACCAGCAGGTTTACGTCGTCTGTCTCGACCGTGCCCGCATGCCCCGCCTCGACAACCAGCGATGGCTTCCCACGCGCCGCTGCGGTGTTGTCCAGATATTTTGTCGCTGCGGGATCTGTGGGCCTGTCGCGCCAGATAATGATGTGGTTCAGTCCGAAGGTCAGCGCCATTTCCTTCGAGATGCGGTCCTGTTCTTCGTGCCCGGTCGGTGCCCAGTACGTGTAGGGGCGCAGGCTTTCATCCAAATCGCCGCCATGGTAATCGATCAGGTAGTCGCAGCGCTCCACCACTTCTTTGGTAACCACGTAAGCCGCGCGCTCTGTCTGCGTCCCGTCGGCTTTGCCCGGGTAGAACCGATTCATGTTCTTCCCGTCCACCGGATTCAGGTGAGGGACTTTCTGGTCGAACGAAGCAGTGTTCACCAGCGGCAGCAGCACAACGGTTCCTGAGAGCTGCGAGGGATCCAGAATCGTGGCCACGCGTTCCAATGCCACGATCGAGGCGTATTCCGTTCCGTGCGCGCCGGCCACCAGCGCCAGCACGGGCCCGGGTTTTGCACCGTTCACTACAACCACGGGAATTCCGTAACTTGCGTCCACTCCCTTCGGCACTTCCAAGTAGCCGTTGGCTTTCTGTCCGCGCAGCGCCTCCGCAGTGCCCATACGGTAGCTTATCTGCGCCCGCGTCACAGGACACCATGCCGCAAACAGGAGCACCAACCCCCATCGCATCGCTGAACTCCGCCCTTTCATCTTTTCCTCCAATCGGGGCGAGCCTAGCACAACAGCAGCGGAGTTTTTCAGGGGGCGTGCAGCAGGCTGTTCACACAGTGCCTCTGCGAAAGGTTGCTGGCCGTATACTCTCAGGCCGGACGCTCATGAGGATCTCGCCGTTTTCGTTAATCTGTTTGCTCGCGACCATGATTCTCGGCGCGGCGCTAGTGGCGGGCTGCGCCGCGCGCCGGATGGGCGCGCCGGACGTGGCCGCAGCGCCTCCTGCGGCCCCGGCGGGGGAATCCTTGGTCGCGCAAGGCCGGGCTCGGTTCATCGCTTACAAATGCCACGAGTGCCACGGCGTTCATGGTGAAGGGACCGATGACGCGCCGGACCTCACTGGCACACTCCTCAACGCCGACCAGATTGCGCTCTTTCTCCAGAAGCCCAGCGTTCACGCGCGTTCGGTGGGGATGCCCAGCATTCCCTCGGACAGCCCTGACCTCCAGCCGCTCGTCGCTTTCGTCTTCAGTCTAAAGCGAATGAAACCGTCGTGATCGCGACTGAGGACGAGAAAAACTTGGCCGTCACTCCCCTCGGCACTGGTGCGGGAAACGACCCCATTTCGATTCCCACTTCGCCGGGGCGGCCAATTCGCGCTCGCCCGTTCCCCAAGTTATAATGTCGAGATGCGGGGAAGGGAAAAGACAGCGCTGATGCACGGCACAACGATTCTGTGCGTGCGTCGAGACGGCAAAGTGGTGATGGCCGGGGACGGCCAGGTCACTCTGGGCGAAAGTGTAATCAAGCAGAGCGCCAAGAAGGTCCGCCGGCTGTTCGAAGACAAAGTCGTGGCGGGTTTTGCCGGCCACACCGCCGACGCGCTTTCGCTCTTCTCGCGTTTCGAAGGGAAACTGCAGGAATATCACGGAAACCTGGCCCGGGCCGCGGTGGAGCTGGCCAAGGACTGGCGCACGGACCGTATGTTGCGCCACCTGGATGCGCTACTCGTTGTGGCCGATGCGAAGAGCACCTTCGTGCTCTCCGGGAACGGCGACATTATCGAGCCCGACGACGGCATTTGTGCCATTGGCTCGGGCGGTTCCTACGCCCTGGCCGCGGCCCGTGCCCTCGCCGGGCACACGAAACTTTCTGCGCGGGAGATCGCCCAGGAAGCCATGCGCATCTCCAGCGAGATTTGCATTTTTACCAACAATAATTTTTCCATTGAGGAACTGTGACGGACAAAAACGACAAGCAGCGCGTGCTCTACCTGCCGGGTGAGATGCCTCCCGAGGAGCCCGAACAGCTTCCCGCGCTCGACGACATGACCCCGCGCGAGATCGTGGTGGAGCTGGACAAATACATCATCGGGCAGGCGCCCGCCAAGCGCGCCGTGGCCGTAGCCCTGCGCAACCGCGTCCGGCGGCAGAAGCTCGCTCCTGAACTGGCGGAAGACATCCTGCCGAAGAATATCCTGATGATCGGCCCCACTGGCGTGGGCAAGACGGAAATCGCGCGGCGGCTCGCGCGCCTGGCGGGTTGCCCCTTCGTCAAGGTGGAAGCCTCGAAGTACACCGAAGTCGGCTACGTGGGCCGCGACGTCGAGTCCATGGTCCGCGACCTCGTGGAAAACGCCATTGACATGATCCGCGAGGAGAAGCTCGACGAGGTGGCCGAACGCGCCGAACAGACTGCTGAGGAGCGCCTTCTGGACCTGCTGCTACCGCCTCCTTCTTATACGTCATCCGGCGCCGCTTCCGGAACCGCAGGGAGCACCGGGGCCGGACCGTCGCCCATCTATTCCGGCCAGATTTCCAGCACCGGCCCGGCGACGGACGAGTCGCACCGGCTGGAGCAGTACGCGCGGACACGGGAAAAGCTGCGCGCGCAATTCCGCGACGCGAAACTGGACACGCGCATGGTCGAGGTGGAAGTCCGCGAGCGCTCCCTGCCCGCCTTCGAGATCGTCTCCAGCCAGGGCGTGGAAGAAATGGACATCAACGTCCGCGACATGCTCTCCAATTTCTTCGGCCAAGCCAAGAAGAAGCGGAAGATGAGCGTGGCCGACGCCTACGAGTACCTGATTCAGGAAGAAGAAAACAAACTCATCGACATGGACCAGGTCACGCGCATGGCCGTGGACCGCGCCGAGCAGATGGGCATCATTTTCATCGACGAAATCGACAAGATTGCCGGCCGTGAGTCGGGTCACGGTCCGGACGTCTCCCGCGAGGGCGTGCAGCGCGACATCCTGCCCATCGTCGAGGGCACCACCGTGAACTCGCGGTACGGACTGATCCGCACCGAGCACATCCTGTTCGTCGCCGCGGGCGCCTTCCACGTGAGCAAACCATCCGACCTGATCCCCGAGCTCCAGGGGCGCTTCCCCATCCGCGTGGAGCTGACTCCGCTGACGGAGACGGATTTTGTGCGCATCCTCACCGAGCCGAAGAACGCGCTCATCAAGCAATATGCAGCGCTGCTCGAGACCGAGGGGCTGAAACTTTCGTTTGGCGACGACGCCATCGCCGCCCTGGCTAAATTTGCCGCGCAGGTCAACTCGCAGACGGAAAACATCGGCGCGCGCCGCCTGCACACGATCCTGGAAAAAGTTCTCGATGAGCTGTCGTTTGAAGCGCCGGAGCTGAAGAAAAAGACTGTAAAGATCGACGCGGCATACGTGCAGAAACAGCTCGCCGACATCGTCAAGGACCAGGACCTGAGCCGCTACATTCTGTGAAGACCGAAAATCGAAACTCGAAAAACGAAAATCGGAATTCGCAGAAGGCCCGCGGGCTGCGTTGGACGGTTCCCTCTTCGCGTTTTTCGATTGTCGATCTCCGGTTTTCGAGTTTCGTTCTTCTCGCCGTCCTCTTGGAACTCTCCTGCGGAGTGCCCGCGGAGCCGCAGCCGCCACACCCGGTCATTCCCGAGGCGGTCACCGACCTGACGGCGCGGCAGCGCGGGGACGGCGGACTGTTGAGCTTCACGCCTCCGGCCAGGAATTTGGAGGGCGAGAAGCTCGAGAACCCTCCGACCATGGAGATCGTTCGCGGATTTGCTCCACCCGGGGCCCAGTCGCCCTCATCGGGTTCGCTTCACGTTGTTTACACCCTGTCGGGCCAAGTTTTGGACACTTACAGGACCGGAGACCGGATCGAGTTTCAAGACCCCGTCCCACCGGAAGAGATCGCGCGCCATGCGGGGGAGCGCATTTTCTATATTGTGCGCGGCCGGGTCTCCAAGCGTGCGGCGTCGGAGGACTCCAATGCCGCATCGTTCGTGGTGCATCCTGTGCCGGCGCCCATTGCAGACGTGCGCGCCAAGGTAATCGAAGCCGGTGTGCAGTTGAGCTGGGAACCGCCGGCATCCTTCAGCGGGGGCGCGCCGTCGGCTCCCCTGGGCGGATACGAGATTTATCGTTCGGAAGCAGCAGGCGGCGGAGGGCAAGGCGCGGAGCGCCAGCCGCCCATGCTCGCGGGGGGTTCTCAGTCGCCCAACTACCTGGACGCCCAGATCGAGTGGGGAAAGACGTACGTGTACACCGTCCGCAGTGTGGCTCAGTACGGCGCGGAAGCCATCGAGTCAGGCGAGTCGCGGGCCGTCCAGGTGACGCCGATAGACATCTTTCCCCCTGCACCACCACTTGGTCTGATTGGCGTCTTCGTGCCCGCTGCCGGAGCCACGCCCGCTGCCGTGGAACTTTCCTGGGCCATCAGTCCGGAGCCCGACGCGGCGGGATATTACGTCTATCGCGCAGGCGAAGGCGAGGAGAAGACTCAACGGGTTACCCCCAACCTGTTGCTCACGCCCGCGTTTCGTGATATTTCCCTCACACCAGGGGCGACTTATCGGTACGCGGTCACCGCTGTAGATCGTTCCGGGAACGAGAGCCAGCCCAGCAAAGAGATTTCGATGAAAATTCCCGGGGCTGGAGACTGAGAGCCGATGGCGATGGCGCCCACTCATCTTCCTGGCGCGGCTTGGCTGCGGTGGCTGAAAAATTTGCCGCTGCGTATGGGCGTGCTCACCGGAATCTACCTCACCGCGGTGATGACCGTGGCCCTTCTGTGCGCCAATCGCATCCCCGCTCTTGAACCTTACGCTGACCTGCGGAACTGGACTTGCAGCAGCCTGTTCGTGCTGGTTGCGCTTATACCGGTGGCCACCTTCCGGCGAGCCCCTTGGGCGCTGTTCACTTCTGCGGCGTCAGGATGGCTGGTATTCAGCCTGTCCTACGGGTTGGCAGGACTGTTCTTCGAGAATCTGCACACGCGGCTGAACAAGACCGCCTTTCACATGTTCATGCTTGGCGTGGGGTGTTATGCGGTCGTCGCCGTGGCGATTTGGGTTGGGGACATGACCAAGACCGCGCTGGAGCACGGACTGGAGAACCCCCACCACCGCAGCCACACGGCGCGTCCCAACGAATGAAGCTCGCCCGCGTTCAGCCCATTCTGCTTGCCTCTCCGCCTCCGCACGAAGAAAGCCGCGCAACCATTGCGCCCTGCTTCGCCGTGCTGGAGGGGGAGACAGCCTTCGAAATTGACGGGCCTTTCGCCGGGCAAAGGAAACGCACAGGCCGCTCATGGCCGCTCGCGGAGGTTCGCCTTGTCGCGCCGGTCGTGCCCACCAAGGTGGTCTGCCAGGGCCGAAACTATCGCGAGCACGCCGCCGAGCTGAACAATCCTGTCCCCAAGGAGCCGTTGATTTTCCTGAAGCCGCCCTCGTCCGTCATTGGTCCGGACGAGCCCATACTGCTGCCTCAGATTTCCAAGCGCGTAGACTTTGAGGGAGAAATCGCCGCAGTGATTGGACGCACGTGCAGCCGCTTGGCGGAGGACGAGGCCATAGCGCCCTTCCTGCTCGGCTATACCTGCCTGAACGATGTGACTGCGCGCGACCTGCAGAAGGCCGACGGGCGCTTCACCCGCGCCAAGGGCTTCGACACCTTTTGTCCCCTCGGTCCGGTGATCGAGACGGAGTTCGATCTCGCGGGAGCTACCGTGGCAACGTTTGTGAACGGCGAGCGCAGGCAGTTTGGCCGCACGTCGGAGATGATATTTTCCGTTGATGCTATAATTCGCTGGGTTTCTCGTATCATGACGCTCGAGCCCGGCGATGTCGTGGCCACAGGCACGCCGGCGGGCGTGGGGCCGCTCGAGCCCGGCGACGTTGTGGAAGTCGCGGTCAGCGGGATTGGAACGCTGCGCAATCCGGTCGCCGCGCGCGAGGATTGAGCTGGGAGCGGGCGTCAAACGGGGACCCAGCCCGCGGGGTGGCCGAATGCAGGCGGCCCCGCGCAGCGGCTAAAGGCGGACGTTGAGAACACTTCTCGCTCATCCTTTCCTTCCGGTACTCTGCGTGGCGGCCGCGCTCCTTCTGGCTGCGGCTGCGCTGTGGTGGTGGCGCCGCCGTCCCCGGGACCCCGAAGAAATCGAACGCCGACGGCGCGAGTATCTCAGCCGCGTGGGGCGAATTGTAGAAGGGGAAATTCTGGAAATCCTCGAATCACCTGGCGTGTTCACCGGCCACACCGGACGCCGTCCGAGCCCCGAGGCGCCCAACGGCAATCGTAAACGATCGCTGGTGTGCTACACCTATGCCATCTCCGGGGTGACCTATGAAACCGCGCAGGACGTGACCGGCTTTGAAGAGCGCGCCTGCCTCGACCGGCTGATCACGGGACAGCCAGCCAGCGTGAAATACGATCCCCAATCGCCGGGGAACTCCATGCTGATTGCCGAAGATTGGAGCGGGCTGCATTAAGTCGTACAGTCACACACCGCGGACCAGCTCGGCGCGTCTCGAGGTGCGGGCGTCCGCGGTAGTTGCGCATGCCGGAACAATCGGGCAAAGGTGATCAGGGGGGCGTGGGCAGATGGTGAAGAGACTGCTCGCCGTGATTGGCCCGTTGCTGGGCGTGGCTCTCACGCTGGCCTCCGTCTTCTTGCTGCTCCAGATGACCAGGCAGTCGGAGCTGCTGGAAGATCCGCTGCAGCGCAATCTGGCCATACTGGGAACGCTCGTGGCGGGAGTCTTCCTGCTGATGGGAAGTGTCTATGTCATTACGCGGATATCGGTCCTCTTGTTTTCTCGAAAAGAGGGCGAGCAGGCGCCGGGTGGGGGAAGTGATAGCCAGGGATAGTGCAGGTTCACCATCCCGCACAATCTTCCGGCGAGCCGAGATCTGAGGGGACGCTGATACACTCCGCGCTGGGTCCCTGCGCCTGAGCGGCGACGAAGGGTGAATGCCGGGGCGGTGGATGGATGTTATTTTCATCGAGCATGAGCAGACTTTGACCACAGGGATAGGTTCCGCATGACAGTCGTTCACCTTTCTGAGTAGGGCTTGGCACGTGGGCGATGCACCCGTCAAATCGGCCCGCGGACTCGACGGCGTTGTCGCTGCCCAGACGCGGCTGAGCCACGTTGACGGGCACGCCGGTCAGCTTTACATCGCTGGGTACCCGCTCGAAGAACTTGCCGGACGCGTGACGTTTGAGGAGCTGGCGCATCTGTTGTGGACCGGGCGCCTCCCTTCGGCCCAGGAATTCGCGGCAATGACGCGCGAGATGGCGCGTCTGCGCCCGTTGCCCCGGAAGACGCTCGAGGTGGTGCGCGACGCCGCCGGAGTTCCGCCGATTGATGCTCTGCGAATGGCCTGCGCCACGCTTTCTCTCGACCTGAAAAATCCGGACGACATTTCCTCGGCAGGAGATCTGGCCGCTGCGCGGATGCTGACGGCGCGCCTGCCTACCGCGCTGGCCGCCCACATTCGCACGGCAAAGCACCTCGAGCCGCTCGCACCGCGCGAGGATCTTCCCCATGCCGCGAATTTCCTGTACATGGTGCATGGGCGCGAACCGGACCCGGTGGCCGCCCGCGCCCTGGATAGCTATTGGGTCACCGTGATGGACCACGGTCTCAATGCTTCCACGTTCACGGCGCGCGTCATCGCCAGCACCCGCTCGGACATGGTCAGCGCCGTAACTGGAGCAATCGGCGCCATGAAGGGCCCCCTCCACGGCGGCGCTCCCGGCCCCGTGCTCGATATGCTCCTCGAAATCCGCAGCGCTGATCGCGCCGAGAGCTGGCTGNCGCAATGAGCTTGCCGCAGGACGCCGCATCATGGGGTTTGGCCATCGCGTGTACAAAGTGCGCGATCCGCGGGCCGAAGTGCTCAGCCGCGTGGCGGAATCGCTGGGGTCCGCACGGCTGGAGAACCGGCAGCTCTACGAACTGGCCCGCGAGGTCGAGAAGATTGCAGTGCGCGTCCTGGAAGAGCAGAAGCCGGGACGCAACCTGCAGACCAACGTCGAGTTCTTCACCGCGCTGGTGCTTCAGGCGCTCGGCCTGGAGCCGCGTACTTTCGTCGCCATGTTCGCCTGCGGCCGCGCTGCCGGATGGTGCGCCCACGTCATCGAACAGCGCGCCGAGGACCACCTGATCCGTCCGCAGTCGGAGTATATCGGGCCGAGGGGGTTGAAGTTGGCGCGGTAAGACTAAAAGATTGCGAGGGCAATGCGCCGGCGCGGACAACCGGCCGCCGCCTTCCTTTCACGCGCGGAAAGAAGCGGGAATTTGAGATGGACACAAAGCAACCACTCGAAGAATTGAAGAAGCGCGACGCGCTCGCCGAAGCCGGCGGCGGCCCGGAACGCCGCGAGCGCCAGCACAAGGAAGGCAAGCTCTCTGCCCGCGAGCGCATCGAGCTTCTCTGTGATGAGGGCACGTTCGAAGAGCTGGATAAGTACGTCGCCCACCGCTGCACCGATTTCGGCATGGCGGAACAGCGGATCGTCGGCGACGGGTTCGTCACAGGCTATGGGCGCGTGGACGGCCGCCTGGTGTTCGTTTTCGCCCAGGACTTCACCGTGTTTGGCGGCTCGCTTTCCGAGTCGAACGCGATGAAGATCTGTAAGATCATGGACCACGCCATGCGCGTGGGCGCGCCCGTCGTGGGCCTGAACGATTCCGGAGGCGCGCGGATCCAAGAAGGCGTGATGTCCCTCGCCGGCTACGCGGAAATTTTCCTGCGCAATACGCTGGCCAGCGGCGTCGTCCCCCAGATCAGCGCCATCCTCGGACCCTGCGCCGGCGGCGCCGTCTATTCCCCCGCGATTACGGACTTCGTGCTCATGACCCGCGATGCCTCCTGCATGTTTGTCACTGGGCCCGACGTCATCAAGACCGTCACCCACGAGGATGTGACCAAAGAGGAGCTCGGCGGCGCCATGACCCACAACAGCACCAGCGGCGTCGCCCATTTCATCTCCCGCGACGATGCCGACTGCATGGCCATGATCCGTGAACTCCTGAGTTTCATGCCCTCGAACAACCTCGAAGACCCTCCCCGCCGCGCCTGTGCTGAC
>OCOJ01046274.1_pt1 | contig 13505 bp, 15 predicted proteins | sample 1539251 | NCBI WGS metagenome assembly OCOJ01 (sample SAMN01911457, study PRJEB22624) | soil metagenome | biome: Soil | place: Malaysia | collected 2012-04-30 | depth RA_metagenome m | reverse complement strand
CAGTGCCACTGGCACCAGGAGACCGGCGTTGGAGAGTGCTGGGGCCCAAGTTCCGGAGGTGGCGGCGAGCTGGTAGTAGTTGAATGTCCTAGCGTAGAAGAACAGAATCAGAATACCCGCGAGCATTGCCACGTCTCCGACTCTGGTCATCACGAAGGCCTTCATGCCTGCGTGGGATGGCGGGTAGGCCTGCTCCTCGCCCAAGACCCGGTCCCCGGGTGTTCCCACCCAGTCCTTGGTCTCGTCCTTGAAGTAGTGCCCAATTAGAGCGTAGCTGCACAGACCCACCATCTCCCACCCAACGAACAGCGAAAGCAGGTTGTCCGACAGGACGATGAGCTGCATGCTACCAATGAAGAGGCTTACGAAGAAGAAGTACCGCGCAACCCCCGGATCGTCCCTCATGTACTCCAGGCTGTAGACCATGATGAGGAAGCTCACCCATGCCACCACGTTTGTCAAGACGATGGTGTAGGGGTCGGAGAGCACGCCTACGGAGAGGTTCAGCCCGGAAATCCATGGGAGGCTGACCGGGATCAACGAGTTGACAACGGTGTACTTCTGGCCCTCGAGCACCGGCAGGAGGAGGTTCAGCGCGAGAGCTGCTGAAACGAAGGTGAATGCTACGGCGATGTAGTCTCGGATCCTACCTGCCTTGCGCAGTGCTGCAGTAACCAGCGAGCCAACGAGAGGCAGTATGAAAATCAGCCAGATCGAGTAAGACGGAATCTGGACTGTCATCCGGTGATTCTCCCTCCAATGGGCAGTCCTCTTGCGAAGTTGATGAGGAGCTTGGCCACGACGTCGGGATAGATGCCAATCAGAATAGCAACCACGACAACGGCGAGGAGTGGCAATGTCATGCTGAGCGGCGCCTCCTTGACTCCGTCAAGGGAAGAAGGCAAGCTTCCGAAGAAGATGCGCCTCATGGGCCAGAGGCAATAGGCAACGGTTAGGAGCGTCGCTATGATCCCCAGGAAGGCCACCGCAAGGTAGGTCGCAGAACCAGAGGCGCCCTGGGTGAAGATGCCTGCGAACATTATCCATTCGGCCTGGAAGGCGCTCGTGGGAGGCACGGCTGAGAGGATCAGTCCGCCGAGAAGGAATAGCGCGGCGGTGAGCGGCATCTTGCTTGCAAGTCCGCCCATCTTCCTGACGTCCCTCAGGCCAGTCTGGGTCAGCAGAATCCCCGCCACCGCGAAGGTTACGAACTTGCCCATGATCTGGCTCAAGAAGAAGAACGTCCCTCCGGCCACTCCGAGGACCGACCAGCTTGCTAGGGCCAGTATGGAGTACGAGTTCTGGCTCACGGTTGACCAGGCGAACAGGTACTTCGTGTCGGTCTGCGCCAGTGTCACCGCGCCTCCGTAGAACATGGTGAAGACCGCCCAGGCCATCAGGGGGAGGCTGAACGACTGGAACACGGACGGCATCCCCTGGAGCAGCAGTCTTGCTAGCACGTAGGTGCCAATTCCAGAAACGATGGCCATGGTTGGAGCGAAGGCAGTCGGCGGCTCGGCCTCTGTAATGGGCAGCCAGGTGTGGAGGCCGAATATGGCCATCTTGATAAGCCAACCGAGAAGCACGAGGCCCACAATCCAGTAGGCAAGAGAACTCGATTGGGCCAGGCCCAGGTTGGCGGCACTTATGTCGAAGCTCTTGGTGGCAACGTAGACTAGAAGAATCCCCGCCAGGAAGATGAAGGCGCCTAGCTGGTTCCAGATTATGTAGATGATGGCCACTCTCTCCTTCTGGGTATAACCAAAGAGACTGATTATGACAAATGTCGGGATTAGGACCAGTTCCAGAAAGAGGTACAGCTCGATAAGATTGGTCGAGAGGGTTATGCCTATCAGTCCCGTGGAAACCAACAGGTAGTTCAGGTAGTAGAGGCCGTACTCGTTCTTCCGCTCCTCACCGTCAAGGGCCAGGATGCGCTTCTGCATGTAGGGCATCGAGTAGACTGTGGTGGCGGTCAGCAGGAAGCTGATTATCAGCGCTACCGGGAGGCTGAGGTTGTCCGCCAGAAAGCCGAAGCTTAGGCCGGCGCTCGGAGCCCACTGATACGTCTCCTGGGGCACCGCTGTCCCGGTGAAGAGCTGCGTTTCGGCCCAGAGAAGCACGAGGCCGACGTACAGCATGGCAAAGAACGCGAGCCAGCCCGTGTTCTTCCCGAGACGGCCGCTCAACACGTAACAGAGAACGGCGACGACTGCAGGAACCAGCACAGTCTGGAGCAGAGGGTCGGGAATCAAGGTCTGGGCACCTCTCTCCTGGTACGATTGGCGCCCTCTGGTTTGTCGTCTTCTGACAAACTAGCCCTCCAATTCGTTTAGTTTGCTCACGTCGATATCCTTGTGCAGCCTGTAGGCTACCACGACGATGGCAAGTATCACTGCAGCTTCGGCTGCGGCCAGGGCTATTGAGAACAGAACCACGGTCTGCCCTATTGCGTCCTTCCAGAGGTATTGACTGAAAGCTACGAAGTTCAGGTTCGCCGCGTTGATCATGATCTCGACTGCGAAAAGAAGGCGGATGGCGCTCCTCTTCACAATCAGCCCGTAGACACCGATTCCGAAGAGCACCGCCGACACGAAGACGAAGTCGGCGAGGGAGTTCATCCGCTTGCCTCCCGGTCAGCTTTCGAAAGCGTCAGAGCCCCTATGACGGCGGCGGCGAGCACCAGCGCCAGGATTTCAAGAATCGGAGAGTATGTGGTGGAGACCAGCTGGCCAATATTCAGGAAGTTCCCGGAGTTCTGAATCACCGTCGAGTTGGACAACGATGATCCGACGATTGCGGCCCCCAGCGAGCCCGTGATGGCGACTCCAGCCAGGACTCCCGCCAGGCGCGTGATTGAGCGAGTCGAGAGCTCGATTGTCCACTTCTCCTGCCTGACCAGCATCACGGTGAAAAGAATGAGGACGGCCACGGCCCCGACGTAAATGGTAATCTGGAAGACCGCTACGTAGGGCGCGTCCAGAAGGAAGAAGAGCGCCGCCACTCCGAAGAGGCTTCCGGCGAGGGCGATCGCTCCATAGACGATCTCGTCTGCCTCGAGAGCAACGATTGCGCCCCCGATTGTGACAACCATCAGGGCGAAGAAGATGAGGTCAGCCATGCCTTGAAGTCCCCTTCTCGCCGTCTAGCTTCACTTTGTAGGTCTGCCCCTCGAGCTTCGGAGGTATGGCGAGCATGTCGGGCGTGTACTTCAGTGCCATCTTGTCGTAGGCCGAAAGCTCGTAGTCGTTGGTCATGAACAGGGCGTCGAATGGACAGGCGTCCACGCAGAGCCCGCAGAAAACACACCGGCCGTAGTCGACCGCCGGCCATATCTCCTTCTTGTTCTGCGGCTTTCCCTTCTGAATGTGCTGCATGTCGATTGCCACCGCCACGCCGTCGCAGGCGATGGCGCAGAGCTGGCATCCGGTGCACTTGTCCATGTAGAGTATGTGACGTCCCTTGAACCCGGGAAGCCCCACCCCCTGCCTCGGGTCGTAGCGGTACCCCTGACCCTCGAGGTCGAGCTTCTGCTCAGGGTAGCGCAGAGTCATACGAGGGTGGAAGAAGTGCCTGACGCCGCTCCAGGTGGCTGTGAACACGCCCTTCAGATAGGAGACTACTCCCATACTCTACACCGGGTGCACCAGTCCCAGGGAGACAATTAGCATAGTGAGGAAGATGTTGGCAAAAGCCAACACCAAGAGACGCAGCCAGCCGGTCCTGAGCATCATGTCGATTCTGATGCGAGGTACGATGCTCCTCGGCAGCATCAGGGCGATCATCACGACGGTGGTCTTCAGGATGAACCACACTTCGGGAGGCACAATCGTTGGTCCCAGCCAGCCGCCCAAGAAGAAGGTCGTGAAGAGGCCGGCCAGGACGTACATCCTCGAGAAGTTGGCCAGCTGGAAGGTCCCGAAGAGCATGCCGCCGTACTCGGTCTGCCAACCAGCCACGAGCTCACTGTCAGCCTCGGGGAGATCGAAGGGAATCCTTTCGAGCTCAGCCAGGGCACCGATGTAGAACACTATGGCCCCGATGGGCTGCAGCGCTATGTACCACACGCTCGACTGGGCGTTCACAATCGCCATGAGGTTGAGCGAACCCGAGAGCAGGACGGCGCCCAACAGGGAGAGAATGAGCGGAATCTCGTAGGCCACCATCTGGTGCAGGGCACGAAGGCCCCCGAGGAACGAATACTTGCTGTTGCTGGCCCACCCGGCGATGAGGACGATCAGCGGACTGAATCCCAGGATGGCGAAGACCAAGATGGCTCCCACCGACGGGTTCGCGATGTAGGACGTTGGAGAGAGCGGAACCAGCGCAACCAACGCGCCCACAACGGCCATGAGAGCGAATGGCACAGCTATGAAGGCGGCCTTGTCGACCCTCTCGGGAATCGATATCTCCTTGAATGCGAGCTTGAAGAAATCGGCTACGTTTTGGAGAATACCCTCGAAGTAGCCTGCGTACATTGGGCCAGTCCTCAGCTGGATCTTGGCTGTGAGCTTCCTTTCGACCCAGCCCATCAGGATGGTCCCGTAGACCGCGACGAACGAGAAACCGGGAAAGACGGTCAGGGTGAAGAGGGTCTTGAAGGGTTCCGTGCCCAGCATCGCAAACATGACCTGCGGCTTCGTGGTGAGTATCGCAAAGAGGTCGGACGGGAAGTGGAACACGGCGTCGAGGGCGTAGTAGACTGGGACACCAATCAGTGGTGTGAGCAAGAGAACCCAGAAGACCACCTTTAGAACCCTCTTGATGAAGTCGCCAAAGGTTGTAATCTGCTTACTCACAGTGTCACCTCTGACTTGGCTGGCGCCCGCCTCGACCGTTTATAAAGTTGAACAGTCGAGATGTCACCTAGGGGCTCGTTCGCCATCTCTCGCTACAGTATCTCAATGGAACCTTCAGAGAAGCCNATTCTCTATCAACATCTTGGAGGCGTTCTCCCTGTGGTCTCCCTGAAGAATCAGAATGCCATCCTTTACGGTGCCGCCAGTGGCAAGGCCCCTTTTCATCTTGGTGCAGAGCTCGTGCAGCTCTCTGTCTCCCATCTTCAGTCCCTCGATGACCGTCGTAGGCTTTCCAAAACGACGCATCTCCATGCGTATCTTGACGCGGGCCTCCTCTCGATCGAGTTCCGCGAGGATGTCCTTGAACCCCTCGTCCAGGTCTTTGGTACTCACTGCGCAGTCCACCGTGAGAGCCAGGGGCTAAATTAGCTTTTGGCCGAAACTGCTCAGGTCTCAGGCTGGGTCCGAGGGATTCTGTCCTTCAACTTGGTGGCTGAAACGGCCCTACGATGCGGTGACATTCAGCAGGCCATTCTGCATGAAGATGTGTATAGAACAAAAAATGTCGCAGTATATTCGGAACTCCCCAGTTTCCGAGGCGACGAACGACACCTGTAGAACTTGACCGGGCACGATGGTGTTGAGTTTGCTGTCATAGTAGTGTTGAACCTCAAAGCCGTGAGACTGGAAGTCCGTGTTACAGACTGTGATGTTGACGGTCTGTCCCTGTTTGACTGTAATCACTGGCCACCATACGGGGTTTGACGCGTTCCCTGGCACCCCATGCCCAATGCTATCATTGTACCCTGTGTTGCTTGCTATGATCAAGAATCCGTCCGCGGGCTTGACGCACCCGGCGGGAAGGGTGACTGAGGACGTCGAGGGCCGTCCTCTGCTCACCTCGTACAGCGCCACTGTCAGCGCAGCGGCTGCTATCACTACCGCGACGACCACAATCGCCAGCAATCGGTACGGGTTCATTGATTTCGCGCTAATCTAGGAGTGAAGAAGAGCCGCTGTATAAAGACACGTGAAACCGAGTATCAGCAGACCGGCGATTTTGACGGCCTCGTACTTTGAGCTAACCCCTTGGAACATCGGTCGGGCGAGTCTGAGCGCAGCGTAGATTGATGTCCCAAGTCCGAGGGCGAACACGTACGTGAAATCGATGTTGGGGTACGCCTGGACCAGGTAGTAGGCGCTGGCCCCGCCTACTATGCCCGGAAGGGTAAATGCGATGGTCAGGATTAGGATGTCTCTGAGTCGCTCGACCGGTCCGCTGGCGTGGTCTTTGGCATAGATCCAGTATGCCGCGCCCACCATCATGGGTTCAAGCGCTTTGTGCAGCACGAATGCTGCCCCCGCGGAGAAGCCACCGAAGGCGTCGACCAGATTCGTGCTTGGTGTTGTGGCCGCGGTTGCGCCGACTGCCGCGCCCTCTCCGAAGCCGTGCAGGCCGATGGCAATCGCCACCAGCACGGGTATCGCGAAGCCGAAGGCGGTACCGGGGGCACCTTCTGTGAACATTCGGCCGTCAGTCGCGACAAAAACAACAACGCCAACGACGAACGCCACCCATAGGGCGACGTGTAACGCGCCGCCCGTGAATCCCTCGCTGACTCCAAGGAGAGACGCATCGCCGATGGTATCAGAGAAGAACCATAGATAGAGCCCCAGCGCAAAGGCGGCGAGGTACTTCGGCGCCAGGTAGCGAGCTGCCACCGAGATGATCGAAAGTCCGATGAACGTTGGAATGAGGAAAGTGACCAGAACAGTGCCGAAGGTTTCAGCGAACCCTAGCAAGCAACGACGCAGTGCACAAAGGAAATTTATGCTTTTGTTTTGGCAGACGGACAGCTTCTCAGCTTTGGACAATAACTGCTTAAAGGCGACCTTTTCTGAACCCGAGAAACAAGCGGGCCCGTAGCTCAGAGTCGCATTTCGCGAGCAGTTCGGTTAGAGCGACCGGCTCATAGGAGGAGGAAATCCTCTCAGGCACCGGTCGGTCGAGCGTCCAAATCGCTCCGGGCCCACTCCTCAAGAACCGCCGCGTCTCGGCTGCGTCTCAGGCCCGTTTTCGACCGCCATCGCCTGCCGTTGCACTCCAATCGGGGAATCGGCTGAAGTGTTCGTGGAGGATCCTCCAGCCATTCTCAGTCCTAGCGAGCACCATCGTCACCCTACACCTGGAGCCCACGGGCGAGCCCTCGAAGGAGTAATCGTTGACGAACATTCCATGGTAGGTCAGGTAGAAGGTCGCCACTGCAACAGAGCCGAGCAGGTCTATCCGCAGGTCCTCCACTTGATACTGATAATCAGAGATGTTGGCGAAGGCGGCTTGCTCGTGGACGAACGCGTCCTGAGAGTTCTGCCTCGTGTAAGGGGGGTTTTCGTCGAATTTCGAGAATGTGTCCTGTGAGGAATGGAACTGATCCAGGGCCGCGAGGTCCTTGTTTTTGCCGGCCTCGAAGAACGCGAAGATGACTGAGGCTATCTCCTTCCTCTCATTGTCGAGCCGACGGGGGTCCATTGGGTTCGGAGTGCGTTGTGGTGATTTAAAGTATCGAACGAGACCAACAACGTTTTTGAAGTTAGGGTTCAACCCGGGGCCTGTGGCGCCGTAGCTCAGTGGTCGCGAGACCGGGCAGCATGGTAGAGCAGCAGGCTGTTAACCTGTTGGTCGTCGGTTCGAGTCCGACCGGCGCCGCGTTTCAATCGCTCTTTGGTTCCAGTGCAATCGCACCCCACGGAGGAGGAGGCCTGCGGCCAATATTGCCAGGCCGACTGCTACGTCCACCGGAGCGAGGGAGAAAGCCAATCCGATGCAGCCAACCAGGCCCGCGGCTGCCAGCGCGACGGGGAACATGCGCTGTTCGGGATGAAGCCTCAGTGCAGAGAGGTTCGTTACCGTGTAGTACAGGAGCGTCCCGAAGCTCGACACAGCGACCGCCTGTTCGAACGGAGCGAAGGCTGCTACTACTATCGCCACCGCACCGACGAATAGCACGCTCCGCCACGGGTTCCTGTGGGCCCCCAGCCTGGTCAGGCTTGCAGGCAGGTCTCCTTGCCGTCCCATTGCGAAGGCAACCCTCGAAACCCCAAGGAGGTCGGAGACGCCCTCGTTGAAGGTTGACAGCAGGGCCCCTGCGGCAACCACGGCTATCCCGAGACCGCTTCCCACGGCCACCATGGTGCTCTCCAGGGGGGAGCTCGAACCTGCGAGTGCCGACGCACCCAGGACTCCCAGGGCAGTGGTTGCTACGAGGACGTACATGACCGTCGCGGTCCCGAGGGCAAGCACCGTAGCCCGAGGGATTGTGTGCCGCGGATCCTTGACCTCTTCCACCAAGGTTGCGATTCTGCTGTAACCCGTGTATGCGAAGAAGAGAAGCCCGGTGGCTCTGAGAGTTCCCACAAGCCCGCCTGGGGCAAATGGGGCAAAATTGCTCGATTGGAGCCCGGGGAGCCCCAAAACAACCACCGCTAGGAGAGAGAGAAGCGAGAGCACGACCACGACGTCTGTGACCCGCACGGACCTGCGTATGCCGGCCGCGTTTATCGTTGTCATAAGGAGAGCTATGCCCACGGCTGCGTCGCGCGCCGGGACCGCTCCCACTGCGGCGTGGAGATAGCCACCGAAGGCGAGCGCGGTGACTCCAGGACCTACGGTATTCGCTGCAAGGAACATCCAGCCAGCCGAGTAACCCCACCAAGAGCCAAGCATCCTGCGTCCGAACTCGTAGGTCCCGCCTGTTCGCGGAAGGACCGCCGCCAGCTGGGCTGAAGAGAGAGCGTTGCACAAGGCCACAAAAGCCGCAAGTCCCAGCGAAATCAGGAGGGCAGGGCCTGCGATGGCAGCCGCGGGGGCTATGACTGCGAAGATGCCAGCGCCGAGTATGGCTGCCAGTCCTGTGGATACTGCGTCGAACATCCCCAACTGGGGCAGCAGTGTCGCGTCCTCCTTCGGCGGAGTGCCCGTGGCGCGGTCGACCCCGCCAGGACTTGGGTCACTCGCCAATGAAGGCATCCCTGCTAGTGGAATTCAACGGTTCGGACGCCAGCTTCTGTTGTGTTGACCTGACCCAGTGATCTTGATGTGAAGGCGTGGCGGGCCTCCCTAGTTCACGAAGACGGAAGCGAACCTCTGATATGCCTCATTGAACCGCATTGGCTTCGGGGGTGACTTGAATCCATAGGCGCATATTTCGTTGATTGTGCCCAGCTTCCCCGTTTTCGCAGCCCGATAGGTGGATCTGATCACGTCAAAGAGGACGTTGCCAGCGTTCGGGCCGTCTGAGGACCTGAGGTAGACGTCGATGGTGAGGCTGGTGTTCATGAACCCCTTCCCCTCGGTCCAGAAGTAGCTCGTCCTGTCGTTGCCCATGTAGTCGACGAAGTCCGTGGTGCCTGCCACGGTTTCGAACTCGTATGGAACTTCCTCGGCCACGGAAGAGGTCTTCACCTTCCTCTTCGCCATCTTGATGTCCTCGTTGATGGTGTTGAAGGTCTCCGAGCCGCCTCCGACATCGAGCTGGTAGCTCTTTGAGATTCTGACTCCCCTATTCACCATGAGGTTGAGAAGCCCCCGATGAAACAGAGTTCCTCCGAACTGGCTCATCAGGTCATCTCCGATCAATGGCAACCGTGCCCTTGCGAAAGCGGCGACGAGTCTGGGCCTCTGCATGAGAAGAGACGGAGTACAGTTGACGAAGGAGCAACCCGCATCGAGCGCCGCCAGGGCGTATTCTTCCGACGACCTGTCGGAGCCAGACGAGATGATGTTGAGCAGCAGGTCTGCCCCGGCGCTCTTGAGGACTTTTGACACTGCGCCTCTTCCCGAAGTGATCAAGCGGCTCCTCTCAAGGTGGGGTGCGACGTCTCCCTTGCTGATTCCGGGAGAGACCTTCAGCCCCATGACAGGGAGATCCACATACGCCTTCGCAACGTTGGGCTCGACGAAGACCGCTTTCGAGACGTCTGAGCCGACCTTCTTGGCGTCGACATCGAACGCTGCNNNNTCAATGTCGCTGGCCTTCAGACCGGCGACCGTTGGATGCCAAAGCCCTGATTTCTCGCCGCGCGAGTAGTACTTCAGGCCCTGGATAAAGACGGACGCACAGTTTCCAACGCCTGCCACAGCCACCTTGACCTTCATTCGATCATCCCTTGAATTTCGCAAACGCAGCCACTAGGCCCGCCAGCAAGAGTAAGATGCCGAGCGCATAGTAGATGGGGACCAAAACGGGTTCCTGAACGTTCAGCGCTGAAGCGTTGGCGTAGGTGGAGTAGAGAAGCGCGGCGCCGAAGACCAGAACCAGCACGCCCATTATTCTTATGAGAGCGTCCACCCGAGACTCCTGTGCGGCAGCGGCCAAACCTGTCACATTGAGGCAGAAATTGGATAGTATTTAGTCATTCCCAACTTCTGCAGTGGATATTTCTCGGTTCCGGCTTCGGCAGAACACCAACCGAATGCCAGGCTGAACCTCGCGCGCTCAGGCGCTCTTCATGAGTTCCAGTTTCGCTGGTAGGTAGGTGTCCACTATGTAGCTGAGCCCGTAGCGGGCGAAGGCCTCCTGCTCGCTCTTCTTCTTGATCTTCAAGAACGTGTCGAGCTCGTCGTGCCACATCTTTTCGGTGTAGCGCGGGTCGGCCTTCAGCTCGTACAGCCTCTTGATGTCGATCTCCGTAAGTCTGTCCGAAGGCAACTTGTACTTGACGATGTCAGATGCCCACACTCCGAGCCACACGGCCTCGGGAGTCGTCAGCTCTCTCAGGTGAGCGGCGTTAGCTGAGCCCGACTTTATCACCATGGCAATGTGCGCCCCCCAAGGATCGGCGTCGCAGAGGATGCCGATTGGCAACCCCAGTTCCTGGTTGAGCCTTCTGATTAGGTACCTCGTGGACCTTGGCGGCTGACCCGCGGTGTTCACGAGAATCGCCTTGAACCTCTCGTGGACCCTTTCTTCGACGAACCTCGTGAAAAGACCGCCCTTCTCTATGGCCAGGACAAGCTCTGCGTCTGTTTTCACGAACTCGGCTGTCGTCAGCGCCGGACCAATCATGACGCCGTCGGGGTGCGATGAAAGGTCCAGCTTCTTCCCCTCGTAACCGGGGACGGTATATTCGATGGTCATGTTGCCGAAGATGGCGCTGCGCTCTTCGGGGTAGATGTTGAGTCCCTCCCTTGCCATCTGCATCAGCACTTCCAGGTCCGTGATCAATTCGTCAGACTCCGCCTGGTCGACGAATTCGACGTTGAAAGCCTGGGCCGAATAGTACACGTCCCTCAGGGTGGAAGTCTTCTTCTCCTCGACGAGTTTCTTGGCAAAGTAGGCCAGCCAGACGAGCTGAGTGAACGGTCTGATGTGCTTGATGTTGGCCGAGCTCCTCCTCACCGTCCCGGGACCTAGGACGAACTGCTGCAGCTTCTTGTCGTAGACTATGTTGCGAACGGACCTGCTTGAGAGGGTCAGGCTGGGGAACTTCCCGGCGTCAAGGTCGTTGTAGACAGTCCGCCCCAGCTCCCGCAGCGTGTTCTGTGCGCTGCTCTTCCTGACTTCAGCTGTACTCGTCGATTTTCTTCTGCTCAACCTCGATCTTCCCTTCCTGTTGCTGCGTTCCTTCTTCTTCCTCTCCTGCGGCTGGCGGCCTAACCGCCGCCTCCTTCTGGGGACCCTCGCCAATCAGCTTCCTGTACCGCGGCATACGCTTCTCGTCCGCCAGCTCTGTGGAGAACTTTGCGATCAGGGGAAGGTACTTGCCATAGATGTTCATCTTCCTCTGGACGGCTTCCATGCTGCCCTTCTTGGAGAGGTATAGGCCGAGCCGCCTGAGGGCTTCTCTGGCCGCGTTCTTGAGATCCCGCTCGATCTCCGGCCTGTCGGCTATGTACTCCTTCCCGACCGTCTTGTATGGGATGCGCGTGGAACAGATGTGTGTTATGACCGCTACGGGCGCGTCTTGAGGGACGTGGTACCTTCGCCAGTCGACCTCCTCGTTGAGCACCTTGAAGCTTACGTCGCTGCTTTCGTCGTAGAGGAGCGGGATGCGGTTGGCGAATCTGTAGAGCTTGACACCAGGCTGTAGCACCTTGCCGCCGTAGGCGAGCCCAACCTCCACCAAGAACGGGAACCCGGAGTATGACGAAGGCGGCCTCGTGACCAGGGCCGAGAACTCGGGCTGGAGCTCCTTGTTGATGCCGGCCAGGAGTATCTCCTCGCCCACCGGAGAAAGAACGGAAGCGTCGGGCTGGAGGAAGTCCGGGAATCGCTGAAGAGCGTCGACCACAGCCACAATCTCCTGGTTAGAGAGGTTCTTCGGCTTCGCCTCGGGGTCAACGCCAGCGAATTCCAGGAAGCGGGTCGCGATCTTCTCGCCGACGCGATGGAAGTGGGTCACCATGAACGTCTTCATGTCCTCCTTCCCAGAAAGTTTGATTATCCTCTTGAAAGCCTCGACATCGATGCCATATGGGTGGGGGAGCGTTTCCTTGGGCGCGGCGGGCATCTTGTCGGTGACCCTCTCGAAGAATGTGACCTGCCCGGCGGGGTCAACAAAGGTCAGGTTTGCATAGCTTGCCATCATGGCGGTCTGTTTGAGGTAGTCACCAACCTTCGGGGAGGCGCGCAGGTAGTCCCCTTCCAGAGTCAGCTCGACCCGTGTTCCAGTGGTCCCGTTCGCCTTGCTGGTCTCCCTCCTTAGGACGACCGGTCTGTTTTCGGCGATGTCGATTAGCATCTCGAAGAAGTGCTTCGTCTTCCCATCGGTGGAGGTCGTTATCCTCACTGGGGCGTTGGTGGTGATCTGCCCGTAGAGAATGGCCATCGTGCCTCCGAGCCCGAACATCCCTCTCGACTGGCGAAGCGCGTACTTCGAGCCGTAGAAGACCTTCCCGAACGCACTGGGCACGTGGGGAGGATCTACTCCGGGCCCGTTGTCTGTGACGGTGAGCCTGTACGGAGCCGGGTCGGCGTTTTCCGCCGCCGGGTTCTCCGGGATGATCCTGATGTAGATGTCCGGCAGCACGCCGAAGAGCTCGCAGGCGTCGAACGAGTTCTCCACCAGCTCTCGGACCGCCATGTACAGGGCCCGAGCGGGGTTGCTGAAGCCAGCCAGATCGCGGTTGCGATAGAAGAACTCCGAAGGTGAAATCTCAGAGAATGTCGCGCTCTTTCCACTCAGCTCCTTTCTCCCCCACCTATTGAACACAAGTCCATGCCTGACAGATCGACTTCCTGAATTGACTCGCTCCAGCGTATCCACGTGAATCGGATTTATACTAGCCCTCGAGTTTCTGCAATTTCTCTGCCACAGACTCCGGTGACGAACCTTCCCAGAGGAACATGCGCTCCATCTTGCGCTTGGTCCTCGCTTTCTGGAGGGTGTTGTAGACCGTCCTGTGCTGGCTTCCGGTGGCGAGCATCTTCACCGCCTCCGAGGCGAGCTGCACCTCGATCGGATCGCCTATGATGGCAACAGACCGCCCGTAGACGGAAACGTAGCAGTGGGTGAGCTCCTCTATCACTCGTCTCGACTTGCCCTTGAGGCCAATCACGCGGCCCCGGATTCTCCCGATGGAGTTGGTGCTCTTCCCGGCGTAATCTCGAAGGTCGATGAGTTCGAGCGCGGTCTCATCATTGAGCAGCCTGGTGGCGCGCTCCGGTGAGAATCCTCTGCCGATGGCTTCTATGACCCGAACGGCCG
>OCOJ01776542.1_pt1 | contig 13508 bp, 11 predicted proteins | sample 1539251 | NCBI WGS metagenome assembly OCOJ01 (sample SAMN01911457, study PRJEB22624) | soil metagenome | biome: Soil | place: Malaysia | collected 2012-04-30 | depth RA_metagenome m | reverse complement strand
CCCCTCGCTACTACAAAATTCAGGCGAACGCCGTGTTCAGTAGTTCGATTATCCTCTTCGCCGAGGCAGCCCTTCGGTCCTTGGACGGGTCATAGGCCGCGATTTCGACGACACGAAGCTTCCCCGTTCCGATGAGCCCGGCGATGATGATGGATGTCTCCTCTAACGTCAGCCCGCCCGGTTCGGGATAGTTCACCGAAGGAATGAGCGCCGGGTCAATCACGTCTACGTCCAGGTGGCAGGCAATCCACTCCGACCGGTTGTCGAGGTGCCTTGCAGCCTCCTCCGCCACCTCAGCCGCTCCTATACTCTTCACCTGCTGCGCCGGAAAGAGTTTGGCGGGGGAGGAGTTGAACGCCGCAACCTCGGGCGGATCGAGGGCGCGCGAGCCTACGTGGACAAGGCGCTCGCCGGCTAGCGGAGGCGGCTCCTGCCCTATCCCCAGGTCCAAGCCGGAGGCCATCCCGCAGGCCATGGCGAGGCACATGCCCCCGATGTATCCCGACGGCGAGGTGCCCGGGACGTTGAAGTCGCCGTGGGCGTCGAGCCAGAGCATCCCCGGTTTCCCACCGTAGGCCTCCGTGAGCCCCGCCATCGCGCCTACGGTCTCTGAGCACTCTCCCCCAAGGATCAGAAGGAGTTCCCGTCTCAAGGTCTTCGTCGCCGAAAATATACGTGAGGTCGCGTCTCTGAAGTACGACAGATTCTTGGTCCTTCCTTCTGCCAGATCCTTCTTCAACGGCGGGATCTCGACGTCGCCAAGGTCTGTGGAGGACTCGTGGGCTCCAGCCAAACCAGCCTCTCTAAGAGCGCCCGGAGCGTCGCCCACCCCCTTGTAGCGGGAAAGCGTGTACAAAGGCACCCCGAGCAGCGCCCAGTCACTCACGTCTAGAGCAAGTGGGCGGTGTCTTATGAAGAGTCTCCGCCTCGCTACGTATTTACGACCCCCGTCTGAGGCGCCATCGAATTGAAAGGAGACTCGACCAAGTCAGTCCACGAGGCCGAACCCTTCGACGAGCACACCGGCTCCCTGGCGACGCCTATCTACGAGACGTCTACCTTCGGATTCAGGAAGGCTGAAGACGTCCCGATCGTTGTTGGGGGCTTCGGAGAGAAGGGGTACACCTACTCCAGGTGGGACAACCCAACGGTCGTCACGCTGGAGAAGAAGCTCGCCGCCTTCGAACATGCTGGAGCCGGCGCCGCCTTCTCTTCCGGGATGGCAGCCATCTCGACGTCTGTATTCTCTTTTCTCAAGAGAGGCGTCCACGTCCTTGGAATCAAGGATCTGTACGGAGGCACCTACGCCCTGCTCCACGACATCTTGCCGGACATGGGCTTTGGCACTACTCTTGTTGAGAGCTCTGACTTCGAGGCCCTCGAAAGGGGGGTGAAGAAGAACACCCGTATCCTCTACATCGAGAGCCCGACCAACCCGACACTCAAGATCGTGGACATACGGAGGGCAGCAAAACTCGCCCACTCGAGCGGCGCAGTCCTGATGATCGACAATACCTTCGCGTCCCCCATCAATCAGAATCCGATGGACATGGGGGCGGATGTCGTACTGCACAGCGTGACCAAGTACATCAACGGGCATGCAGACCTTATCGCCGGCGCCGCCGTCGCCAGCAAGGGGAACGCCCACAGGATCAAGATGATGAGGAGGGACTTCGGGGGGACCCTCGACCCCCTCCCCGCCTGGCTCATCCTCCGAGGGATGAAGACCATGGCAATCAGGGTGAGGCAGCAGAACGAGACCGCCATGGTATTGGCGGAGTTCCTTTCGACCCACAGGAAGGTTGCCCGGGTAAACTACCCTGGGCTACAGACGCACCCCCAGCACAAGCTCGCTAAGAGGCAGATGAAGGGGTTCGGGGGCATGCTCAGCTTCGAGGTCAAGGGCACCACGATGGACGCCATGAAGTTCACAGACTCCCTTAAGGTAGCCACCCTGGCCGCCAGCCTCGGGGGCGTGGAAACCCTAGTGTCCCAGCCCTACAACATGACGCACACCCAATTGTCTGCCAAGGAGAGGGCCCTGACAGGCATACCGGAGACCCTAGTGAGGGTGTCGGTGGGGATCGAGGACGCCGACGACCTTGTGGAAGACTTCAAGCACGCGCTAGCGGCCGTATAGGCGCCCCCTCAAGCCAGCCTTCGGCCTCCGCTTCATTCTCGTAATCTTCTCGGCCGTACCTAGTCAACGGCTTCGTGAGGTGCCTGTTCGCACGCGGGGATGCGATGTACGTCCCCCGGGGCAGACCCCGCCGCGTGCTTGCGTACGATCTGAACTCGAACTTCTCCAGGTTGAGCACAGCCGGATGAAGAGAGGTCCCTCTCCTTACGCCGCCGAACGCCCTTATCTTGTCACCCGGCCGGAGTAGTTTTGCCGTTCTCCTCAGGTCTCCCGTGGGCTCGTAGACTGCTGTGGGGCGGTTCTTCCCCCCCGCCCGAAGTGAGACGTAAACATGCCCGCCGGCGCCAACCGAGACCTTCTCTACCGTGCCGTCTATCCACCCTGATGAGTAGACCTTCCATTCGAGCTCCCGCTGCAAGTGGGCGTCGGTGTGCTGGTTGGAGACGTAGACCATGTGGCCTTGCAGAGGCTCGTCGTATAGGAGCATCCCGAAGGCCTTGATTACGGACCGGGGGGAGTCGCCCCTGACTCCGGCGAAGACCGGATCGGGCCCGTGCGGGGCGATGAGAACCTTCCTCTTCTGGTAGTCGTAGTTGTTGAAGGTGTGAGGGAAGGTCCTCACGTCCATGTCTCTAACCGATTTGCTATCGATCTGACGCCTCGTCCCCCAAGATTCCTTCCGCCTGTAGGCGATGAGTTCGAAGGTGTGGTCGAACCTCGTGCTAAAACCAAGGGAGCTCGCGGCGCCGACGAGGCCCATACCGTTCCCAAGCTCCAGAGACCTCGCACCGAGTTCCTTGATGAGCCGTCTTGCTCGGTGAGGACTAACCAATCCCGTTAGGGCCTGGAGATAGAGGGGTTCGAACCTTGAGGCGGCGGATGAGTCGTCCAGGAAGACCATCCCCGAGTTGGCGCCGCCGCGCACATCCGAGAGTTCCCTCACCTTGGCCGAAACAAGCTCGAATGCAAGGTCGGCATCCGAGGTCTCCAGGAGGAGCCTGACTGCGGCGTTCCCTCTGGTCTTGAACGGGACGTTCGGATTCAGCCTCACCAGGTTTGGATAAGGGAGGACAGCGACGCCGGGGCGAAGGTCGCAGGCGATCCTGTAGGCGAGGTAGGTGGTGCAGTATCCACGTGACGAGTCTGTGTCGTCGATGCCCACCAGGCAGCGCATGAAACGGTCTGTGACGCCTGGCTTATTTTAACGTGGGAGACTGTCGCTACGCCTCGACCACGATCATGGTGAGGGTGCTCCTCACCTTGTCGAGGCGCCGTATGTGCCAGGTGATGGTCTCCTTGACCTTCTCCATTGTGTCCGCCTCCACCCTGGCGACTATATCGTAGACGCCGTAGACAACATAGACTTCCTTGACGTTCGGGATCTCCCTGAGCTTCTTCAGGAGGTCCTCTTCTGCACCTAGGTCAGCGTTAATTAGTACGAAAGCTTGGGGGATTTCAGCTCACTTCCTCTCCCTCTTCCATATTGTGGTGCGGTAATAACTATTGCTCCTCATCTGTTGAAGACCCTAGGCATCCGCGGTAGGACACGGCTGATGGCGTCAGGTGGCTGGTTATTGCTGCGGCGATGACACAATCTACCTCTCGGATACGACAAACCGGCCTTACAAACTGAGCGCCTCGCTGGTCTTCGTCGGTCAATCCGTCGGCCGTGGCCACCTGGGCGTCAGAAGCATCGATTGTGTCGACACCACCGACATCACCATAAGGGACCCCTGTCGGGGCCCGCAACGAGAAAGGATGATAGGAGTCTTCGCGCTCGAAATGGGCCAGGACGACCCCACGAAGTGCACCGCCAGGAAGATGATCAATATGGACCTGGCAAAGCGGGTCAGCAGGAAGTTCCACGCCTCGGACAAGGTGATAGTACTGAATCCCTGGGCACACAGAGTGCTATCCCCTCCCGACAGGGGGGCGAAGGCGGTTCTCGTCGTGGACTGCTCCTGGAACCAGGCGCAGGAGGTGTTCTTCAGAAGGCTGGGAGGGAAGCACAGGAGGCTCCCGGTACTGCTGGCTGCGAACCCCACCAACTACTCGAGGGCGGGTGTGCTCAGCTCCCTGGAAGCGGTGGCGGCGACCATGTACATCCTCGGGGAGATCGAGGAAGCCCAGAGGTACCTATCGATATACAAATGGGGGCCGACGTTCCTCGCCTTGAACAAGGAACCACTGGAGGAGTACAGGAAGGCGCGGACCGAAGGGAAGGTGCTCCAGGCCCAGAGGGAGTACTTCCCTCAGCTCTTCGAAGTGTGAATCGGCTATCTACAGTGCTCTTTCAGCTGAGCCAAGAAGTGCTCCCAGCCGCTCTCCCCGTCCTGTCTATACCTTTGGTCGAAGCCCTTCTGAACGAGGGTGACCCTCGTCCTCTTACCTGGGAGCTCCTGAAGGCTCCAGGTGACCAGGGCAGCGGGGGCGTCATCCATCCTCGCGGGAGCCCTGTCGCTGCGCATGGCCGCGACCCAGGTGTAGGCGACTTTCTTCCCGGGGACCAGTTCTACTATCTTCCCGACTACCTCGGTGTCCACGTTCCTCGCCTCCCAGTGGAATCGGAACCTGAGGTCCCCGCCGACATGGGGGTCCATCTTGGCCTCGGTGGGCATCCAGCGGACGAGCTCATTCTCGTCGGTCAGGGCTCGGAAGACAACGTCGGGAGGCGCGTCTATCTCGACGGATTTCCTGATTTCGGCGTCGTCGGACCAGCCGCTCATCCTTGCTCCTCCGCGTGCCGCTTGAGGCGGTCCAGGCTGTCGTCCCAGAACCCGTCGAAGAAGCGCATCATCTCGGACATCTTGTTCCTGTTGAGCGAGTAGTATCTTTTCTGCCCCGCTCTCCTCCCTGAGACCAAGTCTGCCTCCCTCAGCACCCTAAGATGGGTGGAGAGGGCGGGGAGGGTGAAGTCGAAGTTCCCTGATATCTCGCTGGGGGTCTTTTCCCCGTCCTTCAGGAGAAGCAGTATCTGTCTCCTGTTCCCGTCCGCCAGGGCTTTCCATGTGTCGCCCATGGTTGATATAACATTTAATTATCCATTTAACCGTTTGCTCCTCCCCCTCGGGCCCGCCGCTGCTTCCTCACCTGGGAGCAGCCTTCCATCGCTTGGATTGCGGCTTTCCCCCGACGTAGTGGTTGGTCAGGCACTCCTCGACGAAGAATTCGAAGCAGATGTACCTGTCCTGAGGGGTGTAGGGACAACCTGACGCGGCGAGGGCTCTGACATTGGGGTCGTCCACGAGGACGGCCCTCCCAGTGATCGCAAACTCCCCGTCGCTCCCATTCCAGTCCTTCACGAGGGAGTGAATCGAGTACTTCCCGTCCCGCTGGAGGTCGTGGGCCTTGGGGGAGGTCGGCTCCATGAAAGCAAAGAGGTGACCCGTGCTGACGAACGGGGTAAAGGGGTGCACCCTGGGATACCCGTTCTTCCTGACGGTCGCGATATACATCACTTTCTCGGACATCCTCTGTGAGCCGAAGTTTGCCATTTCAGGGGCCGACTCCTCAAATTCCTCCCAGGTAGTCACATGCCCCTCGGGACCCTCCGGGGAGATAAACTAGCGCCGTATGCGCCACAGGAAACGGTTATCTGGTGATGTTGGAGTCGGGACCTGACTCGAGCCGGTGGACGGGCCACGGGGATCTCCTGGGGAAGTTCCTCCCTCGGAGCAGGACGCACGGCGCCAGGAGGCGCGACCAGAGATGGTCGGCTCCAGAACAGAAACGAGACCCGGCCCATCATGGGCGATGATGGGGCGACCTTGAGGTCGATGGGGACCGGGATGAAACGGCTGACCCGTGCGGAGCAAGGCCAAACGTGGCCGATGAAAGGCCTGCAAGAGGCCAGGGTAGGCCGCTGAGCTGAATCCCGTCCAGAACAGAAGGAGGACTACAGCCGGGACGAGTCGAACGTGATCCCGATGGAGGGAGCGAAAACTCCCTCCGTCAGGGACTTCGCCGTGGTCAAGCGGAATTGAAAAGTCGGTTTTGGCGAGGAGACTGCGGCGCGGAGATGCCTACTGTGATATGCCTGCAGCGCTTTCGCGCGGCTCCTGTTGTGACTGGCTCTGAGGCTGGTTCTGAGGGGGGTTCTGAGGTTGCGGCTGAGGCTGCGCTTCGACACTGCTCTGCGGGGAGCTCACTCTCAGGACCAGCTCGACACGAGCATAATCCTCTTCATACTTCACTGAGAACCCCATTTCCCTGCAGAGCGCAAGCATTGGCGCATTGTCCCTGAGGACCACACCGAAGATGGACTCGAACCTCCTTTCTTCAGCGATGTTGATGAGCATGTCGACGAGCTTGCGCCCCAGGCCCTTGGTCTGGTACTGGTCTGCGATGACGACCGCAAACTCCCCTCTTCTGCGGTCCGGCTCGGCGATCAACCTCCCCACGCCAATTTCTCGGCGGCGGCCGCCTTCGGTTATCTCCGCGACTATAGCCATCTCCCTGTCGTAGTCGATGTTGCAGAAGCGGACCAGGTCCGAGTGAGGAAGGTTCCTGACGATATTGAAGAATCTGTAGCGGCTAGTCTCTTCCGACAGCCCATTGATGAATTCGGATTCCATGGCCTCGTCTTCCGGGCGGATGGGCCTCAGAAGCACGTCCTGGCCGTCCTCGAGCTTCCATGGAATCACGTACTTCGTCGGATAGGGAATGATGACCATGTGTGGGTACGGCGTGGAGCGGTCGATGGGGGTCGAGTCGAGGAGAATTCTCACGTCAACGGCGAAGACCTTTCCCTCTCCCACGGAGAGGGGGTTGACGTCCATCTCTGCGATTTCGGGGAAGTCCGCGATCATGCTGGAGAAGCGGACGATGACCTCCTCCAGGGCCTTGAGGTTGGCCGGGGAATGGTTCCTGAGTCCCTTCGACAGCGCCTTGAATATTGTCGTTTCCTCCATCATCCGCCTGGCGAGGACCTGGTTGATCGGAGGAAGTCCTATCGCGAAGTCCCGAAAGAGCTCGACACCTATGCCTCCGGACCCGAAGAGCAGGACTGCGCCGAAGTCCCTGTCCTTCTTTGACCCAAGGATGAGCTCGTAGTCGACGTTCTTCGCCATCCTCTGGACGTATACCCCGTCAATCTTCGCCTCAGGTTTCAGTATCTTCACCCTGTCAATCAGCTTGTTGTATTCGTGGGCAAGCATCTCGCTGTTCGTGATGTTGGTGATCACTCCACCGATGTCAGACTTGTGAACTATGTCCTGAGAAACGATTTTGAGCACGACAGGGTAGCCGACCCTCCGGGCGATCATCAGTGCTTCCTCCTCGCCTCTTGCGAACCCGCCCCCGAGCCTTGGGATGTTGTAGGCGTCCAGGAACTTATCCGCGTCGGCCTGCGAGAGGAGGAGCCTTCCGTCCGCGATGGCCTTCCTCACCATGAGTTTCAAGTGGCTGTTCGGAGGCATCAGGTCCACGGGGATCTCGTTTGGAGTCTCGTAGAGCAGGTCGAGGTTCCGCCTGTACCTATACATGTACATGTAGGTCTTGACCGCCTCTTCGGGCGTCGCGTAGGACGGGATGCTGTTCTCTGCGAACTTGCGTCTCGCGTCTGCCACCCCTTTCTCCCCCATCCACACCGTGAGCACGGGCTTGTGCTTGTCCTTCGAGAGCCGTACCACCATCGAAGCGAGGTCCGTGGCCGGTGTGACCCCCTGGGGGGTGCACATTGCGAGCATGCCGTCGACGTTCGAGTCCCCGAAGAGCGTCGTCATGGCGTGCTCGTAGCGGTCCACGTCTGCGTCTCCGAGTACGTCGACGGGATTGCCGTGACTCCAGTACGGAGGAAGCTGTTCGTTGAGGGCCTTCATCGAGCTGTCGGAGAGCCTGGCCAGCTCACCCCCAAGGTCAGTTATCTTGTCAGAAGCAACCACCCCTGGCCCCCCCGCGTTGGTGACGATGGCAAGCTTCGGCCCTGAAGGGAGGCGCCTCGAGTCGAGGACGCTGGCGCAATTGAACAGGTCCCCTATCTCGTCCACCCTGAGGACTCCGACCCTCTTGAAGGCCGCGTCATAGACCTCAAAGTCCCCTGCCAGGGCCCCTGTGTGGGACTGGACTGCCTTCGCGCCGGTGGTGTATTTCCCCGCCTTGAGGACGACTATGGGCTTGGTTCGGGCGAACCCCCTCGCGGCGCTCATGAACTTCTTGGCGTTCCCTATGCCCTCGACGTAGACGATGATGCTGCGTGTGTTGGGGTCGGTCCCCAGGAAGTCGATCAGATCGCCGAAGTCGAGGTCAAGCATCGACCCCATGGAGGCGAAAAGGCTGAATCCCACGTGAGAAACCGTCGCCCAGTCAAGGATGGCAGATCCGAGTGCGCCGCTCTGCGAGATGAAGGCTATTGTGCCAGGCTCTGGACTGTCCTTGAGGAAAGTGGCGTTGAGGCGGATGGAGGGCCTTGCGAATCCGACGCAGTTGGGCCCGAGGAGCCGGAAGCCGTACTTCGAGCGAATGCCTCTGATCTCCTCTTCGAGCTTGGCCCCTTCCGGTCCTATCTCTCTGAATCCGGCCGAGATTATCACGACGCCGTCGACTCCCGCCTCCCCGCACTCTTCCACGACCTCAGGAACAGATTTGGCAGGAGTGGCAATCACCGCCAGGTCGACGTGCTCTGGGATCGAGGCTACGTTCGGATAGCATTTCAGGCCGGCCACGGTATCATGGCTGGGGTTTACCGGGTAGACCGTGTGTTTCCCTTTGCCCTGCAGGAGGTTCTTCAGGGTCGCCTCTCCGACCGTCCCCTCTTTGTCGGTCGCCCCGATGAGAGCGACCGCCTTGGGGCTGAACATCCTTTCGATGTCGGCCATACCCCTTCAGGAGGTCGACAAACAGAGCGAGTATTATTGCCTTTTTGCAAACGGGTTAGGCTAGGTTCCCTGGGCGGTGACCATCGAGGTCCCGTTTCGCTTCTCGACTCTGTATATGTGGTCTGCCATGGATTCAAGCTCCCTCTCGTGCGACACTAGTATCACCTGCCTAGAATCTAGCTCATCCAGGAGTCCTCTCATCTTGTAGACCTGCTCCTTGCTGAAACCGTCCGTAGGCTCGTCGAGAATTACAAGCTCAGGCTGGGCCATGATGCTCTCCCTTACCACCGAATTGAGCGCGAAGCGATACGCCAGGGCCATGCTGGTCCGCTCCCCTCCGCTGAGGGCCTCGTAGGCCTGCTCGAAGCCCTGCCTCTCGAAGACAGGGGTGAAATCCTCCTTGACCCTGACGACCATATCCGGATCCTCCACGAGGGAGGCGAAGAATCTCTGGAAGTGCTCGTTGAACCTCGCGGCTGCCTGGATGAGGGTCTGACTTTCGATCAGCTTCACCGTGGGTCGGAAGAAGGAGGAGAGCCATGACTGGTACCTCCCGAGATGTGACGACCGCGCCCGAGCGGCCTTCATCCTTGTCACCTCGACACTCAGCCGACCCAGGTCTTTGCGGCCATTGGCCAGGTCCATTTGGGAACGGCTCAGCCTGAGGCTCGCCTGCTTGTCCTGCTCCCTGGTCTCGTCAAGCTTTCTCTGGAGCGCCGCCAGCTTGTCATAGATTCCGCTCATCTCCTTGATCTGCGAGCTGGCCGCCTCCAGCTCTGACCTGCGCCGTGCAAGTCTCTCGCTGGCTCTCTGGAGTTTCCTGCGGGCGGCTTTGATCTCTGTGTTGACCCTGTTCTCGTCCTTGAGTGCCCTGCCGTAATCTGACTCGGCGGACGCGTAGGCGGTGGCATGTTCTAGCTCCGACGTCAATGAGGCGACAGAGGTCGTGGCCGCACGCAGCTCTGTCTCTACCCCAGCAAGCTCCTTCTCGGAGTGCTCGGATCTCGCCGAGATGTCCCCGGAGATTTTCTGTCCACAGAGGGGGCAGACTCCTCTCGCGACTAGGTCCTTTGTCCTCGCCAATTCTCCTTCCAGAGCGATCTTGGCGCTGGTGAGCTGGGCGAGCCTTTCCCTTTCCGAATCTATGCGAGGCTTGATCTCCCCTGCCTCTGATTCCAGCTTCGGGATTGCCTGGAACCCTTTGATTACTGGGGTGATCTCTTCCACGAGGCGCGCCTCGAGATCCCGGAGTGTTTGCTCTTGTTCATTGATCTCCTCGGTCGCGTCTGAGATCTCCTGCCTGAGGCGTGGTACGGTAGCTTCTGCTCGGCCGAGAGCATCCTTCTGGACCAGGTACTCCTTCCATTCGCTCTCCGTGGTTCTTACGAGACGCGAGGCCTTCGCTTCGGCCTCTTCGAGCGTCGGGAGCTCCCTCTCCAGTTCCGACACCCTCTTCGCGGTGGCCTCCATCTCGCCTTCCCTGGCCTCCAAGTCCTCGCTCTCTCGGTTCAAGTCGCGGGTGATCTCCCTGATCGTTCGTTCGATGGTTTCGGAATTCTCGGCGGCCACCTGATAGCTCTGGGCCCCGAGAATCCTCCGTATGACGTGCATCCTGTCCTCTGGGTTCTGGACCAGGATCTCCTTCATCTGCTCCTGAGGGGTAAAGACGGCGTATCTGTAGACCAAGCTCTCGGCCTTGGGGTGCGTCGGTTCGTTGAAGCCGAGAATCGATACGACCCGCTCTTTCAGGTCACTGGGGGAGAGCTTCGTCCGCTCGCCCTTTGAATAGATGTAGCAATCCTCCTGGGCGACCTCCTCCCCTCTTGCCTTGAGGTGACGGAGTATCGTGTATTCTGTTCCTCCGGACTCGAATGTGATCGAAACCTTCCCTGCCTGCTTCCCCTCGCTTAGAAGATGGGACCCCTTCAGGTCGCTGAATCCGAAGAGCGCGAACTCGATGGCGTAAAGCAGAGTAGATTTGCCGGAGCCTATGTCTCCTTCGAAGAGGACCACCCCGTCTGGAAGGTCGAGGGTTGTCTCCTCTCCGTCGTTATAGCTTCTGATGTTCTTGAGGGTGAGTCTTCGGACGAGCAATCAGCTCCTCTCCTCCAATCCGAGTACAGCAAGGCCTGACTTCGACACCCTCTCCTCGAAGTCACCCTTGTTTTCGTTCTCTTTCCTTCCCTCCTTCAGGGCACCCAGCAGGCTGACGGCGAGGCTGACCCCATGTTCTCCGCGAAGCCTAGGTTCGTCAATGGTGACTGACGAGATGCGGCTTTCGAAGACTTCACGTTCTGTAGCCCTCACAGGCTTCGGGGGGAGCCCCTTTGGCATCTCTCTCGAGACCAGGTGGCTGTAGCTCGAGAGGACAGAAAGGGGATTGGAGGCGAAGAGACGCCTGCGGATCATATTGAAGTCGATGTCGGATGTCTTCCCTTCTGCGAGCTCCCCTTCGACGGTGAGAAGGACCACCTTCCCATTCGCGTTTGTATTCGAGGCGAGCCGTGCGAGCTCGTTGGCTACCTGGGTCGAGGATTTCCCTTCGGCGGAGTAGTGTAGCTCGACCGAGTCGCAAACCCTGACCGGAACGAAAGATACCTTCTCCACATGGTCGCGGTCGAAGTCGACGATGTAGAAGCCTCGTTCCGTGCCTCTGGCGAGTTGAAGAAGTTCATCGAAGTCGGTGGCAAAGAGCGGGCCAGGATAGGCGACTTTGGAATGGCCAGGGAGGTCGGCCAAAGTCCGGCTGTGCACGTGCCCTCCCGCGTAGTATTGGAAGCCCTCCGGGAGGCTGGCTACGGGCATCGATTCCATCATCTCAAGGGAAGGGGGCTTCAGTTCGTCCAGCGCTCCGTGGAAGACGAATATCTTGAAACCGGGCTCCGCCTCGAGCGTCTCTCTGTCCAATGCGGCGTACTCTTCCCTATCCAGTGAGAGTTTCCTCCCTGAGATGCCGCAGATCCTCGGGCCGGAAGGGTCCTGGACGAACGAAAGGACTGTCTTTCCATCCACGGCTGACTTCGCCTCAACCTTGGTGAACAGGCCGGCGCCGTCGAGGACATCCACGATGGACGAGTAGTTGGGACTGAAGTCGTGGGAACCGTAGATGGCGTAGAATCTTATGCCTGCGTCGGAGGCCTGCTTCATCTTCTCGGCTGCCCTTCTGACTGCCGATAGGTCTGGGATGTTGGAGTCGAAGATGTCTCCCGCCAGGATGACGAACGACACGCGCTCGTTGACGCACCTGTCGATGGCTTCGTCGAAGGCGTTCAGGAGGAGGCCCTTCAGCTCTGGCTGCCTGAAGGCGCCGATGTGAATGTCAGACATATGGGCGAACTTCGGCATCGGTCTGCCGGAGAATACCGAGGTATATTTGAGATGAGGGGCTCGTCGGGGTCCGGCCCACCACGGGCTTTAAGAGAGATGTCGAGGCATGACGAGAACCCATGCCCCGGAGGATCACCTGGCTGTCGAACGTCATGGAAACTTCGGTGACCGGACTGGAGGAAGACGTGGCCAGGTCCATTGAGGTGGTAGAAGCCCCTCCCGCATGGATGTGCCTCGCCTGTCGAGGGGCAAAGCTCCTCTGCGGCAAGCCGAGGTGCCCCATCATAGTGAAGGCCCAGTCGATGGCTAAGCAGGGGCCAGCAATCGGGATGAACGAGATTCTCGGTTCGTCCCCGCCTGGCGTCTTCGTCGGAAGGCTGGGGTATCCGAAAGTCTCCATTGGGCCGATGGTTCCTCCCCGATTCGGAGACACTACGATCCTCGACACTCCAGAGGAATGGCTGGGCAGGCCCATCGAGCAGATCGTCGATTACAGGTACTCCCTCGTGAGGGGAAACTCGAGGGCGAGCGTGGAAGATGCAAGAGAACCCAGCAGGCTCCTCACTTCGTTGCAGGAGCTTGCCATGGCGGCCAAACCTGTGGACACGGAGCTGAAGCTGACCAAGGCGCCGCGGAGGATACTGACACTCAGTGAGGACACCCAACCATACGGCCCTTCTGGGCCCCTTGACAGGTTCAAAATCGACAATCCGTCTGTTGACAGGAGGGTCCAGACGGCCTACTACGACAGGGACCTGGATGCTACAGGGGCCGTAGACGATCTGTACCGCAAAGGCGTGCTAGTCACAAGGATACAGAAGGCGTTCTCGCTCGGCATGTTCGGGGTGGGGCCGAGGAGGAAGATAGTCCCCACCCGCTGGAGCATAACAGCCGTCGACAGCTCCATCAGCCTGGGGCTCATCGACAAGGTGAAGCACAGACCAACCATCGACAAGTACAGGGTCTACAGCTTCAGGGTCTACGACAACCAGTACGTGGCCCTGCTCCTCCCCGAGCCGTGGAGGTTCGAATGGATAGAAGCCTGGTTCCCCAACACCACATGGAACCAGTTCACCACGCAGCCGTACATGATCGGAGACTATGAGGAGTACTTCGGGAGAACGAGATACGCACGGGTCGGAGGATGCTACTACTCTACAAGGCTCGCGGTGACCGAGGCGCTCGAGAGAGAAGGGAGACAGGCTGCCGCCATTGTGCTCAGAGAG
>OCOJ01033027.1_pt5 | contig 13509 bp, 14 predicted proteins | sample 1539251 | NCBI WGS metagenome assembly OCOJ01 (sample SAMN01911457, study PRJEB22624) | soil metagenome | biome: Soil | place: Malaysia | collected 2012-04-30 | depth RA_metagenome m | reverse complement strand
GGAACTACCCCCTCATGATGGTTGCATGGCGAGCCTTCCCTGCCCTCGTGATGGGGAACGCCGTGGTGGTGAAACCGGCGAGCTACACCCCCCTTACCACCCTGGAACTCGCCGGCCTGTTAGAAAAGGCAGGCGTTCCAAAGGGGGTATTCAACGTGGTGACGGGACCGGGGAGCGAGGCTGGCGAAGCCCTGGCCCGCCATCGCAACGTCGACATGATTGCCTTCACGGGAAGCACCGAAGTGGGGAGGAGGCTCTCGGAGCTTGGAGCCGGGAACGTGAAGAAGGTCTCCCTTGAGCTTGGAGGGAAAGCACCGTTCATCGTGTTCGAAGACGCAAACTTGGAAGCGGCCGCAGAGGGGGCGGTTGTGGGAGGTTTGGTGAACAATGGGCAGGATTGTGCTAACGCGACACGGTTCTACGTCCACACGTCGATTCTAGAGGAATACGAAACGATGCTGGTCGACAAACTCAGGAAGGTGCAGGTTGGAGATCCTCTGTCGCCCAGGACCGATATGGGACCCCTGGTATCTGGAGCGCAGAGGGAGAGGGTTGAGGGGTACATCCAGAAAGGCCTGCGAGAGGGAGGTCGCCTGTTATTTGGCGGGGAGAGGCCGAAGATCCAGGGGCACGAAGGAGGATACTTCCTTGACCCTACGGTGATATTCACCGAGAACCAGGCTTCTTCCATCGTCCAGGAGGAGATATTCGGACCGGTCTTCACAGTCCTGTACTTCGAGGACTACGACGAAGTGATCAGGAAGAGCAACGAGGTCGTCTACGGCCTGGGGGCATCCGTCTGGACTCGGGACGTGACAAGAGCAATGAATGCAGCCAAGGATCTAAGGTTCGGAACCGTGTGGGTGAACGACCACGTGCCTGTCCCTTCGGAGATGCCCTGGGCAGGCTACAAGCAGAGCGGACATGGCGCCTCGCTTTCCGCCTATTCACTGGAGGAGTTCACCTACATCAAGCACGTCTATTTCGATTTGACTGGCAAAGCGAGAAAGAGCTGGTACTACCAGGTCTACGGGCAGAAGGACTCTCAATGAGCCTGTATCAATATTCATTCAACCCTCCGATATCTCGGCTTTCGTTGGCCTTCGACCAACCTCGCAGAATCATATTCGGCCCGGGTTCCGTGAGCCAGGCTGGGAACGAAGCGTCGAGGCTTGGCGGGAAGAGCGCCCTCCTGCTTACAGACGAGAACGTCGAAAAGGCCGGGCTGTCAGGTCGGGTCCAGGAATCAGTCGAGAAGTCAGCCATCAGGGTGGACATCTACGACAGGATATCCTTCGAGCCCACCATGGACAGCGTCCAGAAAGCGGTGCAGACTGCCCGCGACGCCAAGACCTACGATCTGATTGTGGGAGTCGGGGGAGGTAGCGTGCTCGACACTGCTAAGATGGTCGCCAACATGTTGACCAATCCGGGCGAACCATCCCATTACCTGACTCCTACCGAGGACCGGTTCACGAAACCCAGCGTGCCCAAGATTCTGATACCAACGACGGCTGGCACGGGAAGCGAGGTCTCGAACTACTCTGTGGTCATAGAGGGACAGACGATGTACAAGACATGGGCCGCAAGCAGCAACCTGTTCGCTGACGTCGCGATAGTCGACCCCACGATGATGATCAGCTGCCCCCCAAGGGTCACGGCAGGTTGTTCCTTCGACGTAGCGGGCCACAACATTGAGGGGTTGATCAGCGTTGAGTCAACTCCCATTTCGGACGGCCTGGCGACGGAAGCCGTCAAGCTCCTCTTCAGGCACGCCCGGAAGGCCTACAACAAACCCGACGACATTGAAGCGCGTTCTGGCATGGCAATGGCATCCATGTTGGGTGGTGTGGTCATCGCCTTCCCCTGGATTGGAGGGCCAGCGATTCTGGGACACTGCCTTGCGGAGGCCTTCGGCCCGAAGTATGGCGTTGCCCATGGTGTGGCAGTGGGGCTCGCGCTCCCCTACATACTGGACTTCAACCTGCCGGCCTGCAGGGACAAGGCTGTCTCCTTTGCGCCCTCCCTTGGAATTGAGAGGAACTCGGATTCACCGGAAGTTGTTGCCGATAAGGTGCCCCGGGCCCTGCTTGAGCTGATGAGGGATATCGATCTGCCCACCACGCTCAAGCAGGCGAACTTCCCCAAGGGTGATCTGGATGGCTTTGCCGAGTACATCTTCAAGCAGCGGCAGCACGTCTACGGCCTCCCGAGGTACAACCCCCGAAGGCTGACCCTAGAAAACACAACAAAGCTACTGCACGACATGTACGAGGGGGCTCTTGAGGCCTGAAAAACCAAGGACGCAAGTCTGCAACCACCGAAGTGATTCTCACTGAGTGACCCCGAGCCTCGCAATTCATACAGGTGGGTCGTCCTCTTCGCCTACACGCTGGTAGCCTTCTCGACCCAGCTGATCTGGCTCAACTTCTCCGGGATTGCCGAACCGCAGGTGACCGGCATCTTCAACGCGAGCATCGACCAGGTGGGCTACCTTGCTGCCTTCTGGCCTCTGGTGTTCATCCCCCTTTCTATTCCGACAGGCCTAAGCATTGACAGGTGGGGTTTCAGGCTCAACGTCGCGATTGGGAGCCTCATTCTTACAGTGTTCTCTTGGCTTAGGCTGACGGCAGGAATGAACTTCGGCCTTCTGCTTCTCTACCAGACGCTGGCCGGCGTCGGGCAGCCTTTCGTCTACAACGCGATTTCCAAACTCGCTGGCTCCTGGTTTCCGAAGGGGGAACAAACGCTCGCTAACGGCATTGGGACCATGGGTCAACTGGTAGGGATGATTACTGCCCTTGTGGTGGGGCCCCTCATGGTGCCCGATTCTTCTTTCAGCGAACTGCAACAGAACATGATCGTCTTCTCCGCCTTGGTCACCGTGTCATTCGCATTGTTTGCGGTTCTTGCGAAAGAAAGAAGGGGCGTTGCCGAAGAGCGTCCTCACTCGTGGGGGTCGCTGCTCGGCGAGATGAAGTCCGTGATAAGGATGAGGAACATCGTGGTATTGATGATGCTTTTCTTTGTGGGGGTGGGCATCTTCAGCGGACTCATCCAGTGGACCGAAAGCATTCTTTCGACTCGAGGACTGGGTTCCCTGGACGCAGGGTTGTTGGGGGCGGCGCTCTTGGTTAGCGGGATAGTCGGCATGGTGGTCATCTCCTACATCTCGGACAAATACTCTATGCTCAAGCGGTTTGTGACAATCAACACTCTGATCTCTGCGGTGTTTCTCTTCGTGTTCTGCTTCCAGACAGGATTCGCGGTCTACGCGTTCTCTGCGGTAGTGGTAGGTTTCTTCCTCCTCTCGCTGGCCCCTGTGGGCCTTCAGATATCCCTGGAGACTGTCGGGGAAGCGCGGTCGGGAAGCGCGGCCAGCGTAGTGTGGCTTGCCTCTCAAGTCGGAGCCCTCATCCTGATTGTGGCCATGAGCGGCCTTTCCTCGGTATCTTTCACCGTCGGGGGCTTCGTCTCTCCTCCATGGTTCGTCTCCATCCTCCTGACCTCTATCTTGGCACTGTTCGGCTTTGGTCTTAGCTTCCTTCTGACAGATACCCGCAAGAAGCCCTCGACGGCTCCCGTCTAGGCAAATGAGCGCCAGGAGACCATGGTTGCTAGCCACGGACATCGACGGCACTCTTTGGGACACCCTCGACATATCGTTGGTGGCTCCGCCATACTTCCCTGACGGCAAGGGGAGGTTGCGAAGCGCAGACGGGACGATTGTCCGGCTCATCCCAGAGGCGATCGAGTTCGTGAAATGGTGCAGGAGGAACGGAGCGAAGGTCACCAGCCTAAGTTGGAACATCCCGGAACGCGTCTTTCCGGCCATCCAAGTGTTGGGGATATCAGACTTGTTCGACTTCCACGCCACCGAGTACACCGACGCGAAGCACGAAAGGCTGTTCGACCTTCTTGACAAGCTTCGACGAGACGGAATCATCATCCCCCCACAGAGGGTGGTCTATGTTGACGACAGAGACATCCACATCGACAGCATCCGGAAGAAGGTCGGCGATGTCGTGTGGATTCACATATGGAAGGAGATCCCCGACTACAACGCCGCGAAGAGGATCGTAAAGAAGAAGATTCTCGGAAGCTCCTGATTTACCGTCTGCCGCGGTGGTATTCTCTCAGGCTCTTCTTGTTGTTCTTGTAGTACTGTAGGAACTGGCGATATCCTTCCCTGTACGCTTCGATTCCCTCCTTCTCGGGTCTGACGACTCTGCCGGCTGGCTTCATTGCTCTGAGCTGCTCCAGGGTCAAGCTCTTTGTTCCGAGTGCGGCCAAGAGCGCGGCCCCTTTTGCCGTCGAATATATCGGGTCGTCTATGACTGTCAGCTCTTTTTCGAGTATGTCCGAGAATATCTGCGGCCACACACTCGAAAGGGAACCACCACCAGACATCACCATTCCCTCTGATTCCGCTCTTCCTCGAGCCCCAATGAAGGCCTCTACAACCCCAAGAAGCCACTTGGTATTGTACGCCACCCCCTCCATCACGGCCCTCACCACATCATTCCTGTCGTGTTCTAACGAGAGGTTGAAGAGGCCGCCTCTTGCATAGGGGTCTTCGATGGGCGTCCGCTCCCCGTACAGCCAGGGGAGGAAAATGAGCTTCTTGGCGCCCCGTGGAGAAGACGAAGCCATCCGATCCATCTCTTCGTATTTGTTCTTCACAGGGACGTTCAGAATCGTTCCCGCATATTCGAACGCATTTCCCGCGTTCTCCTGCGTAGCTATCACGAAGTACCTACCAGGAATGGCGGAAGGAAGCGAGGCGGTGTTGTGAAAGATGTCGGTCTTCTTGAAGGGCACCTGTGCCGTTATCCACGAAGAAGTGCCGATGTACAGGAGAAGGCGGTAGTCGTCTGCGCACCCCGCTCCTATGGGAGAGCACTGGTTGTCCCCACAGCCCGAAATCACTTTTGTCCCCTCCGGCAAGCTTGTGTCTCCCGAAGCGCGGCTCGTGACCGGCCCCACGACCTCTGTGGGGGCCACCAAGTCAGGCAGCTTCTCCCTGTCCAGGCCGGCCAGCTTCAGCAGCCCGTCGTCATACTTTACGTGATAGGGATCCCTGTTGTCTGTTGCCCAGAGGGTTGCCGTGTTGTCCCAGGAACCAACGAAGGCACCTGTCATCTTCATGACAATGTAGTCCTTTGGTTCCAGGAACTTGTGGGTCTCTCTGTAGAGGTCAGGAAAGTTCTGCTTGATGTACAGTATGTGGGCGAGCGAGTCCTTCCCCGAATGCGTAGGTGCCCCCCCTGTCTTCCTGAGCCAAGTGTACAGCTTGTCTATCCTGTAGCCCGAGATTGAAGGAAACCCCGCGGTCAGCCTGTCAATTACGTCCCTCCCCCTGGTGTCCAGCCAGATTATGGCCTTGTGCAGGGGGTTCCCCTCGGAGTCCACAGGAACAGTGCCTCCCCATTGGCCAGTGAAGCCGATGCCTTCGACATTGAACTCTGGTCCTGACGAGACGACGTCGCGAAGGCCCTCGCCGACGGCTCCCCACCACTTCTCTGGGTCCTGCTCCGCCATGCCGGACTTGCCGAGCTCCAGGGGGTAACGCTTCGTGGAGGTCGCCCTGATCTTGCCTTGGAGGTCGAACACCGCGACCTTGACTGAAGATGTCCCCAGATCTACCCCGACGAAGTCGGCGGAACTCTGCAAGGAAATCTCTCCTAGCTGTAAAGCCACTCCACTATGTTCTTCATGAACAGCTCTACGTCGGCCTTTGGCAGAGCCGAAGACATGCCGTAGATTGGCGCGAGCGGCGCGCTCTCTATCTTCCCTTTGGCGACTTCCTCGGCGGAGAGCTTCAGGTCTCGGACAAACGACTCCTTGACTCCTTCCTTGGTGTGCCGCAGAGTGAGGTGGATATGAAACGCCGGGGGATTCATCAAGCCGCTAAGCATCCACTTCTTCCTTGACATCCCCTCTAGAACAAGATAGGGATCGAACTTGTCCGAGGAGATGGCTATTACCCACAGGGGATTCCCGAGGACCTTCAGACCGTCTATCTTCCCTACCTCCCTCCGAATGTAATCACCGGTGTCGAGTATCTTCTTCGCCGACTCGAAATATCCTTGGTCTCCCATCATAAGCATCACTGCCCAGGCCGCGGCGATGGGGAACCCAGGCCTGCTCCCGGCCATCGTAGGAGTGAAGTATATCCCTCCTTGCCAGTTCGTGGCCACGTAGAGGTGGTGCTGGAAGAGCTCACTGCCACGGTACAGTATGACCGAGGTCCCCTTGGGTCCGAAACCATACTTGTGGGTGTCCATCGAGATTGAAGTCACTCCCTGGCTACTGAAGTTCGCCTCAGGAACGTTGTACCCCGCTCTCCTGGCCCAGGGAGTGATGAAACCTCCAAGGCAACCATCGACGTGGAGGCCTATCCCCTTTTCCTTGGCGATGTCCGAGAGCGCCTCTATGGGGTCGTAGGTGCCGAATGGGTAGCAGGGGGCAGAACCGACCAGCGCGATCGTTTCCGGCGTTATTGCTTCCTTGACCTTCTCGACATCGACTTTGTAGTCCTCATCCAAGTCAACGTATGCGGGTTCGATTTCAAAATAATCGCAGGCCTTCGAAAAGGCGACGTGGGCTGATTTCGGCAGTACGACCCGAGGATGGACGATGCCCTTCTTCTTCCTGTAGAAGTCCCTGTACGCCTTAATCGCAAGAAGGATGCTTTCGGTTCCCCCCGAGCTCACTGAGCCCTTCACGTGCTCATCGCCATGCACAATGGACGAGCACATGGAAACTATCTCGCTGTCGAGTTTGACTATGCTGGGCCAGATGTCGACATGCAGTGGGTTGCACTGGGAGTAGATTGAATGGACCTTCTCGAGGAAGGAGACAAGCTCATCTTCACCATGGTAGACTGCCCCCGAGACTCTCCCCTCTTCCCAACTCTTGTTCTCGGCCGATGCCATTCCTGAAAGAATGGCCAGGATCTTCTCCTTCGCCAATCCTTTTTCCGGGAGCCTCCTGAATCTCTCGACAGAATTCTTGTACGGTTTGAGGCTCTTCTCCATGTACCCCGCGATGAAATCCATCTCGGACATGGACGTTGTTCTATCGGATTCTCTTACTTAAACCGGTTATCAAATGCCGCGTCCCCTAACAGGTTAGCCGGCAGACACGCTCTTCTTTTAATGCAACCGAGCAACAAGTAGCCCGAGATGCCAAGATTTCCTTCCGACGAATGGGTCCAGGAGTATGCGAAGAAGCTGAACGAAAATCAGGCATACAGGGAGGCTGGAAAGACCTGGGAAGGAGACATCACATTCGTCGTCGAGAGGGACGAGTCTTTTCCCCACGACGTCTACATCTACCTCGACCTCTACCACGGGGAGTGCAGGAAGGCCATGTACGCTGACTCTGTCGGTCAAATTCCCAAGGCGGTCTATGCCTACAAGGGCACCTACTCCAATTGGCGCAAGCTCATCGACAATCAGATAGACCCGATTCAGGGACTGCTTACGGGGAAGTTCAGACTCGACGGATCACTGATGGAGATAATGAAGTACATCCGTGCCGCAAAAGAAATGGTCAGCACGGCTACCACGGTGCAGACCGAGTTCTAGTCGTCCATAAGCAGCAACACGCGCCCAACAAGTTCGCCATCCAGAGATGCCGACGATGGTTGGGCACAGCAGGGAACGTTTACTGACAGGCATTGGCTGCCTAGAAAATAGAAACCAGAATCACTGCCAGTATTCCCGTCAGAAAAACGCCGTCAAAGGTACCCGCNCGCTCCCCCGATGCTAACCATGGGAGCTCCGAGGTCCGTGATTCCTTTCATGTTGGTCAGGTCGGCTCCGATTAGTGCACCCATTGAACCGGAGACGTAAGCTATCACTGCCACCCCCGCGCCAGGATGAAGCAAAACCGAAGCTACAGCTGCCACGAGCGGGGGCAGGAAGGCTGGCGTCTCTATTCCCTCTCCCTTGACTTTTTTCGCCATGAGGTGCACGAGGACAGACGTGACAATTACTCCTATGAGGGAATAAACAGCCAAGTCAGGGTGGTTGATCAGAAGATAGGCCGAGACGAATATCGGAACCAGGGCACCTCCGACGTTGACTGTAACCAGCGTAGAGGCTCTCGCACGCTCGGTGACAGGAATCCGATAGGTGAATCCATAGAACCTTACTTCGCGATATCCCACTACAGGTTCATTGCCTGAGACCCGCGTGATGGGGATATTGACGGAGCTTCCAAGAAAAGTTACGATTAGTATCACGGCAAACTCCGCTCTGGTGAAACCGACTTCCTCAAAGGCGGATTCGGTGACCCCGACAAATAGGAAGACGAGGGTTAACGCCAGGAATGTCGCAAGTATGATGAACAAAACAATGCCTTGCAGACGGAACACGGGGAAACTATCTGACAAGGATGTTCAACCCACTCTGATGCGAGTCGCCATGTCGCTCGTAGTACAATACCAATCATAAACAGAAGGCGCGTTCTTCACCTACTCGTACCTCCCTGTCACACGAATCTGCATACACATGTTAAACCTTTCAGCGATGCTGATTTACACTCGCCGCCCTACTTCGACGGGGGCTCTCCCATAAGTGCCTGCTATCCTATAGAGGCCACCCTCGCCCGTGTGTCCAGTCCTCCGAGCCAGTGGGTAAGCGCGTGTTGACGTTGCTGCCGTCGTTACTTGTGCTTCTCACGGAGAGAAGCAATCCTGGCCTGAATCTTCGCCTTGGTGTCGCCGCTTGCTTTCTTTGCCTTCTCTTCTAGGGCTTTGATCTTGGTCTCCGTTTCTTTCCTTTCCTGTTCTGAACGCTCCTTCGCTTTCTGTATCTTCATACGTAGCTTGGCGTCTAGACCGTCGATTTTTGCCTGGATCTTTGCTTTGTCTTTTTGGCCTGCCTTGGTTTGCTCTTCCTTCAAATGGGCCATCTCGGCTTTCAATGCGGCCTCGTCCCTCGCGTCCTGTTCCTTTTGCACACTTTCCCTTGTTGCTCTGAACACACTACCGCCCAGAGATCCCATCTTGGTGTCGACTGGAGTCTCCCACTCTTCACTGATGTCTGAAACTACAGCCCACTTGCCAGGTGTCAGTTTGGCAGTGACCTCATCGACGTAGTCCGCGTCCACGCCGGCTCTGTGTAGGTCCGCCATGTACCCCGCTAACGCCCCTGTTGCGGTCCCAAGTCCCAGTCCTATGGGTCCACCTAGGACACCGATCAGAGCACCAATTGCCGTTCCACCTACCGTACGTATCGGGAAGTCGCTGCTGATCTCCTTGGTAGTAAGGGATCCGTCAGGGTTCTTCTTGACGACCGCTTCGGAGTGAACAGATACGCTCCCCTCGGAATCAAGCTCCTTCAATGCCTCTGATCCTTCGTAGGCCTTGGTTTCGTCGTCAAAGACAGCTACAAGCATTTTTTCCAATCTTGTGTCACCTCCTCGCTCCTACAAAGCATCACAAGCGTCATGTCGAAGTCATATAAGCTTGCGAGGACGAATCTTAAGACCGGGAACAGACTAGCCGGCTTCTAGCCTTCCGCCAGTCTTCTAACCTGTCTGACGATGACGCCATTGTCCGCCAAACTTTCCAAGACGGGGAGTAGGTCGTCCTCATCAATCGAGAGGTTAAACTCGCGTATCCCACCTTCTTCAAGCTCGCCTAACCAGAACGATTTTTTCTCGGATTCCAGCGTCTCCGTAAGCAGTCTCTCAAGTTCCTCCTCGTCGAACGCATCCAGCTCCAACCAGAGGAACAGCTTCTTTCCCATGCCACCATCTTGCTGACTTGGTTACTAAAAGGTTGAAGAATATTCGGCATTCTAGCTCCAATCTGCAAAGTCCACTAACCGGTCAATACCCTTGGCTTCTTGGCAAGGCTAGGCGAGGCTCTTGTTGACGCTCTTCGCGCCGATGGCTAATCTCCACGTTCACTCGATTGCGATCTCACTTGGGGAGGGCGTCGCCTGGAAAAGCTTCAATCAGATGGGCTTCGTAGGTGAAGATACCTGCCTTCACCGCTGGATCCTCACCCATTATCCTCTTGGTTCGTTTCAGATTTGTGGAGAATATGCAGACACCAGTGACATCGGTCTCGTCCCTGACCACGGGGCCCACGATAGACAACAAACCATCTCTTCGAAGTTCAAAGTTTCTCCGGCCGTGTTCCCAAACGATTTTGTCTGCACCAGGCTTGCTTCTCCTAGAGGTCCGGTGCAAGATGACAAGGGTGTAGCGCTTAGTGGTCTGCAGCATCGCCCTCATGTAATCGTTAGTGATGTTGCCCACGAAGTGGCGTCGTCCCACCTTCAATAAAGGCGTTCACGAAGGCCGAGGGAAGTCGGACTCATGGACGGGCGAGGTCGACCCCTCTGCCGGCCAGATGGTGGAGTACCATGTCCCCCCGGGCCCGTCCGCTTACGGGAACATCAGCGGGGTTCTCACCATGAACTTGGCCCCCTCCGGTGCTCCTTGGTTCGCTGAGGTATACACAGGGAAGATTGGAACGCTGAACTTCACGGCACCTCTGGGCCTCTCCTTGGGACTGAGCGGCATCAGACCGGGGCAGATCGTACGCGTATCCAACGGATCGGCAGCGTCCCTCCAAGTCACAATCACTGGCAGCGGCAGAGGGCCGGAACTCCTCAGCGCGGCCGTCGGCAACGCCACGAACCCCCTGAAGTTTAGTTTCCTTCCAGGATCAGGCACGGGAAACTTCACCACAACCCTGACCATCGGCGACTCGTCAACGCTGAAGGGAGATTCCCTTGTCACCATCAGCGCGACCTCTGGCGACGTGACCACGTCGCAAGTGGCGGCTGTCGAATCGGACTGATACTTCGGGTTCGCGTGCCTTTATACGGCGGCCCTGCTGCGTTCGTGACCCGGCATAGAACCAATTGAAATCAGGCCGGCTCATCGTGGTTGCCATCGTGGTCGTTGCGATCCTAGGGGGAACTGTGGCCACAGTTTTCTTCTTGGCGAGTAGAGGAGGCGGGAGCACCTCCACTTCCACCCTTCCAACAGGGTGCGTGAAGCCTTCGGGTGGCTTCCTGGTCATCGCGAGCAAGGATGGCTTCAACGACAGCATCGACCACGGCGTCCCGGCGAAGTGGTGGCCACTGATCAACGTCACTCAAGGACAAACGGTGAACATCACGGTCTGCAACACAGATTTCCAGGCGCACGGCTTTCAGGTGGCGCACTACTACGACACCTACATCGTGACCGTGGTCCCGGGTCAAATTGTCCACGTGTCCTTCGTCGCCAACCAGGCCGGAAAGTTCCGAATCTACTGCAACATCTTCTGTTCGATACACTGGGCGATGCAGAGCGGCCTTCTGACGGTCACTTCCGGCTAGTAATGCCGCCCGCACCTAAGAGCTCCAATTTCCAGACTGTTCGCCTAATCACTCCCTTAATTATCAGTGCATCCCAACGTCCGCCACAGAGAAGAAGAGCGAAGAGCATCTTGACCTCGACGGTCTGTGACTGGAGCAGGGTTCCGGAGACAGGAGCAGAGGCTGGGCCACGAACTTGAATGACGAAATCAAGGCCCGGACTCTAATCGTGGAAAGCATCCCCGAGTCCGATATCAAGGGCCTTGTGGATTCTCTGGAGAAATACTATCTTACGCCAAAGCTTCAAGCGTCGGAAATCACCGGATACTCGAAGAGCGGGCCAGAGAAAGACTCGAGCTTTGACCTATACTGGAAGGCTCTGAAGCCGGAATCAGCAAGGCCAGGTCAGCCTGGGCCTCAGACTGTCGCTGTCCACTTGGTAATCAGCCAAACGGGAGTGACCATAGCATTCCCAGACTTGAACCCTGATGACATTCAGGGAATCAGAATCTCGAATCGGACAGCCGACTCCGTCGAGTTTCTCTCGACCTCGTTTCTAACCAAAGCCAAGAAAAGCGACCTGCGTTTCATCTACTCCGTTGGGAAAGAGGATGGAAGAGCGGCTTCCAGCAAGTCTGCAGAGAGCCTAGTCGACGTGGTGCTGAAACGAATCTTCGCGGGAAACGCCGTCAACCTGTTTCTCTCCTTCTTGCTTCTGACCTTCGTTCTGTCAATCTTCCTAGGTGACTACACTGTGATAGCAATATTCTTCATGCAGGCATTGGTGCTACTAAACTCTGACAGGATAATGCTCAGCATCGGCAAAGTGAATCCTGTCGAGGAGCGGCCCGAGGTGACGATTGTCAGGGTCGCGACGACTCCGCAGACAGTGAGAGATGTCTCGAAAACCAGCGACGCACTCCTTCAACCAGTCAGGGCGGCCCTCGGAGGAGCTGTCGCCGAAGGGGCGCCTGCAGACGCCGAGGCGAGGAACAGAATTCAGCGCACCCTTGCAGATTCGGGCGTCCCCTGCGACCCGGACGACGTTGAAATCACCACCAGGAACCCCTACCGTTTGGTTCATTCAGTCGCCGAGAAATTCCATTTGCCCCCGCCCAAGATTGCCATAGTCAACACGCCCATGGACAACGCCGCAGCAACAGGCATAGCCCCCAGCCACGCAACCGTAACAATCACTGCTGGGGCGCTCGAGGACCTTGACGACGAGGAAATCACCGCAGTTCTTGGGCATGAGTTTGGGCACGTCAGGGGGCACGATACGGTAATCCTCTTCTTGGTCACCAGCCTGATTTACTACGGCGGGTTTTTCCTTTGGCCCTCTCTGCTTCTTTACCTCGGCATCTTCTATTTTCTGATAGCCCTCGCGCTAGTCTATCTGGTAGGCAAGTTCCTGGAGACGAGGGCTGACACTCTCTCGGCGGTGGTGCTCGGAACCCCTGACGCCCTAGCCTCAGCACTGACGAAGATTGGATTCGCACAGCTCTACCTCGAACGCTATCACCGGGGTATCAGGCTGCTCGAATGGTTCCAACTCGATTCACACCCCCCCATTTACTTCCGAGTCGAGAGATTGGCGAGGATCTCCCTAGGGGGTGTGAAGATCAAGCATGCCTTCTGGACTTCGGTCAGGGACTGCATCTCGGGATTCGCTAGGTCTTTCGTCCCTGGGTAGAGAATCGCGCCGCGCCCCAAGACAGTCTGTGGCTGCCTGGACCCCCTTCATGCAGGCAAGATGGTTGCCAATCGCTTACCTTTACATCAAAGGACGAATGTGTATGCAGCGCTTACCAAGGCGAATCCAAGTAACGCTGCTGCTGCGTAGGCATTCGATGAGCCGAATGGATTCCTCTTAGAGAACCCGAAGAACGAGTTGGCGTTGATGGCATGGAAGACGACGCCAACGACTAGGATTGCGGGAAGGGATGCGGCTCCCACGAAAATCACTGCGAATATGGCAAAGAAGAAGAGCTCCACAAAGAAAGCAGCCCTTCCCCAATTCCACAGGCCCAGTCCGACCTTTCTATCTCCGTCGAACCCAAGAATTGGGAGGTCAGGCAGATGGACCACTGTGTCCAGGAACCAGTGGGAGGCTGACGCCATGATGAAGACTGGGAGCACGATCAGGCTCTGTAAACCCGCGGCCAGCAAGCTTCCCACC
>OCOJ01009895.1_pt1 | contig 13518 bp, 12 predicted proteins | sample 1539251 | NCBI WGS metagenome assembly OCOJ01 (sample SAMN01911457, study PRJEB22624) | soil metagenome | biome: Soil | place: Malaysia | collected 2012-04-30 | depth RA_metagenome m | reverse complement strand
AGAGTACTGATGCAATTCGCCCTGCTCATCTACGAATCACCTGAATTGTTCGCTGCGCGAAAGAACGGGGAGGATGACCCCTACCTCGGCGCCTGGCGGGCCTACTATGCAGCGATGGTCGCAGCCGGCGTCTACGCCGGCGGCGACGCGCTGGAAGTGCCGGAAACCGGAACGACTGTACGGCTCAAGGAAGGAAAGCGCAACGTACAGGATGGGCCTTACGCCGACACCAAAGAGCAGCTCGCTGGATTCCTGGTCCTCGATCTCCCCTCGGTGGACGCGGCACTGGACTGGGCGGCGCGCTGCCCGGCGGCAGCGGCCGGCGCCCTGGAGGTCCGCCCCTTGGCGCGCGAACGCAAGCAGCGGATCACGGGATGACTGAGTCGGGCCAGGGAGACGTACATCGGGCCATCGAGCGCGTGGCCCGCGAGTCCTACGGGCGCCTGGTGGCGTACCTTTCGTCGCACACCCGCGACGTGGCCAGCGCCGAGGACGCACTGAGCAATGCGCTGATTGCCGCGCTCACCACCTGGCCGCGAGACGGCCTGCCCCAGAACGGGGAAGCCTGGCTACTGGCCAGCGCGCGCCATTCGCTCATCGATCGCGTGCGCCATCAGCAAGTGGTCCTGGCCAGCGAACCCACCCTAGTGCTCCTGGCGGAAAACCGCATGGGAGCGGACGTGTGGTCCGAGTTTCCGGATGAGCGGCTCAAATTGCTCTTTGTTTGCGCTCATCCGGCGATCGATCCGGCCATGCACACGCCGCTCATGCTCCAGACCGTGCTGGGCCTGGATGCCGCGCGCATTGCCCGCGCCTTCTTAGTCTCACCGGCCACCATGTCCCAGCGCCTGGTGCGGGCCAAGACGAAAATCCGCAAGGGCGGCATTCCGTTTGAGATTCCGGAAGCGCGCGAACTGCCGCGGCGGCTCGAGGCAGTTCTGGAAGCCATCTACGCCGCCTTCGGGATCGGATGGGACGACATGGCCGGGATGGACCAGCGCGGCCGGGATCTGGCCGAGGAGGCCATCTGGCTCGCCCGCGCGCTTCTGCAACTGCTCCCGGGCGAAGCAGAGGCGCGGGCTCTGCTGGCTCTCATGCTGCACTGCGAAGCACGGCGGCCGGCGCGGCGAGGGCAGGACGGCGGCTACATTCCTCTTTCGGAGCAGGACCCGCGGCAGTGGCTGCTTTCCTCCATCGAGGAAGCCGAGCGCCATCTCCAGCAGGCGTCGAGGCATGCCTCTTCCGGGCGCTTTCAACTGGAGGCCGCGATTCAGTCCGTTCATGCGGAGCGGGCGCACAGCGGACGGACCGAGTGGTCCGCGATCGTGCTGTTCTACGAACGGTTGCTGCTCATTTCCCCGGCGCTCGGCACACGCACCGCATACGCCGCATCCCTGGCCGAGGCCAGAGGACCTGAACACGGCCTCGCGGTTCTCGATGCCATAGACCATCCGGAGGTCACTGCGTATCAGCCCTACTGGGCTGTCCGCGCTCACCTGCTGCAGCGAACTGGGAGAATGACCGAGGCTTTTGAGGCGTTTGACCGGGCCATCGGCCTGGCCGAGGACCCGGCGGTAAGAAAATTCCTGCTCCAGAAACGGGGCTGAGTTAATCCATCAGGCCCTGTCGAAATCGGGCCCGCTCGCTCGTCACCCTGTAGAGGAGGCTCCTGCGCGGAGTCCATGGAGCGCGTAACGCCTTTTTACAGGAGGACCCAGATGGGCCGAACTACATCCGCTGGAATTGCTTCGCTTACCCTTGCCCTGGTTTGGGCTGTTGGAGTCTCGCGGCAGACGCATGCGCAAGCGGACAAAACGCCTTATCTCAGGATGGCCCCGATGGACCAGTACCTGATCGCGGATCGCGACGCGGAGATTGCCCTGGCCCGAAGCGCGGCGCCCGAATCCATTTCCGGTGACGCGAAGGTGCTGGTCTTGGGACGGCATGGGTATGAAACCGCGGTCGAAGGGAAAAACGGATTTGTGTGCGTGGTAGACCGGTCCTGGATGTCGCCCGCGAACAGCACCGAGTTTTGGAGTCCCAACATTCGAAGCCCGAATTGCTTGAATCCGCCGGCGGCGCGCTTTTCCCTGCCGGTCTATTACACAAGGACAGAAATGGCATTGGCAGGCAAATCCCAAGCGCAGATCGTNCGAGTGGACGAACACCGCCTACGCCAGGAAAGAACTGCCTCCGCTGGAGCATGGCGCCATGTGCTACATGATGTCGAAAGCGGCGCACCTGGATGATGCCGGCCACAACCTGGCGCACGTCATGTTCCTCACGCCGCCGATGGACGGCGCGGATTGGGGCGCGGATCTGCCCGGCTCGCCGGTGACGATGGTACAGAAGGCCCCGCCGGACGCATATAACATATTTGTCGTTTCCATAGGCAAGTGGTCGGATGGAACACGCGCGCCGCTACTGTGATGAGCGCGCGAGCGGCCGGGGCGTTCTGGTGGTTGGGGAGGCTTGTGCTGTGCACAGGGCTGGTTTGGCTCTTCTGGAGAGAATCGGTGCAGGTGCAGGCACCGGCCCCCGGCACCGAACGGCAATCCCCTGCGGCAGACCTCCGGCCGTTCCACGTGCGTGTGCCGGACGCCGTTCTCGCGGATCTCGACCGGCGATTAGCGGAAACCAGGTGGCCGGATCAGCTTCCCGGCACACACTGGGAGTACGGAGCGGATATCGAGAAGGTGCGCGCGCTGGCAGCCTACTGGCAGAAGCAATTCAACTGGCGGGCGGAAGAAGCGCGGATCAACGAATTCCCCCAGTCCACGACGGACATTGACGGGCAGCACATTCACTTTATCCACCAGCGCTCGCCCCGTCCGGACGCCATACCGCTGCTGCTGATTCACGGGTGGCCGGGTTCCATTGTTGAATTTCTGGGGCTCGTCGAACCACTTACCCATCCGAAGGACAGCAGTACGCCGGCATTCCACGTAATCATACCGTCTCTTCCCGGGTTCGGCTTCTCCGGAGCAACGACGACGCGGGGCTGGGGCCCGGAGCGCATGGCGAAAGCCTTCATCGTGCTGATGAACCGGCTGGGCTATTCCCGGTACGGCATCCAGGGGGGAGATTGGGGTTCTACTATCGCGCGCGACATGGCACGCCAGGAGCCCGCGCAAGTAATGGGGCTGCATCTGAACCTTCTGGCCGCGCCTCCCCCGGATCAGGAAGCGGTTGCAAAAATGACCGAGCGGGAGCGAATACGATATTCCTACTTTCAGACGGGGGAGAGCAGCTTCTTTAACCTGCAAGCCAGCGAGCCTCAGACGGTGGCCTATGCCCTGACGGACTCTCCGGCGGGCTGGCTGGCCTGGATGGTGGACAAGTTTCAGTTCCTCACGGACAACAACGGGGATTTTCTTACCGCCGTGGACCGCGACACGTTTCTGACCGACGTCACGATTTACTGGGTGACCGGCACGATTGGCTCGGCCATGCGCATCTATCGCGAGAATCGCCTGACCGGAGAGGATGCTGCGACCCGCGGGCGGCTGGAGACCCCCGTGGCCTATGCGGACTTCCCAAAGGAAGTTTTTGCCACTCCCCTGGCCTGGATCCAGCGTACCTATAACGTCGTCCAGTACACGCAGATGCCCAGGGGCGGGCACTTTGCTGCCTTGGAACAACCCGAACTGCTCCTCGGCGACATCCGCAAATTTTTTGCGAGCCTAAAGCGGAATTGAGCACAACCCGCGGGCAATTGCGGAGCGAGCGCGGGCTTTGGCGCATGGGCGGCTCAAAGTGTTCCCGGGCCAGACGCCGGAAGTCACGTGGGTTGCTTTCCTCCGCGGTTCGCCTCACCATAGCGGCCAGCCCGCCTAACGCCTGCCTGCCATAGGCCGGGCGGGCGGCGGAGTCCACTTGCAGCGTCAACGCACCAGCGTCTCGCAGGAAGATTACCTGAAGGCGATCTGGAACATCGTCGAAGAGGAAGAAACGCCGCCCATCAGCGCGCGGCTGGCGGAGGATTTGCAGGTGAGCCCTCCAGCGGTGGCCGCGGCGCTCAAGCGCATGGCCCGCGACGGGCAGTTGCGCGTGCGGCGCGACGGGCGCATCGAATTGACCCCGCGCGGCCGCGCGCGCGCGGAACATCTGGCGTTGCGCCATCGCCTCGCGGAAAAACTTCTCACCGACGTCATTGGCCTCGACTGGTCCAAGGCCCACGATGAGGCGGAACGCCTCGAACATGGAATCTCCGATGCCGTGATGGACCTGCTCCTGGCTCGTTTTGGGCGGGACAGCCATTGCCCGCACGGAGTCCCGGTAATCGGCGGCCTGGAACGATTGCGGAAGCGGCAGGGGGCTTTTCCGCTCTCTCAGGCCAAGCCGGGGGACCACTTGGAAGTCTTGCGCGTACAGGAGCGTGAGCCCGAGTTTCTGGAGTTTGTGGCCGGGCGCGGATTGCGCCCCGGGGCGCGGCTGCGCGTGCGCCAGCGCGAGTATGACGAAACGATGACGCTGGAGATTGCGGGGGCGGGGAAGGGGCAGGTGCATCTGGGCCGCCCGGCGACCAGCCGCATCTGGGTGAAGAGAATGGCGGGGTGAAGTGGAGCAGCCACTCTTGCCTGCTCTTCATCTGAGGGCAGGAGAGGGATCGTAGCCCCTTCCTTCGTCAAGGTCTGCGACAGAAGTGGCCGCGCCACCCGCAATTCCGGCTTGGCGGCTGACATAGTGAAATGAGGCGCCTCATCGAGGCAGTGCGGCTCTATTGGGTGGGCGCCACGGGCTACCGGCTGCGCCCGTGGGCCAGCCCGTATTTGCGGTGGCGGCTGGAGACGTTTCTCGGACCGGAAGCGGACCGCGCAGCAGGTGCGGGAGAGTTTTTCGCGCTGCTGTGGCAGCATCGCGCACGGCTGGGGCGGTACTTGGAGTGGGTGGCGGAAATGCGCGCCGCCCAGCGCCGCCGCGCGTAACGACGCGCTGGAAAATCCGGCGAATTGCCATCGCGGGTCCGCCACGGCGGCAATCACGCCGGGCGGTGTGCTTCCGCGATTCCCGTTTGCTCCGTCCATCGCTGGGGATTGACTCCTTTAATGATCAACCAGAGCTAAAGCGGAATCTCCGCCGCGGCTGAGGCGGCAGCGGCCAGCGTGAAGAGCTGGATTCCGAGCAGACGGTAGTGATAGGTGATCCAGCCCAGACCGTCAATCGCCCGCAGGACTCCCAGAATTCGCGGCAGGAAGGTGGAGCGGAAAATGAGGCAGCCGGTCAGGACGCACCAGAATCCGAAAAACACCAGGTCCAGGTCGAAGGCATAGCCGTTCATTTTGAGAAAGACGAGTGCCAACCCCTGCAACTGTTCCCCGGCAAGTCCGCCGAGCGGAGCCCCGGGTTTCAAGACGAGCATCGGAGCGAGATATAGGAGGGCGGTAATCGCTTGCAGTCCGCACACCACCAGACCGACGAACGCCGCCAGGAGCGAGATCCTTCTGCTCACCGGCTTGAATAACTCGTAGAACAGGGCCACCCAAACGACATGAAAGGCCACGCCACGCGCGGAGGATACGTATCCCACCCAGAATAACCGCTTGTGAGCCATGAGGTTGGCTGCGGTGGCGGCGGCATTGCCCGGGACAATCAGCTTGCCGAGGATGAAAACCTGGCCATAAGAGGACGCGATGCCCTCGAGCGCTTCGAAAATTCCGGCAAACCGGGCAACCGTGCGTGGCCACGCTGCTGGAATCAGGTCCGCCATTTCGATGCCTCCTCCCGCGCCTCCACACGGCTCTGGGGCGAAAGGCGCGTATAGAGGTCTACGGGCGCGGCCCGCGAAGGTTTCGTGCGCACGCTTGCGGGACGGTCCCCGGGCAGGCCAGAGCTCCGGGAGGAGGATTGCGTTCGAAAGAGGGCAGATGTATCTTGCGCGTTGGCGGGGGGAATAAACATGGAAACTGCGGAAATCGGGTATGCATGCTCGCGCACCGTGCGGACTTTGTTTTCCAGCGATAGACAAACCTGGCGGAAGACGCGGGGTTTGATGGGCCTGAGAGGTACTCGATTCCATCTCGTGCCGTGCCTGCTTCTCCTGGCTGTTTCTCTGCCATCCGGCGCAAATGCGCAGGTGAATCGTCATGAGTCGCGCGTCGCGGGCCACATCACCGCGCTGCTGCCGGAGGATCAGGTGGTGCGCGAAGAGCAAACCATCCCCGCAGCGAAAGATATGGCCTTGCTCTGGCGTGATGTGGTGAAGACGGAGAGCGAAGGGCGCATGCGGATTGAGCTGGCGGATGGCTCGATCTTGAGTCTCAGCTCGAATGCCCAGCTTCAGATTGTCAAACACGATGCGCGGCGTCAGCAGACGACCCTCGAGCTTCTGTACGGCCGGCTGCTGGCGACGGCGAGGCGCATCAGCAAAGGGAACGGAGAATTCGAGGTGCGGACGCCTACGGCGGTGGTCGGGGTGGTGGGCACGGCGTTTGGGGTAAAGGTGGATCCCGAGTCCACCGATGTGCTGTGTAAAGAGGGAGTGGTGCGCGTGGGCAGCGCGGACCCCAGGGTTCGAGCCGAAGTGCTGTTGCGCGCGGGCGAGTTTACCCACGTGGAGCGCGGCAAACCCCCGTCGCCGCCGGCTGCGGCTTCCCCGGAAAGAATCCAAGCGGGCGAAGACGCCACCGCCATCCCGGGTTCCCCGCAGGGCTCCAAACGGTAATTCCCGGCCGTCCGCCGGCACGGACGTCGAATCATCAGGGATTGGTGGCCGCGCCATCTCCCGCGCAGCGCTGCGTGCGGCGGAACGGCATGCGCGTATAATGAAGTGGAGTGCTCCTCTCGCACGGGCGCCCCGCTTGCCGGAGGATGGCCATGCAAGACCTGAAGATTTTCCAGAAAACGGAGACGCTGCACGAGGCCCGGTGGTGGGAGCCGGACCCCGCCGCGGCGGGGGGACGGGTGCACTGCTATCTCTGCCCGCGGCACTGTCACATCGGGGAGGGGCAGTGCGGATTCTGTTTTATTCGCGTGAACCAGGGCGGGCGGCTCTACAGCCTGGGCTACGCTTCGCCTGCGGCGCTGCAAGTGGATCCCATCGAGAAGAAGCCGCTGAATCATTTCCTGCCGGGAACGCGCATTTTTTCCATGGGCACGGCTGGGTGCAACATGGGCTGCTTCTTCTGCCAGAACTGGGACATCTCGAAATCGAAATCGGACCAGGTGCATTCCACGCAGTTGCCGCCGGAGGACGTGCCGGCGCTGGCGAAACGCTACGGCTGCCCGTCGATCGCGTTTACTTACAATGAGCCGACTATTTGGGGCGAGTACGCGATTGATATTTCTCACGCCGCCCACGAAGCCGGGCTCAATACGGTGATGGTGACCAACGGATACATCACCCGCGAGGCTTTCCACGACATCTACGACCACATCGACGCGGCCAACGTGGACCTGAAGGGCTTTACGGAGGAGTTTTACGGGAAGATCACCCTCTCGCACCTTCAGCCGGTTCTGGAAACGCTCGAATGGCTGAAGCAGGAAACCAATGTGTGGTTCGAAATCACCAATCTGCTGATTCCCACGCTGAATGACGATCCAAAAGAAATCCGGCAACTGTGCGAGTGGGTGATGGAGCGCCTGGGACCGGACGTGCCGCTGCATTTCACCGCCTTCCATCCGGATTTCAAGCTGCGGGACAAGCCGCGCACGCCCCCGGCTACGCTGCATATGGCCCGGAAGATCGCGCGTGAAACGGGTCTGCATTACGTCTACGAGGGCAATATCGCCAACGGCGCGGGGGAGACGCGCTGCCCGCAGTGCGACGCCCTGCTCGTTCGCCGCGGCTGGCACGAGATTTACGAGTACAAGCTGAAGGACGGAACCTGCCCGGAATGCGCAACGGCGATTGCCGGACGCTGGGAGAATCCCCGCGGAAGGACCCCGCGAAAAGCCCCACCGCTTTCTGAGAAAATCGCAGAGAAATACGACACGCTGAATCTCTAATAATCATGTAGGACTGACATTTTTGTCTGTCCTTTTCACGGCAGATTCCCATCCCAGTTTCGGCCCGTACATACAGCGCGCCTGGCCGCGCGCGAGGTAGTTAAGCCCGTAGTCGTTCGTTTGCGGTTCTCGCAATGGCCAGCCTCGGAGAAACATCCAGAGCGCTACTCAGCGGGCAAGTTTGTAGGGCCACGGCATGCCGTGCCCCTTCGCTGAGCAACCTATGCTGCTGACGACTACCAACAATCTCTCCCCTTCCAAGGCGGGGTTTCTATTAGGGCCTAAAAACAAATGGCGTGAAATGCGATCAATCCACGAAGCGGTCGCGGAGATGGGCGGGGACCAGCGGGCAGTGGTAATGCGTGCCGCCGAAGATTTTACGGCGGGTGCGAGCGAACCAGGCATACACCTTGTCACGCATGCCGCGAGGCACGATGCGGCCCAGGATTCCGACCAGTCTCCAGAAACCTCCCAGACGATCGAGCGCCCCGAGCACGGCTTCGGAACGGATGCGCACCTGGCCATCCGTGGCGCGCAGCACCAGAGTGTCCGGCAGGGCCGCGCGGGTGCCGGGGTCCAACAGTTGGGCGATTAAGTGCCCCTGGAGCGGCGAGAAGACAAACCGGCTACCGTCGCGGTCACAGAGCAGGAGAAAGCGCACGAATCCCTGGCACAGGGCGCAGTCGCCATCGTAGAAAATGACGTTGCGCGTGATGGTGCTGGGCGCCGGGGTGATGGGCTGTGCAACCATTCCGACTCCAGTTTAGCGGGAGAGGCGCGGCGCGTCTAATCTCGCGCGGCGCAGGCAGTGGCTTAATTGCCGTAGCCCGCCCGCCGGGGCGGGCGGCGAGCGTTCCCTCCGAATCGGATGACCAACAAGACTGATTCACTTCCAGCACCCGGGAACGTGTCCCGGGTCCCGCTGCAGCGGGACCCGCGCCACATCGCCGAAATGAGTTGCAACCGTCCCGCGTGTGGGGAACTGGATGATTGCCGGTTCCGCTACAGAGCCGTCCCGAAAGCGGACACCGGGGTTTCCGATTGTGTCGGTGCGTTCTTTAACTGCTGAGAAATGAGAGCGATAGACCGCAACTGGAGCGGCCCGGCTGGCGCGTGGGTTGCGGTAAGCTCCCAGGAGCGGAACTCGCTTCGCGTGCCGGTCGTATACCCGAAATGAGCCTCCGGAGGGCGGAGGAGGGGAGAGCGCCGTGGAGAAAATCTGGCAGGACATCCGGTTTGCGTTGCGCGTACTGGCGAAGAGTCCGGGATACGCGCTGGTGGTGGTGCTCACGCTGGGGTTGGGCATCGGCGCGAATACCACCATCTTCACTGTGGTGGATCGCATGCTGCTCCGCCCGCTGCCGGTGAAAGACCCCGGCGAGTTGGTGGTGCCGGCGAGCATGGACCCGACGCAATCGTTCCTCCGCGGCCTCTCGTACGCGGACTATAAGGATTTTCGGGATCAGACCCGGGACTCCTTCCAGGACATGGCGGGCTACTTCCTGGAGTTCGTGGGCATGAGCGCGGACAACCGCCCGGAGCGGATGACGGTGGGGTTCGTGACTCCGAATTATTTTTCGATGCTGGGGATCCAGCCGGCTCTTGGGCGGCTGATTCTTCCTTCAGAGGGAGAAAAGCCCGGGGCGGACCCGGTCATCGTCCTGGGCAACAGCTACTGGCGGCGGCGCTTCAATGCCGACCCCAACGTGGTCGGCAAGGCGGTGCAAATCAATGGGCAACCCTTCACCGTGGTGGGGGTGGTTCCTCAGGAATTCCTGGGCACGTACACACTGATCGAGATGGACGGCTACCTGCCGGTCAACATGCTGGGAGTTGCGTCGGACGGCGCGAGCAACCTTTCGGCCCGCCAGCGGCGCAACATGCACGCGCTGGCGCGGCTCAAGCCGGGAGTGAGCATCAAGCAGGCGGAGAGCACGCTGCAGGTAGTCGCTTCGCGTCTCGACCAGCAATATCCGGACACGAATTCAAAGACGACCATGCACCTGCTGCCGGAGCGCATGGCGCGGCCCGAGGAAGAGGGCGGAAGCGACATCGCGTTCGTTTCCGGAATATTCCTGGGCCTGGTGGGGCTGGTGCTGCTGCTGGCATGCGTTAACGTGGCCAACATCCTGCTGGTGCGCGGCACGATGCGGCAAAAGGAACTGGCCATCCGCGCGGCGTTGGGCGCGGGGCGCGAGCGGCTGGTTCGGCAACTGCTCACCGAAATCGTGATCCTGGCGTTGCTGGGCGGCGTCGCCGGAATGGCCATCGGGGCGTTTGCGGCCAGACTCATCGAAGAGATTCCGCTGGCCATTCAGCTTCCCATTCGGCTGGATTTCACTCTTGATTGGCGCGTGATTCTTTATTCCATTGGAGTCTCGCTGGCGGCGGCGCTGCTGGCCGGATTGCTGCCCGCGCTGCGCACGGTGCGCGCGGACCTGCAGGGAACGCTGCGCGAGGGCGGGCGCGGCAATACCGGCGGAAGGGAACACCACCGGATGCGCAACGTGCTGGTAGGGATGCAGGTGGCGCTCTCGGTGATGCTGCTGGTGTCCGCGGCGCTGTTTTCTGAGAGCTTTGTGCGCTCGCACGCCCTGGACCTGGGATTTGAGCCGCGCGGGGTGATGAACGCAGTGCTGGACGTGGACTTCCGCGGGTACGACGAGGCGCAGGGCCGCGCATTTTACCGCCAGCTCCTTCGAAAGGTGCGCACGTTGCCGGGGGTAGAGAGCGCAACGCTGGCGTTCTCCATTCCCATGGGCTACAGCGGAGCCGGGGCCTCCGTGGACTTGCCGGGGCAGGCCGACGACGCGAAAGCGGCCCAGCACTTCGCGCAGTACAACTCGGTGGAACCGGGTTATTTCCAGTTGATGCGCATCCCGCTTTTGAAGGGGCGGGCACTAGCAGAGACGGACACCGCGCAGTCCACGCGCGTGGCGGTGATCAACGACACGATGGCCAATCTCCTGTGGCCGGGACAGGATCCCATCGGAATGCAGTTCCGGATGAAGAACCGCGGGGGCGCGATCCTGGAAGTGGTGGGCGTGGTGAAGACCGGCAAATACCGCGGAATCGTGGAGGACCCGACCCCGTTCTTCTACCTGCCCCTGGAACAGGATTACCGCTCCATGCGCGCGCTGCAAGTGCGCTCTTCCCTGCCGCCGGAAACGATTGGACCCATGATCGTCAAAGCCATCCGCGACCTGGACGCCAACCTGCCCGTTTACGACGTCCAGAGCATGGACGAATCGCTGGCGGGAGCGAATGGATTCTTCCTGTTCAAACTTGGCGCCTACATTGCGTCGGCTCTGGGACTGCTGGGCCTGGCCCTGGCAGTGGTGGGTGTCTATGGCGTGGTCAGCTATGCAGCCAGCCAGCGCACCCATGAGATCGGTGTGCGCATGGCTCTGGGCGCCGCTCAAGCAGACATCCTGCGCATGGTGCTGAGCAGTGGGCTGGGCGTGGTGCTGGCCGGGGTGGGCGTGGGCATCGCGGCCGCGCTCGGATTCACGCGTCTCCTCGGATCGCTGCTGGTGGGCGTGAAGCCCTACGATCCGGGGACCTACGCGGCGGTGGTGCTGTTGCTTTCCACCGTGGGATTGCTGGCGTGTTACCTCCCCGCGCGGCGGGCGATGCAGGTGGATCCGATGGTAGCGCTGAGATACGAGTAACCAGTGACTACGGTGCAGCGTTCGACGGATCGGGACCCGGGTCGCAGGGGCGAGTGACGGGCTACTTGATTCCTGCCGGGGAGTGGGGCACTGGGCGCGAGGGTCGCGCAGCAGGCTCGCGCAGCATGGGAATTGCGCGGGAGGGAAGCGGGGCGGCGGGTGCGGTGGAGTCTGCGGCGGAGTGCAGCCCCTGCGGCCACAGCTGTCCACCGGGCACGGCTTTCCAATTGGCCAGCAGGACGCGATTGGCGCGGGTAATCACGCACACCAGGATATCGCCCGGCAGGCCGTGAACTTCTGAGATCCTGCGCAGCAGCAGGCGATTGGCACGCGCGGAATTCTGATAAACAAACCCTTTCCGTTCCACCCCCAGAACATAAAGAGGCCGCTTGCCGTCTCCGGCAACGCGCTTCTGGAAGAGGTACGCGGCGCGGATATGAGACGCGTTCTGCTGCACGGCGTGGAGCAGAGCGGCCACCGTTTCCGCGGGACAATCGGGCGTACATAGGCTGTCCGTGGGGCGCACGTGTGCGCGTTCCTGGGCGATGGCCTGTTCGGCGCGGCGGCGCTCCTCGGCGCGCGCTTTGTAACCGGCGGCGGCTTCGCTATCGCCCCGGGCTTCGAGAAAACGCTCGGCTAGATGGCAGGAAGGAACAGTGAAGGCAGCATCAGCGCGCATGGCGCGTTCGAGCGCTTCCAGGCCCGCGGCATCGCCGTCTTCGAGCAGCAACTGGCCTTCGAGCAGGTTGGCGTCGCCATGCGCCGGATCGAACCCCAGGATGTACTGGCCCACGGACCGCGCGGCGCGCCAGGATTGGGTATTGCCGATGGCCACGGCAATCTGCCAGAGCATGGCGCTGCGCTCCGGGGAGCCGCCGGAATTGCTGGTGGGAACAGGAGACAGGCAAGAATACCTGTCCCACGCAGCCTCTGCGGCGGCGGGCCATTGGGCGGCGGTCCGCCGCAATCGCTCGTAGGTGTCGAAGCGCAGCCGCCAGTCCGGTGCCTGGCGTTCGTTCCATTCGCGGAAGAATTCAAGGCGGCAGCGCTCGGCCACTTCACCCAGGAAAAAGCGGGCCGCGGTTTCACCCAGTTCGCTCGCCGGTCGCGCTGCGTCCAGGAAGGACTGGAAATCGTCCAGGTTCTCAAGCTGGTAGCCAAGCAGGCGCAAGCGGTCCCACAGCGGGGGATGCGAGTCCGTCAAGTCATCTTTCAGATCGAGCTCGTGGCGCAGCCAGGCGTGGATCTGGGCGGGGGAGAAAGCGCCGCGGGCGGCTTCCGCGCGGCGGTCAAAGAGGTCTTCCGGAGGATGCGGCGCGGCTTCCGCCAGTTGGAGACATTCCTGGCGAAAGTGCTGAGAAAGGGCGTGCGCGGCCAAGCGCCGCCGCACCAGAGCTGCGGCTGCGAATTCCCGTCCGGCCACGGCCGCGGCAATGGCATCCGCTTCCGATTCGTGCTGCCTTGCGGCGGGCAACGTCTGCGGGCCCAGGCGGCGCCACTGGCTCTCCAGAATACCGGCCAGCGCTTCGTCCACCTGACAACCCCAGTAGCCGCGGCGCAGGGCATTGGACTCCGCGGCCTGGCGCAATTCGCGAAGGCGGGCGAGCAGGGAGAGCACATGGCCGCCGAACCGCCGGTTATGGGTGGCCAGATGCGCCAGTTCGTGGGCCACGAGAGCGCGGAGATGCTGCGGCGATAGCTCCTCGAGAAGCGGCAGGCCGGCCACCAGGATGGTCTGCGCCGGACCCACGAGGCCGCGTGCGGGGAGGCGCCGGGCTTGCAGCACGCGGTCCGGCACGAGGATTACGCGCTGCACCGTGGGCGTATCCAGGCTGCGGCAGGTTTCCGCCAGGAGGCGAAACAGCCGCGGGGCGTCCTGCTCCGTCAATGAGAAACCGCG
>OCOJ01037348.1_pt2 | contig 13539 bp, 14 predicted proteins | sample 1539251 | NCBI WGS metagenome assembly OCOJ01 (sample SAMN01911457, study PRJEB22624) | soil metagenome | biome: Soil | place: Malaysia | collected 2012-04-30 | depth RA_metagenome m | reverse complement strand
TGTTCCCACTTGTGGTCCTTGCTGAGTTCGGGGCCTTCTTGGAGTTCGCAGCGCTCACTTTCTTCATCGGCTCCTTCTCCCGATCGGGGGCGATGGTCCTGGGAGTCCTGATCACCATTTTATTCATGATAGCAGCGGTGGTACTCGTGCTTGGTCTCCAATTTGGACTTCGGGAGTCCATGTTCTTCTTACCTGCAGCTAACGCGGGTTTCTTGTTCAATGTTATTCCTTGGTACATCGTTCAGCCTGGGGGAATGATGGTTCTCCAGGGCTATGTAGTGGGGGCCGGCCCTACCGTGCCGGTTGCAGTGACGGTAGTCTCTGCTCTGCAGTACGTCCTAGGTGGTCTCGTGGTGAACGTCGTCGCTCCGCTCGTTGCGGGATTCTACCTCTTCAGAAGGGCGGAGGTCAAGGGATGACAGAATAATGAAGGAGAGGTGGCTTACCTGAGCAACTCGTCTCACGGGCCTTCAGGATTGGCTCTGGAGGTGAAGAACCTCACGAAGTCCTATGGTCCTTTCCCTGGCATTTGGGACGTGAACCTGGCGGTGAAGCAGGGGACGCTCCATGGCTTCCTTGGTCCCAACGGCTCTGGAAAGACGACCACAATCAAGTGCATCATGGGGCTTCTGCACAAGACCTCGGGAGATATCAGGGTCTTCGGCGAAGAGCCCCTTGGCGATGCGGTAGAGATGAAGCGGAGGGTCGGCTACTTGCCCGAACTCCCTAGCTATCCGACTTACCTCAATGGGAGGGAAGTGCTGTTCACCTATGGAAGAATCAGGGGGATAACGGGCGATGCTCTCGCAGTAGAGTCGAGGGCGCTGCTCAGCCAGGTCGGCTTGACTGACGCCCGGGAGAAAGTAGTAGGGAAGTACAGTAAGGGAATGCAGACTAGATTGGGACTCGCAGCGGCAATGCTGGGGAAGCCTGATCTGCTGATCCTCGACGAGCCCACAGAGGGCCTCGACCCTGTCGGGGTCATCGATGTCCGAGAACTCCTCAAGAAGCTGGTGTCTGAAGGCCGCACCGTCCTCCTATCATCCCATCAGTTGCCGGAAGTCCAGCAGATGTGCAGCATGGTCACGGTCCTGAAGGAGGGCAGGACTGTTACGGAGGGTTCCGTAGAGGAGCTGGCAAAGCGTATGCGCGGCGGGGTAATCTACCGGGCGGAATTCGATTCGCTAGGCCCCGACCTTATGGACGAGTTGAAGAAAGTCGTTGGCGTATCCGAAGTCACACCCGTAGAGGAAGATGTGGTCGCTATTCTGCTATCGGAAGATTACGACGTGAGACCGTCATTGGCAAGGCTGGCGGTTCAACATGGGTCATTGCTCCTATCATGTGAGAGAGAAGAGGCGTCGCTGGAAGAACTCTTCATCTCGTTGATGAGAGGGTGACTAGACGACCGGAGTTTCGTCCCTTATGGGAAGCAAGTGCGCAGTGTCGAATTCGATCACGTGAGGAGCATCCGATCACCGGAGAGGACCGTGCATACGCGCTTCACTCATGGTGGCTACTTCCCTTCGATGAGACTACATTCCGTCCACTAGGGCACAGGTGCGGGGGGGTGGGACTTCCACCCTAACTTACCAATAGACTAGGATTAACGGTCGAGCTGAAACGGCGCGAAGCCGTAATATCATGTAGGGGATATGTCATGCGAGATGACGAAGGAAGTTGGGGGGTTGGATTCAGGCGGACAGGAGGCTGCTCCTTCCCAGACGAAGAGAGTTCTCATGGTGTGGACATTCGTCATCAGTTACTTCGCCATAGTATTCCTTGCGGCCTCAAGAGCAGGGGCCGGGAATCAGCAACAAATACCGTCGTCGTTCTCTCTTCCATTTACAATCTCGGTCGTAGATGGAGAGCTAATCGCTTTCTTGCCGGTAATGCTCTTTCTGATTTACTTCGTCAAGCGCTACGAGGGGGGAAGCCTGAAATCGACGATTTTGAGGTTGGGGCTGAACCGAGTAGGGGTCGGAAGGAGCCTTCTCTGGTCAATAGTCTTCATGGCATTGCTGGTGCTCGCGATCGGTCTGTGGGAAGGAGCGATAATGGGGCTCTTCGGTAGCGGTTTCGCCACAGCCCAGAGCCTGGCAACCCCCATTCCGCAGTGGTATGCATTCGTGATCATGATTCCCATCCTCTTGAATGCAATAATGGAGGAATCGATAGGGAGGGGATACATGCTGGACAGGTTGATGCTTGCCCACCCGGCTGGGATGTGGGCTTCGTTGCCGGCGGTCCTTGGCGTCTCTATTCTTGGGATGCTGTATCACATTCCGACATACTTCTTGGGATACCATTTCTCGCCTCTCTCCGCTTTCTTCAACTTCGGAGTCGTGTTCCTGAGTTTCACGTTCGTTGGACTCGGCTACGTGCGGTCACGTGTTAGAAACATATCGGGTCCCATATTGGTTCACTTTCTCCTCGATGCTGCCCCATATCTCCTTGTAGTCCTATGATAGCGGAGGTGAGATGCGGGGCGATGGGATTTGAACTGGCATACAGTGGACACCGCTGTAGGGAGTTCGCATCTGGTGGGACGCGCCTAGGAACTAGGCGAATCCCAGCCCACATTCTTGGCCCTTCGCTTCGGGATTGTTTCAGCTGGGTGGGCCAAGGGGAGCCTGAGTTGGAGGTGCAGCGGCGGAGGCCTTCTTTACCAGCCCCGACCAAGTCACGAACTGCACTCCCCGCTCTCTTGCTAACGCTGCCAACCTGGGTTGGCCGAGATGGTGGTCTCCTTCCCTGAAGAGACAATCCTTTCGCCGGGGATTGTCGCTACGATATCTGGCGAGCTTGCTAGAAACAACGTAAACATCCTAGAGTATTTCGGCAGCTCTCCTCAGTCAATAATCATTGTTGACCAGAAGGATGCGTCGAAGAGCTATCAGCTGCTGAAAGGACTTGCCTTCGACTAGCTGCGTTGAGGAGAGGCGCGAGTTTCAGATTGCAACCTCCGCACTGAATCCTAGGTTCAAATCCCACAGGGAATCCAAGAATCCGAACGTCTCATACAAGATTTGGTGCGGGGGGTGGGAACTGAACTTTAGGTTAGAATCCCGCACTGTGCTCACGGTCTCCCATCTTCTCCATGTGCTACGAGAGGAGGATACTCCCAAGGGTTCAGACACCGCTTGGAATCCCTTTTCAAAGACAAGCCTTGCTTGTCCCCTCACTCAGAGAATCGCCGAACCGAAGTATGCCAGAAATAAGAGAAACGGAAACGACATAGCCTAGTTTCCTACATGGTTGTTGAGGGCGACGAAGAGGACAGTTTCAGCGCTCTGTTTCCTGTTGCAGTCGACCATCATGCGAGGACGCTTTGGGCAATCTTGGTTATCCGGAGAAGCGCCTCCCTGCGGGCCAAACTTGTCTTCATCTCCGCACTTGCTATGGAATGCTTCTCGTTGTCGGAGACGTAGATCAGGGCATAAGCGTGCAAACCGATTTTCTTGGCGAAGTGGTAGAACGTTGAAAGTTCCATTTCATGGATTTCGGAGTCTTCTCTCGCCTGCATGTAGTTCATTATGTGGTCAATCCCGTGAAGAACGGCGGGGACCGAAACGACCCTCCTCTTGGCGAAACCCCAGCTCTTCTCCATCAGGGCTTTCTCCACCGACTCGGACTCGGCTTCGGGAGGCCTGACGACATCTTTCCCACTGGTGGCCACTTGGACAACTCCTGCCCTGTCAACCACCTCCGTTGGAACAACTATCGTTCCGACATCGAGGCTTCTTGCGCCAGCTGAGCCGACGAAGAATACCGACTTCACACCCCCGTCACTCAGAAGGTTGAGCACCTCAAGCATCATCGCTGCGCCATAGACGTTGAAAACAAGCAAGAACTTCTTGTTGTCCTGCTCAGCGAACGAGTATCTCACCCACATTCCACTTACTCGGCTGTGACGAGCGAAGAGACCTCGCGCAAGTCTAAACCGACCAGCGAAGTATGCGCCCGCAAAGACGATGCATCGTTCTGGCAGCTTGTCCCTGCCGAAGACGATTCGGCTGAACCTGCCCACATCTCAGGCAAAATGACCCGCAAGATAAGCCGATGGGGTTTGCCCTCTCCCGCTCAGGCCGTTTCAGCCGTCTGAGTATGAAGGGTCACCGCAAGTGCGGCGGTTCCGCACTGTACTTTAGGTTAGAATCGGCGCACATCAGCCTCGTTTCATGGGACATCAGGTGCGGGGGGTGGGATTTGAACTAGCATACCCCCTACAGTGGACATGGCTGTATGGGGTGGTGATGAGAGGGATAATGGCTATGACAGCCGTGAGATTCTAGTTCGCGAATTGGATCGGCGAACTGGGGTTCGTCGTGCTCCTCGGGTCGGATCTGAGTGCCGATTTGCTGATAGACCAACAACGACTAGGGCCAGGGGTTAGAATCTAATGAGATGCGTCTGAGGAACTAATTCGAGGCGTCCAGATGTCTATCCGAGGCCTGACGCTCCCCTCGCCCAAGAGAGGAACCTTCTGTCCATCCATTTGGCTGATTCGGCCAGAGCGATGCCGAGCACCATGATAATAAGCACCCCGGACACTACAGCAGCACTGTTGAACAAGGCGGTCTCGTTCACGAGGACATACCCCAGGCCTGTGTTGTAAAGGAATATCTCGGCCACCATCGTCCCTATCAGGGCCGCTCCTATCCCGATCCTCAGTCCGGCCATCACATAAGGGAGAGATGATGGTAAGACCACCTTCTGCCAGAGTTTCCAGCCGCTGAACCCGAAGGCCCTCCCGGCCTCAACCATGGTTCGTTCCGTATTCTTGACTCCTGTCATCGTATTGATCAGAATAGGCGGAGCAGTGTGAAGCGTGATAATGAAGTAAGTCGCGAAATTGGTGGGTCCGAACCAGATGAGGGCGAGCGGGATTATCGCCACCAATGGCGTCGCGTAGATGAAGTTCACGTAAGGATCTATGGCGTATTCGGCCAGCCTAATCCGCCCCATGACCAGGCCAAGGGGAATTCCGATGGCGCAAGAAACCAGGAACCCGATGAACAGAGTCTCCACGGTGACGATTGTGGCTGAGGGGAGTGTCCCGTCAGACCAGAGGCTCGAGAACGTCGCCGCCACTTTGGCAGGAGGGGAGAAGATTATCGGGTTCACGGACTGACCCAATATCTGCCAAACAACGAGAACAGCCGCTAGGACATAAGCCCTGACCGTCCACTTGTTCCGCAGGAGTTCGAGACCATTCATGATGTAATCCCCCCTTTGACATCCTCAGATGGTGACGCGAGAAGTGCGCGCTTCAGTGCCGTCTTGAGGGCCAACCCCTCCTTCGAGAGCATCACCTCGTCGGTTCTCGGGTAGGGGAGACGAACATCGAATACTTCTCGGATGGTGGCTGGCCTGCCCCCGAGGCTGAATATCCTGTCCGAGAGAAATATCGCTTCGTCTATGTTGTGCGTGACGAAGACCGCGGTCTTTTTCGTGTTTTTGAGAATCTCTAGGACCTGATGCTGCAGTGATTCCCTGGTCAGCATGTCTACCGAGCTGAAAGGTTCGTCCAGGAGCATCACCTGCGGTTCGATTGCAAGAGCCCTGGCAAGGCCCACGCGTTGCTGCATTCCGCCCGAAAGTTCGTGTGGATGATACTTCTCGTACCCCTTGAGCCCAACGAGGTCGAGATAGTGCAGGGCTGCCTTCTCTCTGTCCTCCGGATTGAGTCTCTTGGCTTCGAGTCCGAACTCGACGTTCTTCAGGGCTGTTCTCCATGGGAAAAGGTTGAATCCCTGGAAGACTATTGCACTGGCTGGGTTCGAAGAGCCAACTATTTCCCTTCCCCCTACGGTAATCTTACCCGAATCTGGAGGCGAGATTCCTGCTATAAGACGGAGAAGAGTCGACTTCCCACACCCCGTGGGACCAATTACAGACACTATCTCGCCCTCCTCCACTGAGAAGGAGACATTGGAAAGGACCCGTGTCCTGCCTTTGCCGTCCGAGGTTACGAAGCTCTTTGACACATCCTCGACTGTGACCTTCGCCATCTCAACCACCTGTCGTCGAGCTCCTCCACGGGGACAGCCTTGACTCGACTTTCTTCAGGCTCTCGGTCATCAGAAGCCCTATCAGGCCTAGCGTCACGGCTATCGCGAAGCCGGGGGCTACCTCGAGAAGCTCAGAATAGTAGACCATTAGGAATCCGAGCCTATCCAGCCTGACCAAGAGCTCCGCCACAATCATTCCAACGAAGCCCCTTCCGATGCCGAGGCGCAGCCCTGTTATGATGTATGGAAGTGCACCTGGGAAGACCACCTTCCTGTAGAGATCGACTCCCGAGAACCCGAATGCCCTGCCTGTTTCAACGTAGGCCCTGCTGATGTTCTTGACGCCGGCAAAGGTATTGATCAGAATGACGAAGACGGAGGACAGAATGACCACGACGAGCTGTTCGTAGAAGCCGATGCCGAGCCAGATAACGAAAAGCGGCGCCAGGGCGACGTAGGGAGTGCTGTAGAGGGCGTTTACGTATGGGTCCAGGGCCACTTCCGCCGTCTTCCACCTTGCCATGGCCACACCCACAAGCACCCCCACGACGGCTGCTATGGCGTAGCCGATGAAGAAGTCCCGGATTGTTGTAAGCAGGTCAGTGGGGAAGCTAGTGGTGGTGACCAGGTTGGCGAATGCCCCTGCGATTAGGGTCGGGGTGGAGAAGAGGGAAGTGTTGTAGCCTTGCCCAACGATCTGCCAACCAATGAGCACGGCAGCAACAGAGCCGACCCTTACAGACCACTTGTAGCTGACCGTGCGAGGCACTACCCCTGGGTCGGCGATCCTGGCGTGTAGGCCTTAAGGGCTCGTCTGCTTCTTAGCCGCTGGGCCAAGCACTAAGCCTGCCGCGAGAACGAGTGAACCCAGAATTGCGACTACAAACCCGCCATAGTTGAGCGTGGTGTTTGGGTTCGTTTGAGTCGTCTGTGTGTTCGTCGAGGTAACCCCTGTGGCGGAGAAGTGCGAGGGTGCGGCCGCTCCGTAGTAGCTCGCGTCAAGGACGAAGTAGTAGCTTCCGGCCTTGGGTGCGGTCCAGCTTATCGAGTATGAACCCGAGGTGGGGAGCGAAGCGTTCAGTTCGTTGGTGGCTCCGCAGGGGGCGCACCCTCCCCAGGCGATGAAAGACGATTCGTTCTGCACATAGATGAACATGGGACCCTTCGACGAGCTAAAGTTGTCAACTGTCACGGTGCCTGTAATCTTTTCCCCGTTCGCCAGATTGGCAGCGCCCATTGCCCAGAACCCGTTTGCTGTCACTGTTCTTCCCGTGTCCCTAACGACTGCACCTGTAGACGTCGTGGTAGTGCTCGTAGTCTGAGTGACCGGCGTTGCGAGCCCATAGGCCGCGATTGCAATTCCCACAATGAGTATGACAGCGCCGACAGCAACGAGCTGGGCTCTCATTTACCCCTTCTCCTTCGAGTGTTGCTTCCGCCCGCGATGAAGACGGATCCGAGGAACACGCCGATCATCCCTGCCGATGTCGTGCTCGAACTCGTCCCGAAGCCTGGGATTGTGATGTTGATAGTGGGGATGCTTGGGTCAGTTATTGGGCCCTTCGTGTAGGTACCGACTGTCCCCACGGCGCTGTTCAGGTAACTGACGTCCACGAAGTACTTGGGGTTGAGGTACGAGTTGATGCTCTTCGCGTTGAGGAGGAAGTTCTCTGAGGCCTGGACATTGCTTACGCTCAGTCCTCCGTTGGGTTGCCACAACCCCATGGCCACCCAGATTTTCCATGCCGTCGCTGCGAGTGTCTCGTTGGTCCCTGGAAACTCCTCCTGCTCCTTTGCCACCCAGGCGGTCTCGTTCTGAGCCCATCGGTCCGCCAAGAGGATGGCTTGAGTCATCTTGGTGATTACGTCAGGGTGGGCAGTGGCGTAGGCCCTACTGGTGTAGAGGACGGAAAACATGATCTGTGGGAACTGCTGCGGTATTGTCGCTATGATGTGATAATTGCCAGTCGCCACAGCGCTCACGACCTGGAATGGTTCAGCGATGTCTCCGACCACCTTGCCCGCGATGAGAGCTCTGTACCTGGAGCCACCGCCGCCAATGGGGGCGCAGTTGACCTGGCTACCGCTCAGCCCATGCTCAGTGAGCAGCAAGTTACAGAAGAGGTTCGAAGAAGATCCGGGCCCCGACGTGGCTATGGCCTGGCCCGCAAGCTGGCTAAAGTCTGTGATCGAGTTCGGCACGACTAGGGCGTAATCATTCACCGCTTCGTAATTGCTGAATATGAGGAAGGGAAAGGAACCGCTCGAGTTTCCCTCTGACTGGTCGGCGAGGAGCGTCGACTGGAAGCCACCCTCGGCCACCTGAATTGAGCCAGCAACCAGTGCCTCGGCCACCGTCGAGTCACCTTCAAAGTACTGGACGTTCAGGTTCAGGCCCACTTGGTGGGCAAAGGTNCTGCCAGAACATGAAGCCGGGAGTGTCAGTGACGTCCGGCGGCCCTGCGAACCCAAATGTGACGTTCTGGTATCCCTGTAAGGCCGTGGTTGACGTAGTCTTCGTCGAGGTCGACGTTCCAATACTGATGGCATAGTACCCGCCTGCGACGACGGCGACTACGATGATTGCCGCGATGACAATCGAAACAGTTCTAGAAATTGCCCGCCTGCTGCGGAAAACCAACCACAGCCGTGTCCGAGTGGGAATATTTAACTTAGTTCGAATGGGTCGAATATACAGCCCATGGCACCGATGACCTTCACTGCCAGCGCCAAATCCGTGCTCGATTCGATTTCCCGACTGTCTCGGAGGCCCAGGTCCGCAGGTTCGAAGGAAGATGCAGACGCGTTGGAAGAAATGCGAGCGGCCATCGAATCGACGAGGAAGTTCGTAATAGAGNAGGAAGTTCGTAATAGAGGAGATTCCGTTCGAATTCGAGAGGTACATTCCCAAGGAATGGAAGCTGAAAATCGAGGGCAGGGAGGTCGGAAGCTCCTTCGCGGTCTGTTCAGCGAGCACTCCACATGGCGGAGTCTCTGCTCCCCTGCGAAGATCAGACTCGGCAGAACTGGAAGGCAGTGTCGCGCTGCTGAGAATCTCAGACATTCACGAGTCCGCCGCCGTGGAGGACCTTGCTAGGAAAGGGGCCTTGGCGGCGATAGCTTTCCAGGAATACGGACCTCTGCTCGTTGGTAGGGTCAGATATCCTCGATCATCCATCCCATGCATGATGGTCAGCGCTGATCAAGGGAAGATCTTGTGGGAAAGGTGTCGCACTGAACAGCCAGAGGTCGAGATTCTTCTAAGAGCCGAGACTACGGTTTCGATGGGCACGAACCTCTACGCAACCCCCCGCGAAGCCGTCGCTGGAACGATCTTCACCGCGCACCGGGATAGCAGGCCGCTGTCTCCCGGTGCCCTGGATAACGCGTCTGGTACAGCATTTCTGCTATACCTCGCGACGAACTTCAGCCCCCAATTCAGTCTCCTTTCCACCGATGCGGAGGAATATGGGCTGCTGGGAGCCCGCGCATTCGCGGGCCGCAGAGGCCGTATGGACAGGCAGACGGAGGTAGTGAACTTGGACTCGATTGGCTCGGGGCCGCTGCACCTTGTGGAGTGTTCGAGAGCAGGACTTCTGTCTGTACAGCTCAACTCCAAGATTGAGAGCCTGGCTCGAGATGTCGGTGTGAATCTCCGGAGGCTGACAACGCCGAGAGGTTCTGATAGCGACGTCTTCATGGAGGAGGGACTCGAATCCGCCTGGCTCAGGTCGTACCCCACGCCCACTGCGACCACAATTGATGACACGGTCGCACATGTCGACCCTGCCATACTGGCTCAGTGCTGCTCCTTACTCGGAAGAGTTGTGGAATCGATTCCTATGTCCTGACGGGGGGCCTCTTTCGGAGCGGAGGGACGAACTCACCTGTCCCCCGCTTCCCGATTACTTCCCCTTCTTCCATTATCACTTCTCCCCGCCTGACGGTCAGCACAGGGATTCCTCTGACCTTCCTCCCCTCGTAGGGGGTCCACCCCACCTTGGAGTACACCTTCTCGCTGGTCAGGACCCTCTCCCCCCTCATGTCCACCACCACGAGATCAGCGTCCGCCCCGACTTGGATTGTCCCCTTCCTGGGGTAGACGCCGAGGATCTTGGCGGGGTTCGTGGACGAGATGTTTACGAGTTGACTCAGAGGCATCCTCCCCTTGTTCACCTCACTCAGGAAGACGCTCAAGTAGTGCTCGAGTTGGGGACAGCCAAAGGGCGCGGTCCACGGATCCTTCTCCATTGTGCTGATCACTTCTTTCCTAGTGTGCGGCGCATGGTCTGTGGCAAGGACGTCGATGACCCCGGTGTTCAGGGCGTTCCACACGGTCTCGCACCTATGCTTTGACAGTAGCCCACCTGGTAGGACTAGCGGCCCAAGCCGCTTGAGCTCCTCCGGGGTGGTGATGAAGTACTTCGGATCTGCCTGAGCAGTGATGTCGTACCCCTCCTCCCTCGCCTTCCGGATGACCTCGATGGCCATCTCCGAGTGGGTGTGGACAAGGTGCAGCCTTACTCCCGTCTTCTTCGCGAGCATCACGAGAACAGAGACAGATGTTCCGTAGATGAGCTCCTCGACGTACGCTTTGCCGAAGCTAATGTATTCCTTGTCCCTTGGCTCGGCCTTCCTGTGCTCCTTGTAGAACTCCTCGAAAAGGGACATGTTCGAGGGGTGAACAAGGCAGGGGAGGCCAGTCTTCTGCACGGCCGCAAACATCTGGAGAAGGGTCCCGTGGTCCTCGACGCAGATTCTCGGGTCGTGAGGATAGGCTCCCCTGACCATGAAGATCTTGTACCCTGCAGCCCCTGCCTCTGCGACCTTCTCAACCTCAGAAAGGGTAGGGAACACGAAGTGGTTGAAATCGACCATGGACTTCGCGCCGGCGATTTTCTTCTTCTCCTCGAATGTCTTCAAACTAGCGGTTGGCGGCTCGACGTTGGGCATATCGACGAACATGGTGACTCCACCCGCAGCGGCAGCCCTCGACCCGGTCTCGAAATCCTCTTTGTACGTGTAGCCAGGGTCCCTGATGTGGGCGTGCATGTCGACAACGCCGGGCAGGACGACTTTCCCGGGGAACCTGAGCTTCTTCGACCCTGACAGCGGATCCCTGGATATCGCTGCTATCTTCTCTCCATCAATTCCAAGGTTGGCGTCGACCAGTTCGCCTCCAACGAAGACCTTCGCCCCTTCGATTACCAGACTGTATTGTGTCAATTGATCCACTCCCTGTTTTCCATAAGATATTTCAATTCTTGCGGCTCAATTGAATGAGGGGATGACTTCCGACGCGAAGGTTTTGAGCTGGGACCCCAGGCTGGTCATGTCTTTGTAGATGAACTTCAGCTCGAACATATTAACTCCAGCGTTTGCGTATGCCTCGACCTTCTTCGACATCTCAGATGGAGAGCCTAGGAGGGTGACCTCCTCGCTCCCTCTCCCGATTGACTTGGCGTAACTAGCTATGGTCGCCGCTGCGTTCCTGCGTGCCGCTGAAGGGTCATCGTCGATGCTAGCGAAGATCTCGTTTCCTACGATAAGCTCCGACTTCGCAATGCCACCCCTTCTTCTGATTTCCATAATCCTCTCTATACCCTCCCTTATCCCGTCGGGAGTGATGTTGGCAGGTATCCAACCGTCACCAAGCAGAGCTGCCCTCCTCAGGGCCCTCCCGAGTCCCCCGACGATTACTGGGGGATGGGGCTTCTGCAAGGGCTTTGGGAACATTTCCGCGTCCCTGAATTTTGTATGTTTGCCCGAATAGCTCGCCTTCGGCTGATCAAAGATTGCGAGCATCGCCCGGAGGAAGTCGTCAGTTATCTCGCCTCTGTCTTCAAATGACACTCCCACGGTCTCAAATGACTTCCCGACCAATGGCGCCCCTGTCCCAACTCCTAGGAGCAGTCGCCCTCCTGAGAGGACGTCAAGGTTCATCAGCTGCTTTGCCGCCAAGACCGGGTTGCGGAGCGGCAGAACCACCACGGCAATCCCGAGCTTGACGCTCTGAGTAAGGCCCGCAAGGTAGCTCAGAGTCGTAATGCATTCGTAGAAGTCGGGGTTCGCTCCTTCGACGACAGCCTCAACAGAACCGGATGAAACATGGTGCGAATTCTGTTCCTTCGTCCAAGTGATTTGGTCATGAACCCAAACAGCGTCGAACCCGAGCCTCTCGGCAGCCTGGGTCGCAGCCACGATGTTCTCCCTGCTTGCGAGCGGCCCCGAAACAGGCACCCTCACGCCGAAACTGGTTTTGGCCCTCAACCGCTCCCTCTATGGAACCCCGGCTATGACTTCGATTTCGATCAGCTGGGCAGAATCAAACCACCCGCTGGTCACAAGGAAAGTCCGAGCGGGTGGGACCTTGAAGTATTGAGAGTAGACTTTGTTCATTGGATCGAAATACTTGATGTCAGTTACGTACACCCACGTTTTCAGGACGTGCTCCATGTCTGTCCCGGCTGCCTTAAGCAGCGCGCTGAGGTTCTCCATTATTTGTCGCGTCTGACCTTCTATTCCATCCGCAAGCTTTCCTGACGGGTCACGGCCCGGCTTGGCTGTGGTGAACACTAGATTGCCGAATTTGATTGCGTTTGAGACAGGTGCCGGAACATAGCCCCCTGACGCGTCTCTCTTACCTGCCTCGGGGACGGACGGGACGATGACTCTCTCTTTATCCAATCGGACCGTTTTGCTGAATTTGGTAAATAAGGATTCGGCCGCATGTGGCGCCAGAGACTAGCCCGGAATGACGGGGTGCCTCTTCGCGTCGTCTCTGATCCATTTGCATGGGTTGGCCGCGTAGTCCTCGTATGATCCCTCGGCGTTGATGCCTGGGACAGCCGGAATCCATGCTTCAGTCAGCAGAGATTCTGGGTCTCCCCACTTCGCGGCCAAGGCCCTGACCTCTGGGTCATCGAGGGCGTTGAGGTGCCCCTTCTCGATTACCTTCACCACTGATCCGTCCTTGGCCTTACCTTCGTAGGTCGGGAACATGTTGTGGAGGTGGACGTGCGTCCATGGAAGCCCCGCTGCCATTAGGGCAGGGGCGGAGTTGTTGGACCCGCCAAATCCGTGATGGAGGTAACCCGCCCTCTTCCTGTCATGGAGGAAGTTCGCGAAGTGCTTCATTAGTCCCTCATCGCGCAGCCTGAAGACGCCAGGTATCGTCCCTATGGCGCACTCCCAATACCAGAAGAACCCGGGCCCCGGCATTTTGATTTTGGGAGCTGCCCCATCAGGCAATTTCATGGCAGTGCGGGCGGGGAACTCGGGGAACTCGACGTCCCTGTACTTCTCTATCTTTTCCCTCCACACTTCCCCGTATCGTCCGCCCCCTTCAACCTTCACCACGAGCCCATCCTTCATGTAGGCTCGGCAGTTCGGGAAACAGCCCAGGTGGTTCAGGGTCCCTGCGATGACCCCCGTACAGTCCTCGATTCCGTTGAATCCGATGTTGATTGGCTTGCCATACTCGTGAGCGATGGCCATGGGCCGCTTGTCGTCGTAGTTGGTGAAC
>OCOJ01019209.1_pt4 | contig 13576 bp, 18 predicted proteins | sample 1539251 | NCBI WGS metagenome assembly OCOJ01 (sample SAMN01911457, study PRJEB22624) | soil metagenome | biome: Soil | place: Malaysia | collected 2012-04-30 | depth RA_metagenome m | reverse complement strand
TCATCGAGTTCGACGAGACAGCGACGCTGTTCGAAAACCCCAAAGAGGAGCTCACGGAGAGATACATCACGGGGAAGTTCGGGTAGAGATTATGCCAAGACTGATGGACATGGGGTTGGACCAGCTGAACAGCCTGCTGCTAGACATGGCTAATCTCTCCCAGCAGGCGGTCTCAGCGTCTATCGACGCTTACAGCCTTGGCTCGAAGGGTACCGAAGTGAGGCAGATGTCCAACAGACTGCGTTCCCTACACCGCCAGGTGAGCGACCTGTCGGTGGAGATGATCGCCAGATATCAGCCTGTGGCCAGCGACCTTCGATTCTTGAAGGCATGCATGGAGATATCCTACGGGTTCTTCCGCTACGGCAGGTACGCGCTAGACATCACGAGCGTCCTCGACATGTTCGGCGATTTGAGCAAGTGCGACAAGAAGTTCGTCGTCGATACGGCGAAAAAGACTCAGGAGATGATCCGGATGAGCGTCGAAGCCTTCGCCAGACGCGATCTCGAGATGGCACGCAACATACCGCGGATGGACGACGTCGTCGACGAGAGCTACAGGAGCAACCTCAAGAAGACCATTGAGAAGAAGGGGGGAGACATCAAGTGCGCCCTATCCGCCACGCTCATACTTCGCTACCTCGAGCGCATCGCAGACCACGCTTCCTATATCGGTGAAAGCGTCGAGTACATCACAACGGGCATCGAGCCCAAGTCTGACTGACGGCCCGCTCAATTCTACAGCGAGATGACCTTCGTCTTCTTCCTCCCGGGCCGCACGACCACTTCGTCGCCCAGGGAGACCCTTACGCCAGCTCGTTTGTCCGTAGTCCCGTAGATACGAGCGTCCGCTTTCCTGAACAGCGAAAGCGAAATCCTAGACCCCCAGGGGACGGTATAACGCAGGGGGTGCAGGTCGGTCCCGACCCTTTCCGTGTAGGTGGGCGTTATGTGACAAATCCCCACTTCGCCCTTTTCTATGCTCGCGAACCCGCCGGGGTCAATGTAGTCTCCCCTGATCCGGTCGGGGTATGAATAGTAGCCCGTGGAGCCCGCGCTGGTCGAGACAACCACACCGTCTCCAATGGCAGCTTCCTCAATCGAGTCGCCGTGTCCAGTGACCTTCACTTTGTAACGAATGCAGGTGCTTTCGCTCCCCCTCTGGAGGTACACGTCAGTGAACACTTCGCCTATGCTCTTGCCGTTCAGGAGGACTGCCAGTCTGGCGTACTCATCCACCGAATAGTCACCGCTCCCTATCCTCTTCAGGGCTCTGGGGAGGTGGTCGTATTCTATGCGGGCAAGCTGAGCCTTGGATCCCGCGGCCCCCCTTGACCTCATCCCCACGAAGAGGAGCGGAATGTCCTCGGTCCTTCCGTAGCGGCTGAACCTTCCGTCTCCCCCGACCACTACACCGAAGTCGGCCCTGCCCTCGCTCACCTTCATCCCGGCCTCCTCGATCACCCTTCTGAGTTCCTCAGGGGGCACCTTGGGCGCTCCACCGTCGAGCAGCATCCTGACCTTCGTTCAGTCGCGCCCCCTGTCCACGAACTCCAGGATGCTCCCCTCACCTTCGTCCTTCCCCCCGCTATCTATGAACCTGGTCGCCCTTGCAGCCGCCTCCCTTTGCTGGACGTTGGAAATCCCGAGCTTTTCCATCATCTTCAGCGAATTCTCGACCGCGAACCCTTTGAAGTGGTTGTTGAAGTAACCGAATGTCTTCTTGACCCTGGCGGTGACCTCCTTCACCTTGGGGACCCACCCATCGAGCTCCCTCTCACTGTACCTGTAGTTGTACCAGGGCCTAGACCCCCGGCCATGCCACCTGATGAACGCGAAGTCCGCAGTGGTCACCGTGTCTGGCGGCAGCAGCGGCTCGTCGACTATGACGTTCGCTACGTTCTTTCCCCTGAGAAATGACCATACGTCCTCCCGCAGCCAGGAAGGGTGGCGAAACTCTACCGCGAACCTGACGTCCTCTGGCGCCTTCCCCAGAAAGGCCTTGAGCTTGTCGAAATCCGACTGGTACGCGAAACTTGGTGGGAGCTGAATCAGGACGGGGCCGAGTTTGCCCGCCGCGATCAGCGGCTTCAGCAGGCCGAGGAACCGAACAAGGTCGGCCTCGACCCCTTTCGAGAGCTCCAGCTTCTTCTCATGGGTGAGGACTTGAGGGAGCTTCACGGAGAACACGAAATCATCGGGGGTGTACCTCGCCCACCCCAACACAAGCCCTTTGGACGGGAAGGCATAGAAAGATGAATCCACCTCCGCGGTCTTATACACCTTCGAGTAGAACGACAGCTTGTTGGAGCTCGCTGTGGGGTAGAAGACCCCCGCCCATTCGTTATAGGACCAGCCTGACGTTCCTATGAGTAGGTCTGTCAAGCGTCACGGCCGTTGAGGCGTTCTCGATTTAAGTCTGATAGATGGCGGCGCCTAGAGGACTGGCATCCACCCCGGCTTTGCCGACCATGTTGCCACGGCGTCGTGCGCATGTATTGACTCGAAGCACCTGCCGCTGACGAATAGCGCATTGGGGAACCTGCTCACGCACTCCCTTACAATATCTTCCGCAAATCTAGGGTTCGCCTGCGCTTCAAGGATTTTCTTGGCCTCCTCCAGGCGCTTCATGTGCTCCCTGGGCGAAGCGGAGAAGCACTCTGATATCCTACTCACGACGCTCATCGAGTCAAGCGCCTTCTCGCTCTTCAGCACCACCGTCAGCTGCGCCCTCTGCATGTGGCCGATTCCAATCATCTTCTTCGAACAGGGGCAGGCAGTCATGCCGTCAACGACATACTGGTATGTGACCGCCCCTCTCCGGGTGGCCCTCATGGTAATCTTCGCGAACTGGTCATCGTAGGGCAGCTCGAAGGCGGCTGTTACGCTTGAACCTGGCTGGGTCCTGTTGACTTCGCCGCATATCAATCTCAACCACTGCTCCATGCTTCCCACCCTGTGGCCGTTGGTGGCCTTAACTAGCCTGCTCATGTGAACTCCCCGGTGCAGGCCTGTGGAGGTCTGAACGGAAAGTTCCACCGGCATCGTAATGCTCCCTGCCCTGCTCAGCACACGGAGCTTGGCGATTCCCGCGTCAACCGGCATTCTGGAAGATTCTGATTGGACATCCGCAGTGGCATCGATGATGTCCAGTGCATCAGCAGTTCCATGCTCAGAGCGTCTCAAGGAGAATCGAACCGAATTTCCTCCCCTTAAGTAATTTTCTCCCGCTTCATTGGTGCCAAGGGGTCGGCAACGCCTGCCTCTTGGAAGCACTTCAGACGTGAAAGGCAACCGTCGCATTCCCAGCAGTGCTTCTCAGAGTCGCGATGGCAGCTCCATGTCAACTCGAAGGGAACACCCATAGAAGCCGCGAGCCTGATCACCGCCGGCTTCCCAAGACGCTTCAGAGGTCGGGCGATCCGCAACCTGTTCCGGCGGAGAATTGGGGACCCGCTCCGGAAGGCCCTCTGCAGGTAGCGAAAGAATTCCGAGCTGACGTCTGCGAAGACATGGGAGTCGTCCTCATTGTGCCCACCGATTATGGACGCCCCTCCAATCTCCTCTGCGTAGGACGCGGCTAAGGCGTAGAATATCCCATTCCTCAGCGGGATATATGTAGGCGGCAGCCTTCGAGGCCTGAACCCTGGTATGTCGGCCGCCTCCTTCAGGTCCGGCAACCTCACTATCCTATGCTCGAGGACGCCCACTCTGGAAGCGATTGCCTTTGCCGCCGCAAGCTCGCTCTTCGCAATTCCATTGTACTCGAAAGTCAGGGCGCGCACTCCCTGCTCCTTCTTTGTCAGGTAGAGCGCCGTGGCGCTGTCTATTCCCCCCGAGAGGAGCACTATGGCTTCCTTCGTCTGCCCCCAGCACCTTCCTGGTGAAGCTTAGCCAGAATGTGGCTCCCCTTGTTCAGCCCTTCGTAGACATAGACTCCAACCGCAGTCACGTTCTTCGGCATCCCTGGGGCGATCCTCGAGAGCACCTCCCTTGCAAGATTCTCCACCGTCGCCTCCCCTTTCATCAACACAGTCGTGCTCTTTGGAGCCCTGATCGCAAACTCCCCGTGCACAGTCTCGAACCTCAGAGTCACGCTGCTCTTGTCCATGGTCGTCACGTATTTCTCATTGATGAACAGCTTGTGGTCGAGGCTCCTGACCGCGTCCCTGACAATCTGCTTTGCCACACCGAAGTCGACTACCATCCCTTCGATGGGGCGTCCGACAACTTCAACCAAGATGCTCGACGTGTGCCCGTGCATCACTGAACACTTCTCCGTCTTTGGGAGGATGTGAGCGTAGTCGAAGTTGAAGGAGGGGTCGTCGAGGAAAATCGTCTGTCTATCCCCCGACTCTTCAAGCCCCAGTACCCTTAGGCCGTGGTCGAACGCGTCGCTTCTCAATATCTCGCGCTGGATGAAGACGATCTTCCTCTTACCAGCCAGGAGGGCCTTCCTCTCCCTCTCTCCGAGATTTCTCTCGACAAACACCCAAACGCCGTTCACGAGGAAATCGGCAGTGAGCGCCGCGTCACCAGGAACCTTCACCCTCTCCTTGTAGCCTACTCCCAGGGAATCTAGCAGGTCCGCTACGAGCTGGTGTGTGCTGGTCCCCCTCGTCTTCCCCCTCGAGAGGTATCCCCTCCTGTAGGCCCCTTCACTGAGCCGTTTCAGCCGTGGCGCAAGCCTCGAAAGGAGTTGCTCGCTCAAGCCGCCATGACGGGGAAATGGCTTCGTTTATAGAATTTCATGCCACGGGGTCGGTGGCGCGGCCTTGATCCAGTGGTTAGGATAGTGGCTTCCCATTCACGAAGAGGAGAGAGCCACTCGCCCGGGTTCGAATCCCGGAGGCCGCACTTCTTTCTCGCGGGACGAGTCCGACTAGCTAGATATCATTTTCAAAAGCGAGAATCATGGTCTTGAGTTTTAACCAGAACTGGATGTTCCGATTGCGGTGGCAGGGAACGGGAATCGCCCCAACCGTCGCTAATGAAAGGGCCGTCGCCACTCGCGAAGCCGAGGGGAGACCATCCCAGACCCCAGCAATCCATGTCGCCGGCCTTTGCAAGAGCTATGGCCAGGCTCGTGTGCTCGACAGTCTGAACCTGGACATCGGCCAGGGCGAGTTCTACGCCTTAATGGGTCCAAACGGGTCTGGCAAGTCCACCCTTTCGGGAATACTCGCTTCCGTGGTCAAATATGACAGCGGCACAGTCGAGGTGCTCGGGATGGAACCCGCAAAGGCACGCAAACTGTTTGGCTACGTGCCGCAGGACAACTTCTCTCTTCCACTGCTTACTGGCCGGGAGAACTTGGTCTACTTCGCGGAGGTACTGGGGTACTCTGGGAGGGAGGCAAGGAAGATGGCTGACCAACTGCTGGACAAGGTCGGCCTGGCAGCGGAAGCGAACAAGCGCGCTTCGAACTATTCAGGCGGCATGCGAAAGCGCCTGGAGGTGGCTACCGCGCTCTTCCCCGGCATCAAGCTCCTCATCCTCGACGAACCGACCACGGGCCTCGACCCCGCCGCCCGACGCGACTTCTTCGACCTCATCAGGGGAGCAGTCGACAACGGAACGAGCATCCTTCTCATCACCCACCTCGGCAGCGACGCAGAGCTTGCTGACAAGGTCGGCCTAATCTACAAGGGGAAGATCGTCGCAGAAGACTCACCGAAGGCTCTCAAGAGGACCTATGCTACCATCGACGTCATCACGATTGAGACAAGCTCCAGGAGCCAGCGGGTGACACAATTGCTTGAAGGGTACAGCACAGCCGGGAAGCTAGCCGAGACAGCTACAGGGTACCACATATACGCCAGAAACGGCGCAGAACTGGTACCCGAGGTCATCCACGCCCTCGACCGAGCAGGCGTTGGCGAAAAACGAATCGAAGTGTCGACAGCCAGTCTGGAGGATGTCTTCTTCAAGCTTACCGAGCACCCAATGCATGAGGTGACCCAATGAGCCAGCTCTCGGCCACGGTATCAAAGACGGTCAAGTACTTCGCCAGAAGCCGGGCGCTCCTGCTCGGCATAGTAATCTGGCCACTTGCATTGACCGCAATAATGGCCACCACAGAACTCTCCACCTATTCCACGGCAGTGAAGCCTCTAGCAATTGGCGACCTTACCATCGCGATGGTGATGTTCGCAATCATGCTGGCGTGTATCCTGAATCTCCCCGCTGGCATAGCACGCGACAGAGAAATCGGCCTGCTGGTGAAGCTGCGGTCCATGCCCATCAAGCCATGGGTTGATACCCTCGGCCGACTTCTCGCATACCTTGTCTTCGCCTGTGTGGTATCGGGACTGGTGATCCTGTTGGGTCTTGGCCTTGGCGCCCAGTTTGGCGGAGGGGCAATGGAAGTCCTCGAGTCCTTCGGCTTCCTCCTGATGGCAATTGCCGCGGCCGCTGGCATTGGGCTCATCCTTGGTTCCTTCATCAAGAGTGTCCAGGGCGCGGCATTCATCGGACTGGCTGTGTCGATTGTTTTGGCGTACCTGTCGGGGATCTGGATCCCCTATGACCAGTTATCGTCACAGCTGCAGGCGTTTTCTAGGACCTTCCCGATTTCTTCGGCGTCGTCTTCCATGTTCTATCTTCTGCTGGGCCAGGATGTGGCGGGTTATGATCCTCTTACGGTGGGGCAGATCGCCATAGGCGTTGTGCTGTCTGTGGCTCTTCTCGCAGTGGGCGTCGCCGTGTACCACCGCACCAGTTGGCACGTGGACTCTGTGCGGACGAGGCACATTCTCGGGAGCAGGCTCCGGAAGCGCATCGGGGGAGAACTCGGTACGTCCCCCAGCCAGATCGATATCAGCTGAACGCGTTCATTCTCCCTCGAGGATCTAGTGACCTGTAGCTGAAAGTCTGTTCGTGCACGAGTGGGAACCCTGGAGCCCAGTCAGGGGGACGGTTGCGCCTTGAACTCGATCACGCATATGTTTTCCGACAGCGTCTTCCTAATCATCTTCCCCAGAAACCTTTCGAAGATTACCTCAAAGGCGCCTGCGTAGTAAGCCGACCAATTCCGCCCCATTTTCTGCCCTATGGTGAACACGTGCTTCCCGCCTTCAACCGAGTGGTCGAAGGTGAACCGTCCGCCGTAGGTGCCCAACATCTTGATGCTCTTCTCAGCCCTCTCAAGCGACATGGTGGGGTATCCAGCCATCACGTTTGGCACGAAGAGTTCCTTGCCCGCCCACCGCCCCAGCGCGTATGCCTTTCCCTCGCTCAGCTCGGCCATCAGCCTGACCAGGAGCATTGAGGGGACCGAGACGAAGCCCCGGTTGGTGGGAGCCCTGTCCCATTCGACATATTTCTTCAGGGCTTTGTTTGCTATCTGGCTCAGCGAGGCCCTATCCTCTCTGGCGAGCCTCGCAATGGCGTCGTCCACATCCGCTTCGATCCTGAACGTTCGTGCCCTGCTCTGCTTCATGGTCCCTTCATCTTGCCCTCAGGCACCTCGAACTCAATCGAGACGAGCTCCTCTGTCGTTGTGGGATTGAAGGCGAGGTTAACGACCTGAGAGAACAGCAGGGTCGCCGCCCCCAGATAGAATCTCGACCACTTGATCCCTCCCGAATGTCTGACCGTGACCACCCTCTTCGATCCCTCGGTCGAATAGATGAAGTCGAACCTGCCGGTGTACCGACCGATAAGCTCGATGGATTTCAGGATGGACTCCAGGCTGACTTCTCCGTACTTGGAGATGATGATTGGCTTCCAGACCTCGTTGCCAACGAGCTCTCCAAGGGCGCTGGCCTGCTCCGGGGTTTGGGAGTCCATCAGTCTACTCAAAATAGTCGAGCTGATGGCTACCATGCCAGCATTCTCCGCCAACTTGTCCCATTCTACCAGCCTCCTGAGCGCCCTTCCGGCAATCGTGTTGACGGACTCTCCTCTCTCTTCTGCCATCTTCTCCAAGGCCGCGTCTACGTCTTCGTCGATCCTGAGTGTACGCGTCACGCTCTTAGGCAGAGGCATGCTGAGGGACCCCCCGCCGTATATGTATTCGCCTGTGTTTACCTGTCATAACTTGCAAACCTAGCCTATTTCTGCCTCGGCCTGCAAGCGCGCAGCAGCTAGGTCCCCATGACACATCGAGAGACAGGCCCATGGAAGATGTTACCCAAGGAACTCCTTGTCGGAAGGATAGAGGCCGGAAAGAGGCTGGCACAGGTCCTTGTCACCATGAGGGACGAGGTGGGGGCGGTCGCGAACGTGAACAGTCTGATTGCTAGCCTGAACGTAGACATCCGCCAGAGCATGTCGTATTCTCTTGCCCAGGACTCCCTGGCGATCTACAACACATTCGTCGTGTTTAACGACCCCAGGGTCTCGTTGGTCCAGCTCGTAGACAGGCTAAAGGAGTCGGCCTTCGTGGTCAAGGTGGAGGCTCGCGAAGGGCGAGACGGGGTCATTGTTGACGGAATCTCTTTCCCCGCAAGCTGGCAGGGAAGAAGGACGATAATACTTAGCCAGACCGCCACGGCGCGAATGTTCGAAGCCATACGTTTCACCCTCGGCTCGGGAGGGGACGTGGTCCTCTATCAACAGGGGTCCTCGTACGGGAAAGAACTTGCCGAGTCTTTCATGACCAGGCTCGGCGGCGACTATCTGAGGCGCAACTTCGACTACACGCTCGGTCTCCTTTCGGCGACCGGGTGGGGCGTTCCCGAGCTTGTCGGCTCCAAGGACAGTTTCCCGAATGTCACCGTCACCCTGCAATCTTGCCTCGAGTGTGACGGCGTAAGGGCCGCCCGGCCTGCCTGCAGCTTCGTAAGAGGCTTCCTGGCGGGTGTGTCCAGCGCAATAGTCGGGCACATCGTTCACTGCGAAGAATCGCGCTGCATCGGGATGGGGGAACCGCACTGTGTTTTCGAGCTCAGGGGCGGCAGGAGCTCAATCAGCAGGTAGACAGGCACAGGCGGCAACCTGAGCCGAGTGTCCCAGGGCCTAGTCTCCCCCAGAAGCCACTCAGGCGTGATTCCCTGGGGTCGCGTCAGGGCGTTTCATGAAAACGAAGCTTCGCAGCGGTCAGGTCCCTTCTGTTACTTTCTTCAGGGTAAGCGAGCCATTCCTGATGTCCAGTTCATAGATCTCGTTCACGTCGAGCCTCATGCCGAGCATGTCATACTCCGACTCTGTCAGGGTCATGATCACCTTCGAGTATCCGAGCTCCCGAATCTGGGGCATCAACCCCATGGACTGGAGTTGAGATACCATCCCCTGGACCACCCTCGCCTCGTCGCTGACGGGGAACATGTCCGGCCTCCTGCTGTCCCTGACCTCGACCAGTTCGATTTGCTTCGCAGGCATCCCCGTGAGGGGATCGGTGACCCCGCTTATCCTGTTGACCTTGACTCTGCTCATCGAATACGAGGGCGATTCGAGCCGGTATAAACTAGTCGAATCGGGTTTGCGGCTCGTTTGCGCCAAGAAAACGGTTTCAGTCTTGGGAAAAGTCGGCCTGGGGCGGGGCCTGTTCCTCCGTGGGTTGCCCTTCAGCCTGTTGCTCCCCCTGGGCAGCCTGGTTGGCCATAATTGCCTCGACGTCATCGGGCGAAAGGATCCGCGCCATGGACAGGTTGACAAGGGAGTTGGCTGATGCTGTTCCGGACATCCTGCCAATCCTTCCTCTCAGCTCGCGCCACTTCAGCTTGGTGTTTCCGCTCTTCGAGGTGTAGATGATGCCCAGTACGTCCCTGGCGTTGATGAAAGTGATGTCCCTGATCTTTTTCAGGTCGACCTTGTCTACCGCTTCCACGTAGATGGAACCCTGGTCGCCTTGCTTCTCGGGGAACACTTCGGGGTCACGAAGGTAGGACTCGGGGATGAAGCTCCTGCATGTGCTGTTGATGAGAAACCTCCTGAAACCTTCGAGGTTGCAAGTGAGGTCTAACTCCACCATCAGTCGTCACCTGTGTGCCGCGCGCGTCTCAGAGGTTATAAATCATTCCCGCTTCTTCCCTGATTCCGCTCCTGCTTTGGCGTGAGTTCTCCTACTCAAGATCATCAACATGAGTTGGTTCAGACGGCTAATCCGGTCATCACTCACGACAGCAATGGTCTCGGCTCAAGATTAAAGCGTTCCACATGGAGAGATGCGTCGCAGTTGCGCTGGCTAGTCAGGTTCCTCCCTTCCCCATGGCCAAGGGACCGGCTCCTGGGCTCCGTGAAAGTTGTGGCGAAGTCTGTGGGAGTGGTGGTTAGGAATCCCAAGTGGACCTCGTACGGCGCCTTGGAGCTCGATGTCTTCTGTCCTACCGAGGCAGACCTTGAAACCTACCTTGCAGCCACCAGGCCCATCTTAGGTACAGAATTCGTTACAAACCTGAACCTGGCACCCGAACACCTGACCGATTACGAAATCCTCTCGAAGGCGAGAGGGCTCTTCAATACAGAGAGGTATTGGGAGTGCCACGAGGTTCTCGAGGGGCTCTGGAGGCAAAGGCAGGGGGACGAGAAGCGCATGCTGCAGGGGATGATTCTGGTCTGCGCGGCCTACGTCCACCATCAGAAGGGGGAGGAGGGCGTGGCCCTGGGAGTCTTGGTCAGAGGGGCGAAACTGCTTGAATCGTCTGTCCAGCGGTACGGCGCCTTCGACCTCTCGAAGGTGCGGAACGAGGTCCAGCGGAGGATAGAATCGGGAACGTTGACGGGATTCAGAATCTAGCCAAAGACAGGCAAGTTCATCGGGTTGGCCTGTTCCGAAATGTTGCTCTTCGACCTTATGGCTCCGATGTTGATCAGGAGCGCCACCAGTGCGAACGCGACACCGATCATCGCATCATCGGAGAAGGTCGGGGCATATCCATGGCCGTAGATGACGACAACCGTCCACCCGGTGACAAACAGTGCAGCCGCAGACAGCGCCCCACCTGCAACATACGAGAACGAAGCTCCCCAGATTTCAACCGCCCCGACCGCGAGCAGGGCCACCGCCAAAGCCGGCGCTGCCAGCGAGTAGAGAGGAATGAATGGCTGCGCCGGGCATGCTGAGTAGAGACAACTCGTCATTGGGGCGTCGTAGGAGGCGTACAGGAGCCAGATAGACTCGAGGACTGTCAGGCCTCCTGCCGCCCTTCTGATCAAGGAAGTCACTTGGCCATCGTCAACTTGTAGTATCCCGCTTCGATGTTCTTGTTGGTGTTATCCTTCACGAGATAGAGCCTATGGATGGGGCTGGCCACCTCCGGGGACAGCGTATAGTCGCTTTCTACCCTAAACTCGTGGACCTCCCCGCCCCTGCAGGCGTGAGTAATCTTCTTCCCCGGCTTTACCCCAAGACTGTTCATGTACACGTCCTTCGCGGTGGTGCATGTGAGTATCGCCCACTCCTCGTCGTCTGGGATCATCTCAAAACCAACGCTTGCCTTTAATGGCTCTCCGTACCTCTTGTCATCGCAGAATAGCTTCTTGCACCCTCGGCAGCGCCAGACGTCGACGACTCCCTGGAGGTAGTTATCACGATTGACATTGACCATGCCGACAAAGACAATCTCGTGTCGGTGTTCTGTCTCAGACAAGTATGTCTACCCGCCCCCACTCTCGGTCTTTTTCTCCGTTGCGGCCTCGTAAACAGGGATCAGCTCCAGGATCAGCTTGTCCACCTTCATCCTCCTCTCGTTAATCTCTCTCACCATCGCCTCCCGCCACGTCCTGTAGTTGTTGGCGATTCCGAGTCGCGGATGGACCGGGATGATGCGCTTCCCGTCCCCCGACACTATGGCCATGCCTCTGTTGAGAAGCTCACTAGCCTTCGAAGACTCCGAGGCGGGGATCTGGCCCTCCCGCAGCAGCCTGAGGTACAGCAGGGCGTCGTCTCTGGGGAGCCCGACATCGGTCCCGAGCCTGCTGACCACATCTGCCTCGTCACGAATCCCTCTGCGCCCCAGGCTCAAAGCTTCAGAGTCTCCGGGGAGTTCCACAGGAACTCGAAGTAGTCCTTGGCGAAGCTCGCCAGCCCATGATGCGAGGCCCAGATGGCCAGCGGGAGCCCGCCCTGGTCTCCGCCCCCCAGCAGTAGCACCACCTCCCTCGAATCGGAGATTAGCCCGCCTCCATACATCGTCTGCCTCGTCCTGATCTCTGCATACTTGCCTAGCTGCGCGGCGGCCTCCGGTGGGATCTCAGGTGAAGTGAGAATCATGCTCCTCACCCCCTTCTCCTTGAGCGCTCCCATGAGCGGGTCGATGCCGTCCGTGAGCGACACCAGCTGAGGCGGGAGGGCGATAAGGAGCTCGGCCCTGCAGTTGAGCAGCAGGTTCTTCACCCTCGACAGGATCTCGTTTGTACCTCGCATGATCCATATGTCCGGCTTCTCCTGTTCCCCCCGGCTGACGTAGATCCCCATCAACTCGTCCAGCGCTATCTGCTCCTTCTCCTTCCTCTCCGTCTCCTGTCTCGCCTTCAGCTCTTCGAGGGCGGTGTCAGGTGGCTTGGCGGTGTACACCAGGGGCCTGCTCTTCTGCTCCTCGACCCATCCACGCCTGTGAAGCGATTCCAACGCGTCGTACACCTTAGAGTACGGTATCCTGGCTTCTCTGCTCACTTCGCTCGCGGTCATCGAGCCGCCCTTCAGCAGAGCGACATACGCCTTGACCTCGCTCCCGGTAAGTCCAAGCTCCTCCAGTGAAGCCTCCGCCCTCTCACTCAGACCCACGAGTAACCCCTCCCGTTGCTCCTTCTCGAAAAAGCGTAAATCGTGTCTCCCCAGGGACGACTCCGATGCCTTCCTGCAAGCACGAATCGACGGAGTACATCGGAGAACAGAAGACTGACGACGGGGTCAACATCTATCGCAGATGCAAGTCCTGCGGGATATACCTCGTGCTTCTCCCCACCGGAAAACTCATAGGAATCAAAGCGGTTCCGAAGCAACTCACCTCAGGCAGTCAGAAATCCCAGTCTTAACCTTTCACCCTCTGAAAGGTTAAAATGCTTATATGCATTTGCGGGACGGGAGAATCCCAGGCGAATTTCTGTTGGCTCAAATCGCAGACGTCAGTCTAGAACTGAAGAGGGAAGTCTCCAAGGGGAACTTCATCCGCCAGACCCAGTCGATCTGCCCCGACTGCAACAGGATACTCCCGGCGCTCATATTCGAACGCGACAACAAGGTCTGGATGACGAAGACCTGCCCCGAACACGGCGAGACCGAAGAGCTGTACTTCGGCTCCTACGAAATGTACAGCAAGTTCTCACGCTACTGGAAGGATGGAAAGGGGACCCATGCCGCCAACGTCCCCATGGACGTCTGCTCCTGCCCCGCGAATTGCGGCCTCTGCTCTAACCATCTGTCGCACACGGGCCTTTCGAACATCATAGTGACGAACAGGTGCGACCTCACCTGCTGGTACTGCTTCTTCTACGTGAAAAAGGGGCTCGAGGGGGCCTATGTCTACGAGCCCACGCTCGACCAAATCAGGGAAATGGGGCGCTCGCTGAAGGCGGAAAGGCCGGTGGCCGGCAACTCGGTCCAGATCACAGGGGGAGAGCCCACCATCAGGGAAGACCTCCCGACCATCATCAGAATCCTGAAGGAGGAGGGGGTTGACCACATTCAGCT
>OCOJ01009895.1_pt4 | contig 13642 bp, 14 predicted proteins | sample 1539251 | NCBI WGS metagenome assembly OCOJ01 (sample SAMN01911457, study PRJEB22624) | soil metagenome | biome: Soil | place: Malaysia | collected 2012-04-30 | depth RA_metagenome m | reverse complement strand
CGGCCTGCCCGCCGGCCCCAGCTACAAATTGGAAGCCGCGGCCAGCCCGCGGTTGGTCTGCATTCTCGAAGATTCCGAGGTGAGCATCGAGCAGCGTGGCGCCAAGGCCCGCAAACTCCACGGCGGAGAAGTCTTCTGGCTTGCGGCTAATTCGGCGGCAGAAATTGTGAACGTCGCAAAGGGCAAGAGCACCGGGAAGGGAAAAGACAAGACGTACGAGGAGCCCAGGATCGCCCGCTTCTACGTCCTCGTCTTCAAGTAATCGGCATCCGGGCAGCCACGGTCAGTGCTCCCGAGTCCCGAAGCTTCGGGATCGGGACGGACCGTGGGCCCGTTCCGGCGCCTGGGCCTATTTCCTGAGCGCGCGCCTCCGCCCCATTGCCAGTCCGAAGGCCTTTGTCCCGATCCCGAAGCTTCGGGATTCGGGAGCGAGAGGTGGCAGGCTTCGGCCGCCTCCCGCCTGCTCTGCCACGCGCAAATTGACCGGCCTCCAGGCCTTTGCTAAAGTCGTGCCTTCGCGCGCGGTTTTTGCCGCTCTACACAGCACGCTTCGCCAAGTGCCGCGCTCCGTCCCGGACAGGATGGGGCCGCGCCCGGTCTGGAGGAACGTCATGGTCACCACTGTTGCCCCCAAGGTTTACAAGAACTACATCGACGGCGACTGGGTCGAGCCGCGCGGCGGCACGGCCATCGAGAACCGCAATCCAGCGGACACCGGCGATCTCGCCGGAATGTTTCCAGCCTCCTCGGAAGAAGACGTGGCCCTCGCCGTGGACGCCGCCGCCGAAGCCTATAAGACGTGGCGTCTCGTCCCCGCACCCAAGCGTGCTGAAATCCTCTTCCGCGCCGCCGAGCTACTCGTGCGCCGCAAGGAGGAATTTGCCCGCGACATGACCCGCGAAATGGGCAAAGTCCTGGCGGAAGCGCGCGGCGACGTCCAGGAAGCCATCGACATGACCTATTACATGGCCGGCGAGGGCCGCCGTCAGTTCGGCAAGACCACGCCCTCCGAGTTGCCCAATAAAGCCGCGATGTGCGTGCGCCAGCCGCTCGGCGTCTGCGGCCTGATCACTCCCTGGAACTTCCCCATGGCCATCCCTTCGTGGAAGACCATGCCCGCGCTGATCATGGGAAACACCGTGGTGATCAAGCCCGCGCAGGAAACGCCGCTTTCCGTCTACAACATGCTCGAAGCTCTGAACGAAGCGGGCGTGCCCCGTGGCGTAGTCAACCTGATCTCCGGCGCGGGCAGTACCTGCGGGACCGCGATGCTGAAGAATCCGGGCGTCAAGGCGGTCAGTTTTACCGGCTCTACAGAGGTGGGCATTGTGGTCAGCCAGGCGTGCGCGCCGCTCTTGCGGCCCTGCCATCTCGAACTCGGCGGGAAAAACATCATCCTGGTTATGGACGACGCCAATCTCGACCTCGCCGTGGACGGCTGTATCTGGGGCGGCTTCGGCACCTCCGGCCAGCGCTGCACCGCTGCCAGCCGCGTCGGCGTGCACAAGAAGATCTACCGGGAGTTTCTGGACCGCTTTACCGCGCGGGCCAAAGCGCTCAAGGTGGGCAACGGGCTCGATCCGGAAACGGAAATGGGTCCGGTGATCAGCAGGAAACAGCTCGAGACGGTCATTTCCTACGTGGAGATCGGCAAGAACGAAGGCGCAAAGCTGGCCGCGGGAGGCCATCGCCTGGAAGGCGGCGCGTACGCTAAGGGCTGGTTCCACGAGCCCACCGTTTTCGCGGATGTGGACCCCGGCATGCGTATCGCCCAGGAAGAAATCTTCGGCCCGGTCGTTTCCGTGATTCCCGTGGCCGATCTGGCCCAGGCTGTCGAAGTGGCCAACAGCGTGAACTACGGCCTCAGCTCCGCCATTTACACGCGCAACGTGAACGCTGCTTTTTCCGCCATGCGCGATCTGCACACCGGCATCGTCTATGTAAACGCGCCCACCATCGGCGCGGAAACGCATCTGCCCTTCGGCGGCACCAAGCAGACCGGCAACGGCCACCGCGAATCCGGAGACGCCGCACTGGATTTCTACTCCGAATGGAAAACCATTTACGTGGATTATTCCGACCGCCTGCAGCGCGCCCAGATCGACACCGGCAGTTTTGGAACCACCGAGTAGCCCAGCTACACCGCAGGGGCGCTCCCCATGCTTCGGAATTCCGCGCCCGCCCGGTGACCCTCTGATGCTCGACCAGGTCGATCTCACCAAAACGCTCAGCAAGACGGCCAGTGCCGCGCGCGTGAAAGCGCTGCAAAGCCGCTTGCGCCTGCTGCAATACGCGATCCAGGAGGCCGCCGTACCCGTGGTGGTGTGCGTCGAGGGCTGGAACGCATGCGGGCGCGGCGAAGTAATCAAGAAAATGTCCGAGCTGCTGGACCCGCGGCTCTACCAGGTGGTGCGCGGCCAGCCGCCTTCCCCGCTCGAAGCCCGCTATCACTTTCTGTGGCGCTATCAGGTGGCCCTGCCGCGCGACGGGGAGATGCTGGTCTTCGATCATTCCTGGTACGCCCGCGTGCTGGAAGACCGCTGCGACCGCCTGGTCAAGAAGAAGGAATGGCGCCAGGCCTATTCGCAGATCAACGAGTTCGAGCGCTGGCTGCTCGATGACGGCGCCGTGCTGCTCAAGTTCTGGCTGCACATCTCCCGCAAGGAGCAGCGNCCGCCGCTACCGCGTCTACCGCAAGGATCCCCTGATGCGCTGGAAGCTCACCGCGGAGTACCACCGCCAGCAGCAGCATTACGGCCGCTGGGTCAAGGCCATCGAGGCTATGCTCACGCAGTGCAATCCGGCCTACGCGCCCTGGACCGTGGTGGAAGCGGAAGATCTGCACTGGGCCAAAGTAAGAGTATTGGAGACGGTGGTGAACCGTTTGGACCAGGCCCTCCAGCTTCCCGCGCCGCAGTCCGCGGCCCGCGCCCGCCGCAAGGAGAGCGCCCAGCCGAAACCCCGGCGAGTAGTGCCCATGCAATCGCCCGGCAAGGAGGGCGCGCGCAAACCAACGGAGGAAGCCATTGAGTGACGGGAAGAATAAGTCCGGGCCAGCCTCCCCGGAACAGCAGAAGACCGGCGTCCTGACCGTGCTCGGCACGCTCACCGGTCCGGAGGGCCAGTTGGCCAAGGTCAACATGCGCCAGCGGCTCTCCGCGCGCGAATACAAAGCACAGATGGCCGAGCTCCAGGCGCGCCTGCTCAAGGCCGAGTTCGGCATCTTCCATTGCCAGGTACCCGTGCTGTGCCTCTTCGAAGGCTGGGACGCGGCAGGGAAGGGTGGCGCCATCAAGCGCATTGCCGCTCCGCTGGATCCCCGCGGCTTCAGCGTGGCCAGCTTTGCCGCCCCGCGCGACGAAGAGAAAGCCCATCACTACCTGTGGCGCTTCTGGCGAAACCTGCCGCGCGCCGGCCACCTCACCGTCTTCGACCGCAGCTACTACGGCCGTGTGCTCGTCGAGCGCGTGGAAGGCCTTGCCAGAGAAAACGAGTGGCGCCGCGCCTACCAGGAAATCTACGAATTCGAGCGCCAGCAACTCTCCTTCGGCATGGTGATCGTGAAATTCTGGATGCACATTACTTCCGGCGAGCAGCTCAAGCGCTTCCGCGGGCGCGAGCTCGACCCCTACCGCTCCTACAAGCTCACCGAAGAGGATTGGCGCAACCGGCAGAAATGGGAGCCCTATACCGCCGCCGCCGAGGAGATGTTTGCGCGCACCAGCACGCCCGAGGCGCCCTGGACCGTCGTCCCGGCCAACGACAAACATTTCGCCCGCGTCGCCGTCCTGCGCACCCTGGTCGAAGCCATGGAGGCGAGGCTCTAGCTGTGGTTCGCCTGAGACTGCGGCGCACGGCGCAATGAGATCCGGGAAAAAGTTGCGGAATCCTCTCCGCGCCCTCTGCGTCTCAAAGCGGGGTTTAGACGCAGAGGCGCAGAGGGCGTGGAGAGGAGCATGCCGCACACACCCCAGCGGCGCCTTGACGTTTCTTACAGAGATGGAAACCGCGCGCTGGTTTTGCGCCTCTAATCAGGCGGGCGGCAGCCGCATGGGTACTGCATACAGCGCGCAGGTCCTTGAACACTTCCAGCATCCTCGCAACGCCGGGGAACTCTCTGCGGCCACGGCACAGGTGGAAGTGAGCAATCCCGCCTGCGGAGACGTGCTGCACCTGGCGGTGCTCGTCGAAGCGGGCCGCGTGGCCGAAGCTCGATTCAAAACCCGGGGCTGCGTGGCCTCCATCGCCTGCAGCTCCTGGCTTACGGAATGGATGCGCGGCAAAACTGTCGCGGAACTGAGCGTCCTCACGCCCGTAATGGTGGCCGAGGGATTGGACGGCCTCGCCCCAGCTTCCGTTCACGCCGCGGATCTGGCCTGCGACGCCCTGCGGGCCCTACTGGCGCAGATGTAACGCGTGGCGCCGACACTGGCGTCTCCGTTCGATCATTCGCACTCCTGAAAAGAGCGCGGACAGGAGTGTCCGCGCCAGCGCTCCTCTCCGCGCTCTCTGCGTCCTCGCGTTTTGGAATTCAGGCGAAGCAGGGAAATAAAGAATAGAAACCGCGGATTAGGGGGAAAGGCCCGCGGCGCGCTCCACCGCCGCCGGGTCGTTCAAATTCAACACCACGCCTTCCTCTTGCGTCGGCACTTCCAGTAGGTCGTTCTGATGGTTCCACACCACCGCGCGCGCTCCGACGTTTAGCGGTGCCGCCAGCAGTTCCGGGTAAAGTGTGGCCGCAAAGATCACCGGATGTCCGCGGTGCCCCTGATAGGTCGGCATGACGATGGGGCGGTTCTCTTTCCGGAAGGTCTTCACCAGCACGTCCACCAGGTGCGGAGAAATCAGCGGATGGTCCACCGGACAGACCACAATTCCATCCGTGCCGCCCTCCGGCAGGCTGCGCAGTCCGGCGAGCAGGGAAGAGAGCTGGCCCTTCTGCCATTCCTGGTTGATGACCACCGCTTCCGGAGCCAGGGCCGCCGCGCGCTGGATTTCATCCGCGGCCGCCCCCAGGACCACCCGGCGGATGCCGATGGCCGGGTGCGCCGTCACGCGCAGCAGATTGCCCAGAAACGTGGTACCCCGGCAGGCCAGGAGCGCCTTGGGCCGTCCCATGCGACGCGACTCTCCGGCAGCCAGAATGATCGCCGCGAGCGTCTTCATGTCAGGATTGGGCGGCCGCCGCCGCCTCCGTCTGCAGTGATTTGTGATGTGCCGCCGGAGCGTTCCGCCGCACGGCAATCAGTTCCGCGGCGATGCTCACGGCGATCTCTTCCGGTGTGAGCGCGCCGATATCCAGTCCCACGGGGGCATAAACGCGCGCGAATTTTTCCGGCGCGATGCCTTCTTTTTCCAGCGCGCGATAGATCGAGAGCACTTTCCGCCGGCTGCCGATCATGCCGATGTACCGCGCTTCCGTCCCGACCGCCCAGCGCAGCACGTCCATGTCGTCTTTGTGCCCGCGCGTCACGATCACCAGGTAGGTAGCCGCATGCGGACGGAGCTTCACGAACGCGTCTTCGTACCGGGTGTAAATCTCCTGCGCCATCGGGAAGCGCTCCGAATTGGCAAACGATTCGCGGTCGTCAATCACCCCGACGGCGAATCCCGCCAGGTGCGCCGCCCGCGCCAGCGCCGTGGAGACGTGGCCCGCGCCGAACACGTACAGCATGGGCTGCGGAAGGATGGGCTCCACGTACACCTCCAGTGTGCCGCCGCAAATCAGTCCGCTATCCTGACCCGCTTCGTGATTCAGGCTGAAGGTGAGTTTCCGCGGCGCTTCGGTGCGCAGCACTTCCTTGGCCGCGGCCCACACGTCCGCTTCTACGCAGCCGCCGCCCACGGTCCCGGCAATCGAGCCGTCCTCGCGCACCAGCATCCGCGAGCTTTCATAGCTGGGAATCGAGCCGTTCGTGTGCACGATGGTGGCCAGCGCCGCCCGCTGTCCCTCGCGCCGCAGTCTTACAATTTCTTCGAAGAGATCCATCGGGTGGCGCCGCTTTCTCACCGGCCTTGCACACAGCCTACGGCGCGCGGAAACCGCTGTCAATTGGGGACGGGGAGAGAGCAGAAAGTACCGCGGGACGGAAGGCCCGGGTCCGCCTTGGGCCACTCAACGGGCTTACTACCACCCTTTCAACGTACAGACCGAGTGTGAGAGAATAACGCTTGAAGGGATCGCGTGCATGGCGTTTACGTTAGGCCCCAATGTCACCTTGGAACGCCCCGGGCAGGAAACACCGGACCTGGCCGACCAGGGTTTCCTTTTCACCTCGCTGGACAAGGCAGTCAACTGGGCGCGGCGCAATTCCATCTGGCCCATGTCCTTTGGTCTGGCCTGTTGCGCCATCGAGATGATGTCTATGTCCGCCTCACGCTGGGATATCGCGCGCTTCGGCTCCGAAGTATTCCGCGGTTCGCCGCGTCAGTCCGACCTGATGATCATTGCCGGGCGCGTCTCGCAGAAGATGGCCCCGGTGATCCGCCGCCTCTATGACCAGATGCCGGAGCCAAAGTGGGTAATCTCCATGGGCGCCTGCGCCACCTCCGGCGGCGTGTTCGATAACTACGCCATCGTGCAGGGCGTCAACCAGGTGATTCCCGTGGACGTGTACGTGCCCGGCTGTCCCCCGCGCCCGGAGATGCTCATCTACGGCATCATGCAGCTCCAGAAAAAGATTGAGGCTGACCGCGGCAGCTTCCGCCGCGCCCTCAATCTTTCCTGATCCCTGTCTCTTGCTGCGTTCCGTCTCCTCTCGGTGTGCTCTGCGTCTCTGCGTTTCCATCTTGTCTGTAAAACGTCGGGACCGTGAGCCGCATAGTCGCACAGAACGCGGGGAGGAGCAGCTTACGCGCGGTGGGGCGCGCGTGGCCAGCCGCTCGGCGGGGGCGCGGGGGATTCGAGCACGAGCGCGGTGCCGCCGGAGTATTTCAGCGTCTCACCAGCCGCGTTGTGTTCCCGCCGCAGATAGGCGAGGCCGATCTGCGCCTTCCGCGCCGGCGAGTACGCGCTGCTGGTTACCTGGCCCCACTCTTTGCCCTCCGCGGTCAGCTTCGCGCCGTGCTCCGGCGGAGCCGAGCCGGTAAACTCCACAAGCGAGAGCCAGCGGTTCAGCCGTCCGCGCGAGCGCACCCGCTCCACAATTTCCTGCCCTGTATAGCAGCCTTTGGTGTAGCTGATGTGGGTCTGGTCGAGCCCCGCCTCGTGCGGAATCACCGTGTCGTCAAAATCGCAGCCAAACCAGCGCACTCGGGCTTCGATGCGCAGCGCGTTGATGGCCTGCCAACCGATGGCACCGCCGCCCGCTTTCTCCACGGCCTCGGCCAGTGCCGCCCATACGTCGCCAATGGATTCGCGCGGGGCCAGAATCTCCGCTCCCGGCTGGCCGAAATGCGAGCGCTGCAGGATGCGGCAGCCCACGCCGGCCACCAGCGCTTCCTCATGAGCGAACGCCGGCAGTTCCTGCAGCGAATTCTGCCTGGCTGCATGCAGCGCCTCCCCCGCCCGCGGGCCCTCTACAGCGCAGGTGGCCCATTGCGCGGAAACGTCGGCGAGCGTGCAGTCGTCCATGATTATGTATTTGTCCAGCGTCTCGAAAGTTCTCTGCGCCGCGGTCGCATGGGTGAGCAGCAGAAAGCGATCCTGGAGTGCGTAGGTTTCGATTTCCGCCAGGATGTGTCCCTGTGCGTTCAGCAGCAGCCCCGGCGCGCCGGCCCCGGGTTCGAGCGAGCGGATGTCACCCGAGGTAACCGCGTTCAGATAGCGCGCCCGGTCCGCGCCCGCCAGCTCGAACACTGCATGGTAGTTGGTATCGAAGAGTGCTGCCGCTTCCCGCGCGCGCGTCCATTCCACTTCCAGCGGTGCGTATCCGGCCGGCAGCTCCACGCCGAAATAATTGCCGAAGGCAGCGCCCAGCGCCGCGTGCTGTTGGTGCAGGAGAGTTGGCATAGCCGATTCGTCTGTTGCGCGAGCGAGCCCCTCAGTGTAGCAAAGCAGCCGCTCCGCTGCCCTGCCATGGCAGGCCCGGCGTTGCTAGGCTCCGTGTTCCCCGTTTCTCCGTGTCCTCTGCGTTAAATCCTTTCATCCGGCTTCAGGGACGTGGTTCACAACCCGGAGTCCACCGGCACACGGAGAACCACGCGCGCGAGTGTTTCGGGGGCCGATGCTATACTGGCCGAAATGGCGCGCGAACTGATTCACGAAGTCCTGCCCGTTGGCCTGCTGCAATGCAATTGCTCGATTCTGGGCGATCCAGAGACCGGAGAGGCCATCGTCGTCGACCCCGGCGACGAGGTCGAGTACATCATCGACGCGCTCAAGCGCAAGAATCTGCGCGTGCGTGCCATCCTTTCCACTCACGCGCACATTGACCACGTCGGCGGGCTGGCCCGCCTGCACGAAGTCACCGGCGCGCCGGTGCTGATGCACCCGGAAGATTATCCGCTCTACCAGCGCATGGAAATGCAGGCGCAGTGGCTCGGTGTGGCCCCGCCGCCTCTGGTCAACATTGACGCGGGGCTGAAAGAGGGCGACTCCATTACCTGGGGCCCGTGGGAAGCGCGCATCCTGCACACGCCGGGGCACACCCCCGGCAGCGTGTCGCTCTATATTCCGCTCGATCGCTCTGGTGCACCCGCGGCGCGGACACTCTCGTCCGCGCATTCGGCCGGGCCGTCTGACGCCGCTGCCTCATCTGTGCAAGCGGACACGCCACTCGGCGGCCGCCGGCCGGGCTACACCGGCTGGCTGCTCGCCGGCGACACGCTATTTGCCGGCAGCATCGGCCGCACGGACCTGTGGGGCGGAGATCTGCGCACGATCCTGAGCTCGCTGCACGAGAAGCTGATGGCCTTGCCGGACGCCACGCGCGTCTATCCCGGCCACGGCGCCATCACCAGCATCGGCGAGGAGCGCCAGTCCAATCCCTTCCTCCGCCGGCGGTGACGCGGTGAGCCGATGACCCTGGCAGACTACGGGCCCAAGCGCGACTTCAAGATGACGCCCGAGCCTTCGGCCGGTGGCGCGCGCAGGGGCAGGAATTCCCAGCCGCGCATATTTCTTGTCCAGAAACACCGCGCCACCAATCTGCATTACGATTTCCGGCTCGAGTGGCGCGGCACCTTGCTCTCCTGGGCCGTGCCCAAGGGGCCGTCGCCTGATCCCGCGGTCAAGCGCCTGGCAATGCAGGTGGAGGATCATCCCATCGAATACGCGGAGTTCGAGGGGGTGATTCCAGAAGGCGAATACGGCGCCGGCACGGTGATGGTGTGGGACACGGGAACGTGGGAGCCGGAAGTCCCGGACGTGGATGCCGCGCTGAACCAGGGCGACCTGAAAGTCACCCTCCACGGAAAGAAGCTGAAAGGCTCCTGGGTGCTCGTCCGCACACGCGGCTTCGGCTCGAACCCGAGCAAGACCTCCTGGCTGCGGATCAAGCACCGCGACCGGTACGCATCGAGCCGCGACCTGACGTTGAGCGAGCCCCGTTCTGTGACAACGCGCCGCCTGCTGCAAGATATTGCGCGTGAGGGCGGCGGCAACGTGGAAGCCGCCGCGAGCGGCGACCCCCCGGCCAGAGAAAAAGCGCTCGCGGTTTCTGCCCGGCCGGCGCCGTCCCGCGCAGGAAAACGCTCGCGCCAGGGACTGCCCCGCATACCGTCTTAGGAGGTGGCAACCGCTCTGCAGGCAGGCGGCGTCAGCTCGGACATTCTGGCCGGGTAGCGCTCACTTGGGTTTGGCTGCGCTTTTAACTTCGACCAGAATGAAGCTCATGGTTGTCGTGCCCACATTCTCGGAGGTGTGCGCTCCCTCCGCTTCCATCCAGCCGGAATCTCCGAGTTTTGGCGCCCAGATCGAGACCTTGCCCTCGGCCGTGGTGACCTTCATTCTTCCGGGGGCGTTCACGTAGTACCACCCGGCCGGGTGCGTGTGCAGCGGGTCCTTTTCCCCAGGCGCCAAGGTGTTCTCGACAACGCGCACGTGGTCATTCTCCACCAGCACCTTATAGTGACCAGGAGCAGCCTTCATTACATCCTGGGCGGCAGCAGCGAACATCACCGCCAAAAAGCAAAGACACGCGAAAATTCCTATTTTCATGCAGCGCCTCCTCGTTATTCCCCGGCCGAATTCTCGAGCTTTGATCTACCGGCTACTTCGCGGGGTGGGGCTTTACGCCGGTCCATGTCCAGCTGCGAATTTTCCAGCCGTCCGCCTGGCGGTTCAGTACGACCGTCATCTGGCCTTCCTCTCGCAGTGGCTTCCCATGCCCTTTGTAGAGGTATACGGTTGGCTTCACCACATAGGCGACATCTCCCTCCACTTCCGTCCGCGTGGGCCGGCCGTAGGTCACCGCGCCGTCCGTTACCCCCGCGGCTTGTGCATGCTTATCCTAAGCGTCCGCCCGCCGGCGGGCAGCGTCAGGCCCGGTCCAGATGTGGGGCGCGAACTCATCGACGATGGTGATAGCGCCGGTGGCATAGGCCGCGAATGCGGATTCCACATTGCCGGTGTTAAAGCCGTCGATGAATTGCCTGATGGAAGCACTGACGTCGTCCTGGCTGGCGGGGACGGCAGCCGTCGCCCAGAGAACGAGTGTGAGCAATGCAATCACTGCTTGCTTCATTCGCTCTTCCTTTCCAGGGGAGTTCCGCTAGGTGCCCGTAAGGCTCGCACGCTCAGTTTCAGGCTGTCAAACGAATTTCCGCAGTGGAATTGGAAAGGGACATCGGTACCCCCCAGAGGCTTCGAAATGCCTTAGCCCGCTGCGGCGGGCAGGCTACAGCAAATTGAGACACCACCTGTGCGGGAGGAAAGGGGATCACATCGGACAACGATGCGAAGTTCATCCCCGGAGAGCGGCACGCGCAAGCGAAGGTCTGGGTCCCGTCCGGATAGCCGGCCGCTCGGACACAATCGCCGCAACCGGGGATTTGTCTCTCACTTCGTCGATTCTTGAGATCAGCCACGAGTTGTGCCGCAAAGGAAGGCCCCGGGAAGCATGAATTCCGGCAGTCTGTTCTGCCAGGGAAATGCTCGGCAAGCGCGCCGAGCGCCCCGTGGCGCGGTGCCGCACTGAGAGTTTTGACAGTGTCATTGGTTCCCACGGGGCGGCACCCTATTCTCGGAATAGGAAATGTTTAGGTGTCCCGGGGAATGTTCAAGATCGCTCCCGAGCTTCCGCCTCCGGACAAGGGGCGTTTCAGGGGAGCTTATGAATGGAGCGAGGCCGGAGGCGGCGCCTCGGTGAGTTGAGGAGGCGGGGGTGAAAACCGCAATGATGACTGTGCCCTGGCTCGGCGGGACTGGGTTGTGGGGAGTGAAGCTGTATCACCTGGAGGAACTGGCTGCCGTGCTGCTCATCGCGGTGATTCTCGTTGCTGCCATCGCAGTTCTGCTGCTGCCAGGAATTTTCTTTTGGAAGGCAGTGGTGAACGGGATCCGCTGGGCAACACGACGCATTGCCAAGGCAAAACGTAGGCGGTTTCTCATGCCGCATACGCTGGTCACCAGGAAACTGTGAAGATTCGTGTGGCCCTGCCGCCCGCGGCGGCGGGCGAGAAATCTGCTTTTTGCTCGAACCCCAGGAAAAAGCAGATTCCTCGGGCACAAACCGCCCCCCGGAATGGCAACGCCTGAGCTTTTTCTACAAGCGGTTAAACGTTTTGCATGGTCATCGGGTGAATCATCTGGATCCTGCCTTGAGTGTCCGATAGCGGCGGATCAAGTTGTTGGTCGAAGCGTCGTGATTCAGCGCGGGCTCCTTCGCGCTTTCCAGTTCGGGGATGATGCGCTGGGCCAGTACCTTGCCGAGTTCCACGCCCCACTGGTCAAACGAATTGATCCGCCAGATGGCCCCCTGGGTGAATACGCTGTGCTCGTAGAGAGCTACGAGCTTGCCGAGCACCTCCGGTGTGAGCCGTTCGGCGAGGATGGTGTTCGAGGGGCGGTTCCCCTCAAAGACCCGGTGCGGCGCGAGCCCGGCCGCCGTGCCTTCCGCTTTCACTTCTGCCAGCGTCTTCCCAAACGCCAGCGCTTCGGCCTGGGCGAAGACGTTCGCAAGCAGCATGTCGTGGTGGCGGCCCAGCGGATTGAGCGGCTTGGCAAACGCAATGAAGTCGCAGGGGATCAGGTTCGTGCCCTGATGGATCAACTGGTAGAAGGAGTGCTGCCCATTCGTTCCCGGCTCGCCCCAATAGACCGGCCCGGTCGCATAGCTTACCTCAGCTCCATCCAGCGTCACATGCTTGCCGTTGCTCTCCATGGTTAACTGCTGCAGGTAAGCGGGGAATCGCTTCAGGTACTGTTCGTACGGCAGCACGGCAACCGTCTGCGCGCCGAAGAAGTTGATGTACCACGCGGTCAGCAGGCCCAGCAGCACGGGCAGGTTGCGCTCGAACGGAGCGGTGCGGAAGTGCTCGTCCATCTGGTGGAAACCGCCCAGCATGGCTCGAAAATTGTCCGGGCCGATGGCCATCATGGTCGAAAGACCGATCGCCGAGTCCATGGAGTAGCGCCCGCCCACCCAGTCCCAGAATCCGAACATGTTGGCCGTGTCGATCCCGAATTTGGAAACTTCCGCAGCGTTGGTGGAGACGGCCACGAAGTGCCTGGCCACCGCTTTCTCATCTGCGCGCAGCCCGTCGAGCAGCCAGCCGCGGGCCGACTGCGCGTTGGTCATTGTCTCGAGCGTCGTAAACGTCTTTGACGAGACGATGAAGAGCGTCTCCGAGGGATCGAGATCACGCACCGCCTCGGCGAGGTCCGTACCATCGATATTGGAAACGAACCGGAAGGTCATCCCGCGCTCGCTGTATTGCCGCAGCGCTTCATAGGCCATCACCGGCCCGAGGTCCGAGCCGCCGATGCCGATATTCACGGCGTTTCGAATCCGTTTGCCCGTGTGGCCCTTCCACTCTCCGCTGCGCACGCGGTTTGAGAAGCCGGCCATCTTATCGAGCACGGCGTGGACCTGGGGCACCACGTCCGCCCCGTCCACGAAGATGGAAGTCCCCTTCGGCGCGCGCAGGGCCACGTGCAGCACCGCGCGTTGTTCCGTAATGTTGATTTTCTCCCCTCGAAACATGGCCTCGATGCGCGCCCGCAGACCGGACTCTTCGGCCAGCCGGAGGAGCAGCTTCACGGTTTCGTCCGTGATGCGATTCTTCGAGTAGTCCAGGAAGAGCCCCACGGCCTCGGCGGTCATCCGCTCGCCCCGCTTGGAGTCCTGCGCGAAGAGCTTTCGCAAATGCAGGCTGCGAAGCTTCTTCGCGTGGGCTTGGAGAGCTTTCCATGACTTGCATTTCGTCAGGGGTGCGGGGCTCTTGCCCGGTGTCGCTTTCGCTGCGCGTTTGGCCATGTGTGGGTTCCTTCCGGCTGCGATTCTCGGCTGATGGCGAGTCCCTCCGCCAAACGATCGAGCTCGTCCGGACGGGAGACGGTTTGCCCCGGGGGTGACCGGGACCCCGCCACAGCGCGGCCATGTTAGGTTCCGGCTCCGGGCAAGTCAACGCCGGCCGGTGTTTCGGGCCGGTGGCCGGTCATTCCTCCCGAATCGAATGACGCCTAATTGCCCTGCTGCTCCGAAGTTTGTCCAGAGAAGTGGACGGACTCCTATTGTTCGAGTATGCCGGCAACGGCGGG
>OCOJ01033542.1_pt2 | contig 13676 bp, 10 predicted proteins | sample 1539251 | NCBI WGS metagenome assembly OCOJ01 (sample SAMN01911457, study PRJEB22624) | soil metagenome | biome: Soil | place: Malaysia | collected 2012-04-30 | depth RA_metagenome m | reverse complement strand
GACCAACGGAGCTCCCTTTCCGATCGGGACCTATACCGGCAACAACGTAAATGAGGGGACCTCGACCAGCGTCGGTTGCGGCTACACCCCGACCATGATTCAGGCGGCGTACAATCTCAACGCAGTGTACGCGGCGGGATTTACCGGCGCCGGCCAGACGATTGGACTTCTGGAAGGGTGCAATTCTCTGACCATCGAAAACGATGCGAATGCGTTTTCCGCGATGTTCGGGTTGCCGCCGCTGACCTCGTCGAACTTCGAGATCACCAGCCCCTTCCCGAGCACCTGCGCTTCGGCCGACAATGTGGAGGTCAACATCGACGTAGAGTGGGCGCACGCCATTGCTCCGGGCGCCAACATCAACCTGCTGATTGCGCCTTCCAATTTCCTGCAGGACATTGACGAGGTCGAGTTCACCGCAATCAGCTTTGGCCTGGCCAATGTTCTCTCTGGCAGCTTCGGCACGATTGAGGCATTCACTCCAACGACCTTGATTGAAACCGAGGGCCTGCTGTGCGAGATGGCAGCGGTTTCCGGAATCTCCGCCAACTTCTCCTCGGGCGACAACGGGGACTTTACCTCGTTTGGGTTGCCACCTTTGGTGATCTCGCCGGCGGATTCTCCCTTTGCGACAGCGGTGGGCGGGATCACTCTGGCGCTGAACCCTGACAACTCAATCGCCTGGCAAGCGGGCTGGGGCAACGATGAAGTCCTGCTGGCGGAAACAGGAATCGTGTTCGATCCGCCAATCCAGTTCGGCACCATCGGTGGTGCAGGCGGAGGGGCAAGCAACTGTGTGGTCCAGAGCTTCGATTCCCAAGGAAACGAGACCTGCGTGAGCGGTTACGCTAAGCCGTCGTTCCAGGCAAAGCTGGGAGGGAAGCAGCGTCTGCTGCCCGATGTTGGCTGGCTGGCGGACCCGTTCACCGGAGCCGTGATTGCGATCTCGATTCCGGGCGAATTTCCGCCGCTGGTGTGGCAGGTCTTTGGCGGAACCAGCATAGCCACGCCGATGTTCTCGGGGCTGTGGGCGATCGCCAACCAGGCGGCGGGAGCGCCTCTTGGGCAGGCGGCGCCGTTCCTCTATTCTCTGCCGGCGGGAGCCATCACGGATATCATTCCGTTTGGCGCCAAGCATAACGTAACCGCATCCATTCAAACCTCGGCAACCACCGCGGACAAGTTCAACGCGAATGGGCTGCTGGGCGGAGATGCGCCGGGCAAGTTCGTCAGCGCGATCTGGGATTTTGCCGGCCTGCAGGATACCGCGCTGGTGCTCTCGTTTGGCACGAATTGCTCGACCGTGGGCCCGGCCGAATTTTTCGGGAAGCTGTGCACCGACCCGACGTCGTTGCACACGAAACTGGGCTGGGACAACGTGACGGGCGTGGGCGTGCCGAACCCGACCGCGTTCGTCAACGCTTTCGTGCCTCCACCACCGCCGGCCGCTGCTACGGTCGAGAAGTAGCTGCGGTTGCGGTTTTGATCAGGCCTCCGCTGCCCGGTGACAGCGGAGGCTTTTTGTTTGGGATGGGGAAGAAGCGCAACCGCAAGAAACATCAGGACATTTTTGTCGGAGGAAGTACCATGGCGAGGCCTGAGCCCGGGAATTGAAACGGGTTATGGGTGTTTTTCACCATGCAATAAGGACTGGATGTGGCGCGGAAGAAGGCCGTCCGCGGGATGAGCAGGTTAAACGGGCGTGGGCGGAGCCTCCTGGTGAGGAATGGAGCGAGAGACGATAGTAAATTGATTCCCGGGCAAAGGCTGACGTTTTCACGGTGATCATTTTCACGGTAATCGGGAGCAGATAGCCATGGCCGACACGATCATTGTCGACACGAACGTGCCGATGGATATCGCGCGGGGAAACCAGCGCGTGGCGGACGCGCTGCAGCGATACCTGAAGGCCGGGACTCCGGTTTATATCTCTAAGGCGGCGTACGAAGAACTCGTGACCCGAGCGAAGACGCCTCAACTGGGCGGCCAATACCGCGAGCTGCTGTCGGACTTGCGGGTTACGGTGGCCGACAAGGGCGCAATGGCGGATCGGATCAACCTGATCGCGGACAATATTGAGCTGAAGCCTGCACCCGGAGCGCCGGGCCAGATTCGAGAATACGATCGCAAGAACGATCCGACCAAGCCGGGGGATGCATTTGTTGCCGCACAGGCCAAGGCCATTAACGCGAAGCTCTGGACGCTGGATACGGATTTCGCTAAGAGGGCACCGCAGTTTGGAGTGCAACTGGCCCCGGAATGTAGCATCCCAGGGATTAGCGGAATTGAGAACGTAGATAACGCGCGGCAGATGATGGGACTGAACCCCAAGCCCATCGGGAGCAATGGCCTGCCTCTTCCGCCGAAGGGCGGTTCCGGGGGTGGTTCGGGAGGCGGAGGAGGAGGCGGCGCAGCGGGCAGCTACTCGCTGGAGGGGGTGGCGGACAATACGGTGCCGGAGGTGGGGGGACCGTCCCCGAAGGGCGAGGCCATCATTGGCGGGATTCAGATTGCGCTCGAGGGATTGAATTTTGTGCTCAATCTGATCAACGACTACGTCCAGAAAAACAAAGTGAACGCGGCGCTGGAGCCGATTAAGGCTGACGTCGCCAGAGCGCGAGCCAACAATCCGCGCATGGGCGTGGCGATTATCTTCTACTACACGCAATCGGAAGCGCCGGAAGAGAGCATCATCAAACCGGGCGCCGATTTTCAATACCTGATCTGGGGTGTGGGCGCGACCTCCGATGAGGCCCGCGAGGCCGCACTGGCGCCGGGCAGCATCTCCCGGGGAACCGGACCTTTCGAGCGGCGAATCAGCCAGCTGGTATGGATTCCTCCTCTGCAGCCGGGCAGCATCACGAGCGCTCGATGCCCGTTCCCCCCAGTCGCGGTGGGACGCTTCTATCTGAGGAAGTCGACGCGGGCCATGTTTCAGGGAGTGTCCTTCGATGTGCTGGGCGGTTTCGACGACACCGTCGAAACCTGGGTCAATCTGCCCGAGCACGAAAATGCGGAATTTGCGGTGCTCAATCCGCCGACGCAAGTCTACTGGTACAACCTCAATGGCCGGCAGGCGGTCGATGTTCCGCTGAAAGATGCGAAAACCGTCAATGACAACACGATCAAAGTGGTGGATCTTGATCCCTGGAGCCCGTTCCACGCGCAGGCGGCCATGGTATTCCCGGTGGATGACTGGTGCGAGAAGGTTTTCGGCGCCACGAACGGGACCGTGAACGGGGCGCTGCTCGGAACCTACATCAACTTCGGAATGATCCGCTGGATTCGTCCCGAGTACATTCACCTGCTGCGGTTTTTGTAGAACAAAACACCCACGGCTTGCGCCGTGGGCTGCATTCTTTTCGCCGCTGCGCGGCTGGGGATCGCCGACTTTATCCCACTGCGGTTTCGAAAAATGGAGTGCTCACGCTAGTTCCCTTTGTTGCGGACTTCGCTCCGCCGGACAGCCCCCTTCGGCAAGCTCAGGGTGGGCTCTTCGGCACTAATATACTTGCGGAATCACTACCTAGAGGCGCACAATGGCCCCTAGGATCGGATTCGGGCATTCGACCGACAGGCTACGGGCCTTAGTGTCGGGCCTTCCTTCCTCGAAAAGAGGATCGCGCAGAGTGACCACCTTTCAGGCGTTTGTTGACGATAGCGGAAGTGGCAAGCCCGTTTTCGTGCTGTCTGCATACATTAGCCGTCTCGATTGGTGGGAGAATTTCTCGGATCGCTGGCAAGAGTTGCTTGATGAGCCGCCTAAACTCGAATACTTCAAGATGCGCGAAGCAGCCAAAAGTTTCGGCGGCAGAATGAAAGCCGATGCTCGTAACAGGCGTGTGCGAAAGTTCTTTTCGTTGATCCGAATGGCTGCTCACGCTTCTCTGATTTCGGTCGTGCCGATTGACATCTACAGCGCGACGATAAAGGGGAAAGTGCACGGCGAGTGGGACGATCCGTACTTCATGGCCCTCTTCGATATCGTGATAAGGGTTCTATGGAATCAGATTGCCGAAAAGTCCCCAGACACTGTGGACTTTGTTTTCGACAACAATCCTCGACTGGCGGCCAAGGTGCCCAAGTGGTATTACTGGACTCGAATGATGTTGCCACCGCAATATCGGCATCTGATTTCACCTTCTCCGAAGTTTGAGGACGATCTACAATTCCTACCGTTGCAGGCCGCAGATGCCCAGTCTTGGTATATTCGCAGGTTATTTGCCGAACGCATGTGCAAGCAACCCTTTCCCAGCGATCTCCCAAAAGGCGAATTCCAGGATTTGGATCATGTGCGCACGATGGCATCCGTGTGGACGCGAAAGAGGTGTGCGCACTTTGCAAACGCCACACAGGAACCGGACGACGACGGACCTATTCCTGAAGTGAAGAACGTGCATGACATGTTGGATGTTCTGGAGAAGTCGGGGGAACTCTGAATGCGTGAAACGAACAGCGAGTTTGAGAACTTCGACCGCACCATGCGCGATCTGATGAATGTCTCGCATGATGAGATCAAGGCCGAGTTAGATGCGGAAAAAGCGGCGAAAACGCCCAAGCGGAAGGCTAAACGGAAACCTTCCGCTTCGGGCCGCGACGGTGGGGATAAAACCGATTAGAACGGCGTTTCTCCATCCTTACCAGTGACCTCCGAGTAGGTGAGCCGCTTGCCAACGAACATCGGCAGAGCCGCTTCAAACCGCTCTAGGTCGGTCATTGGAGTTTTCTGATCTTCATGCTTTCGGTGGTTGTAGCGAAATACCTGCTCATCCACGTAACGCTCAAGATGAAACGGTTCCACAGCAACGTAGGTTCCGCGCAGAGTCCGCTTGAGCAGACTCCAAAAGTTCTCGATCCCATTAGTGTGAACCTGTCCGTTGACGTAAGACTCCATGTGGTTCACAACGTCATGCACAAAGTTGTAGCTCACTTTGTCATAGCCGACCGCTTCATCGGTGTACACGTTGGAGCCGTGCTTCACTTCTTTCAGAAGAGTCGCTTGCAGAGTCTCCCGTTTCAAGTTCGGGATTACCTTCGCGCGTACTTGGCGCAGATCGCGGTCGAGCATTCCCATCACGATAGTCTTGCCAATCGAACCAGCAGAGCCGCCAGTCTTTTCCGAGACGAAACGCGCACGGCGATCTTTGTGCATGTTGCTCAACTTCCCGCCGACGAAAGTTTCGTCGGCTTCGACCGGCCCAGAGCCACCGCCAATCTTGCGCTTGGTTCCAAACTTCTTCGCGTTGAGCGACAGCCCGAGACGGATTCGGTGAAGCATGAACCATGCCGACTTCTGGGTCACGCCAATCGCCTTTGCAATTTCGTAAGACGAAACCCCGTTCTTGCAGTTGGACAGCATCCAAACGGCAGTAAGCCACTTGTCGGCAGGAATCGGCGAATCTTCCATGACGGTGCCGACCTTCGCGGAGAACTGGCGCTTTTTGTGCACGCTCCTGCACTGCCACTTGCGCTGGTTTCTCAGGTACACAACGTCAGTCCGACCGCAGAACGGGCAGTAAACTTGGCCATCGGGCCAGCGCAACCGCTTCATGTACTCCAAAGCATTATCGGGATTGGAGAAGAACAAAATGGCGTCTTGTAAAGTCTTGGGTTTCATTGGNCTTGCCGTCCATATGTGTAATATCGCACACGGACGTTGATTTGTCAAGTATATTATTGCCGGCTCTTCGACGCGCTTCGCTTGCTCAGGGCAGGCTTAGAATCGGCGGCTGTCCCCACATGAACGACCGCCGGGACAGCGGCGCTACGGTGCACACTAAATCGGCGTTGCCAGGATTTTGAGAGCGTCAACAACTAAAAGGCGGGAGAAATAGAAAGGGTCGCGACATTGGTTATGCTCTAGCCACCAGCTCCTGCGAGAGAGCTAACAGCGTGGAACATGCACCGTCACGACCCCTTGATGTAACCACTGCTTTCGCAGTCCCAAACCCCAACTGCCCCTCGCAGGGCCGTCGGTTTTTTCAGGTCTGGTTGCCCACCGGGTTGCCCCGATAAGCTGATCACCCGGCCTACTTCGGACTGGCTCAGTGTTATTGTGCCAACCCTTTCAACCGTCGACGGGAGTCACCTTAAACATCCTATTCACAAAAGTCAACGCAAACTTTTGGTGCAATGCTTAAAGCAAAGGCTGTGCATAACCCAAAGCGCAACTTGTTGGAAAACAGTCGCTTAGGAACGGTGTGGTTTATTCGGGGCGGCTTTTCCACATAAAACTGCACAGCTTTGGAGGCAGTGCGAAAAGCTTGAAACCGAACCAAATAATGATCTTGACGGCCAAATGATTCTCACGCATGGTGGTGGTGGACACGGACCAGATGTCAGAATTAGTGGCGTACGTGGATGGCGGCTCCCTGGGTAATCCAGGGCCGTCTGGTATTGGGGTGGTGANTAGATGGCTGCGCGGATGGTCCCATCCGCATCGCGAAGTGGATCGGTCACCAAGACAACAACGTCGCCGAATATGTGGCGCTGCTCGAGGCGCTGCAATGCGCGGTTTCGCTGAAAGCGCGCAAGCTGCACGTCTATTCCGATTCGGAAGTGGTGGTGCGGCAGATGAGGGGCGAGTATGTATGCCGCAGCCCGCGTCTCTACTCTCTGCATTGGACCTGCCGCAAATTGGCNCCCTGCCGCAAATTGGCGCGCGGGCTGAGCTTTTCGATCTCGCATGTGCCGCGCGAGGATAATGCCGAAGCCAACCGCTTGGCGAACGCGGCGGTGCGGGAACGGAGTTGCTGAACCCATTTTCAGAGAACGCCAGATCGAGTGAGCGCGCTGCTACCCAGCAAAGCCGTCCGAATAAACTCTGACTTCCCTTCCATATAGCGCGGTCGATCGCGCGAATGGCGGAGCGCGAGCTGCCGCTTCAATTGTGCATACTCGTGAGCTGCGGCGCGCAAATAATCGCGGAAGGCGACGNTGGCGAAGGAACTCGCCGGCGCGATCGGTACACACATAAAAGTGATGCGCGGGGAGTCCTGAGGGAGGCGTGAAGGCTTCGCGGCCGGGGATTCCGAGGTCTCCGCGGTGTGAGTATCCCAGCGAAGCCAGGCGCGCGATGGCAGCGGCACTAAACCCGCATTCTTGGCGGCCCCGAACGGCTCGGCTGAAGCCGAGCCCCTCCAAAACGGATTTGTGAGATGGCTCCCGAGAAAAACTGAGCGCGTCAAATCCGTTTTTTCGCTAACGACTTCCGTGCGTTGACCGCAACGGGATTTCGGCGGACCTTCTGATTACCTTCGTCTACTGGAACTCCTTGACACCCTCCCTGGCGGGAGGGAGACTCGAATCACTGCATCCTGAAAAGTGGAGAGAGTAGGTGGTGGGCTGATGCGTCCCGGGCTCGTGCGACTCGCCGGACGTGCGGCCGAATTCGTCTATGGAACATTACTCCATCCTTGACCAGAGCGCTCCCCGGTTCCGGCCGGAGGGAGTGGTGTCGGCGGGGGACGGCAACGGCGAGTCGCGGGCCAGCGTTTCTGCAGCGCTGGCGGCGGCTAATGCACATCCGGGGATGGGCCGGCCGAGCGGCCTAACTCTGGGATTGCCAGGCGACGGCCGTGAAGGGTCGCTCAGCGAGATGGCGGAGCGCGACCTGGACGCGGCGCTGCAATTGCTCGTCGACCGGGCGCAATACATCACGGGAGCCAGCGGTGCGGCCATTGCTTTGCGCCGCACGCAGCAGAGTGACATGCTATGCCGGGCGAGCGTGGGCGCCAATGCGCCGGGGCTGGGCACGCTGCTGTCGTCGGAGGCGGGACTTTCCGGCGAGAGCGTGCGCACGCGCATGCCGTTGCGCTGCGACGATGCGGCCAGCGACTCGCGAGTGAATCGCGAGGGCTGCCGCGAACTGGGAATCGCGTCGGTGATGATCATGCCGATCGAGAGCGACGACCAAGTGCTGGGCGTGTTTGAGCTCTTCTCGGGGAAGGTCAATGCGTTTGGGGAGCGCGATCTTTCAACTTTGCAACGGCTGGCGGGAATGGTGGAGACGGCGGTCAAGCTGACACAGGCAGCGGCTGTGCTGCCGGAGGGCGTGGCGGATTTGGCTGAGACGCAGCCGAGTGTGGAAGAGCCAGTTTTCGATGATCCAGTCTTCCATGAGCCAGTCCTCGAAGATCCGGCGGTCGAGGAACTGGAGGTTACGAGTCTCGGATTGCAGCGGGAGGTAGAAGAAGACTCCGCTAGAGAGGTTCTCCGCGGGGAAGTGCTCAGTGACGGGCCGGTGGCTGAACTTACGCAGGCGCCTGCGGCTGCGACCAGCCCGCCGGTGGCTGAAGTCGCGGCACCCGCGGAGCTACCTAAGAAAGCGCTGTTCTGGTCGGCAGCCGCGTCGGCGGGGGCGGCGGCGCAGACGGCGGAGGAACCGAGCAATGTTCCGGCGGTGTTGCGCAATCTGCACAAATGCCAGGCCTGCAACTTCCCGGTGTCGGAGGGACGGAAACTCTGCGTCGAGTGCGAGGAGAAGCAGTGGCGGGGCCTGCTGCGCTATCCGCGGCCAGCAGAGGAAAGCCCCGTGGCTGCGGAAGCAACGAAGGGCGGATTCACGAACCAAGCGCCAAGGCGGGTGAGTGAGTCTTCACCAGCCGGTGCTGCTGTTGCTCCGGCAAAGGTTGAGGTGCCTGTTTCCCAGACGTTTTCGGAACTGCCGGCAACAGCAACCATGACGCAGGCTCAAGCGGCGGGTTCAGCCTCGGCGGCATCGTCAGTTGGCGTTACGGTCTTTGCACCCGAGCCCTCGGTTGCTGTGCCGTTATCGGTAGCTGAGAACCCTGCCCCTGTCGAGCCGCCTCCGGCCCGTGAAACTCCGGGAGACGCCATGGAACAGCCCGCGCCGCCCGCGTTTTTGAGCGGCGGTGTGAACCACGAGTCCTGGCTTTCAAGAAATAAGTACGTTCTAGGAGCCCTGCTGGTGGTTGCCGGCGCGGTCGCGGGCATCGTTCTGCTGCGGTAAGCCGTTCCTCTTAGCCACCGATTCGCATCGATCCGTGCTTTCACCACAGAGGGTACAGGGGGTACAGAGGAACACAAAGGAATGCCGCAGATTTGTGGAACGCCCCGCTCTTCACGCCTATGAGGTCCGAGGCACTGCCGGTTCCAGGGTGATGGGTCAGTTTGATAGGTATGCGAGCCAAACGCGCGTCTCTTGCGTCGCAAAAAGCGCGACGCTTCGCGCGGCTCGCTCAGGTCCCTTCGACTCCGCTCAGGGCAGGCTCTTCGCTGCACAAAGAGCGCTTGCTCAGGATGACACCCAAAATGACCCGCTGCGTGCTCCCCAGAGCCGCTTGACAACACAGGCAACTCTGTTAAAGTGCCAAGCAACAAGAAGTGGACGCGACGACACATCCCACAGGTGCCCTGGTTATGAAGAATGTCTATGAGGTATTGCGGCAGAAAGAGATGGAACTGACCCGGCTGGAGAAGGAAGTGGAAGCGCTGCGACTGGTGGCTCCGCTGCTGTCAGAAGAGAAGGAGAGTACGGCAGAAATGCCGAAGGTGGCGCTGGCGACCGCGGTGAACGGTCCGCAGCCCACGACCCGCCTGCAGGTGCCGACCACGCCCTTGACCCCGGCTCCGCAGCCGGTGCGGGCTGCCGGCTGGGACGATACCGCCACCAAGCGCTGGCCGTAGATTGCAGGTTGATTTCTGATTGGAGCTTGCTGCCATCCGGCCCGGGATGCGTCCCGGGCTGTGGTGTTTCTGGGAGTCCCAGGCTGCTGAAGCGATCGCAGTCGCCGAGCAAGAATCAGGGTAGAATAGGAACCTTTATTTTGGGGCGGCTCGGAGAGTCGGCTTCAACGACGCCGAACTCTGGCTGTGACGTTTTCGTCGGGAGGGTTTATGCCGGGATTCTGTGTGAGTTGTGGGGCGCCGCTAACGGGGCCATTCTGCAATAAGTGCGGGGCACGGGCGGTGCCGCCGAGTGCGCCACCTCAGCCGCGGCCCGTAGCGCAGCCGATGACGCCAGCGTCTCCAACAGGTACGCCTCCGGCGCAGGGCACATGGCAGCCTGTGGTTCAACCCGCGGCCCAGCCAGCGCCCCAAGCCGCAGTGCAGCCGGCTGCTCCGGCCGCGAAGGGATCGGGACTGGGAAAGATCCTGTTAATCGTTGGAGGGGTGTTGCTGCTGCTGGTCGTTATCGCCATTGGCGGCGCTGTTTACGGTGTGTACTGGGTCAAGCACAAAGTGGCAACGTACAAAGCGGCCGTGACGGGCGGATCGAGCGAGCCGGTAACGGTAGTCGAGCAAGGGGACAGCTGCCGGTTACTCAGCACAGCGGATTTGCAGCAGGTGCTGGGCGTGACCGTGGAGAGGAGCGCGGAAATCATGGAAGGCTCCGATCCAGGTTGCGCGTATTACACGAATCCTGAGGCGTTCGCCCAGCTGCAGCGCATGGCGATGGAGGAGGTCAAGCGGCAAACGGAAGAGGCCAACAATCGGCCCGGACCGAAGCCGGACAATCTTCCGGCTCTGATGAAGAACGCCAACGACCTGGAGGGCGTGGTCAAGAGCTTTGGGCTGGCGCAGCCAGATAAAGACGGACGCGTGTTTTCGTTTTCGATTCAGCGGAATTACGACGCCAGCAACTGGGATGTGCTGCGGACGACCCTGTCGATCGTGCCCGGCTTCGAAGACGTGAATGGAGTGGGCGATCGCGCCATGATGGGACCGTTTGGCCATGCTGTTTATGTGCTCAAGGGAAGCAATGTGATCCATCTGGATCTGACGCAGGTGCCCGACGCGCGCACGCGGGGAATGGAGATCGGAAGGAAGATTGTGGCGAAGATGTAGAGGGAGGGTGGGTGCGTCGAGAAGCTAGTATTCCAAGGCTTCAAGGTGCTGCACTTCGCCTCGCCGCGGAGCTTCGCTCCGCCGGACAGCCGAGGGCGGCTGTCCCCACATGAGCAACATCAGGCCCTACCGATGATTTCCTGCAGTGCGGCGAGGAAGCGGTCGACTTCGTCGATGGTGTTGTAGTGGACCAGGCCGATGCGCAGGAAGCCGCCGGATTTTTCCACGTCCAGTCTCTCCGTGAGATTCAGAGCGTAGTAATTCCCGTCCCAGGTGAAGATGCCGCGCTCGCCGAGCTTGGTGGCGAGCTCGAGCGGAGTGTGACCTGGTTTTCCTGAGACGACTCTGACGGCGAACGTGGGGCAACGCTTGTTGAAGCGGGCGGGATCGGTGATGCCGTAGATTTTAGTGCCGGGGATTTGTTTCAGGCCGGACATCATGCGTTCGAGGAGTCCGCGTTCGTGCTCGTGGATGGCAGCGAAGGCGGCTTCGATGGCGGCGCGGCGGGTGAATGGTTGAGTTTCGTTATTCCCACCCAACGAAAAACGCGTTGGGTGGGGCAGCCTCAATTCTTGGTTCCGGCCCAGGTCGGCGAGGTAGTCGACGCAGGCGACGATTCCGGCGATGCATTCGTGGTTGAGCGTGCCCCACTCCCAGCGTTGCGGGATGGCATCCGTGTTAGCGCGGACTTTGTAGGGCTGCAGGCGCTTGAGGTGCTCGCGCTTGCCGAAGAGCACGCCCATGTGCGGTCCGAAGAATTTGTAGGTCGAGCAGACCAGAAAGTCGCAGTCGAGCGCGGCCACGTCGATCAGTCCGTGGGGACCGTAGTGGACAGCGTCGATGTAGGCGAGGGCTCCGGCCGCGTGCGCGAGCTGAATGATTTGTCGCACTGGATTGATTGTGCCGACGGCGTTGGAGGCGTAGCCGACGGCGACGAGCTTCGTGTTCTTATTGATCTTGGCGGCGAGGTCGGCCAGGTCGAGCGTGCAGTCTTCTTCGTGAATCTCGGCCCAGCGGACGGTGAGGCCTTTCTCTTCGAGGGCGAGCCAGGGCGAGACGTTGGCGTCGTGATCGAGGCGGGTGACGACGATCTCGTCGCCGGGCTTCAGTTCGCGACCGATCGCGCGGGAGATCGCGTAGGTGAGCGAGGTCATGTTCGGGCCGAAGACGATCTCGTCGGCGGCGCAGTGGAGGAAGTCGGCCATGGCGGCGCGGGCGGAGGCGATCATGGCGTCGGTGTGGCGGCTGGTGGCGTAGGCTCCGCCGGTGTTGGCGTTGGAGTGGCGCAGATAGTCAGAGATGGCGTCGATCACGCGCTGGGGCACTTGCGTTCCGCCGGGGCCGTCGAAGAAGACGGCGGGATGTCCGTTGTCAGTTTGGGCGAGGGCGGGGAATTGCGAGCGGATGGAGGGAATGTCGAGCGGACGTGTCAGGGCTTCGATGGTAGGCATGACTATCAATTATTATCATGCCCGCACAACAGCCGCAGTTGGCTATGAAACCCAACTCGAGCATGTGCGAACGATCCTCCACTGTTTTCCAAATTTTCGGAGCGCCAGCGTGTTGCCACTACCACACAACCCGCCACAAACGAAGCTGTAGGCGACCATCGCGTTCAGGTGTTCTTTGTCGAAGACAATCTCAGAAAGGGTGAAGAAACCACCCTCAAATGCTTTCTTCACGGCACTGTCAAGTTGTTTCTCCGAAATCTTGTCCCCCTGGTCGATTGCGCCTTTAATCAGATTCTGTGGATCGTTTGCCTTGACCTCAGCCATCTGCTGCTCGGGATCGACGATCACCAAGTTCAGGCCCGCGCTTAGAGAGGGATCAAGTCGATGAACAATCGTCGAGTTGGGCTCAGGTTTGAATCCAGTTATGCACCCTTCGACGATTGATCTCCATTCTTGCTCAAACGGCTCGGTTGTGTTGGAGACTCGCAACGAATCACGAGAGCCCTTCAAGTAGTTCTTGAGTACGGCACGGTAAATCGCCATTTGATCCCCCGTCAGTTTTTCTGCGCTCAACTTGGGTTGTTTCGCCTCCTGAGCGATGAGAGGGTGACCCGAAATGAAGCACGCGATCACAAGTATTGAAGCTAGTTTTGGCATCGAGGTGCCCTCTTTGACCAGATTCGCTCCCTTACGATTACTTAAGTTAGACACCGACTCTCGGACTTGCGGCTCACCAGGCGATCCGGGCTGAAGCCCGGTTCAATCCTAAGCCCGCCCTACGCGGCCCTGAAGGGCCGCTCTTCCACAGTGATCCCANGAGTATCGGCGCGGCTTGGTCCGGTGCCGATCCGCGCGAGATCCCCATTCGACGCGCTCACTACGTTCGCTTGCTCAGGGCAGGCTCTCGCGCCGCTGGTGAAAACGCGGCGCTTCGGGATGACGCCGCCCGAATTTTGACCCCATCCCCTGTCATCCCGACCAAGGGGATTGACCGGCTGTGCCGATCGATCCCCGCATGGAGGGACCTTGTGTTTATCTGGGCCCCAAGCGCGGCAACGGACAGGACAACGGGATAGGGCGGGGAACCCAAGGTCCCTCGACTGCGGAGATCGTCCGCTTTCGCGGACGAACTTCTACGCTCGGGATGACAGCGTCAGGAAGTGCCACGAGGGATGAGGAAGCTGCCGGAGGGTAAGCACTGAGAGTCGGATTACACGGCGCGAATGAAATCCGCAAGCATGCCGTAGGCGGTCGCGTACAGGCCGGGATTTTCTTCGGTGAGGGCGAGGCCGGGGAAGATGTCGGTTTCGAAGTAAATATATGACGACGTGCCGGAAATTTTCCCCATGGGCGAACTGGCCAGGACTTTTTCCGGCGCCACGCTGGCTTGAACCCGCCACTGTTTGTTGCTCCCCG
>OCOJ01051597.1_pt1 | contig 13682 bp, 14 predicted proteins | sample 1539251 | NCBI WGS metagenome assembly OCOJ01 (sample SAMN01911457, study PRJEB22624) | soil metagenome | biome: Soil | place: Malaysia | collected 2012-04-30 | depth RA_metagenome m | reverse complement strand
TGGAAACGATGCGCGCTTCCGACGCATCATCTCAGAAGTTCCATTGCCCGCAACGATAAAAAGACAGCCAGCGGCTGTGGGGCTGAAGTAGCCTTGAGTGAGGCGCTGGCGCAGCAGAGAGACACGGTCTCAGTCCACTACGTCGGAAAGTTCCCAGGGGGCAAGGTCTTCGACACGAGCATGAAGTCCGAGGCTATCAAGACGGGGCTCTACAATCCGGCGAGGGACTACNAAGCCTCTCCAAGTAGTTCTGGGGGCCCACCAGGTCATCAGCGGCTTCGAGGAGGCGCTCGTCGGAATGAAGGTCAACGAGACGAAAGAGATCACTCTACCGCCTGAGAAGGCCTACGGCAAGACGGGCAGGCATCCGATGGCAGGCAAGACCCTCCAGTTCAAACTCCTGGTAACCAACATCAAGAAGTCCTAGGGCTCGCGTGCGAGTTGGCTCTCACCCAGCTTGCCAAGTCATTTCCACTACCCTTATCTCCGCACAGCACGTGCCAATTCGGCGTTGACAAGAGGCCGCAGGCTAGATGTCGAGATTGTGCGGAAGACGCCGGTAAAGCTCTATCCTCTGACTTCCTTCTTCAAGGGTTTCGAGAAGGTCAAGGCACTGCGGGAACTCTTCGGCGACAAGACGGAGAAGGTCCTGAAAGGAATGAAGGTCGAGTTCTACTCTTCGCGATGGGGCTACATGGGTGTGAACGATAAAGACGGGCACATCCTGATCAGCAGCCACCACATGAGGTACAGCCCGTTCAGGACTCTGTATCTCGACATCCTACATGAGCTGTATCACATGAAGCAGCACATGGAGGGAAAGAAGCTCTTCCTGGACGACTTCGAGTACTTCGACAGCCCGATAGAAATCGAGGCCTACAAGTTCACGGTGAAGGAAGCCAAGCGCATTGGGATGACCGACAAGGAGATCGTCGACTATCTTGAAGTACCCTGGGCTGACAGGAAGCAGCTCGCGAAGTTCGTGAAGCAGCTCGGACTGAAACCATAGGTTCTCGAGAGACAAGGCAGTGCTCCATCCAGATTCCGTCGGAGTCTGGTGATTCGGATAAGACACGATTTTGCGCGCACTCCCGCATATCTTTATGAGAGGCAGGTAGTCCGCGTCGCGTGTTGGTTTCAAATCCTCCAATGCTCACAACGGCTAGGGAAGCTGTGTCACGCTACGTTGAGGATGGAAGCACAATCTTTGTGGGCGGGTTCGGAAGCCTGTATCCATTCGCATTGGCCCACGAAATCATCAGGCTCGGAAAGAAGAACCTCACCCTCGCCAAGCCCAGCCCTGAACTGATTGGTGATCAACTGATCGGTGCCGGAGCGATATCCAGACTTATCATCAGCTGGGAGGGGAATCCTGGCATTGGGTCCTCCTACTGTTTTCGTCGCGCCATCGAGAAGAAGATACCACATTCAATCGTCCTTGAGGAGTACACCCACGCAGCGATAACGGCGATGTTGAAGGCGGGTGCAATGGGTATGCCGTTCATCGCGACAAGGTATCTCATGGGCTCTGATCTCTTGGGCGTCCAACAGACGCCGAGGGCGAAAGTAACGACATCCCCGTTCACCGATGAGCCAGTGTGCGTCCTTCGCGCGCTGCAGCCTGATGTAGCTCTAGTCCATGCGCAAAGGGCCGACGAGGAGGGGAACGTCCAGGGGTGGGGGATACTCTCTGACATACGCGACGGCGCCTTCGCTTCTTCAAGGGTCATCGCTTCAGTCGAAGAGATAGTTCCTTCAGAGGTCTCGAGGCGGGACCCAAACCGCACCATTATTCCTGGCTTCAAGGTGGACGCGCTTGTCGTGGAACCTTGGGCGGCCCATCCTTCAGCTTGTCAAGGGTACTACGACAGGGACAACTCGTTCTTCCTTGAGTATGAGGATTCCACAAGAAGTTTGGAAGGCTTCCGGTCGTATCTCGAGAAATGGGTCTACTCCGTCAAGGACCGAGCCGAATACGCCGAAACGTTAGGTCTTGCGCGGCTCAACAGCCTTCGTCCGAGGCCGTATCTGAGTGAACCTGTGAACTACGGCTTGTACACGTAGGGTGGCCTAGGCTTGTTACCCGAGTACACCAGAACAGAGCTCATGGTGGTGGCCGCATCAAGGGAGATCCGAAACGGAGACCGGGTCCTGGTCGGGATTGGGCTTCCTGTTCTCGCGGGCCTGTTGGCGCAGCGAACTACTGCGCCACGCGCCACCATGATCTTCGAATCAGGCGTGATTGATGCTCGACCCTCGAGGCTCGTCTTGACAATGGGCGACCCGGCACTTGCCACGAACGCAGCGATGCTCGTGGACATGCCTGATATCTTCGGCCTGACGCTTCAACGCGGGCTCGTCGACATCGGATTCTTGGGAGCCGCGCAAGTAGACAAACGCGGAAATCTGAACTCGTCTGTCGTGGGCGACTACTCAAATCCCAAGGTTCGTCTTCCTGGAAGCGGCGGAGCATGCGAGACCGCTTCTCTTGCCAAGCGCTTTGTGGTCATAATGCCCCATGAGAGGAGGAGGATTGTTGAGAAGGTAGACTTCGTGACCAGCCCGGGAAACATCGAAGGCAGACGCGAAAAGGGAATTCGAGGTGGCGGTCCAGATGCGGTTATCACAACTTTGGGAATCTGTAGATTCGACGAGAGAGGGGACATGCAGGTAGAATCGATTCATCCAGGTGTCTCGAAGGAAGAGATCGAAAAGAACACCGGATGGCCAATCAGGTTTGCCAAGCAGGTCAAAGAGACCGAGCCACCATCTCGAGAACAGCTCGAGATCTTGAGGAATGAGCTAGATCCAAAGAGGATTCTACTCGGAAAACAGGTCGATTAGGGATAGCCCTGTCTTGCGCCTCAGTTTCTTGCTAGACCCAGATACTCGTAGTATCCGCCTTTGCTCCCTTTCTTGATTCTAGGGTCTCCTAGAAAACCTGACTCTACCAACTGCCTGAGGAGAAAGGGCGGCTTCCAGCTTGGATCGCCTGTGGCAGCATACATCGAGTCCAGGATTTCGAGCCTCGTGTCCAGCCCGATCAGGTCTGTGAGTTCGAAGGGTCCCATCGGGTGTCCAAGCCCGAGTCTTGCGCCGAGATCAACTTCCTTGATGGTCGCTATGCCCTGTTCGACCACAGAACTCGCTTCAATGAATTCTCTAAGGGCCAGTCGAGCTACAATGAAGCCCGGTCTGTCTTTTGACACAACAACAGCCTTTCCCAGTTTCACCGAAATCTCCCGAATCGCCTCCGTGGTCTCATTCGAAGTCATGCTTCCGTTAATCACTTCTACGAGTGGCATGACTTGAGGAGGGACAAAGAAGTGCATCCCCACCACGCGCTCGGGCCATTCGACTCCAGCGGCAATTGACGTGATGCTCAGAGAGGAGGTGTCCGATGCGAGAATTGTCTCTCTCTTGCTCAGCCTTCCCAGGGTCTGGAACACTTTCTTCTTCAGTTCAAGATTCTCATCAACATTCTCCACTACAAGGAGTGATTTCCTGACGGCGGATTCTAGGTCCGTGCCTACATGAATTCTTGCGACTATCTCTTCCATATCCTTCTCGGCAATCTTACCGCTCTTCACTAGAGTCCTGAGTCCAAACTTTCCATTGACTATCTGTTCCTTACCTTTTTCGAAAACATCCAGATTCACATCAACGGCTTCTACGAAGTAACCTTTCTGCGCGAAGAGCTGAGAGAGCCCCGAACCCATTGTTCCAAATCCAACGATGGCTACTGTATCCAAACGCGACGCCCCCGTCTGCGAGGCGTTAAAGTAAGTAAGTGTTTCCACCCGTAGAAGGCCTTTGGAATGGGGAACCTCCTCAATGGACAAGGGCCTCCTTCGTAACAACCTGGTGACAGTTGCGTGAGAATCATCGGAGGTGTCTCCGAATCCATTTGGGAAGAGCGGAGCGAATCCTATGCTGTCTACCATTAGAGGACAGCAGTCGTGGAACGGTTACTCTAACTCAAAACGCATGCTGACGACTGGCGACGAGAATAGCTCCTCAGAAAGCTCGTCAGAGTCAGCATACTTCCTATCGCGAATCAGTCTAGTATCTACTTCGACCTTCAGGGGCTGAGAAGCAAAAGGCCAGGGCTTCACACGGATTCTGTTCTTAGAACGTCTCACCAAAACGAGTCCTGTGTCAGCAGCGCCATATTTCGTCGGTGCGGGGGAGAGCTCGCTTCCCACGTCCACCCCGCATACATAGAGTGAAAGTCTGTCCCACAACTGGATCAGCTTGTAGTTCGACCAAACATGATTGTCGTCAGCGACCCGTCCGTAATTGTGGTCCCTGAACAGTCTCCTTCGAATTCGCTTCTGCCAAGCTTCCTCTCGGACCACGAACTTCTTGACTTGGCTCAGGAGCTGATCCCTCGCCCTCCTCTCCCAGTTGGCCTCCGTCCCGTACCTTCCCTGACAGAGGCCTGTGCGGTGCATTGAAACCATCATGGCTGAGTAGGGAGGCTGGGCTCTGGTCAGCCTTACAGAATCCCGATGGGTTTCAAGCACGGATTCCATCGGTAGCTCGTAAAAGTCGTACGGTCTTCCTGTGCGATGGTTAACGAGTGGCCTACGGTCTCGATAGGTCCAGCCATCGTCATGCGAAAGGGCAGCGAGGACCATCTCGGCGAATGGCTTGGGGCGCGCGAACTGGGCATTTCCCCAACTCCCAGCTAATCGGCTTGCTAGGGAGGCATGCTCCACTTGATTGATGACGAGAAGTCCGCCATCAGAGTGTCTAATGATCATTCAGCCCGTCTAGTGTATCCACAACTGATAAGTTTTGAATAAGGGCAATTCCCGGAAGTCTTCAAGCGATGCGGACATGTGCCAATGCCCAATTTGGAATTGTTGAATGCAGTCTGCACGAGGAGGTCAACTTTTGAAAGCGTTTCGAGTTGGCAATCACAGTAGATTGCTTGGAAATCAACAAGAAGTTCCGCGACTCCATACAAACGTTAAAATAAGCCAAGTCGAACCGTTTTTCGATATATTGCGTCGACCTTTCAGAACCAAGTGGTTCTCGGTTATGGGCGCGACGATACTTGTTCTGATTCTTCTCACACCTAGCTCGACAACGTTCGCTCAGACTTCCTGTCCTCATCTCCGCACGACCATGCTAATAGCTCCCAACAGCATAAACTGGATCAGTTTGACGACGGGAGGCGCGGGATACAACCTGATCTACATGGAGTATCTCTCCTTGTCGACAGACGGGATTGTAAACCCTGATGGCTCTGTGGCGCCGCTGCACTCAATCAGCGACTGGGAGTCTCACAACGCAAACTACACGCAATGGTCTTTCAACATAAAGCCCGGGATGAAGTGGTCTGATGGCACTCCGGTTACTTCCCAGGACATCTTGGCAACGTTCAGTCCTAGGTTCTATTACAATCGAACTGTCGCTGATCCTTTCGGGTGGAGCCAATATGTGAAGAATTTGGTTGCTGACAACTCAAGCGAAGCGACCTTCTACCTTACTCAGCCGGAGCCATTGTGGAGTGCGATGATGGGAGGTGAAGCAGGCTATGGACCTGTCTATCCTGCTGAGACGATCAACAAGTATGGCAACGAATTCTTGAACTTCGGCACGGTGGTCGCCGATGGGCCGTTCTTCACTGCGAACTACTCGGCAGGACAAACCACCATGACACTTCTGAGGAATCCCTACTTCCAGCCACAACCCACGGTCTGCGAAATTGACGTGAACTTTGTAGAGTCCCTAGCTCTGACATCGACGTATCTGAAGTCAAGCACGACGGACGTCGCACCGGTCGAGTGGTCAAACATCCAGTCGGCGCTGAGCAACCCGAACTATCACCTATTCGACCAAAAGGGTTTCGACATGACCACCCTCCAGTACAATGATTCCATCTATCCCTACAACATGACCAACTTTAGGCAGGCGCTGGCTTACGCGATAGATCAGCAGACTGTCGTCAACGACGCATTCAACGGCTACGGGATACCAGGGTACTCGGGCCAGGGTGATCTGTCTCCCATAGTGACGCGATGGTACAACCCGAACCAGGTCAAGTACAGCCTCAATCCATCGCAGGCCACCTCGCTCCTTAGCGCAATCGGCATAAAGAAAGGAAGCGACGGTCACCTACAATACCGCAACGGCACAGACGTAACCCTTACGATTTGGACTGATACAGACACGACCGCCGACCTCACTGCCCAATCCGACGTCCAGAAGGACCTCCAGAATCTCGGTTTCATAGTCAACGTCCAGAGCTCGAGCGAGGCGAACATAATTGGATACTACAACAGCAATCAGCAGAGGGTGAGGAGCAGTATGCTTCTGTATACCGCCACGAACATCGTTATGACACCGGGAGAGACGTTGTTTGCTGTACTCCCAGGCTGGGACTACTATTTTGGTCCCGTCTTCCCTAACCACCACTGGGTTTGGCCCCCGTCAGTGGACACTCAATGGTACGGCAATGAGAGTGCATTTTTAGCGGACCAGAACGACACCGCGCGCCTCGCGAATTTCAACACAATGCAGGCGATCGCCGCACAGTATCTGCCGACCATAGTTCTGGCTTATCCTGATGATGTCTTCGCGTACAATTCTATCACTTACACAGGATGGCCAACACATGGTGTCTTCGACATCGGGGCGGGAGCGTGGAACTTCACGGCAATCGCGAATCTGGGCCCCATCGCAGCGACTACCAGTTCAACTTCGAGCACGGCCTCCAGTGCCAGTTCCTCCACCGCCTCTAGTGCTACTTCCGTTACGAACTCAACCACCAGTTCCGTCGCCTCTCCTGCGGGTGTTTCGACCTCGCTGCTCGCGGTTGCGGCCATCGTGATCATCGTGATTGTCGTAGCTGGTGCGGTCGCTCTCAGGGCGAGGCGCCCGAAGGGCTGACACGCACGGCCCGTAGTTAGAACTATCTAGACCGGCTCGGTTTCACGAGTTCGACAGATCAGCAGCTTACCCTTTCCGATCGTCCTTTCCCCCATTCAAGTTTAGAGCATTATGACATGCAGCGAGATGCTGATGACCGGACTTGGACTCGAGCCCCGGTACGACCTCTAGACAAATCTCGGTGGAGTACTTGCACCGGGGTCTGAACACGCAACCCTTCGAGACGGCCTCTGTCCTTCCAATCTGATCCGCTGCTGCGAGTTCGTGCAGCTGGACGCCAGTATCGAGAGTTGGGGTCGCCGAGAGAATCAGTTCCGTGTAAGGATGGTGCGGCCTGGAGAACACCTCTCTCGCTGAACCGAGCTCGACCATCCTCCCCAAGTACATCACGCCAATTCTGTCGGCCATCGCTCCCGCACTGCCTAGATCATGCGTGATCAGAATCACAGAGAGGTCCCTCTCGGACTTGAGGTCGAGCAACAAGGAGAGAATCTCCAACCTTTGGGACGCGTCGACCATTGTGACCGGCTCATCGGCTATGAGAACCTTAGGCGACGGGGCGAGTGCCCGGGCTATGTTTACCCTCTGCCGCTCGCCTCCGCTCAGTTGGTGAGGCAATCTGTGCGTCAATTCAGGACCCAGCCCAACCTCCAACAGCAAGCGAGTCACGCTTTCCATTATCTTCGAGGAATCCCTTTCGCCAGTAAGGAGTCGTATCGGGGTGGAGATGGCGTCTAGGACTGTTTGTCTCGGGTTCAAGGACTCGAAGGGGTCTTGAAAAATCATCTGGACATCACGGCGATAGTTATGTAGCTGTTTCCCTCTGAAACTCCGGAGCTCGGTGTTGCCGTAGTGAATCGTACCCGAGGTCGGTGTGGTAAGGCCAGTCAGACACCTTCCGAGAGTGGTCTTGCCGGAGCCGCTCTCGCCAACTATGCAGAATATCTCTGATGGGAATAGCTCGAACGAAACGTCGTTCACGGCGTGCACCGACTGCCCTCTCGATAGGAGTGAACTCGTGTGGTGCGAGAAGAAGACGCTAAGCCCCCTTACACTCATGATGGACTTTCGAGTGCTTGACGCCGGTCCGTCCTGCGGTTCTCCATGCGCCAAGTCTAGCTCGCTAACGCCACCCATCTCCCTCGTTCCGTCTCCCTTAGAGGAACCTTCGCATTCCCCATCGAAATCAGCTCCGACCTCTTCTGCCTAGTCTTGACCGAGAGATTTCTCACGCTCTCGCGTTCCAGACCTAGCGGCAGCACCGAGTGCACCAGCATCTGAGTATACGGGTGGATTGGTTCGAAGAGGACCTTCTCCGTCGGACCCATTTCCACGATTCGGCCATGGCGCATTACTGCGATATTGTCAACGAGGTGTCTCAAGATGGCGAGCTCGTGGGTGATGAATATCATCGATAACCGGTTCTTGGACACGGTCCTCTTGAGCATCGAGAGGATCTGTCTCTGCACGACCACGTCGAGGGCCGACGTTGGCTCGTCGGCTATGAGCAGATTGGGCGAAAGGGCCAGGGCCATCGCGATGGCCACCCTCTGACGCATTCCACCGCTGAATTCGTGAGGATAGTCATCCGCCCTGTCCGCTTCTATTCCGACATCCTCCAGCAAACGCACTGCCCTATCTTTGGCCTCCCTCTTTGATGAATCTGTATGCTCCGTTATCACTTGGGCAATGTGATCCGAGACTTTCTTAACTGGACTCAGGGAGTTCATTGCGGATTGGAAGACCATGGCGACCTGCTCCCAGCGGTAGTGATTCAGCCGTCCTTGGTCCATGCCCAGAACGTCTTCGTTAGAGTATTCAATACGGCCAGACAGGATCTGGCCAGGAGGTTCGATGACGTTGAGGATGCTCAAACCCACCGTCGTCTTTCCGCTGCCAGATTCGCCGACGAGCCCAAGAGTGTAACCGATGGTCGGGATCTCGAGGTCCAGGTCGTCGACCGCAACAATGCCGTCGCCTGTAGCACCGTATTTGACAGAAAGTCCAGATAACTTGAGGAGGGGTGATGCCTGTGTCTCTTGTCGATCCATTCAGGTCGCCAGCCTCGGATTGGTGACTTCTTCTATCGAGAATCCTATGAGGGCGAACGCCATCGCAATCACGCTGATTGAGAGGCCCGGCGCGAGTATCCACCACCAGTCGCCGTAGTAGAACGCGAACTGCTGGGCCCAGTAGAGCATGCTCCCCCAGCTCACGTTGTTTGGATTCCCCACTCCCAGGAACTCGAGCGCGGTGATCAGGATTATCCCTCCTGCAACGTTCAAGACAAAGTAAGCAAAAGTCAAGGCAGCAACACTCGGAATGATGATTTTCCAGATTATCCTCAGGCCGCCCATGCCACTCATCTTCGCCGCGTCGACATATCCTCTCTTCTTCACCGTCAGCGTCTGAGACCTTATGGATCTCGCTGCCAGCGGCCACAGGACGAGAATCAGGATGAGTATCGCGAGTTCGTCGGAAAAGGCGTAGAGCGATCCGATTAGCAGCATGAGGGACAAAGCCGGGAAGGTCATCACAATGTCCGCGGTGCTGGTGAGTATTCCCTCCAGTCGGTCGTAGTACCCCGCCATTACTCCAACCAGGAGTCCGAGAAGAACCGCGCCGAGCGCCGCGGCGGTGCCAACCAACATAGACGGATACTCTCCCCAAATCAGCTGGCTCAGAATGTCTCGTCCTCGATAGTCGGTCCCGAGGAGATGGGCCGCGTTCGGTGGACTGTTCTTGTCGCTAGAGGTTGCGGTGGGTGAGTAAGGGACTAGGAGTGGTCCAACTATCATGGCAACGAGATAGGCCAGAAGTATAATCCACCCTATCTTTGCAGACCTAGTTCGAAAGAACAGGCGCCGGAGAGTGCGGACGGTTTCAACTGCGCCTCTGCTTCTGGGGTTTTGGCCTGACATTTGAGAGACTAGCGCACCCGCGGGTCTAACTGTGTAATCAAGTAATCAGCCAAGACTCCGCCAATAATGACCAGTAGAGTCGTGTAAAAGAAGGAACCCGCCAAGACTGGATAGTCCCTGTTGTACAACCCGTCGACGAAGAGGTCCCCGACGCCTTGGTAGCCAAACACCGCTTCGATCACAATCGCGAAACTTATCAAACTGCCCAGGGAGTAACCCAATAGAGCAACGACCGGGAGTAGCGAATTCCTCACGATGTATCCGAAAGCGACCACGCTCTGCCTCAGCCCGCGACACTTCGCGGCTATGACGTAGTCTGCCTTTAGGGCCTCTTGGGTGGCTCCTCTCAACACAACGTATCCCTGCGCGAAGACCGCGAGAGTAAGGGTTGCTACAGGGAGGACGGCGTGCCAAAGCACGTTTGCTATGTAGTTGAGCCCAGTGCCGGCCTGAAAACTGGTATTTCCGAAGACGGGGAACCATCCTAACGTGACGGCGAAGACCCAGATGAGTACCATCCCAACCCAAAAGGTCGGTATGGACCAGAACATGATCGAGATGTACATCGTCGAAATTTCAAACTTGCCCTGACGCCTCATCGAACTGATGCCGGCCATGATGAAGCTGATGACCATCGAGAGAACAAGACTCGTCACGATAAGCATCATCGTCCAAGGAATCCTGGAGGCGACCAGAGTCGTGACTGGTTCCGGATAGTACTGATAAGACACACCGAAGTAGGGCGGCCAGTCGTAGAATATTCCCTTCAGATAGAGAAAGTACTGAACCGGCAGAGGCTGATTCAGACCGAGTCTGGCGGAGATTATCTCGACTTCTCTGGCTGGGAGGTAGGAGCGGGAGGCAAACACCTGGGCTGCTGAACCCGGAATCAGCCTAGGCAGGAAGAAGTTTAGGTTAACCGTCACAGCGAACGCAACGAGTGCAAGAAGAATTCTCCTCTTGAGCAGCTTCAAGTCTTTTCGGACTAGACCTCCGACTTCCGCCTTGTCTGGCGCTGGGCTTCATATACTCTTCCACCAAGCACTGACAACGTGGTCCACGTTCGGTGCGAGTGGGTCAGGCGTAGTCCAGAAGGCATGATTAGGTCTCTCCTACTCAATAGCGCGGCTGCGCGCGTGAGCCTCTTCAAGGTGAATCACTATGTGGGAACGTTCGCGTTGAACCCAGCATGATCGTCGTGGAGAACGGAACGGTCGTACCCGTTGACGGTACCAGGAGAATTCTACCGCACACTTCGGTTGCCATCGATGGGAATACAATCATCGGGATGGGCGAACGGTCGGCTCTGGTGAGGAGGTTTGGAAGTCCTGAATCAATCATAGACGCACGTGGCAAGTTCATACTCCCGGGCTTCGTCAACACGCACACCCACCTTTTCCAGACTCTCTCCCGCGGGCTCGGAATGGACATGAACCTCGATGATTGGTGGATGACCGCTATTGGAAAGGTCGCCCCTCATCTGAGGTCGGGGGACGTCCACGACGCTGCATTGGTGGGCTGCATCGAAGCAATCCGAAGCGGGGTGACCACCGTCAACGACTTCATGTACCTGGCTTCAATGAGGGGAATGAGCGATCAGGTAATCAAAGCATTCGAAAGGACTGGAGTGCGTGGAGTTCTGAGTCGAGGGATAGCTGACGCTGTCAGCGACAGGGCTCCGGGCATGATGCAGGATCTGGACGAGGCGCTGGATGACTTCCGGCGACTTCATCGTACCTACGACAGTCGTAAGGGAAGGGTCAGAGTGTGGATAGCTCCATCTGCATTTTGGAACACCACACTGAGGGCCTTCGAGGAATCGTTCATTGCGGCGAGGGAAGCGAATGCTAGGATAACCTTTCACTGCTCTGAAGCCAGGTCCGTTGTCGATCATTGTAAACGCAAGTACGGAAACACGGAAATCGGCACGCTAGCTCGTAGCGGATTGTTGGGTCGCGATACTCTGGCCGTCCATTGTGTCTGGCTGGCAAGAGATGACATCGAGTCTATTGCACTAAACGGGGTAAGCGTTGCGCACTGCCCAGTAGCGAACATGATACTCGCCGATGGTGTGGCGCCAGTGAGAGAAATGCTCAAGGCTGGTGTGACCTGTTCACTTGGTTCCGACGGTTCGGCCAGTAACAACAATCAGGACANTGCTCGCCGTCATGAAAGCAGCCGCGCTCCTGCAGAAGGTCCACTACCTCGACCCTCTCGCGATTAGCGCCTGGAAGGTGCTCGAGATGGCGACACGGGACGGAGCTAAAGCACTCGGGATGGAGAACGAAATCGGTTCGATCAAGATCGGATACAGGGCGGATCTGATTCTTCTAGATCTCCACAAACCCAACACCTCACCTACCTTCGACCCGGTCTCAAACATAGTATACTCCGCAAGGCCTGAGAACGTTGTGACTGTAATCGTCGACGGAAATGTGGTGATGAACGATGGGAACATATCCACACTGGACGAACGATCCGCTGTGCGGCGGCTGGAGAGAGACGCCGAGAGACTCGGGAATGCGGTCGGGTCGGGGATTCCGCGAAGGAGACGGAGATCAAGGAGGTAGAGACACAATGGACCGAAGGCGGGAGTCGAGTGAGAATCGTTGCACATTCGCTTCAAGCTCAATACGAACATATTGATTCCTTATCGAATGTGAGCGCATGCCTAAGCTTGTCGATTTGACTCACGCATGGGGTACCGACTCAGTCGTCTTCATGGGCTACCCGATGCCCATTGTAAAGTACATCAAGAGACCTCCTGAACACGGAATCTACGCGCAGGTAATCGAAACCTCGCTGCACTGCGGCACGCACATAGACGCGCCGATACGCTACTGTCACGCTGGAAAGGACATGGCCAGCATATGCAGAATTGTTGCTTTCGTGGATTGACTGTGTCCTAGTCTTGGGACAACTCAAGAAACAATTCGAAGACGCAACCGAGTCATCCTGCGGAACCGCTCATCCTTAGCGCTGCTTCTTTTATCGACTTTATGATGCTCACATAACCGGTACATCTGCAGAGGTTACCAGCTATTGCCTCCCTTATCTGCTCGTCCGTCGGGCTTTCGTGTCGTTTAAGCAGGAACAACGCCGACATCACTATGCCGGGTGTACAGTACCCGCACTGCAATCCGTCGTTCTCCCAGAGGGCTCGCTGTATCGGGTGCATCCCTTCCTTGGAGAGACCTTCTATGGTCAGAACCTCCGAACCGTCCGCTTCCACCACAAGCATCGTGCAAGACTTCACGGTCTTGCCATTCACGATTATGGTGCAGGCGCCACAAATGGTAGAGTCGCAACCTATGTGAGTACCAGTCAGACCCAGCCTTTCTCTAATGAAGTCGACCAGCAACATTCTCGGCTCTACCTCTGACTTGACCTCTTCTCCATTCACTGTCAGAGTTACGGCAACTCTCCTCTTGTTTCTGGCTGAACGTGCTAGCGTCTAGCCCGCCCCCTGCTTGATTGAATGCAATCCCCTTCGAACCAGAGTTCGCAGCAAGTACAGCTTGTGCTCTGCGGAAATCCTGATGTCACCAATCGGATTTGCCACGTTGATTGATGAATCGGCCGCCGAGATGCTCTCGTCGTTCAGCTCGTTGCCCACCAAGCGTTTTTCGGCTTCAACGGCTCGAAGTACGGTGGGGCCAGCCGCTCCCAGTGCGATTCTAGCTTCTTTCACAAAACGGCCATCAAGCTTCAGGCCTATCGCAACAGTTGCGAAGGGGAACGTCAGAGCCTTCGGCGATGCCTTCAGGAATATCTGCTTGATCCCACTTTCTTCAATCGTCACACTCCTCAGTATCTCGTCATCTTTCAAGGCGGTCATGTGGAAGTCTTTGTAAAAGTCCG
>OCOJ01036185.1_pt1 | contig 13683 bp, 14 predicted proteins | sample 1539251 | NCBI WGS metagenome assembly OCOJ01 (sample SAMN01911457, study PRJEB22624) | soil metagenome | biome: Soil | place: Malaysia | collected 2012-04-30 | depth RA_metagenome m | reverse complement strand
CGGCGTTGAAAGGGCCGCAGGAATGCGTGGAGCAGATGCGTCGGGAATACGTCGGACTGCGCGATCATGTCGTGAAGGGATTGCGCGCCATCCCGGGCGTTACTTGCACGTTGCCGGAGGGAGCGTTTTATGCCTATCCCAATGTGTCTTCGTTTTTCGCGCGCGGCAGCGTGAAATCAGCGTCCGACGTGGCCGGCAAGCTCTTGCGCGAGGTTCACGTCGCTACTGTGCCGGGCGAAGGCTTTGGTACCAGCGAGCACATCCGTGTCTCCTACGCCACTTCGAAAGCGGAACTCGATCGCGGCCTGGAGCGCATGCGCAAGTTTTTCGCGGCACTGTAGTTGCGGTGGATTGCGGTCGATGGAGCGTGGGCCGTTCCTTTCGTGAGCGGCCTTTTTTTGTAGTTCGACTTGAGATGCCTGATCTCTATCCACTCCTGATGCTCCCCGCCTTCGACCCTCGTCCCTGGGGCACGAAGGACCTCTCCCCCATTTATCCGAATCACAAGTTTGAAGAAAAAATTGGCGAGGCCTGGCTGACCGGCGACGACTGCAAGGTCGCCAACGGACCGCTGACCGGAAAGACTCTGTCACAAGTGAGCGCGCTGTACGGACGCGAGCTTGTGGGCGATGCCGCCCGCAATCCCACGCGATTCCCGCTGCTGCTGAAATTCTTGTTCCCGCGCGAAAAGTTGTCGGTGCAGGTCCATCCCGATGACGCACAGGCGCGTCGTGTCGGCGAGCCGTGGGGCAAGACCGAATGCTGGTATGTTGTGCAGGCTGCGCCAGAAGCGCAGATTGCTCTGGGCCTCAAACCCGGAGTAAACACTGCTGAATTCGAGTGCGCCATTGCGGAAACGCGCGCGGAGGAACTCCTCAACTGGGTCGATGTTCACGCGGGCGACATGATTTACGTGGCCGGTGGCACCGTGCACACGCTGGGGCCTGGCTCCGTTATCGTCGAAACTCAGCAGCAGTCTGACACGACGTATCGCCTATATGATTATGGGCGTCCGCGCAAACTTCATTTGAAAGATGGAATGGCCGCCGTGAAAGAAAAGGTGGCCTCGGGGAAGGTGGTTCGTGCTGAGCCGGTGCAGCTCCCCGGCAGTCGTAACCGGCAGGCGGCGCAGGTGGCCGCTCCGTATTTTGTCGTGGATCGGTTCGAGATCGAAGACGTGCTCGAGCTTGTGACGCGCGACGAGTCAGGGCGGAGTTCAGTCCAGATTCTCGTGGCGCTCGAAGGATGTGGCGTAGTCGAAGCTCCCGGCCTGGAACCGGTGACCTTGGCCAAAGGCGATGCAGTTGTGGTTCCCGCTTCGTTGGAGGAATTCAGGATTCGTCCGCAGTGGACCCTGGAATTTCTCAAGTCGTATGTTCCCGGGAAGACTTTGCCGGAGCCGGAGACAAGACCGTGACCGGCATGCGCAATTGCCGGTAGTGGTGCAGTTTGATTGTCATCCTGAGCAAGCGTTCTTTGCGCAGCGAAGGATCCGGGCGAGCCGCGCGATGCAAGCCCGCCCTGAGCAAGGGAAGCGTGTCTAATGGGTGTTTTTCGCGACGCGACAAGCGCGTTCGGCTCGCTTCATTGAAAAAGCGCACGCCGCCCACTTGGTATTAGAATCCGTGCAAATCCGTGACTAAGATTCTGAACTTCCATCCCATCATTCTCGCCGGTGGTCGCGGCACGCGCTTCTGGCCGTTGAGCCGCAAGAAGCGCGCCAAGCAACTGCTCGCGCTTGACGGCAAGCAGACCATGATCCAGCAGACCGTGGCGCGCCTCCTGCCGCTCGCGCCCGCCAAGCGCTTCTGGATCATCACCAACGAAGATCTGCGTCCCGCCATCGCCAAGCAGCTTCCCAATCTGCCGGAGACACAGATGCTCGCCGAGTCTGTAGGTCGCAATACTGCGCCCGCCATCGGGCTCGCGGCGTTTCTACTGCTGCGCACGAATCCTGATGTCGTGATTGGCATGTTTCCCTCCGATCACGTGATCGCCGATGAGAAGCAATATCGTGCAACGCTGCAGCGAGGAATCGAGATTGCCGCGGCGGGCGAGAATATCGTAGTTCTCGGCATCCGGCCGACCCGGCCGGAAACCGGCTATGGCTACATCGAAACCGGGAGTGCATTCGACAGCGATGCGCTACGGGTCCGCCGCTTCACCGAGAAGCCCGATTCGGCCAAGGCCGCCGAGTTTCTCGCCGCAGGCAACTATTTTTGGAACAGCGGAATGTTTCTATGGAGTGCGCGTACGCTGGTCAACGCGCTGCACGAGCACCTTCCAAAGACCGCTCCGCTGCTCGCGGAGATCGCCGCTGCTTTTGGCACGCGCCGGTTCGCCGTCACGTTTCGCCGGCTGTATCCCAGGTGCGAGAACATTAGCGTAGACTATGGCATTCTCGAGCCGCGGTCGGCCAAGGGCGAGCAGGGCAACATCCTTTGCCTGCCCGCCGATTTCGGCTGGAACGACTTGGGTTCGTGGACGGCTCTGCACGAGCACCAGACTGCCAAGAGCAAGCCGCAGGCAGGAAATCTCATTGCCAGTGCGGGTGCATTCGTGTTGAATGCTCAAAACAACTACATTCACGCGCCAGGAAAGTTTGTGGCCGCGGTTGGTGTCAGCGATTTGGTGGTGGTCGAAGCCTCGGACGCGCTGCTGATCACGACTCGTCAGCGCGCACAAGATGTTGGGAAGGTCGTAAAGTATCTGGACGAGAAAAAGCTACGCAAGCTGGTGTGAAAGACGTAACTGAAAGCTATAGCTTTGGCCAAGCGCAGTGCGCCTGACGGACTTCGCTGTTGGAGTTTTCGAACGCTGGTTAGCTCGAAGCATCTCAGGATCAGCATTTTGAACCTCAGCCAATCCGTTCGACTGCACGATTTTCACAATATTAAACCAGATTGTCATCCTGAGGCGACATGCTCTTCGTCGCCGAAGGACCTGGGCGAGCCGCGCAAGGCGTCGCGCATTGTGCGACGCGATACACGCGCGTTTGGCTCGCTTCCTCATCCGCGCTCGTTGGCGTGAATCTGCGGAAAAGCAGTTCCGCAGCGAAGATTCTGCGAGGTTTTCCATGACCACCGCAACCCGCACCAATCCGCTGGCGTATCTCACCGACCAACTCGACGAACTCAAGACCAAAGGCACGCACTTCAAGCTGCGCGTGCTCGAGGACGAGCAGGCACCCGTCTGCACGTTTGACGGCAAGAAGGTGATCAACCTGGCGTCGAACAATTATCTGGGGCTGGCGACGCATCCCAAGCTCCGCGAAGCGGCGCTGGAGGCGACGCGCCGGTTGGGCGTGGGATCGGGCGCGGTGCGCACGATTGCGGGGACGATGAAGATTCACATGGAGCTGGAGGAAAAGATTGCCCGCTTTAAGAACGTCGAGGCGTGCGTGGTCTTCCAGTCGGGCTTTGCGGCCAATGCTGGTACGGTATCGGCGGTCTTGGGAAAAGACGACTTCATCATCTCCGATGCGTTGAACCACGCCTCGATCATCGACGGCGCGCGACTGTCGAAAGCGAAGATTCTCGTCTTCCGTCATAAAGACATCGCGCACGCGGAAGAGCAACTGGCGAGCGTGAAAGACGAGCCGGGCAAAAAGCTGCTGATCACCGACGGCGTCTTTTCGATGGACGGCGACATCGGTCCTCTGCCCGCGCTCTGCGATCTGGCCGAAAAATACGGCGCGATCATGATGGTCGACGATGCGCACGCGTCGGGCGTGCTGGGCCGCAACGGGCGCGGAACCATCGATCACTTCGGAATGCACGGGCGCGTGGATATTCAGGTCGGAACGCTCTCGAAGGCGATCGGCGCGCTGGGCGGATACGTCTGCGGCACGCGCGATCTGATCGACTTTCTCTATCATCGCGCACGGCCGTTTTTGTTTTCGACGTCGCATCCGCCGTCGGTGGCGGCGACCTGCATTGCGGCCTTCGATGTTCTCGAAAACGAACCGGAGCGCATGGAAAAACTCTGGGAGAACACGCGTTTCTGGAAAAAAGAACTCGGGGGCCTGGGCTTCGACATCGGCGGCAAGACGACGCCGGCGAGCGAGACTCCGATCACACCCATCATCATCGGCGACGGCAAGCTGACCATGGACTTCTCGCGCGAGCTGTTCAAAGAAGGCGTGCTGGGGACGGGCATCGCGTTCCCCACCGTGCCGGAAGGCAAGGCGCGCGTGCGCACGATCATGACGGCGACGCACACGAGGGAAGAGTTGGAAAAGGCGTTAGAGGTGTTGAAGAAAGTAGGGAAGCGAATGCGGATTATAGCCTAGGCCGGATCAGTCTCCCGTTGCTAGCGGTATTAGGATTGGTGGAATCGACATCTTCGCCGTTATGTCGTTCACGAATTCCCTGAAGTAAGGCCATAGGATGATTCGCAATTCAGACTGGGTAAAACGGTCAACGAACTCACGCGGAACCTCCGATGCACCGCAATGAAAGTGTCCCTGGAAGCCGCATTCGATCGTGAGGGCCTTAAGCGCTTTGGATTTGTCCTCAACCGTTAGCCTGAAACGGGCCGAGACGTCAAAATACTCCTTTTCAACATCTTCAAGTTTGTAGTCTGCGAAAATGGTACGGATGTTCTTTCTGCCGCGGTCGGGCTCGAAGTACAGCCCGCGGTCTATGCTCGCCGAGCAGGAACTTAGAGCCAATCCGACAAGTTTCACGCCTCCCAAGAAACTGGCGTATTGCTTAGCTGGCTGTCTTTGCTGTGAGTTGTTTTTTCTGGGCACGCTCAATCACCTTGAAATCATCTTCGGAAATAAAGTTCGGCAGGGCAGAAACGGTCTGTGCGAGGACCTCGGCCAGATTCAACCGGAGTCCATGCTTCCACTCAGGTAGATTCCATTCGCTCCGTGGGGAGGTATGCGTGGGATCGACGCTCCAAAAGGACCAGAGCAACTCTGTAGCGTGAGGCTCGCGGATCACTGACACCGGGCCAAGCCTTCGCCCAACTGCTTCGGCAAGTATTGTCGCAACGAACTGATTAAAGCTAACGCCTTCGCTCTTGGCTAGTTCACTCAGCTTCCGATGCAAGGACCGGGGCACCCGCTGCAGCCACTTCCCGCTAAGACCTTCCGAACTAGAGGGCTCGGGAATCGGGTCTCCGGTCGCGATAGCATCGTCAATCCAGGCTNGATTGCATCTCTTCAAGGTTCTCGATGGCCTCGGCCTTCGTGTCACCGTGGGCAGTGCATCCCGGCAGCTCCTCGACCCGGGCAATCCACTGCCCTTCTTCATCTTTCCTCAAGACAATCTTATAAGGTAGATCGCGGTAATAATCTGCCGTCTTCATATTTCAACCTTCATATAGCCCAAGTTCCGCCATCGCATCCAGAAAGTCGTCAACATAGCACGCCTTAACTTGTTTGCTCCCTGGATTGTGTGTGCACACTTGGAATCTTTGCGAGGCGATTCCGTACAGCACACCGTGCCGTGTCTTCCTCGGCGGCCTAACGTCGAATCCATGCTCCTTAAGGCGCTCAACGACCCACTCGATCTCAGAGGCTGTCGTGTTCTTTCGGCGTTGAGCGATTTCAGCAATTCTCTCGACTACTTTCTCGATACTCGACATCAAGCCCTCTTCTTCGCCGACAACTCATGGTCATCCTCCCCGCAACCTGTGATACTACATATAGTATCACTATTCTAGTTACTTTGGTGTAGGGTCGTGACCAGCGGTGGTCGCGGCCGGCAACACTATGAAAAGAGAAGAGATGCGATGCAGCACTTCGGAAATCTCACGCGCACCGCAACAAGGCTTCGAGTTAATTTAACAAACCGTCGCGGTGCACAATCCTTCCGCCCACAATCGCCGCCACAACCTTCCCCATCAACTGCCAACCATCGAACGGCGTGTTGCGCGAGAGCGAGAGCGACTTCGACGCTTCAAACGTCCAGCGCTTCTTGGGATCGAAGATGGTTACGTCGGCGAAGTTTCCCTTTGCCAGCGAGCCGCGTCCGCGAAGATCTAAAACGCGTGCCGGACCGGCGGTGAACAACTCGACGATGCGCGTCAGAGGAATTCTGTGCTCGCGGTGCAGCTTGGTTATAGCTAACCCCAGCGCCGTTTCCAGGCCGGTAATGCCGAAGGCGGCACGCTCGAACTCGACCTGCTTTTCGTGAGCGGCGTGCGGGGCGTGGTCGGTGGCGATGGCATCGACAGTGCCATCGGCGAGAGCGACGAGTATCGCTTCGCGGTCGGTGGAGGAGCGCAGCGGCGGGNTTCATCTTGCAATAGGTGTTGTATTCGCCGACGTCTTCGTCGATCAGGGTGAAGTGATGCGGCGTTACTTCGCAAGTCACGCGGGCTTTGGCGCGCTTGCCGCGGCGCACGGCTTTGAGCGTGTCGGAGGTCGAGAGATGCGCCACGTGCAGACGCGATTCACGAATCTGCTGCGCCAGCGTCACGTCGCGATCGACGATGCTGGCTTCGGCAGCGGCAGTCATGGCGCGCAGGCCGAGGCGGAAGCTGGTCGGTCCCTCATGCATGGAGCAGTTTTCCGTTAGACGCGTATCCTCGGCGTGCTGCACGACTGGAAGGTTCAGCTCGGCGCCGAGCCGCAGCGCCATGCGCATGACATCGCCGTCAAGGATGGGCTTGCCATCGTCGGTGACGGCGACGGCTCCGGCGCGCTGCAGGGCGGCAAAATCGGTGAGCGTAGCTCCACGAGAACCGCGCGTGGCGGCGGCGATGGGGAAGACGTTGACGATGGCTCCGCGCTCGGGACTGCGCAGCCACGCGACCCATTCCGCCGTGTCGACCACTGGCGCGGTGTTGGGCATAGTGCAGACAGAGGTGAAGCCTCCGGCGGCAGCGGCGGCGGTACCGCTGGCGATGGTTTCTTTGTAGCTCTGGCCCGGCTCGCGTAAGTGGACATGCAAGTCGATGAAGCCGGGGGCAACGATGAGGCCGCGGGCGTCGAATTTCTCGTCGGCGGAGGCGCGGATCTTGTTGGGCGGAGCCACTTCGGCGACCCGCCCGTCGCGCAGAAGAATGTCCATGGGCGCGTTGATCTTCGCGGCGGGATCGATGAGGTGGCCACCACGGATCAGCAGCGATCTTTCTTGCTGGCGGGTCATCGAGCGCTCCCGGGCAACTTCTCTTCCGCGGAGGCACGCGGACTTCGCTGATTCTTCTTTTCGTTCTCGAACACGTAGCGCCGGAATTGTGCATTGGGACCGAAGTTAAACAACAGACCCACCTCGATCTCGGTCGCCCGAAGGTAATTCAAGGGCTGTTTTTCCCAACCGGGCTCGATGTCACGGCCAGTCTTTAGCTCGACAAGGACTCTACGATCCACAAGAAGATCTGCCCGAAACTCACCGACCTGTTGCCTGTGAAACCACACGGGCACAGCAATCTGCCGCTCGAAAAAGATGTTGTTCTCGGCAAGGCATATCGCGAAGGCTTGTTCGTACACGGATTCCAGGAAGCCGCGCCCAAGTTCATTGTGGATACTGTAGAAGATGCCGATGAGCTTTTCGGTCAGATCCGCGTGCTTTAGTCCGCGTTGATCTGCGTACATCCGTGGAATGGAAGTCACCGTCCTCATAGCTGCCTCGCAACGTGATCCGGACAACCTCGGATTAAAGGCAAATCAAGCCAAGGGGCCGATGTGAGTCTAAAGTGCAAAGGAGGATCCGCGAAATCCGCGTGCATCCGTGGAATAGAAGTTCCATTTGTCATCTCGCCCTCCCTAGCGCACGCGCCAGGATTGCCATGCGCGTGGGCACGCCGTTGCGCACTTCTTCGACAATGACCGACTGTGGGCCGTCGGCGACGTCGGCCGTGAGTTCCAGTCCTCGGATGATCGGGCCGGGGTGCATCACGATCGCGTCGCGCTTGGCCAGCTTCAGACGGGCGGATGTCATCTGGTAGCGGGCGATGTAATCCTGCAGGCGAATCTTCTGGCCCGCGAGGCGTTCTTTCTGCACGCGCAGCAGCATGATCACGTCGGCGCCGCGCAGCGCATCTTCAATGTATCGCGTAACCCGCAGGCCGCGAGCGAGCGTGGCCGCGACTTCCGGCACAAACTCGGGTGGGCCGCAAAGCGTGATCTTCACTCCGAACTTCGCCAGGAGATGGCAGGCGCTGCGGGCAACGCGGCTGTGGAGGATGTCGCCGATGATCGCCACCTGAAGGCCCTTGAACGATTTCTTGTGCCTGAGGATGGTGAAGGCATCGAGCAGCGCTTGCGATGGGTGCTCGTGCATGCCGTCGCCCGCGTTGATGACGGGGACGTCGAGATGCTTGGCCATCAGGTGCGGCGCACCGGCGGCGGGATGACGGATGACGATGGCATCGGCCCCGACTGCGCGCAACGTGTAGCCAGTGTCGAGCAGCGACTCGCCCTTCTCGATGCTCGATCCGGAGGACTGCACCAGCACGGTGAATGCGCCCAGCGATTTGGCCGCGACCTCGAAAGAAGAGCGGGTGCGGGTCGAAGCCTCGTAAAACAGGAGCACGATGCGCTTGCCGCGCAGCAGCGGGCGCGGCTTCAGCGGATTCATGCGTCGGGCCAGCTGCAGCAGGCCTAGAATTTCCTTCGCGTCGAGGTGTTCGATCCCGAGCAGCGAGCCGCGCGCCGGCTTGTTCATGGTGGGAAGTGGCAAACGCTGCATGATACGCGGGGGGCATGGCGGCTGCAAGACCGGGGTTTGGATGGGACCGGCGGTGTTCCGCCGTGCTATCGGCGGTCGCGGCGTCCGAGGAGGACCCCGGCCAGGGCACCACCAAGACTTGCTAGGGCTATCGAAGCAACAAGGGTGAAGAGAATCGCGAACACGATCAGTATGGTGAAGCCCGTGGGAGATCTTACGTAATCGAGAAAGGCGAGTGTCTGCGGGTCATTGGCTCTCGGGACTGTTTCCTGGATTCGCTTGATCATCTCGCTACGGAGTTCCGGGCCCTTGCCGAGAATCGTTACCAGAGCCACTGCGAGAACGCCAGCCATGCCGAACCATAGCAGGCCGCTTACGGCTCCCACCCGTGCTCCGGACCGGCCGTCGACCACAGTAGCGGGGTTACTATGACGATGAAAGGCGACGGCGAGGATCCCGGCGCTAAACATGGCCACGGCTGGATAAAGCCCCAAGCCCATGAGAAGGGTGGAAATCAGAGCGGCAAGGGCACACGGCCGCAGCGCCTGCGACCACTGGATGGGCAGAGTCGGCGCTGGTGCGCTCGTCGAAAGTTGCGCTGCAGGGGATTCCGTCACGGCCACGGCCGCTTCACCCGCAGACACGGGCGCAGGTTCGGGCAGGATCACGCGAATCTGCGGCGCCCCGCAATGGGCGCAGAACGGGACGCCGTCTTCGACCAACTGACCGCACTTGTGGCAGGGATGATCCATCCGGCTCGGCGAGGCTGGATTGAAAGTACAGCAGAGCGCGCAGGGGAGGCAAGGCAGGCAAGCTTCGTCGTCGTTCTGAACGTACAGCTGCCGCCTTCCAGCGGCCATTCCCGGTGGGACCGCGGTACGGTTACGGCTTTAAACTGTAACGGTACCGCGATCGGGATTCCCTTGTTCCCCGCTTGTGGGATTCCCACGGGCTAACGGTCGAACGAATGTAAAGACGTCGTTTATAGGATTGTCTAAAGGATTGACTCCAAAGACGCCGGCCCCGAACCCGGCCGTAATGTTTGTGAGAATACCGCCAAGGTGGACAAAGTTGTCGATGCTGGGGTCAAAGCGGTAGATGCGTGCGTCGGACCCAACGCCCCACACACCATCCCCGCCGACCGCGATTTGAGCGAGAGTGAGCGATCCGCCTACCTGGTTAAACTCTCCGCCGTTGAGGTCGTAGTGGAAGATTTGATTGGACCCGTTGAGCCCCCACACGTCATTCACTCCTACTGCGATCTGCGCCAGGGTGCCCGGAACTTGCACGAACGTCTGTGTGTCAAAGTTGAAGCGCCAGATGCCTCCAAAGCCATCGAGCGCCCACACGTCGCCACCGCCGGTTGCGACCTGAGACAGGGCAATACCCACGATGTGCAGGAACTGGTTTGTGCAGTAGTCGTACCTGAAAACCTCCTCGAAAGAATTGACGCCCCAGGTTTCACAGGGATGGCAGTTGTCCTGGACGCCCTCCCCAACCGCGATTTGCAGGAGAAACCCCCCGGTTTCAACGAATTCTTTTGTTTTGTAATCAAAATGAAAAATGTTCTGGCTAGAGTTTATTCCCCAAACGTCGTCAAGCTGTGCACCAGTGCCGCCTCCCACAGCAACCTGTACCAGCGATGCACCGGTAATTTGTACGAAGGCTGTCTTCGCGGCATTGGCCCGCCAGACCCCGGAACTGGCATCGATGCCAAAAACCTCATTTCGGCCGGCAACGACCTGCGCGAGAGTGCCTTTCATCTGCTTGAAATGCTGTGCCGATGCCGGTACGATCAGCGAAGCCCAGCCCATCACTGCGATCAGTACGCTCCAACGAAAGCCTTTGTGCGACATAGAAATCTCCTCGAAGTTTGTCTTGTCTGCCCGCCCCTTTTCTATCGTCAAGCCGCGCCCGGCGTCCGGCATTTTCCTCGGCTACGGTCGAACGAACATGAAGACCTCGTCGATCGCATTGACGCCAAAGACGCCGGCCCCGGACCCGACCGAGATATTTGAGAGAGAACCGATAATCTGGACAAAGCTGTTGCTGCTGGGGTCATAGCGAAAAATGTTGCTGGACGAGTCGATGGCCCACACGCCATCCCCGCCAGCGGCAATTTGAGAGAGTGGGTTTTTCAATCCTGTCACACTGAAGAGATCTCCGTTGTTGGGATCGTAGCGAAGGACCGGGCTCCCATCGACCGCCAACCCGACCCCCCACACATCATTGACGCCCACAGTGATCTGCGAGAAGTGGGCGAATATAGGGTTAATGAACGCCCCCTTACTGAAGTCGTAGTGCCAGACCCCTCCCGAGGCATCCAGCCCCCATACGTCGCCGCCGCCAGTTGCGATCTGAGTCAGGGCAGGACTTGTAATTGGCAGCATTTGGGCTGCGCAGTAGTCGTACCTGAAGACCTGTTCGGAAGAGTTGATGCCCCAGGTTTCATAGGGATGGCATTTGTCCTCGACGCCCTCCCCAACCACGATTTGCGTGAGCAGCCCTCCGGTTGCAACGAAGGCTTTTGTTTTGTAATCGAAGTGATACATGTTCTGGTTCTCATCCAGTCCCCAAACGTCGTCAAGCTGTGAGCCGGAGCTGGTGCCGCCGCCCACCGCGACTTGCACCAGCGACGGCCCCACTAACCTGACGAAGGCTGTCTTAGTGGCGTTGGCCCGATAGACCCTGGCCGTGGCATCGACGCCAAAGACCTCATTTCGGCCGGCAGCGACATGCGCGAGAGCGCCTTTCACCTGCTGAAAATGCTGTGCCGAGGCCGGGACGACCAGCGCCGCCCAGCCAATCAGAACCGCCAGAACGCTCCAACAAAAACCTTTGCGCGACATAGAAATCTCCTGGAAATTTGTTTTGTTTGCGGGGATTCCGGCCGGGCCCAGAACTCTTCTCATCGACCTTTTGCCCAGACTGCAGCGGCCCCGGTGGCGAACTATCGTGGTAAAATTTCGCCAGTTCCGGCCTGCGCCGTTCCGCGATCCCCCTGCGGCACACACGCTACTTCGCATGTCCCTTACATGTCCTAAAATCGCCGCTCAAAAGTTCTCAAAACTTCTAAGAACGCTGCTATGTCCAGTCTGATCAGCCACTTGTACCAGTTCGGCGAATTCAGCCTCGACACGCAACAACGGGTGTTGAGGAGAGGCCAGGAGACTGTGTCCCTGACTCCGAAGGCATTCGATGTTCTCCTCCTGCTGATTCAAAGCGGTGGGAGCATCGTGACCAAAGACGAACTGATGAAGGCGGTCTGGTCCGACAGTTTCGTGGAAGAGTCAAACCTGACCCAGACCGTCTTTATGGTGCGCAAGGCTTTGGACGAGACCAGCGATCGGCGCTATATCCTCACCGTGCAAGGCCAGGGTTACCGGTTTCTGGTTCCGGTTAAGGAAGCGACGACGGACACCCCGGCGGGAGTAGCGCCTGCGCCCTCGCCCGTTCCTGTCAATATCCCTGAGATTCCCTTGCCGTCGAACCCGCCACGCGCAAGGGATCGGAGATGGGCCTACACCGCCCTGGCCACGATCGCGCTGATCCTGATCACGGTGTCTACGATTTGGCTCTGGCGTTCGCGGCACGGCCCAGCGGAGCCGCCTGGCCGAATCATGCTCGCGGTGCTGCCTTTCCAGAACCTCACGGGAGACGCCGCCCAGGAGTACATCAGCGACGGCCTGACCGAGGAAATGATTACCCAGCTCGGTAATCTCAATCCCGCGCACATGGGAGTCATCGCGCGCACCTCTGTGATGCATTACAAGAACACGCAGACCCCGCTCGATCAGATCGGGCGCGAACTGAACGCGCAGTATGTGATTGAAGGCAGCGTCCGGCGCGACGCCGACCGCGTGCGTATCACCGCCCAGCTCATTCAGGTCAAGGACCAGTCTCATGTGTGGGCCCGCCAATACGACCGCGAGCTGAAAGACCTGCTCAATGTCCAGAGTGAGGTGGCACAAGAGATTAAGGACGAGATTCAACTCACGCTGGGCGGCCGCAAGACGGCGGGCGGACCGCCCACACCTCCGCGAGGCTATGAGGGTTACGATCTTTATTTGAAAGGCCTGTATTTCTTTAATAAGAGAACGCCGGAGGACCTGGAAGAAGCCGTTCGCTACTTCCAGCAGGCCACTGCGAAAGATCCTGCCTACGCGCAGGCGTATGCCGGACTGGCGAAGGCGTACACGCTCCTGCCAGCTTACAGCAGTCAGCCGAACGAGGAGTTCATTTCGAAGGCGCGGGCGGCGGCCACGAAAGCGCTCGAACTCGATGAGGGCTTGTCGGAAGCGCACAGCGCTCTGGCTTTGATTGTTCAAAACCATGACTGGGATTGGCAAACGTCGGAGAAGGAGTTTCGCCGCGCGATCGAGTTGAATCCCAACGATGCCACCGCGCACCACTGGTATGCCGAGCACCTGATGTGGCGCGGACGCTTCGACGAAGCCATTGCCGAAAGCGAGCGGGCGCAACAGCTCGATCCGCTTTCGTTGATCATCGCGACTGATTACGGCGCGATCCTGTTCTACTCCCGCAGGTACGATTCCGCCATCGAGGAGTGGCGCTCAGTCCAGGAGATGGATCCTAACTTCGTCCATGCCCACATCATCATGGGGGCCTATGTAGAGAAAGGCATGTTCGCGGAGGCCCTGGCCGAAGACGAAAAACTGCGCTCAGCGGCTCCGGACGCGCCCTATTGGTACTGGCGCGCTTATATCGAGGGACGCGCCGGACAGACGGCAGAGGCACGCCGGGCGATCGGCAAGTTGCTGCAAATGGACAAGACCAAGCCCCTTGACCCTATGGGCATTGCTGTTGCCTACGCCGCTTTTGGAGACAAGGATCAAGCTTTTGCCTGGCTGGAGAAAGCGTATGCACAACACTCCAATGGACTCACCTCATTGAAAGTGGATCCCACCTATGACCGGCTGCGCGGCGATCCCCGGTTCCAGGATTTGTTGCGGCGCGTGGGACTGGAGGAATAAAGAATTTGGTGGCGGCGGTTGGACTTGAGGCGACTTGGCGGCGTGAGCGAGGAGCGCAGCGACAA
>OCOJ01063957.1_pt1 | contig 13684 bp, 15 predicted proteins | sample 1539251 | NCBI WGS metagenome assembly OCOJ01 (sample SAMN01911457, study PRJEB22624) | soil metagenome | biome: Soil | place: Malaysia | collected 2012-04-30 | depth RA_metagenome m | reverse complement strand
ACCCGTAGAACACTGGTGTGTCGCTCGCCATCGTGGGCATCGCCCCCCAGTCTGTCTCGACCCCATCGGAGTCGAAGTACGTCTGCAGTCGCTCGCGGAGTAGTTTTCCGTCGACCTGATAGATGTACTTTATGGCCAGCATGACCTTGTCTGTCCCCCAGTTAACGAGCCCTGCCTTCCGGGCTATGATTGAATGCAGTCCCGAGGCGTCAATGGTTACCGGAGCTTCGAAGTTGCCACGATCAGTGACGACGCCGACGACTCTAGGATTCTCATCTTTCGAAGTCTTCCAGATTACGTCGGTTGCTAGGGCAGTCTTTAGCTCCGTGCCAGCCTTCACTGCCTGATCGGCAAACCACTTGTCGCTCTCGTTCCGGAAAACGGTCATCATGTCTCGCATGGGAGTTCCTCCCGGAGACAGCGACATGCCGTATGCCTTCTCGTCATTGTCTAGGTTCCAGCGGAAGTCAATTCCACCTATGCGGATCTGCCCCTTATGGAAGTCGGCCTGTTGAAAGCCTGGAAAGAGCTCCTCGCAAACGTTCCTGAAAAGATAGCTCCCAGACATGTTCTTCTCCCCCGGCGTTCTCGCCCGTTCTAGCAGCAGGACCTTGAGCTTCTTCTCAGCGGCAATCTTTGCTGCGGTACAGCCGCCGGGTCCTGCCCCTACCACTATCACATCGTACTTGGCCAAGCGCAGTCGGATTTGGCTCGGCCACGAGTTATTTTAGGCGGGTTTTCGTTTCTCAAAAGTGAGAGCCCATCATCGCAATTGAACCACCTGCAGGCGTCTGCAATCAGTTCAAATAATCCGATGACATTTCTTGTGATATGCGCACGAAGTACGAAACCGTAGAAAAAACAACTTCAGCAACCTTCCGCATGCCCGATAGGGTTTACAACGCCTTACAGAAAAAGGCAAGGGAGAACAGGACAAGCTTGAACACGCTCGTGAACCAGCTCCTCTACGCCCACTTTTTCGATGACACGCCCTCCTTGCGACCCATGCTCGTCGCGCTGCCGACGCCTGTCTTCGCCGGGATGCTCGCCAGACTTTCCGATGAGGACGTCGCTGAACTTGCAAAGCTGACCGCTGAAGGGGTGGTCAAGTCTGCAGTACTGGGGAGATATGGAGAAATCTCTGCCGAATCAATTGTTGATACGTTCCGCATTACTGCGCAACGAGCGGGCTATGGCGTCTTCAGTGAGATCCTTGACGAAAAGGAGACCATCACGTTCAGGCACGAACTCGGGCCAAAGGGATCTCTCTTCTTCGCAATCGTGGCAGACGCAACATTCAGAATGGCAGGCATAAGGCCTACCATCGCGAAAACGGACGAGGCAGTCATAATTCAATTCTAAGCGCACGGAAGAGAGGCCTGAACGAAGCCTAACGAAAGACTGCTGAAATCGGGTCCAACCAATTGGTGGTAAGACCTATCAGTACATGGAGGCCTTTCTGCAAATATCAGAGCGAAGCAGGGAAGGTCAATGGGCGAACTTTACGTCTGGTGCGCATACCGTCGTGGCCGAAGATGAGTGGGGCGATATCGCACTGGCTTTCTTCATGGTTTCTTGGACATCAGCAAAACACTCAGCCAAGGTCCTGACAGGAGTAGTTTCTTCTACTTCTTTTGGGATTTCCTCTCGGAATCGAGCACCCTTTCAAGACCTCTGACGTTCTCTCGGAGATACACTAGGTCAGAATGAAACAGTGTGACGCCTTTTCTCAGTCGCGAAGATTCCAGCGAATGCTTCTCTGAACGCAGCAGCTCTTCAAGCGTATCCAAATGTCTCAGCAGAGGGTCGATTCTCAGTTCAATCCAGTCTGTCTTTGTGCTTCCCAATCTGGAGAACTCCTCTCTCAGCCTTTCGAGGTCTGCCTTCAGCCGAGGTAGCGAAGCCTTGTACACTCTGTCTACCATTGCGTGCCCTGCCCACTAGCACCGTTGCGATTATCTAGTTCCGACCCCATTCTGCGAATCCTTGCAGGGGGCGCATGTCTTAAATTTGTCCATGAAGCTTTCGCCCCGAGCACAAAGTGGAGCCGGCTCTGACGGAAGACGACTTGGAGGTTGCCGAGGCTAGCGTGAAGTTCGCGATGGAGAACTGCCCCGTCGAAGGTCTCCTTTCGAACGAGGACGGAACGTCCGTTTCTCTCGACGACATGCAGAGCCTGTTGGAAGCACTGAAGGAGATTGAGAAGGCTCCCGGGACGGACCTTGGTGAACGGATCTCGATGACACTGAAGTGCGTAATCGACTACACGAGTCAAAACTGCCCGGTGGAAGGGGTGGCCACTTTCCACGATGGCAGACTGATTTCAGGAAGGAATATCATGGAGTTAGATGGGAAGCTGAAGAATCAAAGCCGGGAATAGCTAGAGACAATCCCCAGAGCTATTCCTTGATCATTACAAGTAGCATCTTGAATCTCGTACTCGCTCTCACCGAGTGGGGCTTCCCGGCTGGAAGGACTATTGCCTCGCCTTGGTCCACTTCTGTGACGACGCCGGAGACCATGACCGCCGCCTCCCCCTCCATGACGTAGAGCAGGGCATCATAGGCAGCCGTGTGCTCACTGAGGCCTTCCCCCGCGTCGAAGGCGAACAACGTCACCGTACCCGCTCTGCGGTCAATTATTGTTCGGCTGACCACCGAGCCTGGCTCGTACGAAACAAGAGAGGCCAGCTTCTGCTTCCTCCCAGGTTCCATCCCGCGGCGTCCTCGTCCGGATTCTGATGCTTCGCCGTTGTCGTTCATCGCACTGCTCCTCAGCGAAGCTCCCTTTTTTGACCTTCGTAGCGCGACCCTTCAGGTCTTCATGAAGTCTGTCTCGCTCCCCCTCACAGAACAGGCTTCTTCTCCCATAGAACTATATTCCGTCGGCTGGAATCCGAGTGGGTAACGACTTGAACGCCAAATCATGGGCCACCATAGTGGGCGTTGTTTCAGTAACCGTTGTAACCCTCCTCATCGTGGCAGGCATTCATTCAACCTCGAACGGGGGGCGGGCCACTTCGGAGGCATCTTCGTCGACACAGGAGGTCTCGGGCATCCAGGGAATTGTCACAGGATACGTCACAGTGGGGCCGTCTCAACCCTCTTGCCCCACGGGCCAAGCATGCGACGTGAACATGACTGGGTACGCCCTGGTTTTCACTCCTCAATGCGCGGCGACAATAGGGTGCCAGAGCAGCACGGCTGAACTGTCTCCCGGAGGACACTACTCGATTCTTCTGCCAGCAGGCAACTATTCAGTGACGGGGCTCAGTCCGTCATGCGATTGGGTGGGTTGCTCCTCCGCCTTCCCCAAGTCGGTCGTCGTGGAGGGAGGAATGCAACTTGTGCTCAACGTCGAAATCGACACCGGAATCAGATAGGAAGAAGCGAATCTCCGGAATCGAAGCCGAGCGGGCGAATACATCGATTCGGCCGTCATACATGCTTAAGTCAAACGCGTGACGCCGCCGCCAAACGTGGCCACTACCCGCCGGCCAGTCTCCTTCATCCTCGGCATGGCCGCCTACAACCTTGGAGTGAACTACGTCTGGATCGCCTACAACTCTCTAATCCTCCCTCTCCAAGTGGGGCAGCTGGTCGCTCAGAAGGAACAGGGCCTTGTCCTGGGGGCCATCGTCAGCGTATCCGTTGCGGTGGGACTGGTAATCAACGTCATCTCGGGAGTCGCCAGCGACAATGTCAGGCTCCGGTGGGGGAGGCGGCGTCCCTACATCCTCCTGGGGGCGCTGCTCTGTTCTCTGTCGCTTCTCTTGCCCGTCACGGTGGCTCTCACTCTGATGGTCGCGTTCCTGGGCTTCTTCCTGATGCAGGCCTTCACCAACCTCTCCTCCGGCGCCTATCAGCCCCTCCTCCCTGATGTCATCCAAGAGCGCCAGAGGGGCGAGACTTCGGGGTTCCAGGGCATGATGACCTTTGTCGGCTCGGTGATCGGCTACGGCCTCACGGGCTACTTGGTCGGTGCAGGCTACACTCCCATCGCCCTGATTCCCATGTCTGCGACCCTCCTACTCACGACACTAATCGCCGTCGGGACGATCAGAAACACCGACTCGTTCCCGCCAGGGGGAGGCACGATGAGGTTCAGGGAAGCCGTGGTGGCCATGTTCAGGCCCAGGACTGTGGTGGTTCCGTTTCTCTGGCTCACTCTCGGGACCTGGCTGATATCGAACGGAAGCAACGGTCTGATGTTCTTCGAAGTGTACTACTTTCAGACCGTCTTGAAGATAGCCAATCCGGGGTACGCGGTCGCAATCACGGGGGGAGTCATCCTTGCTGTTGCCGTTGTCTCCGCCCTTGTTTTCGGTTTCCTGTCCGACAGGATTGGTAGGAGAAACCTCATAGTCGGAGCAGGCTTGGTTGCCGGAGTAGCCACATTCATCGTGCCCTTCACAACCAACCTCCCAACTTTCCTTGGTGTGGCCTGCTTCGTCGGGGGCCCCCTGGGCATTTTCAACAGTGTGGTCTTCGCCCTGGCCAGCGACCTGGCACCCAAGGATGAAACTGGGAAGTACATGTCCTACTATAACATAGCCATAGGAGGGGGTGGAGCCGTTGCGCCGGTTCTCGACGGCCTGATGCTGTACGAGTTCGGGTCTTCAAGCGCGACAGGGTTCATTGCCCTCTTCGGGCTCTCGGCCGTCTTCTATTTGCTTGGCGCCATCCTGATCCTGAAGGTTCCCAGGAGGTAAGGCTCGCCCCTGCCGGGGGCTTCAGCCCGACGTCCTGCCGAACCGCTTGAACACCTGTACCCCGATGAGCAGGACGACCAAGCTGAAGACCGTCACCACCCCGAGGTCCGTCAGAACGGCCTGGCTCGTGGCAGCGGCTCCCCTGGTGAAGAGGGATGTCAGCGCGTCTGTGACGTAGTAGGCTGGGACGACCCTTCCGGCCACCTGGGCCGTGGATGAAAGTGCTGTGCCGACGAAGGTCCCGAGGAACAGCTGGGGCATGAGGAACAGGAAGGATATCCCCGTCGCCGCCCCCGGTGACTTGGAGACAGCAGCGGTGATGAGGCCGAAGCCGATGTTGCAGAGGGCAAAGATGGTGACAATCAGGAAGCCCATCAGAAGCCCCTCCGCGTCCGCTACGGGGTGGTATCCCAGCCCGTAGACGCACAAGAAGACCAGCAGAGCTTGCAGTAGCCCTATGACGACATATGATATCATCGATCCAACGACCACGTCGCCATCGGTGGCTGGGGTCACCAGTATCCTGTTCAGCAGACCGTTCTCCCTTTCGGCGGTGTAGGACTGTGCGACCATCATTATCATATAGATGGAGGCGAATGCGAAAAGCCCCGGCGCGAACATCTCGAAGACTGACGAGCCCTGCACCTTCACGAGGGAAGGATTCGAGACGGTGAAGGGCGTCGACGGCCCGACGGCCTTGACACCCAGCAGCCCTTGTTCCAGCGCTGTCCCGACCACCGAGGGGATCACCTGTCCTGAAAGCAGAGACCCCTTGTCCAGGTAGAGCGACAGAGTAGAGTTGACCCACTGGCTGGGTTCGTTGGGGTGAGACCTGAATGATTGGACCGTCAAGTCGAAACTCGAAGGCAGCACTACGACTCCCTGAAGCTGACCTTGGGCAAGTGCAGACTGAGCGGTCGCGTTGGTAGAGTAGTACTGCGCGTCAAGTACGCCTGTGCCGCGAAGGTCGTTCACGAACTGCCCCGTCGAAGTCGAGTTGCCTCCTGCTCCAAGGTAGACGACGGCTATCCTGTACGAGGTCGGCTGCGACCCCCCGACGGCTCCGAAGGAGGTTCCGAAGGCAATGGTCAGCATCAGAGGAAAGAGCACGATGATGAAGAGAAAGGCCGGCTCCCTGATGATCCTCTTCCATTCCTTCCTGGCCAGAGCGAGGGCCCGATTGAATTGCATTCCTAGACGCCCTCCCTGATCCTTCGCCCCGTAAGCTGGATGAAGACGTCCTCAAGGTCCCTGGCCCCGTATCTTGCCCGCAGTTCGGCCGGGGACCCCAGTGTGATTAGCTTCCCGTGGTCGATGATCCCGACCCTGTCGCACAATTCCTCGGCTTCTTCCATGTAGTGCGTTGTGAGCAGGATGGCTTTCCCTCTGTCCTTGAGTTCAAGGACGAAGTCCCAGACGGCCCGTCGCGACTGGGGGTCCATCCCTACCGTGGGTTCGTCCAGAAGGACAATCGCGGGGTCTGTCACCAGCGCCATCGCAATGCTCGCTCTCCGTTTCATCCCCCCCGAGTACTTGCCAACCCTGCGAGAAGCGTCTTCCATCAGACCAACCTTCTCGATCACGTAGTCTGTTCTCGCAGCCAGCGTCTTCCCTGAAAGACCGCACAGTCTTCCGAAGAGCTGGACGTTCTCCTTTCCCGTGAGATACGGACAGATGGCCGTCTCCTGTGGAGAAACCCCGATGGCGCTCCTTGCCTTCTTGCCCTGGGTCTGGACGTCGTATCCCGCGACCCTGATGGTGCCCTTCGTCGGTTTCAGAAGTCCCGTGAGACAATTGATAGTCGTGGTCTTCCCCGACCCGTTGGGACCGAGGAGACCGAACACTTCGGCCTCAGGGATGGACAGCGTCAGGCCGTCAACGGCCCGGACGTCGCCGTAGTCCTTGGTCAGGCCCTCGATTGATACCGCGCTGGCCGCTTCTGTCATTTCCCTCTGCATGGCAGAGGCGTGCGCTCCAGAGTTGTTAGACCCTCGTCAACCATTGGGTTGACGATTGGGCACCGGTGGAGTCATAGAATGGGCATTCTTTCACACAAGCAGTTGAAGAATTGGAAGAGTCCTGTCAGCCCCGTCCTGCTAGACCTTCCCTCTCCTTCTCAAGTGGCCTGTCCCTCCAGGTGTCGAACATGTAACCGATGCGAAGGACGTTCAGGGTCACGGATTTCACTCCATCTACCTTGAGCAGGGCTGCTCTCAGGTCGTCCATCTGTTTCATGGAATTGGTCCACAGGAATTGTATCAGTTGGTTCGGGAGGTTGGAGAAGGGCATGTCCATGATGATGCTCTGGGGGAAGCGGTGTCTTGATTCCGCCGCGATTTTCATCCTGTCGACCCCCTTTCCTGTTATGACGTGGGCAAGGCCTATGATGTCGTTGGAGGCGTCCGGATACCAGTCAATGGACAGGTCCACCAGGCCGTCCTCGATCATCCTTTCCAGTCTGCGATGGACTGTTTTCGCTGAAGCACGGACTTCGTCGGCAACCTCGCTGGCCGGCTTTCGAGAGTCCCTGTGAAGAGAGGCAAGGATCTGAAGGTCGAGTTCGCCGAGTTCTTTCCTGGGAAGATGCCGCGGGAGGGACGGAATGATTCCGACGGTCGCATCAGACAATTCTGCCTCCCCGTCTACGAAGTCCACGTAAGATTCGAGCTCGGAAATGTCTCTAAGATACCCGCCAACGTAGACGTACCCGCCCCCAGAGTATGCCACCCAGTATGTTCTGTCATCGGTCTTGAGCTTCGAGTGGATCTCGTCAGGGGCGGACGCTTCTGACCTCCCGAAAACCCAAACCGAGGTCGCCTCGACCGAAGTCAAGCTCTGCCGAGCGGTGAACGCTCGGATGATACCAGCATCCACCATAGCCCTGATTCGCTTGTGAACCGCATTGATGGACAGGCCCAACTTCGCCGCGAGTTCGTGGTAGGGAGTCCTGGAATTCGTCTGAAGGAGGATGCAGAGGGAGACATCTACCCAGTCCAACTGCTGCCATTGCTGGTACGCACATTCCCAAGTTAAGGCTTGTTCGATCCATGTCTCGCGGCCGCCACCCTCGTTTTCGTGCCTGAAGCCTAGTTCGCATCCACCGCCTTCACTCCCTAGAAAGGGCTAAGGCGCGACTTCACACCCCTCGGTTTCATGGCCCAGCGTGACGGGTCGTGATGCGAGCCTCCCGCGACACCTGGGTCATCTTGGCAATACTGACCCTGAACTCGATAGGGTGGTCGGCCACGATACCCTTCCTGGCGGTGTACCTCAGCTCCGTCCGGAGCGTGTCGCTCGCCACGATAGGCGTCGTCTACCTTGTGGCGGGCCTCCTCAGCCTGGTCAGCCAGCTTGCGGGAGGACGGCTTACAGACATTGTCGGGCCCAAGAAAGTGATGCTCGCGGGCTACTTCTTCTCGGTGGTCTCGGCTCTGGTCCTGAGCTATCTTGTTGGTGTGGGCGCAGATGTCAACCTGATCCTGGTGACCTACCCGATCTTCAACTTCCTCAGGGGCGTGTCACAGCCTGCCGCCTCGGCCGCAGTCGCCAACAATGAAATCGGGAACCTCCGCACGGGGCTCTCCCTCCTCTCCATTGCCGGAAACCTCGGATTCGCCATCGGTCCGGCGTTGGGAGGTGTGCTGGCCCAGACCATCGATTATTCCAGTGTCTTCCTCCTGAGCGCCGCAATTCCTGCGGCCACCTCCGTGATGACAGCGGTCGCCGTGCGGGGAGGGTTGCTCCCCGAAACGACAGCCGGAGCCGGCCAGCGGCGTCTCGGGCTCCAACTCAAGGCAGACAGGAACCTGATCCTGTTCCTGCTCCTCACCCTTTGCGGGTACATTGCCATCGGCTACGAGATAGCCCCCATCTCCATCTACGTCCAACGCTTCCTCAGTTTCTCACCCGAGGAGATTGGTTACCTATTTGCAACCAATGGCATCGTCATAGTGCTGCTTCAGCTTCCCCTGTCCACCCTCTTCACCAGGGCACAGAAGCTCGTCTACCCGATAATCGCCTCATGCGGCTTCGCAATACTGAGCTTCATGATCGCAGGGGCCTCTACCACCTTCCTCGAGTGGGAAGGTGTGATGATCATATTGACGCTCGGAGAAATCTTCCTAACGGTTCCGTCCCAGACCATCCTCACGCTCTTCTCCAGCGCCAGCAGCAGGGGAACCTTCCAGGGGTACTACTCCGCGGCAAACAACGGAGGGAGGTCTTTGGCAGCTCTTGTCGGTCTATACAGCTTCCAATATTTCGCGACCGACCCGCCTCTGGGCTGGTACTCCATTGCAGCTTTCACCCTGCTGGTGGCCCTGGGATTCTATCTGCTGGCGGACCCCTTGCAGAGGGACTACCAGGCGATGCCCAGAAAAGGGGGCTTCCTGGATTCGCGAGGACCCATGGACCCAAGTCCGCCCGGCGGGGTCTGACGATGCGGGAGCGACCGCGGCCTCAGAGCTGAGACGTCAGACGCGCAAGCTTCTCGAGCCGGACGTAATTACCTTCGACGTCCTGCTTGACCAGTTCGAGCTCCCCGGCGTTCTGAGGCTGGAACAAATGAGAGTACCTCCCCTGGGCCTTCAGGTACTCCTCGATGGGCTTGGGGCTCGTGACGGGGAACGTGATCTTGTAGACGCCGTTCTCCACCTCGTACAGGGGGAAGAACCTGGTCTCCACGGCGAGCCTTGACATCCTGATGGTCTTGGCGGAGTCGAATCTCCACCCTCTCGTGCAGGGGGCCATCACGTGGAGGAACGTCGGCCCGTCGACCGCCAGCGCCTTCCGGACCTTGTTCATCAGGTCCCTCCAGTGCGAGATAGATGCTGTGGCGGCATACTGGACCCTGTGCGCCACAACGATTGACACCAGGTCCTTCTTTGCTTCCACCTTCCCAGCCCTTGCAGACCCGACCTGGCTGGTCGTGGTCCAAGCCCCTCTGGGGGTCCCACCGGACCTCTGTATGCCGGTGTTCATGTACGCCTCGTTGTCGTAGCAGACGTAGAGGAACCTGTGTCCGCGCTCGAGGGCCCCCGACAGGGCTTGGAACCCAATGTCGTAGGTCCCTCCGTCCCCTCCGAAGACAATAATGGGGTGCTCCTTGCCTTCGCCGCGCTTTTCGAGGGCCTTGAATCCTGCACTGATCCCTGATGCAACCGCGGCGGCGTTCTCGAAGGCGGAGTGGATCCAGGGCCTGTTCCAGGCCGAGAAGCCGTACAGGGCGGTGGAGACCTCCAGACACCCGGTCGCGTTTGCCACTACGGTGTCCTTGGGCGCCGCTAGAAGCACCTGCCTCACCACTATCGATGCGCCGCATCCGGGACAGAGCCTGTGGCCCGGAGACAGGGGCTCCTCCATGGGGAGCTCCTTCAATCCCTTGACCTGCTCGTACATCTTCAGGCCTTCACCCCATATAACACTGGCCCCATGCCTGTCTTCCCCTCTTTTGCCAGCTTGAAGATCGCTTTTCCATCGTCCACCGACAGGTCTCTTCCTCCGATTCCGTACACGAGGTTGGTGACCTTCCTGTCGACACCCGCACCCCTCAGTGACGTGCTCACGTCCTCCGCCATCGGTCCCGAGGGTGCTCCGAGGCTTATGCTCCTGTCCATGGTCACGACCGCCTTGGCCTTCCTCAACTCGGAGACGATTTTCTCCTCCGGGAAGGGTCTGTAGAGCTTCACCGCGAGAACGCCGACGTTCCCCCCTTCGGCGTTCACGGCCCTGGCGGCTGCCCTCATGGTCCCCGCCGAGCAGCCATTCACGACTGCGACGACGTCCGCTCCGTCGACGTTGTAGGAGTCCACAGCGCCGTACCTCCTACCACTGAATTCCTCGAACTCCTTCTCCATCTCATTGAAGACCGTGAGGGCGTTCATCATCGCCTCTGCTTGTTGCATCTTGAACTCGTAATAGGTGTCCGGGCTCGATATGGCGCCGAAGGTCAGAGGTTCGTTCGGGTCGAGGCGGTGCTTCATCCTCGGCCTCCCCAGGAACTTGAGAATGGGTTCGTCGTCTATGAGCTGCACCCTCTCCTTGTCGTGGGAGAGTATGAACCCCTCGAAGCTTATGGCCGAGGGGAGCATAACGGAAGGGTCTTCGGACAGCCTGAACAGCTGTATGGTCCTGTCGTAGATTTCCTCCACGTTCTCGGCGTAGACCTGGATCCATCCCGAATCGCGGGAACCCATCAAGTCCCCATGGTCCGCGTTGAGCACCAGGGGGGCGCTCAGTGCCCTGTTGGCGACCGCCATCACTACAGGAAGCCGCAACCCCGACACGTTGTACAGCATCTCGTGCATGTACGCCAGCCCCTGGCTCGATGTCGCAGTGAAGACCCTGACACCAGTGGCCGAGGCCCCCGCACAGGCGGAGAGAGCGCTGTGCTCCGATTCTACCGCGATGAATTCTCCCTTGAACTTCCCGTCGGCCACGAACTCGGCCAGTTTCTCGACGATTATGGTCTGAGGGGTGATCGGGTAGGCTGCGACCACGTCCACATCGCACTGCCTGACGGCCTCGGCAACGGCCTCGTCCCCCTGCATCGCCACGACCCTAGCCGCATGCCTCTGCATCATGGTTCCAGCTCCATGGTGATCGCCTTGGGCGGGCACTCGACCTCGCATATTCCGCACCCCTTGCAGTGGTCGTAGTCTATTGTGACCTTGGCCCCCTCGTGTCTTACTATTGCCGGCTCGGGGCAGTACGCCCAACAGATGAGGCAATTGGTGCACTTCGCCTCGTTGATGACGGGTCGCTTGACCCTCCAGCCAGAGACTATGTAGTTGACAGAGGTCCCACCCTTGACCACCGCTCCCTCCTCAAGTTGCTTCCAGCTCATGCCAGCTGGACCTCCTCGTACCCCAGCTTCAGGGCCTGCTCGTTTCCTGCCCTGACGGCTCCCTTGAATCGGTCTCCAAGCACCTTGGCAAGCGTGTCGAACTTCACAACATCGGTGGCTCTGACAAACGCTCCCAGCATCGGCGTGTTCGGGAAGTCTTTCCCAAGGCTCTTCAGCGCAATGCCGGTCGCGTCAAGGGAATGAAGCCTGATTGAGCTCTGCAGGTCCAGCCTGGAGCGCAGCTCCTGGGGAGAGCCATCGAAGTTGCATATGAAATGGCCGCTGCCCGACAGTCCGGCAGTGGTACCTTTGACTCCCGCCATCGACCTGTCGACCACAACGACCACATCGGGGTTGCGAATGAACGAATGAATCTCGATGGGGTCGTCACTGATGCGGGCATAGGCTGCTATGGGCGCTCCGGACCTCTCCGCGCCGAACTCGGGGAAAGCCTGTACGAACCTGCCTTCGAGGACCGCGGCGTCCGCTATCAACTGGGCCGCTGAGACGACCCCCTGGCCTCCCCTTCCGTGGAGCCGAACCTCGGTCATCATGGACCTACACCTTCCTTGAATTGACCGACGGAGGATTCCTAATACAGGTTTAGCCTAACCTGTTAGCGATTTCATCATAAGAGAGGAGTTGTTTGCTTCCCTAATTGGCAGGATATTCTTGCCGTCCCTGACCGGTTGCCTAGGCTCCGCCTATCGAAACGATCAGGTCTGTCAATAGGCCCGCGCAGAGCCCCAGGAATATCCCGACCATCATCAGACTCCCGCTGTGCCGTCGCCTCCCCGTGTTGAACATCATCATGGTCACATAGACGAGGGCGCCTCCTGCCAGCGAAAGGAAGAAAACGTAGGCGAGGGGGGAGAAGGATACGCTCCCCACAAGCGTACCGATCAGGGTGGGGACTCCACCTACAAAAAGCACTTTGGTCAGAAACGTCAGGGTTGGCTTCGGGTTCAATCCCGTAAGGGGGGCGATTATTCCGAAGCCCTCGGTCGAGTTATGGGCAGCAAAACCCACCACGAGAACGATGGCCAGTCCCTTGTTCAGGCCGATCAGCCCCGCCAGGTACGCCTGGCCAATAGCCAGTCCTTCACTGAGGTTATGGGCACCTATGCCTAGTGCAATCATCGAAGAGAGCTTCTGCGGCGGCGCTCCCTCGGGTCTGTTGCCGACGTACCGTTGCTCATAGTAGACCAGCCCCAGAAGGCCCACCGCTAGGCCCCCGAACATGAGAAAAAGGTAGGCAACGGCGTCGGAGGGCGAACCCGTCCCCTGAACCGCCGAGGTCACCTCACTGGTAGTCGAGTCCCAGGCGTGGCTGAAGACGTCTATGATCAGAAACAGGAGGATGCCAACGGCGAGGGCGTTGAGGAATCCCTTCACCCTGTCGCTGATCCCTAGGAGAGCAACGGGGAGGCCTAGGAAAATCGTGAAACCGGCGATTGCGCCGAGTAGCACCAGTTCCGGCAGGTCGACCATACGGGGATTTCCATCTCACGCCCTAATAACATATGTTATATGCATTTGGCCGCCGCAGTCCAACCGCCAAACGCTTAATGGCAAGGGGGCGGCCAATTAGCCGAGTTGCCCTCTCCGATGAGACTAACGGCACCATCTGGTAGAGAGGCCGAGCTCTTCCACCAGCTACCGAACGGGAGAATACGCTGCACGGCTTGCGCGAGAGGATGTCAGATAGGCGAAGGCCAGATAGGCTTCTGCGGTGTGAGGGGTGTCGTCAACGGCAGGCTCTACTTGCTTGTTTACGGGAGGGTTATGGCTGGACACATCGACCCCATCGAAAAGAAACCCGTAGTCCACTACCACCCAGGCTCCAAGGTCTTCTCCATAGCCACGAGCGGATGCTCATGGGCATGCCAGTACTGCCAGAATGCCGACATCAGCCAGCTGAGGAAGATCGAGGGAATCGAGGCAACTCCCGAGGAGATAGTGGCCAGCGCCGTCTCCTATGGCTGCGAGGGGATGGCCTACACCTACAACCAGCCCACGATCTTCATGGAGTACGCCCGGGACGTCGGCAGAATCGCCAGGTCAAAGGGCCTCTTCAACATCTTCGTGTCGAACGGCTACGACACCCCCGAGTCTGTGGCCATGGCGAG
>OCOJ01036992.1_pt1 | contig 13684 bp, 14 predicted proteins | sample 1539251 | NCBI WGS metagenome assembly OCOJ01 (sample SAMN01911457, study PRJEB22624) | soil metagenome | biome: Soil | place: Malaysia | collected 2012-04-30 | depth RA_metagenome m | reverse complement strand
CAGCCTCCGCCTGCGCGCGTGCAAGAGTGCTCCCCGGGCGCAAATGGCCAATCAAGTGAAGCCATCCCGGGCCGCCCGGATCCGAACCGTCAATGGGCACCGAATAGAAAACATCGACATTTGACGGAACGCTGTCGGGGAAAAGGAGCCTGAAACCTTCGGGCAGCACCCCAACGACCACGGCTGAGGTTTTGCCATAACGGATGGACTTGCCCACGATAGCGGGATCGGAACCGAAGCGGCGCACCCACACGCCGTATGAAATCACGATCGCCCACGGCGCGTCGGGCGCTTCGTCTTGTGCGTTGAAGAAGCGGCCAAGGGCAGGCTGCGAACAAAGGATGGNGAAGAAAATTGGAGGTGACCACGCCCACCTTGACCTGCTCCGGATCGCCTTCTCCCGGGAGGGCCCCGTTCGTTACCCAAATGCCCCCGATTTGATCAAATTCCTTAGTGCGCTGGCGGATCTGGAAAAGCTCATACGTGGAAGCAACCGCGCGATTCACGCTTCCCAGGCCTGACCAGATAACGGCGAGGCGGTCGGCATCCGGGTATGGAAGCGGTCGCAACAGAACAGCGTTTACGACGCTAAAGATGGCCGTGTTTGCACCGATGCCGAGTGCCAGGGTTAGGATGGCTATGGCGGCAAAGCCCGGACTCCTGCGCAGCGAACGCGCCCCAAAACGTGAATCCTGCACAAACTGTTCGAGCCACACCCAGCCCCAGGTGCTCCGGGTGTCTTCCTGGATGAGCGTGACGTTGCCAAATGTCCGCATGGCGGCGTGGCGAGCTTCCTCGGGACTCATGCCAGCGGCAATGTTCTCGGCCATTTGCTGGTCGACGTGAAATTGCAATTCATCCTGGAGACGCTGTGCGGCTCTCTCGGGGCGGAACAATGTTTGCAGGCGCAGCCATAAACGTTGAACCCACAGCATGTTGTCTGCCTCCTAGGAAGTTTCGACGACAAGGTTGATGGCCGCAGAAAGGCGGTTCCAATTGGCGGCCTCTTTTTCGAGCTGGGCGCGCCCAGCGGGCGTCAGTGAATAGAACTTGGCTTGTCTTCCTGTTCCCGTTTCCGCCCACTTGGCTTTGATCCAGGCTTTCTGTTCGAGACGATGCAATGCGGGGTAGAGCGAACCTTGGTGGACCTGAAGGACTTCGCCGGAGATTTGCTGAATGCGTTTGGCGATCGCCCATCCATGTTTGGGTTCCAACGAGATGGTTTTGAGGATCAAAAGGTCGAGTGTTCCCTGGACGAGATCGCTAGGCTTGCCCATACCATGACTATCTACAGTAGCTACTGTCGATAGTCAAGGTATGCCTCTAGGCAGACCCCATTCCCCTGGGCCGGTCGGCGGTCCCTTTGAGAACCATGAAAATGACGCCTTTCCTGGCCGAATTTTCTGAGTCCCACCGCGGCCTATCCTCATCAAAATAACAAGGCGAGGTTCAGATTTCCGTGCTTTGTGCTACTTTGGGAGGCGAGACATTTTGGTTCGGGCCGATGGCAGGCCGCCTATTCTCCTTGAGCGCACAAACTCCACACCGGTTACCCTCGACCATCGCCCGCGAAGACGAGCACTTGCTCGTCTCCTCGGCTAAATCGGGCGACACTACGGCGTTCGAAGAGCTGGTCAATCGTTACGAGCCGAAGATATTTCGTCTGACCCTCAACATCACCGGCAACCGCGAGGATGCCGAAGACGCCATGCAGGACGCCTTTCTCAAGTCGTTTTCGCACTTGAAAGAGTTTCAAGGCAATTCCCGCTTCTATACCTGGCTCGTCCGCATCGCCGCCAACGAAGCGCTAATGCGCCTGCGCAAGCGCCGCCCGAACGTGCTGTCGCTGGATGAGCCGATTGAAGGCGACGATGACTTGGTGCCGAGGGATATCGAAGACTGGGGGCCGAGTCCCGAGCAGCGCTACGCGCAAAAAGAAATGGGCGGGATTCTGTCCTCGGTCATCGAACAGCTCGAGCCCGATTATCGAATTGTCTTCGTGCTGCGCGACGTCGAGCAATTGTCGACCGGGGAAACGGCTTCCGCGCTCGGCATTTCCGTTCCTGCGGTTAAGTCGCGGTTGCTGCGCGCGCGGTTGAAGCTGCGGCAGAAACTGGACCGTTACCTGCGGCAAGGTGGGAAAAATTGAACTGCGAAGAGGTCATTCGCGAGCTTTCTAACTTCCTGGACGGTGAGCTCGAGCCAGGAATCAAGCTGGACTTCGAGCAGCATCTCGCGGGCTGCGGCGAGTGCCTGCTCATTGTCAATCAGACGAAAACAACGATCGAGATTTTCGCCGACAACAAGCCGGTCGAATTACCGAGCGAAGTGCGAACGCGTCTGCACGAAGCGCTGCGGCGGAAGTTCAAAGAAACAAAGCATTAGACCGGGAAATCAGGCCTTAGCCGAGCTCGCCCAAATCGGGAGTTGCCTCCCGAGTCCTTTTTCCTTGGCGAGCGCATAGACTTTCATCGCAGCGGCGAGGTCCCACGAAGCGATTCCATTTGATTTGAATAGCGTAACTTCCGTGTCGCTTGTTCGGCCCGTGGTTTTCCCAGCAACGAGATCCGACAACTTCTTCACGCCGGCCCAGCGCGATTCATCGCCCTGGAACGCCAGAACCAGATCGCCCGCTTCCTGGCGTGATTGCTCGACGGAATCCACGACAATCACGGCCGCACTTTTCACCGTTTCCTCATCCAATTCGCGCTTGTTCGCATGATTCGCGCCGATCGCGTTGATGTGTACGCCTGGCGCCAGGTCTCCGCGATTTAACACGGGATTGGCTGCGGTCGTTGCCGTGCATACGATATCTGCGCCGCGAACCGCTTCGCTCGCGGAAGCCGCCGCCTTCACGGGAATCCCTAGCTTCTCGCTCATTTCTCTGGCGTATCTCTCCCGTTTGGCGGAATCGCGCCCGTACACACTCGCGGATTCGAGCTTGCTCACGGCAGCGACGGCTTCCAACTGTGTTCTGGCTTGGCCTCCGGTCCCGATAATCGCCGCGACCATAGAATTGCGCTGTGCAAGGCATCGTGTCGCCACGCCTGAAGCCGCCCCCGTGCGGAGTTGGCCCATGTAATCAGCTTCGATCAAGGCCAACAGCTCTCCCGTGGCCATCGAATAGAGCGGCACGAGAAAACGCAGATTTCCCCGCACGTACGTGTACTGCTTCATCGCCACATAGCCCGCTGCGAAATCCGCAGCCGCCATGTAGTGGAAAAAACCTCCGCCGGCAAACTCGAACCTTCGCCGCGGATGAACAACCACTTCTCCGCTCGCTTGTTTGCGCGAAATCTCTTCCACCGCTTCAATGGCCATGGGCATCGTGAGTAACGCACGGACTTCGGCTTCGCTGATGTGAAGCAGCATCGTTTGACTCCCGTCTGTCTCTAGTTTTCACAGATGCAATCGGAATCTCAAGACGCGCCAACTCAGCGGATCGAGAATCAACAACTCCCCGGAAGGAGTGCAGGCAATCTTTCGCTGGCTTTCGACACCGCCCGAGATCCAAGAGGATAAATCTTCTCGCAGGCGATAGGCGCCGTCCAGCGTCCATACATGTACGGCGGGGTATTTGGCGTCCACTGCGAAAAGGAATTTTCCGCTTGTCGCAATTCCGGAAAATTTTGTTCCCACCACATTCGACGGCACTGAAAGAGTGCGCTGTAAACCTCCCGCTGAACTGAACACTTTGATCTCCGGCAGCTCGGCTTCGCTGACATAAACCAATCCATTGGGACCAACAGCCAACGAGGTCGGATTTTCCAGTTGGGTGGAAATTGTGGAACCACCGCTCCCGATCTCCTCAAGCTTCGAACTGGAGTTCAATTTGCGAATGCCAAACGGCTGCCTTGCCGCGACGTAAAGTGTGCCAAACGAATCGAGGGCAATGCGAATCGAAGATCGCGCCGCTGGCGGCACTCCGGTCTGCACCTCGCTGAAATGATCGCCCTCCGGTGAAAAAATCAAAATGTTCCCACGTTTTTCGTCGACCACGTAGATGCCGCCGCCCGCGTTCACCGCCACATCCGTCGGATGCACGTTGAACCGGCCATCCTGGAAAAAGAGCCGTGGCTCTCCATTTATGGAGAATTTCTGTATAGAACCGCTCTCGGCATCACCGATGAGCACGTTCGAGTCCGTGTCCGCGGCCATGGCTACGGGAGCGTCGAGCTGTCCAGGCCCATTGCCGTGAGTCCCCCAAGCGGCAAAATACTGGAACGCGGGTGGAGGAGGCGCGGCTGGGGCCGTACTTACGGGACGGGAACACGCTGCGATCAGCCACGCCAACGCAAAAACAATGCCGAAGCTGAAGTCAGCGAGAGAGAGAGGCAAAACGATGCGGCGACGAATCAATTTTCTTCGAATTGTAAGACGGAACCTACAGAATTGGAAAGGCCTTCACGGGCAAGCTCATTTTGCCGCGGGCTTCACTGCTCTGGTGCGGCTGCGTCCCGAAGACTCCCCTTCTTCACGAACTCTGCGTACAACCGTTTGCATGAGGCGGTACACGCGCTCTTCTTTGCCTCCACCCATCTCTTTGATGCGAAACTCCGGTTCCCCCTTCGGCCCTTTCTCTACGCGAATGGGCATCTGCCCGCACAGATTATTTTCGATGAAAGCCGTCTCGTAACGTTGCTTCCGCGTGTTCCACGTGTACACACGAATGGTCACGAAATCACATGGCTGCCCTTCCGGTCCCCGCGCCGCGCCAACCAGATACTGCGGCTTGTCTCCCGTAGGGTCGCTCACGCGATTCAGCTCAAACCACGCCACTGGCCGGATGTTCGCGGAAGTGGTCTCCTCCCGGACGGCATCCGGCAAATCTAACTCTATGAATCTGGCCACCACCCATCCTGCAATGGGAACAGTCTGGTCGCCCGGCTGCGTGGTCGTTGTCGTTTCTGCCCCGCGTACCGTGGTTTCGCCCGGCGGGCGCGTCGCCAAGCCTCGCACTAAGAACCAGTCTTCCTTTTTTGTTTCTTCCGGTTCGTTCGATGGCTCTCTCTCGTCCGAAGCTTGAGCCCAATCCGCCACGGCTCGGCCCACGACCTCGACGGGCACACCTCGTCCAAACTGGTACAGCCGCGGCTGCGTGCGTCCCGGCTGAACGCGAAGATTCGTCGCTACTTTCGTGCGCCCGCGCGCCTGCACCGGCATCGTGTGAACCTGCTCGAGCAGCTTCACGCTGCGTTGCCACAGCGCCGGGTCCATCAGGTTGCGCCCTTCGACCCAGCCTAATTCGCCCGCAGCCGTTCGAACTTTGATGCTGTCATTCCGCCGTCCGACCACTTCCACGTGATCACCGTAGTGCAGTGTGTCGAGCGGCTGACGAACTTGCGCCACGCTGCTCCACAGCGTTGCGCTCTGTTCGCTTACGTAGGCTTCCCCCACCGTTTCCCGTTTCGGCCGGAATATCCACGCCAGCAGAACCACAACCGATAGGAGAGGGACCGCTATCAGGAGTTTCCGCTTCATGCACCGTCCCCGAATGTTGCTCCAACCGCCCGCGCCGCGCGCACGATTTCGCTGGCCGGATCAACAAACTTCATATGGGATACCGCTTCTTCCAAATCCACTGATTCCACTTTTCCCGCGCGCAGGCAAACCATTCGCCCGAATTCACCGCGTGAAGCCAATTCGCTTGCATGCACCCCAAATCGAGTGCCCAGGATGCGGTCGAACGGCGTCGGAGAGCCACCGCGCTGCACGTGTCCCAGCACGGTCACGCGAATCTCTTTATGCAGCATCTCCCGGAGCGTGTAAGCAATTGTATTCGCGACTCCACCGGGACCCACGGGAGGAATGTCCTTCCCTTCCGGATCCTTCGGCGGCAGCTTCACGCCTTCGGCAACCACGATGAGGCTGTACCGCCGCCCCTTTCTTTCCCGTGTAAGCACAGCGTCGCAAATAGCTTCAAAACTAAAAGGGATTTCCGGAATCAGTATAACGTGAGCGCCGCCCGCCATTCCGGAATGAAGCGCAATCCAGCCAGCATCGCGCCCCATCACTTCGATCAGCATAACCCGGTGATGGCTCTCGGCGGTGGTGTGCAGCCGATCGATAGCTTCAGTGGCCACAAGCAGCGCTGTGTCAAAACCAAACGTGACTTCCGTCGCGGATAAGTCGTTGTCGATGGTTTTCGGAACGCCAATGACGTTAAGTCCCCTGCGTCCAAAATCCCGCGCGATGCCCTGCGTTCCGTCGCCTCCAATCACGATGAGGCCATCGATGCCCAGCCTTCGCGCGTTTTCGAGGCAAAGCCCCGAGTAATCGCGCACCACTTCTTTTCCTTCTTCCATGGTGCGATAGCTAAACGGGTTGCCGCGATTTGTCGTGCCCAGAATCGTTCCACCGCGCGGCAGAATTCCGCTCACGGATTGGATCGTCATCTCTCGCGCGCCTTCCGGCCAGATCAGTCCATCGAACCCGCTGTAAATCCCCATGACATTCATGCCGTGCATGCTGATTGCTGATCGCACGATTGCGCGTATAACCGCGTTCAGGCCCGGAGCGTCTCCGCCTCCATTGACGATTCCAATCGTTCGCACTTTCCTCATTTTTTCTCTTCTTTCTTCCCAAGATTGTACCTGATTCTCAAACCCATCATCCTGCGACCGGGCGCTGTATTGTTTTCTGATAAAATGCTGACCCGATAGTTTTCTTTTTGCCTTCTGGGGATTGCCGTGAAATCTCTCAATCGCCTTCAGCCGCTAGCACTGCTGTTCTTGCGTGCTTCTTTCGGAGTCATTTTTATGTCACATGGCTATCCCTTGATCGCTCACCGGCCCACGGCTATGCAGGCTCTCTTCGTGCAGCATGGACTCCCGGCCTACTTCGTGTACATCTCCGGCGTGCTCGAACTCTTCGGTGGGGGGTTATTACTTTTGGGGCTTTTCACGCGAGGAGCCGCCCTGCTGCTCGCGCTCGAAACAATTCTACTGCTTTGGAAGGTCTATCCGCCGCACAGCTACCTTTCGGTCAACGAATACCAGTTTCCGTTGGTTGTGGCCAGCGCCTGTTTTACCCTCGCCGCGGTCGGAGCCGGGGCTATTTCGCTCGATCACCCTTTGTTTGAAAGTGGACGCCGTCCTTTGCGTTCCGGTAAGCCCTGACCTGGTTTCTTGCAGTGTCTCTGCCGTCTGGTACCGCTCTCTCAGCTCGCTACGATGTTGTGACCGTCGCCGATGTAGGGATGGCTCCGCCTGGCGCCAGCGGCAAGACAATCCACAGCACGACGTACGCGAACACGGAGAAACCGAGGCTGACAAACAAAGAGAGAAACCAGACCAGCCGGATGACAGTCGGGTCCAAATCAAAATAGTCGGCAAGGCCCGAGCAAACGCCGGCGATTTTCTTGTCGGTGCTCGAGCGCATCAATTTCCTCCGAGCGCCGGTGGCCGGAGAAAATGGCTGGGGCCCGGATTCCGCCTGTTTGGCCCCGCAGTTGTAGCAATACCTCGAACCAATCGCGATGTCTCGGTTGCAGCTTGGGCAAATCATGGCAACCCTCCCAACAGAAACTTTCCCTAATGCAAGATACGCGCAAGGGCGGCAAAAAGTTGCCTGAATGGGCAGCTCCGGTCAATACTGCAGCAACTGCTTCACCGCCCCGGTAATATGGCTTGTCTGAGGCAGGATCACATCCTCCAGCTTCGGCAGGTAGGCACAGAACGTGTCCATGGCCGCCACGCGTTTCACTGGCGCGTCCAATTCATCGAACAACTCATCCGCAATCCGGGCGGCAATTTCCGCGCCATAACCCCAGNGCTCAGCATGTCCTCGTAAGCGACAATCACGCGGTGCGTTTTCCTCACCGTAGCCGCAATAGCCTGCCAGTCAAAGGGCGAGAGCGACCGCAAGTCGATAATCTCAACCGAAATGCCTTCTCGCTGGAGCTGCGCAGCGGCGAGCTCCGCTCGATGCACCACTGCGCCGTACGTCACGATGCTCAGGTCGGTGCCCTCCCTCACCACACGCGCTTTGCCAAACGGAATGGCGAACTCCGGCCCCGGATATTCCGAGCGGTTATACGGCTGCCGGTACAAATGCTTATGCTCGAGAAACATCACCGGGTCGTCGCTGCGGATGGCCGTCCGCAACAAGCCTGCAATGTCCAGCGCCGTCGAAGGCATCACCACGCGTAGCCCCGGGCAATGCGTGAAAATCGATTCACCGCTTTGGCTGTGATACACCGCGCCGCCCGTCAGGTATCCTCCGATTGCCACGCGCACCACCACCGGGCACTTGAATCCTCCGTTCGAACGCCAGCGCAACAGGCAAAGTTCACTGCGAATTTGCATCATCGCGGGCCAGATGTAATCGAAAAACTGGATTTCTGCCACCGGCTTCAAGCCACGCGTGGCCATTCCAATGGCTCGGCCCACGATGCTCGCCTCGGCTAGCGGCGAATTGAACACGCGGTCGGCGCCATACTTACGCTGCAAGCCGGAAGTAGCTTTGAATACGCCGCCCTTCCCTTTCACGTGCTTCAAATTTTCTTCGCGGCTGGCATCGGCCACGTCTTCGCCAAACACCAGGATGCGCTCGTCGCGCGCCATCTCATCGTTTAACGTCAGGTCCACCATCTCGATCATGGTCCGCACGGGACCATGAAAATGCGGCTGAGACTCGAACGCCGAAGAAGTGGGATCAATTTCTGAGGAGTATTGGTTCACTAGAATCGATTCGACTGGCGGTTCTGCTGCAGCCAACGCTGCGTCCCCCGCATCGCGCACTTCCTGATCGACTTCAGCTTCCAGAGCTTCCACTTCTTTTTGATCGAGAACCCCCTCGCGTACCAAAAACAGCGCGAACTTAGAAAGGGGATCGCGATGGGCCTCGGCTTCGCGCTCGTCAGGCGTCTTGTAGAGCTTCTCGTCGTCGGAGAAGGAATGGGAATAAGGTCGCGTCACACGCGCGTGAACCAATGCCGGCCCGCGGCGTTCCCGGCAGTGCTGCACCGCTTCCTTGCAAACCGCATAGCTCTCCAGTGGATCGGTGCCGTCGCACTCCACGACATGGAGACCTGGGAAACCCCTCGTCAATTTCGAAATGCTCCCGCCCGCGGTCTGTATTTCAATCGGAACCGAAATCGCGTACCCGTTATCTTCGATCAAATACAGGAGCGGCAGCTTCTTCGCGCAAGCAACATTTAAGGATTCCCAAAACTCGCCTTCACTGGTGGCTCCATCTCCCGCCGAAACGAACACGATTTCTTCGCGTTCATGGCGAACGTGTTCGCCTAGCGGCGCCTTCTTGGCCTGCGCCAGCGCTTTTGGATGCGCCTCGTAATAGAGCGTAGCTTCTGCCGCGCCCACCGCCTGGACAAACTGCGTCCCGGTACAAGATGACTTGCTGACGATATTCAAGCGCGGGTGTCCCCAATGCGAAGGCATCTGCCGGCCGCCCGAACTCGGATCGTCTTGCGCTCCAACCGCCTGGAGCAGCGTCTCGAGAGGTGTAACCCCCAACAGCAAGCAGAGCGCGCGGTCGCGGTAATAGGCGTAAATCCAATCTACTTGGGGACGAAGAAGAAGCCCCATAGCCGTGGTCACCGCTTCATGCCCCGCGCTGGAAATTTGAAAGAAAGTCTTGTTCTGCCTCTTGAGCTGGATTTCCCGGTCATCCAGGCGCCGGGAAAGATGCATCGTGCGGTAGAGGCGTATGAGGGTTTCGCGATCGAGTCCATTCCACTTCGTGGCGTCGAGCTTTCCCGGTTTGACGCGCGTTTGTGTCGCCATTCGCTCTGCCCTCGTTGTGGATTGGAAGGTTCAAATCTGCGGGCTTTCATAATGCCTGAAATCCGGCTCTACCCAGCCGGTGGGCCCGCCTAACTAATCAAGTAAATCGAACTGCTTCACGACTTCGTCAAATTGCGCCTCGCCCTCATGAACCACGCGGGGCGAAGCATCCTTGAATGGCTCCTCCGTGGGGATTCGCCCCACCCAGCGCTGCTCGGAAAGTTTTTCGTGCGAAGAAAAATAGAGCCTCACCAGCAGGCTCACCTTGCCATTTGCTGCTTCCGCTTCTTTGGCAGGCGCCGCTTCGGCTCCTTTCAGCTTCGCTTTTCCCTTGGTCTTCGGCTTTTCGACCTTTGGCAGCTCGGCTTTACTCTCGGGTTTGGGGGCTTCGGCCGCGCCAGTTTCCCGGTCGAACTTATAAAGCAGCTTCTTGTCGAGCCGGAAGGCTTGTTTCCAACCCTCCAGCTTGTGCCGCGCCAGCTGTGCTTTCTCTTCGTTCGTCCCGAAGTCAAATAGCAAATACGTTTGCGCCATAAAATGAGTCTGCGACGCAGCAGTCAGCAAGTCAAGCTGGCCCAAGTCCAGGTGTTCCGGTTCCGATTCGGGCGAAACAAATTGGCCTTCTTTGCGTCTATCCAGTTCGGGGTCACGCGTAGTCTTCGGAAGCTGAAATCCTGAGACTTGGAGTAACATGGGACTTCTTCGAATTCTCATGAGTCGACGGACTAAAGATCGCACCCGGCGTGTTTCTGCGTCGTTTTGCTTGCTGGCCGTGGCCCTTCTCTACGCCCCACTCGCCGGAGCCGCCTGGCTGACACAAGCTTCCGACTGCTGCTCCGGGGACTACTGTCCTGTTGCCGCGCACCATCACCACAAGCAGCAACAAGCTCCGCCGCAAGACTCCTCTCCGATGGATTGCGGCCACGACATGAGCACAATGGCTTCCTGCTCCATGTCCTGCTGCCAGCATCCCGAGCAGGCTAACGTGACGCCAGCAATTTTCCTTCTCCCTCCTTCAGCTACGGTCGTGAACCCTATCGCGACGCTTCGGCCCGTCGAAATCGCGCCCACCCTCGAGCTTCCTCGTTCTCTCACGCCTCCCTCTCCTCCTCCTCGTCTTGCCTCCGCGGACCTGTAAAGATCCGCTCGCTCCTCACTCACGCTCATTAACTCTCGTCGCGGCCTGATTGCCGCGCCGTTCCCATTTTTCACGAGGAGAGAAGAAGCTTATGCGACGCGTTTCGCAGTTTTTAGTTCTGTTTTTCCTGTCTGGCGCCGCAGCATTCGCCACGGTTTTTGGCACGGTGCGGGGCATCGTTCACGATCCCCAGCATCGTCCTATTGCAGGCGCCGAAGTCGTCTTGAAGGCAAGAGCCTCCGCTTACACGCAAAAAACTCAATCCGACGCCGACGGTGAGTTTCATTTCGACGCTGTTCCTCTTGGCGAGTACATTGTTAGCGTGGTGGACCCTTCGTTCGCTTCCCAAGAGCAGTCCATCACGGTCCTTTCCGGCACGGCGCCCATCCTGCACTTCGAAATGCGCCTCGCCTCGAAATCCGAATCTGTCATCGTCTCCGCAGACTCCGCTCCCGCGCAAACTGAGTCTGTAACCCCGACAACTCTCATCGACCGCGAGGAAATCAGCCAGACTCCCGGCGCGACTCTCACCAATAGCCTGGCCATGATCACCAACTACGTTCCAGGCTCCTATTACACCCACGACCAACTGCACGTCCGCGGCGGCCATCAAGTGAGCTGGCTCATTGACGGCGTCCCGATACCCAACACCAACATCGCCAGCAATCTCGGCCCGCAAATCGATCCCAAGGACATCGACACGCTCGAGATGCAGCGCGGTAGCTACGCCGCAGATTTTGGCGATCGCACCTATGGCGTCCTCGACGTATCCCCGCGGACCGGCTTTGAACGCAACAACGAAGCCGAACTCGTCCTATCCGCCGGAAATTTCTACCAAACCGACGACCAAATCAATTTCGGCAGCCACACCAATCGCTTTGCTTATTACGCCAGCGCTAACGGCAATCGCGCTAATCTCGGCCTGCAGACTCCGACCGCGGCCGTCCTCCACGACGCCGCCAACGGCGTCGGCGGCTTCACCTCCCTCATCTACAACGCTGACTCCCAGGACCAGTTCCGCCTCGTCGGCCAACTCCGCCGCGATTTTTACCAGGTCCCCTTCGACCCCAACGATCCCAACACCGAGAGCGAGTTTCTCCACGACGCTAACGTCGAAAACGATTCGTTTGTCACCCTTTCCTGGGTTCGCACTGTCAATCCAGGACTAGTTCTGACCGTCTCTCCCTTCTTCCACTTTAACAGCGCCAACTACGCCAGCAGCCCCCTCGATCTCCCCAGTTCCGCCACCGAAAACCGCTCTTCTAAATACGAAGGTGGCCAAGCCACCCTCTCTTGGATCAAGAACCGCAACAATTTCCGCGCCGGCCTCTATGGCTTTGCCCAGCAAGACCATCAGCTGTTCGCTCTTTTCTTCAACTGTCCCACGCCACCAACCATCGCCTGCCCTGAAACCAGCGCTTCCAATCTCACTCCCACTCCCGAAAATCCCGTGGGCAGCCTCATCGCTCTCTACGTCGAGGACCAGCTTAAAGCTACCTCCTGGCTCACCCTCAACGCCGGAGTGCGCCAAACGCATTTTTCCGGAGCAGTCGTCGAAAACGCCACGAGCCCGCGCGTCGGCGCCTCCATCCGTATTCCCAAACTCAAATGGGTCTTCCGCGGCTTCTACGGCCATTTCTACCAAGCCCCGCCGCTCATCACTGTTTCCGGCCCGCTGTTGCAGCTCGCCACGAACCAAAACTTGGGATTCGTCCCGCTCCATGGCGAACGCGACGAAGAGCATCAGTTCGGCGTCACGATCCCGTTCTATCGGTGGACCCTCGACGCCGACAACTTCTCCACCCGCGCCGTCAATTTCTTCGACCACAACAACTTCAACAACTCTGAAGTCTTTTTCCCCATCACCATCCAAGGCGCACGCATCAACGGATGGGAACTCACTCTGCGTTCCCCGCGCATCCGCAATCGCGCCCAACTCTACGTCACCTACTCTAACCAGCTCGCCCTCGGCTGCGGCGGCATCAACGGCGGCCTTACCAATCTCTCCTTTGGCGGCAGCTGCGGTTTTCTCGATCACGACCAACGCAACACCTTGCATGTCGGGGCTCAATCCACTCTTCCGTGGCATTCTTACGCTTCCGCCGACGCTTACTACGCTTCAGGCTTTTCCAACGGGAATCCCACGCCCGCGAACCCAGGCAATCATCTTCAGCCACACACCACCTTCGACGTTTCTCTCGGCAAAAACTTCGGCGAGCGCTTCTCCGCGAGCGTCCAAGCAGTCAACGTCGCCAACCGCCGCCTTCTTCTCGACAACAGCTTCACCTTCGGCGGCACCCACTTCCTCAACCCTCGCGAAGTTTTTATCCAACTTCGTTACCGCTTCCACTACTGAGACCTATATAGGTTCTCCAGGATTGCGCAAGGCTCGCGCCACGCTAGAGACTGGGAATCTCACGAACGTCGCCATTGCTCGCGCGCTTTGCGAAGCGCATGGGAGCAGAGGCCGGGCGTGCCTTGTCAGATTTTGTCGTTGAATTCCAAACTTATGACTACTTTTCCCTGGGCGTGTCCTTGTTCCAGATACTGCAGGGCTTGCGCCGCTTCGCTCAGCACGTACCGCCGGTCGATCACCGGCGTCACCTTTCCGGCCGTCATGAGCTGACCCACGGTTGTGAGGTCTTCTTCGTTTATTTTCGCAATGAAGGTGAGAAACTTCTGGCTCACGAACCGCGACAGCACAGGCGCGGCGATTGCACGAGCCAGAAAGATTCCCACTTTCTTGGGTGCTCCGGCAATGACGCATATGCCCTTGGGATTTAAGACCCGCCTGAATGCG
>OCOJ01036861.1_pt1 | contig 13685 bp, 8 predicted proteins | sample 1539251 | NCBI WGS metagenome assembly OCOJ01 (sample SAMN01911457, study PRJEB22624) | soil metagenome | biome: Soil | place: Malaysia | collected 2012-04-30 | depth RA_metagenome m | reverse complement strand
GGGCCAGTTTCAAGCCATTCTCAGCACCGGCAGTTCGTCCTTCTCTGCCGTGCTCGCACAAGCGCAAGCGCTCGCGATCTCCGACCTCGACTCTCAGAAATTCGATCTTTCTTCCTTTGGCGACCGGGTGATCGTCCTGGCGCAGGATCTCGTGACCAATCTCACCGGTCACCAGGCCGACGTCACGAAGCGGAGCGCCGCTGTTCAAGCCCAACTGGCTGCTTTCAGTACCGCTGCCGCAGCTTCCGACCAGGTGCACGCTCTTGAAGCNGGCCGCCAAGGCACTGCTCGGCTCCGATTTTCGCATCTATCCCGAGTTCTCGCTTTCTCCCTTGCAGGCCAGCGAATGGACCAACGCCCTGGCGGCGTCCACGGGTGGAACGCTGCTCCAGTACCTCACTACGACTGCCAAGATAGATTTCCCGGTCGACGAGTGGCTCTATGGCGTAGCCCGCATCCGGCCCAACATGCGCTCGTGGGAGCAACTTCTGGTTCTCGCCGGCGCGTTCGGAACCGGCGTGCCAGCTTTGGTGCCGGTGCAGTTTCCNCGAAAGTACGGCTTCGTGGCTGGCGCTTCAGTATCCCGATACCTATCAGTTCGACAGCGACCGTCTGCTCTACACAGCTCAATACAGCCAACCGTTTGACGGCACGGTACGGCAATGCGGCATGCTGGTCGACGAGTGGACCGAGGTCATTCCTGCCACCAGCCGCAACACCGGCATCACCTTCAATTACGATCGGCCCAACAACGAAGCGCCCCAATCGTTACTCTTGGTGACTCCTGCCAGCGCCAGTGGAGAGTGGCTCTGGGAAGACTTGGTGGGTGCGCTCAACGAAACGCTCGATCTCGCCAAGAAGCGAGCGGTCGAGCCCNCGAGCGGTCGAGCCCGCTCACCTGGATTTCACACCCTATTCGTGTTTCTTGCCGGCCACCGTCATGGCTGTCACGTATTACGGGATCTCCATCACTACTGCGCTTGCGGCGTCGAACGGCCTGTTCCTCAGCCTGGAGTCAAAAACCAATGCCTAGCTCCATCAAGGTCGGCAACGTTCAGGATGCGCTCGCGCGCCGGCAGTTTGCGTCGGTGACCATGTGGAATCGCCTGGAAGGGCGTCCGCGCACCCCCAGCTTTGATCGTGCGCTTCGAGCCGAGGTTCGANCTTCGAGCCGAGGTTCGAGACGCTCTCTGGATGATCACCAAACAATGGCAGATGGGCGAAATCCGCGGGAGTGACGCCGGATCGCCCGTATTCGCGAAGATTCATATCGACACCACCCGCCTGACGAAGTACAAGCCCGATGCCGAAGCTACGCAACTTTTCGAATATGACGTTCCGCTGGAAGCAAAAGTGGAACGCCGGCCTTTGCCCTTCATCGAGGGTGGCCGGGCTATCTTGTTTGATCTCCGCCTGCTGATGGGCCGCTACTGGCTGAATCTCATCTCCGGGATGCCTTACGCGGAAGCATTCATCACCGCGCCCGCCTATGCGATTCCTGCGCCTGATCCCACGAAGAGCGCCGATGCTGACCGCTGTGCTTCGCCCGAGGTTTGGCAGCTGTTTTCCGCTCTTGCAGGCCGCGCCATGGATGGTGGGGCACTCTATCTTTACTTAAAGGCTGATCCTGCGCATCATGCGTATGATGGCATTGCGATTGCCGCCGCGGACCAGGCGGCCATCGACGATTGCGCCGCCCGGTTCCTTGCCTGGTTCGATCGCCAGTTCTATCAGCCTCCCCCGACCGGAGACGATGCTTGGGTCCCTACCAATCTTGAGTATCAGTTCGCAGCGTCCGCTCCAATCACCGGCGGAGAGAAGGTTTACATCGCGGATGAGTACTATCAGGGCCGGCTTGACTGGTACAGCCTTGACGTCGACGGTTCCCAGGCTTCTCTCGGTGCAGTTCCGGGTTCTGATGTCACCAGTTTGCCGCCAACCATCGTGCAGTCCATGATTCCCAAACCCGTAACGTTTTCGGGAATGCCCAATACGCGATGGTGGTCATTCGAAGACAAGAAGACCAACTTCGGCGATATCGACGCCAGTACAACCGACTTGTCAAAACTCTTGTTCATCGAATTTGCTCTCGTCTATGCCAATGACTGGTTTGTGATTCCCTACACGTTGCCGTCAGGCGCCATCGCCACCATTCGAGGCTTCGCCGTCACCAACGTGTTCGGGGAACGCCTGTGGATCAGCGCTGCGGACCAGGGACCGGACGCCAGCTGGCAGCGCTGGAGCATGTTCACCATTAACGTTCGGAACAAGCAAGGAGCACCGGCCGACACGAGCCTGCTTCTGTTACCGACTGTTCCGAAGATCCACGAGAGTCCGGTTACGGAAGAAATCCTGCTAGTTCGTGACGAGGTCGCAGATATGGTGTGGGGAATTGAAAAAACCATCCCACTCGTAACTGGGGAGACTAAACCCGGGCTCGAAGCTGCCCGGCAAACGCGAGCCTTTTTTGAAAACCTAGTCGCGGCTGCGCTCGGGGGCGCTCCACCACCGCCTGCGGTTGCTCCGGCGGCACCCATTCGTTATGAGGTCATGACGACTGTGCCTGAGAACTGGATACCTTTTATCCCGGTCCACGTGCCTGGAAGCAATCGTGAAATCCAGCTGCAGCGGGCGGCGATGCCGCGAATCATCGACGGAGATCCGAATCCGCCGGTGAAGGTCCAGCCGCGAACCGTGCTCTTGCGTCAGGGCCTCGACCAAAACCCGCCACAGACTTATTTCGTGCACCAGGAAGAGGTCCCACGTGCTGGCGCACGCTTAGTTCAGGCGTTTCAGAGAACCCGCTGGACCGACGGCACCGTCTACACCTGGCTGCGGGTTCGCAAACAAACCGGTCGTGGGGAGGCATCAAGCGGACTTGGATTTGACGAGTTGGTAGACGTTCCTTTCAAGAAGGCGTCTTAGGCGCAGACAGTTCTTCCCATCATTAGAGTATGCGCGCGTGCGGTTCCGGCCTCGAGTCCCTGGCGAGTGCTGGAGTGAAATCCCCGGCTAAGGCCAGCCTTCGGAGACCGCAATGTTCCCCGGCCTCCGCCGACATGGCCGATCCCGACGGCTCGGAGGGCCCGACATTCGTCACCACATTCGCGAGCCTGATTGCTGATCTTGGCGACTGCGCGGATTTGTCTACATTCTCCTCACACGGCGCTGCCACAATCCCCGCGCTGTCCAAACCGCTACGGCAAGTACAACCATGATGATGGTGAGCGCAGCGAACACCGAGCCGAGAAGCAGCACGGCTAGCAGCACACCCACGGCGGCACCCAGGATCACGATTGCCATGATAGCGGCCTTGAAACGTTGGAGAAATCTGTGGGGGGCAGGGACTCCTTCATTTTCTGTCGAAGGCCCCGACCGGATGATCAACTGATGATACTTTGGCACCGGCGCCTCCTCGGGCTTCCGGGCGCCCTCATCCCCGCCGCTAGGAGTGAAGTCTAGAAGCGGATTATACATCTGTCGGGTTCACCGGGCGACAATCTCTGGGGAAGATCCCTCGGTGCACTGGACACAGGCGCTCGGCAATGGGCGACGTGGTGCAAGACCAGGGGGCCTACCAAGAGGCCGCTCGCGAGTTAGGCTTTCCTTTTCAATCAATTAAGAGAAATGAAAAGCAGGCCCGGTGAGGGCACTGTAGTCGAAACTGTGACGGTGGAATCCTCAAGGATCACCAGGTTTCAACAGGCTCGATTTTTCCTGTGCTGAATCTAAAGGACTTCCGAGAGGGTTGTTGGGTAGATCCCCTGGTCCCGAACCCGATTTCGCGGCGTGTTGAAAGCTATTGAAATCTGTAGATCGCAACTGATTGTGATTGAATTAGTTGCTAGACACTTGTTGAACGCTGTTGAAGTCTGTTGGTTCTGGGTGCTTTCACCGCCACAAAATCGACTACAGTNCGAGTGAGGTGAACCTTTTCGCTGAGACAGTCCTCCATTCAACACCTGCCGCTTGTGAACCCTTCCGCGAAACAGATTTGCCCTTCTTACAACTTGCCACGACTGGTTTCGTTCCGAAGCTCATCTCGTTGATTCTCATCATTCAGTTCGCGTACTCGGTGGCGTAAATCTCTTCGCGCTTCAGCGTCTTGAAAAGGCCCTCGCAGCTCGCGTTGTCGTACGGATTCGCTGGCCGGCTCATGCCCGGCACCATTCCATTCTGGGTCAAAACCGCTATGTGTTCCGCTGAAAGCAAGTACTTGAAATTCACGCCCGTAGCCCCGCAAGAGCAAGTTCTGCACGACCCTACGAGCCGACTTTCTCCAATCAGCGGCACTAACCATGCCGAACAAACTCAAGGTGGAAAACATTCTAGATGAGGGCCTATTGACTTTTCGTGGTTCCTTGACTCGGCAGCGTTTGGCAGGCGATTGTGCATGGCGCAGACGGGCACGGCCCGACGCAGGTGACTGCCGGACTAGCACCCGCTTGTGGCGTTGGAGACTGTTTCTTAGGCTCCGTAATCGTGAAAATCAGTGGCTTGCCTTTCTCATCCGTCACCTTCAAAGGTAGATAGAGCGGTTGTGGCTCNCGGCCGCTTTGGCCTTTTCTTCGGCGATTGCCGCCTGAGCTTTTGCCTTCGTCAATTGGTCTTGCGCGTCACTTGCAGCCTTCTGAGCCGCTTTATCACCTGGCGCTTTCTTAGCAGCTGCCTCTGCCGCTTGACCCTTGTTGTTCGCGCGTGTAACCGCCAATTCCGCCTTCTTCGCGTTTGCTTGCAGGGTTAGGAGATTGTCGGCCGCCGGCGTGGTGCCAGCCTGTACAAGTGGGATAACACCATAGCTTCCGGGCCCGAGCGGTTTGGGCGCGGGAGTCTTCGTCATGGAAGGAGCAGAGGGTGCTTGGTTATTTCCTCCGGAAGCCTTCGCCGGAGTTGAACTGCTCTGTGTTGTCATCTGGACGTGGCCGGTGTTGTTTTTGGTGGTATCGACGACTATCGAGGTAGAGCTATTGCTGCTAGCGTTGCCACTTGTGGAGGTTGCTCCGCCTCCTCCTGCAATGGGGCTTGATGCTGGCAAAATTACTAAAGCGAAATCGAAACCTTGTGCTGTGGGGAAAGTTGTTGCGCCACCGTCAGTGCTTTGCATGGCCACAGCGTCAATCACGCCAGCATTCTTGCCCACCAGAGCAAATTGCGTGGGCGAGATCGGATCCAGCCTCAGTTTCGAGGGAAGTAACAGCTTTCTGAGATTCGGCAAGGTCGCCACCACCCATTTCACCTCCTCGCTTGTTCGGACCACATTCACTAGTTCCGGAAAATCATTTATGCTCGTGCGAGGAATTTCCAGATACAAACGGATGCGTTCCGCCCTGTCAGCCTGCGTCCACGCTTCGTTCGCCGCCTTCCAAGCTTGGAACTCCCGGCTCTGCGGATCGACCTGCTCCGGCTTTTGCGGACAGCTCATCTTGTCTTTTCCATTCCGCCACTCCCATGCAATTCTTGTGTAGTCGTCGGCCTGTGAACGCAAAAGGCCGGGCGGCAGTTCCAAAACGTCCCCGCACGCGGAGTTTGCCACGGGTATTTCCACTTGCCATACCTTGCTCTCAGTCTGGCCTTTCTTTGCATTGGCTCCTTTGACCTCTGGCTGGTTCTTGGCAGCATTAGACGGCGGGGGTTCGAGCGTCTGGAGTATCTGTGTCTCAGACCGGCTGAAATTCGGTCCGATACGAGCCTTGGGGATCGCGATCGTTGTCCGAGTGCCAAAAATGCTGTTATATAAATCGCTAAGTGTGCACGTGGCGAGAGCTTGTTCTGTATTTTGTGGTGGAGGGTCGAGAGGAAATGCCATCGTGAAAACTACCGGATCATTAGTCAGCGCCGAGGTTGGGATAGTGAAGTGTCCGCACTTCGGATTCTTATCTCTGTCGATTCCTGAGCTTAGCTGTTCCCAGTCCCCGAGTCTTGCGGATGACTTCCTTATCGAATACGACCACGATCGTACGCCCAAGAGCGATACGGCGATGTGGCATTGGTTAACATTCGGTAGATAGTTACATTCTTGAAGCGTGACTCTATCGGAGTCAGCATCTCCAAATACCCAAGGCTTGAAGGAGGTGTCACTCCAGTAGTCGGCCGATAAAGGAAGGAATGCAATCCGCGCAGGTTCCTGTGAGTAGAAGACGTTCCTTCCTTCCTCGTCTGCCTGCCAGATCCAAAGCTGCATAGTAGAAACATAGGCCTGCGGCAGCCACTTCAAATCTTTCTTGTTCTTGAGAACGCTTGCGAGTTGCCAGGCTTCTGCAGACTGCTGTTGTGCTTCAAGTGCTGGTTGGTTGCGCCTGGGCTGACTGGGGATGATGGAACCTGTATTAGGAGGCACATTGTTGGGAGACGGCCCCGATGTGGGTGTGGCGCTCAGCCTTAAGCTCTGTATTAACGATTGTCTGTCCGGGCCAAGTCCCGGGCATTTCGCAGCAACCGGACATGCCAAAAGGAAATTCCAATAAAAACGAGAAATCTCTTGGCGGGGCATATGGCACGCCAAAAATTGGCCTTGTGGGTCACACGACAACGACCACGCAAAATCCAGATCTCGGTCTTCGAGAACGACCTGAGTTTGCGCCTCGAGCCAGGAATAATGCGAGTTGCCAGTTTCCAGCGGGTCTCGATTCGGCAGAAAACCGATCAGTAGATCATCACCTGTCTCGCCGACTGTTGCAAAAAATCTGCGCGGAGCGGGCTCGGGGGAAAATAATGGCAAAAATGTGGAAAAAGCGTAAGGTCCAACTGTGATCGGAGCATCATCCCTTGAAGTAGGTGGTGCCGTCTCATCCTCGCTCCAGTTTTGGCGCCTAATCTCGTTCTGGACGCTGTGTTCAGTTTGTGGCTTGAAATGAAGGCCATTAATAATCAGGTCAGTAAAACCCCTTCGGAGATCATGGGGAATGATGATGGATCCCGACGGATCGCTGAGTTGGATCACCGGGAATTCTTGATCGGTGGCAACGTTGACCGAAACATTCAGAAGCAACTCTGTTGAGTTAAGAGCAAACCATGTATTTGGGGCAAATTGATCGGATTCCAACAAGCTGCGTGTTTGCTGCAATTGCTTCGTGTTCAGGGTCCCGCCGGTGTTGGTCGTTGCGGCGAGATCGCTGCCCGATTGTGCTGGTGGCAAGACGGAAGTCGCTCTTCCACGCCAATCTCGCACCCTCATCAGGGGTTGCCCCCTCACCGTGACCACGAGGTTCGGGTCGATGGGGCGGTCCAGCTTGATCACCAAAGCAGCACACTTGCCCTTCGGACAGGGAAGCACGTCTAGATTTGCGGAAGTTACAGGTGCGCCACCGGCGCTTGCACTCGTGGCAACGGCAACCGTGGTGCCTGTGGTTTGGGTGGCAACTTGGGTAGCGATCTGGCCGGTCGCGGGGTTGGTCGATTGTGTGCTCGTCTGTACCGTTGTTTGCACAACCGCGCCAGCCGTGGATTCCGATGGCTCAATGATCGTGTTGTATTCCATCCGCAATACGTGCATCTTCTTCTCGCGCCTGGCAATCAGTGGATAGTCAGAGAACGAAGAGGGTAGTTTGACACTTGTCTTCATGGTCAAAACAGAAGCATCGTAGGCCGAATCGTTGGACGGACGGGAGCTCTGTTTTTCTGGGTCGATCAACTTGTCGCGCTTGGGCCAGTAGAACGGTTTCGATACAGCTTTCGCTATTTCGCCGACACCTGATACATATTTGTCCTGCGCCACTGGATCGTTCCGGCTCGCCCATCCCGCATTGATTTGGAAGGGCATACAGGCGTTTGTATTGCCAAACTTGTCCTCGGTTTTCTCAATCAACGTTCTCGGTACCGTAATCAGCGCAAACGTAGATCGGATACCAGGGGTCACCTGTTGCTCGAAAGGTGCTGCCCCGTAATACCAGCCGAAGCTCTGCTGGTCCTGGTTTGCATTCACCTGCTGATGGAGAGAAGACAAGGGGTTTGAATCGTCTAGTACCCCGTTCTGAAAGCCGGCCGTATACACCGATTGCACAAGACTTCCCTGTAAAGTGTCGGTTTGCCGCCGATAGGAAGCGCTGATCCCAAGCCCGATGAGCGTGAGGAAATTGCCCCAGAAGCTATTCCGCTTGCTCGTGCCCGAATAGTTAGCCAGGTTGTACGAACTCTGACCGGGATAGAGAGAGTAGACCTTGCACCCTGGACAATCCAAATTGAATTCGACTCTCGCCACATGATCTTTGGCCTTCTTCGATGGGTAGAGACCAACATCGAACTGTACTAGGAACGCTACGTTCTCTGGATCACGTGTCAGATCATCCTGAAGTACCGAGATCTGTCGGGCTAGGCGCTCATATAAGAGCGTGATGAAATTGTCTAACCGTTTTGTGGCTGGATACGACGGTGATTGCAGAGCCGCACTTAGATTGTTCTGGACACCTTGGGGAAGACTCTTCAGAACATCGGAGAAACCGGAAAGGCTAGAGCTCATGCTGGATCCCGAAGCTGGCCCTTGCACTGTTGTTCCTGTTACGGTGGGCGGAGGGCTTAGAGTGGGTGCAGCACCCGCTCCGCTGATGAGCGAATTTACGCTACTTAGAGATGCCTGAGCTGTCGTCTGACGGCTAAGTGCTTCAGCTAGTTGTTTCTGTTGGGAGTCGGTGATGGTTCCTGCCGCAGTAAGGGCTTGCAGGGCATTGACTTCGTTGCTGGCCGCCGAGTATTGCGCCGCCAGGCGATCACGTTCGTTCGTCAGCGTCTGCATGTACTTGTTGTACTGATCGAGCTGCTGAAGTTGCGAAGCATGCAGTGCGTTGTAGCTGCTCAAAACGTTCGCCGCGTTCACGGCAGCGGCTTGGTCATACTGCACACCCACTTCGAGAGCAGACTGCACAAATCTCAGTGCCGCAGCGTTTTGCTGGTTTGGATCTAGTTGGGTTAAATCCGCAAGGGAGACCCCTTCCACGTCCCGAAGCAATCCATCCAAGAGGGCACTCACGCGCTCGAATTGCCAAATCTTGGGTTGGGCGACGGTGATGTCTCCCCATCGATCGGCCTCGGGGTTGCGCCGGCTTGGCAGCACGTCTGGCCCGGTGAGGTAAGAGTCGCTACAGGTCAGTCGATCAGGCCCAATTCGCTCATCGATGGGAGGAACGGGCTTGGGATTTTTGGCGGGAGGCTGGTGGCCTTCTGCCGTTTGGCTCACCTCCTGTGGTTGCGCTCCCGCACCAGGCAACAGAAGAGTCGCACTGAGAATAAGGCAAAGCCAACGAACAGAGAGTGGGCGCCGCTTGACCATCATCTTAGCTCTCTTTGCGTACGGTTGGATGGCGGGGGCAATTTAGCATAATTTAGGCAATGTCAAGCACAATCGAGTGTTCTGATCCAGAAACAGAACAAGATCGCCTTGGCGCATTCCTATCTGCCAGATGTCCAATTGTCGCGGTCACGAAACAGGGTGGTCAGCAGGGTCGGAAATCCGGGCTTACCATTTCCCTAAGCCGATTGATGCTACGGCAATGCCGGTCCCTCCTGACAAAATGGGAATGCAATCACCGGATCGCTTGTATTCACTCCACCCGAGGCCGGGCGCGGTTCAGGTGCCGATTTCTTCGGGCGTCGGCTCTCAGGATTCTCTGACATTTTCGGGTGGCCCAGGACCCTCGGCCACTTCCGGTCGTACAGTCTGGATGCTAAGTGTTCTGAATTTAGAACATAGTTATCTTCCCCGCAATCAATTCCCAGGCGTTCCCCGAAAGAGCTCGCACAGCGTAACTCTCAGATATACAATAGGTTAGCGATGAGCCTTCGTAACAATGTTCCGAAAACCGAACAAGTTAGTGAATTTCACATGGGCTCCAACGTTCCTTCCCTAGACTGCTGCGCCATCGTCTAGCTAGGGGCCTCGGAAGTCGCCAAATTGAAGATTCGCTGGAGGGCACCATGGCCGTGGTGAAGGGAAGCAAGAACTCCTTCTCGGTAAAAGCATATATAGGCGACTTGAAAACGCTGCTGGCCTTCAATTTCTCCGACAAGAGCAAAACGCGCAATCTGGCCGGATTTACCATCCAGTGCCAACCCCAGGGACAGCCCGCCTTCTACTTGCTCAACAGTCTGCAGTTTCAAAACCCTGGCCAGCATGAGCAGGTTGCCAGCGAGCCGCCGAACTCCAGCATCAATGCTCCCCTTCATAAATTCCGGTGGGTTCATGTTCCCGGTTCCTTCCGTCAGGGGACCCAACCGGCGATCGGGCCGTACACATACACCGTAACGCCACGCTACTTCGACGCAAGGCAGTGCATGCAGTCCCTTGATCCCTCATTGAGCGTTACCGTAACGGCGAATGTCGGGCCTTTCAAGAAAATGGGGCTCTCCCTGGGCTTCACGCGGGGGTATATGCAATCGCAGGCGTTTACCCATCATTTCGGANCGGACGGCGCTGATCAGGCCGGCCGGAAAACAGTTGCTGTTCGACACATCGCTGCAAGCTGGCAAAAATGCGCAGGGACAGACCTCGACGTTCGCCGAAGAGTATGCCTGGATGGGATCTACGGCTAGGGCGGAGATCTTCGCCCTGCTGAACGCCGTGGCCAACACGCCGTCCCTGCATCTGGATATGTTCGCCTATGACCTGAATGAGCCGGACCTTCTGAGAATTCTGCTCAGGCTTGCGCAACAGAAACGGGTCCGTATTATTTTGGACAATTCCAAAGAACACCATGATTCGGCCAATTCAAAACCGGAAGACGAGTTCGCAAAGCTGTTCGAGACTGCGGCGAAGGGGGCAATGCTGCGGGGAGAGTTCGGGCGCTTCGCTCACGACAAAGTGCTTATCGTCTCGACGAATGGCTCGGGTCACCCTACCCCGATAAAAGTGCTGACCGGCTCGACGAATTTCTCGGTCACGGGCCTCTATGTGAATGCGAATCACGTGGTCGTCTTCGAGGACGCGGCGGTCGCGGCCAAATACGCGGCAGTCTTCGACGAGTCGTGGCAGGACAAGGCGTCGGAATCATTCAAGAATTGCGCGCTTGCGGCCGCGCCCTATCAGATCCAGTCGGGCCAGACACCGAACACTACAATCACGTTTTCCCCGCACACGGACACGGACGCTGCGAAGATTTTGGCGGGAATCTCGCAGCGAATCCAAGCGACAAAACCAGAAGGGAGTGTGCTCTTTGCTGTGATGCAATTGACCGGAAGCAAGAGCCCCGTCTATTCCACGCTGACCAAACTTCACGCGAAGCAGAGAGTCTTCAGCTATGGCATCTCCGACAGTCCGGGCGGCGTGACGCTTTATGGGCCCGGCAAGCCGCAGGGGGTGCTGGTAACTGGGAAGCCGGGCAAGACCACATTGCCGCCGCCATTTGACCAAGTCCCGTCTATTGCCGGGCATGAGATTCATGACAAATTCGTGGTCTGCGATTTCAATGGAAGCGATCCTATTGNTCTACTGCGGCTCGTCGAATCTGGCCTCTGGAGGAGAGGAACTCAACGGAGACAATCTGATCGCGATCCGTGATGGGGATGTGGCGACGACGTTCGCGATCGAGGCGCTTCTCCTGGTCGACCACTACAACTTTCTTGACCGGTATGCGACCCCGGCAAGCGGAAAAAAGGGAGCTAGAAAGGCGGCCAGTTCGAAGGCGCCGCGCGTCAAAAAGCAACCGCGTTCCAAGCAACAGGCCGCGCTCGAAGCAGGGATGTATCTTTCCACCAACGATGGTTGGACGAAATCCTATTTCAACCCGAAGGATCTACATTACCTGGAACGTCAGGTCTTCGGCTGAGGGAAACTTATAGAGGCAATCGGTTTGTTTTTCTCCAATGAGGACGTGACTTTGGGCCGGAAAGCAAGGGAACCTTAGCTGGTAGGCATTACATATTTTCTCCCCGCGAAACAGCTGGGAGCGGCGACTATTGCGGTTACCGGGGTTACATGACAACCGGCAGGGCGCGTACTTCCGGCTTCTTCCGGCGGTGGCCCGACCTCACGCTCCGCAAGCTCTTCCACGAGATCTGGCCGCTGTACGAAGAGTTGGTGCGTACCGAGGGATCCGTCCACTGTGCCTTCGCGGCGATTTGCAGCAGCATCCGGGACTGCAGTGGCCCGACGCCAGTGCGCGACCTATACTCTGAGCTCCGACAAGCATACGGTCCGGACTGGCTCCAGGGCTTAGCCAGCCTCCTCGGCATGTTCATGCACTTTTCGACCGAGAGAGGAGTGCTGAGAAACTACCGCCGACCGCAAAAAGAGTTCTCCAGCTATCCGACTTCGCCACACGTTACTGAGTGGGCAGGCGTAAGCATGCTGGCACGCCTTGTGAAACAGCCGATCCCCCGAACGACACCAAGCGCCGCCGCGGCCGAGCGCTGGGCCGAGGAGATGCTCGCGTTCCGCCTGCTAGACCCGGCCATGGAATCCGGCCAGTTGCTACTAGAGACGGCGCTCGTGATGTTGCGCCGCATCCACCGACAGCATCCCTCGACCAGCGCCGATGCCCGTCGGCTCCGTTGTGCCGTTCTCGAAAGGCTGTGCCACGACTGCCTCTGGGGCATCGACCGGAACAAATTGGCGCTCCCTGCGGTCTCGCTCGTCTTTTCGTTGCTCGGTGCAGAGTGCGGCGTTAAGCTGCCGGGTCCGCGGAACCTGCTGAATTGCGATGCGCTCCGCTGGAGTGCTGGCGAAAATCCTCCAGTGTTCGACGGAATACTCAGCAATCCGCCTTGGGGTGAAACATTGCGAACTGCGGAGCGACGCTGGATCGCCGCCCAGTTCTCCGCGATCGAGTACCAAACGGATACNCTATGTGGCGTTCAGCGAGCTGGCCATGAGAGTGTTACGGTTGCACGGTGTGTTCGTACTCATCCTGCCAGCCCAGGTTCTGGCTGTGCAGAACGCCGCTGGCTTACGCGAGTTGCTTTGCACTCGCACCGAGCTTTCAGAAATCCTGGTGCTCCCCCGGCCCGCGTTCGCTGACGCCTGTGTGCGGGCGGTCGTGCTGGTCGGCCGGACCGCCGCTGTGCAGCGCGCCGTGAGGTGCCGCGCCACCGTCTTCCCGTTCTTTAAGCCCCTCGACCAAGCCGGGCCGCCCCGCTGCATCGCGATTTCTACTGCCACGCTTCGCTCCCTGGCAGGTCGGCCCTGGTGGCCTGAATTGACGAACAGGGCACGCCAGCCCTCCCGTCCGACCGTGCGGCTGGGCGAATTAGCCACTGTTCACGCGGGCGTGCAAGTATATGGTGTTGGCCGCGGCCGTCCTAACCAAACGCCTGCGATTGTGCGGCAACGCCCTTTCACGGCGCAGACACCCTTTCGGGGCAGCATTCCAGCCATTCGCGGACGCGACCTCCGTGACTTCACCGTCCGGGATTCGACCCTGTTCATTCGCTTTGGACCATGGCTCGCTCGGCCGGGAAAGCACGCTACGCTGCGGCGCTCGACGCGAGTTTTCGTGCGCGAACTCTGTCGTCGTGACGGCAAGCTGGTAACGGCGGTGGCAAATGATGCCGTTGTACCCTTACACGGTGTCTTGACATTGAAGCCGCGCGGAATTGAGCCGTGCGCCCTAGTGGCAATTCTGAATTCCGGCCCTGTCGCCAAGCATGTTCGCACGCACGCAGCGTCGTTCGCGAAGGTGGACTTTCAGAAGATCACCACGACCGAGTTGCGGGAACTGCCGATTCCCGCCAGTGCAATTGAACCAGCGCGCCGGGCGAAA
>OCOJ01034042.1_pt5 | contig 13696 bp, 14 predicted proteins | sample 1539251 | NCBI WGS metagenome assembly OCOJ01 (sample SAMN01911457, study PRJEB22624) | soil metagenome | biome: Soil | place: Malaysia | collected 2012-04-30 | depth RA_metagenome m | reverse complement strand
ACGAGTTGCACCAACACCTCGAACCCCACGGTCATGGTCGGCGCAGGCCTGATAGCGAAGCGCGCGGTCGAGGCCGGACTAATGTTGAAGCCCTGGGTCAAGCCCAGCCTCGCCCCCGGTTCGACAGTCGTCACGGACTACCTCCAGAACTCAGGCCTCCTCCCCTACCTGGACAGGCTCGGGTTCGTTCTGGTGGGGTACGGGTGTACCACGTGCATTTCGGAGGGCACACCTGTCTTGATGGCGGATGGAACCACCCGTCGTATCGAGAGCCTGTCGAAATCAGGCAACGCCAGGGTGTTTGGCCCAGACGAGAACAGCAGACTCAGGATAGCTCGGCAGACAAACCTGATGAAGAATGGCGTGCGTGAATGCGTTGAGCTCGTTCTCCAGGACGGAAGAACATTGGTCTGCACGCCGGACCACATGATCCTGTGCTCCGACGGCCGGTGGATCCGAGCCGACGAGCTCAAACTCAACCTGGACCGCGTCATAGTGGGGCTGGAAGGCCCAGTCGACGAACCTGGCGATGACGAAGCTGGCTATGTCCTTCGTGTAGGCGAACAGATCTTCAGGATGGACTCGCCCCCCGCCCGGGCCCGCATGCTTGCCTTCGTTCGATTGCTTGGGCACCTTCTCACCGACGGGTCGATCAGCGTCCTTGGTCAGGGTAGAGTGAACGTAGGCCAGGCAGTGGACCGCGAAACGGTTCTTGCAGACATAGAGTTGCTCACTGGCCTTCGGCCTGCGGGAAACCGCTCTGACGATCAGAAGTGGTCGATCGCTCTTCCCATGTCCCTGACGAAGGATATCATGTCGCTGCCTGGAGTCCAAGTGGGGAGACGCATCTATCAGCCGCCGACATTTCCAAGCTTTGTCATCCGAAGCGATTGCCCCGTCGCGGTTGTGAGAGAATTCCTCGGCGGAATGTTCGGAGCAGACGGACACGGGCCTACCTTGCACCACTGGGGAGAGAACGATGCAGACACATCTCTAAACCCGCCTATGTACTCGCAGAGCACCATTCCCGTTCACCTAGAGCNAAGCGAGGGAGATGATGGCGGAGCTTGTCCGACTGCTGACGCGGTGCGGTGTCAAGACTCAAGGTGCTCGGATCTACGATTATCCCACACGAAGGAGCGAATCTTCGCATGCATCTTCCGCGGATGGCATCCCAAGAATTGAAGTAAGACTGGACGGCCTCGATGGGCTGTCTTTCGTCGAAAGAGTGGGGTTCCGATATTGTGTCGACAAGTCTATGCGTGCCAGTGCTGCAGCGGTGTATTGGCGCCTTATCGATGGCATCAACAGGCAGCGCCTTTGGATGGCGACCAAACTGCGGCAAATGCACTACGAAGTACCCGATTTGCCTTACTCGAAGATGCGCCAGGTTATCGCTGTTTCATCGTTAGGGCACGAGAAAGAAGTTTCTCTCCCGCCCGTGGTATTCCCTCATTATGCCCTGTTTGAAGGTCATGACAGGTTCTCCCGCCTGCCCAAGAGAGAGGGCAGGAAGTTCGTACCACTTCATCGTGAGAGTTGCGGATTCTCTTCCCCCGGAGAGTTGTTCACGGAACTTGGTGTAAGAGAGTGGTTCGCCCCAATTCAGAACACAGAAGAATCGGACGGGACAAGGAGGTACTGCGTAGACAAGGAGGCAACAGCACTTCCCGCATTCTCACTTCGGGTGGTCGGCCGGCGCTCCGTCGGTAAGAGAACCGTCTTCGATCTAACGGTAGACAGCCTACACGCCTTCATAGCCGGCACTGTCGCGGTCCATAATTGCATCGGAAACTCCGGACCCCTGGCGCCAGAGATTGAGAAGGCCATTAAGGAGAAGGACATTTACGCCGTAGCAGTCCTCTCCGGGAACAGAAACTTCGACGGTAGAATCCACCCACTCGTGAAAGGGGCCTTCCTCATGTCTCCGATGCTTGTGGTTGCTTTTGCCCTCGCAGGCAGAATCGACTTCGATTTCGCTTCCGCTCCTCTTGGTACGGGGAAAGACGGGAGAATGATCTACCTAAGGGACCTCTGGCCCACCCTCGATGAGGTGAAGAAGACCGTGCAAGCCTCCCTCTCCTCCGATCTCTACGCGAGAAGGTACGCCGAAGCAATGAAGGGCGATTCGCGCTGGGAGAAACTGACGTCCTTCGATGATGAGGTCTACCATTGGGACGATGCCTCCACCTACATCAGAAACCCCCCCTGGTTCGAATCGTCCATGTCCGGGTCTTCGAAGAAGGACATTGCCGGCGCCCGCGTCCTCGCGGTTCTTGAGGACAAGGTCACCACCGACCACATTTCCCCGGCGGGGACCATCCTCATCGACAGCCCAGCAGGAGCATACCTGAAGGAACACGGAGTCGGCCTGCTCCAGATGTCCACCTATGGTAGCAGGAGAGGGAACCACGAGGTGATGGTTCGAGGAGGGTTCGCCAACATTAGGCTGAGGAACGCGCTTGCCAAGGGGAAGGAGGGTGGCTTCACGTCTCACCTCCCCGACGGGGCAGTCATGAGCATCTATGACGCCTCCATGAAGTACGCCCAGGAGAAAGTCCCCCTCGTGGTCCTGGCGGGGAAGCAGTACGGCGCAGGAAGCTCGAGGGATTGGGCCGCCAAGGCACCCAGGTTGCTCGGAGTGCGAGCAGTGATCGCAGAGAGCTTTGAGAGGATACACAGAAGCAACCTGGTGGCAATGGGAGTGCTCCCTCTTCAGTTCGCGGAGGGGCAGGGGGTGAAACAGCTCGGGTTGACAGGTGAGGAAGTCGTTGACGTGTCAGGTATCGCAGCCATGACCGCACCCAAGGACTGGGTCGATGTGGTCGCCCGGGGAAAGTCAGGAGAGAAGAGGTTCAGGGTCCTCGTCCGCGTAGACAATGAGGTGGAGATGAAGTATCTTGAGTCGGGGGGCGTCCTCCCCTACGTCTTCGGCAGGCTGAACAAATCTGGACATTGACGCAACCATTTTAACGGCTAGGAATTTGGTCCTCCCTAATGGGTAGGGAGCCCCTGGTCTACATTGACGGGAAATTCGTAGAGAAATCCAAGGCTGCAGTGTCCGTATTCGACCATGGGCTCCTCTACGGCGACGGGGTTTTCGAGGGGATAAGGGCCTACAACGGCAGCGTGTTCCGGCTGGTCGACCACATCAACAGGTTGTACGATTCGGCCAAGAGCATCCGTCTGAAGATTCCGCTCACAAAGCACGAAATGGCAGAGGCAGTGCTCGAGACCATAAGGAGAAACGAGCTCAGAGACGCCTATGTCAGGCTCGTCATCACCAGAGGCGCGGGGGACCTAGGTGTCGATCCTTCGCTCTGCAAGAACCCTACCCTGTTCATCATCGCGGAGCCGATGGCCAGCATTCTCGGCCCCAGGGAGCCGAGAGTGATTAGGACCATAGTCTCTTCCTACAGGAGAGACAGAGTGGACGCGACTTCTCATGAAATAAAGTCCCTCAACTACATGAACAGCATCCTCGCAAAGATCGAGGCGACAAGCGCGGGCGCAGACGACGCGATTTTGCTCGACCAGAGAGGGTTCGTGTCGGAGGCGAGCGTGAGCAACGTGTTCATCGCGAAAAACGGGAGGATCGCGACGCCTTCACATGGCGCTGGAATCCTCCACGGCATCACGAGGGACAGGGTAATCCGACTCTGCTACGACCTTGGGTTGGAAGTGCAGGAAAGGGATGTCACCCCGTTCGAACTGAACACAGCAGACGAGGTCTTCATAGTTGGGACCAAGTCGGAAATCCTCTCGGTAGGCTCCATCAGCGGAGCCAAAGTGGGGTCAGGGGGCGTTGGGCCAATCACGAAGAGGCTGTACCAGGAGTTCTCGAAGGTGGTCGTTCGGCCAGAGGAAGGGACCCCCGTGTACGAAGCCGAATCGGTGAGCGTCTAACTCCCCGGAACGGGACGATGCTCGCCCCGTTGCGCAATCAAAGCGGAATTTCGGCTCTTCGAGCGCGCAGAGGGCCCATGCCCATGCGGAAAACTCCTGCCGCCCGTCATCCTAGTAAAATCTAAATACGCGATGAAAATCGGCCCCCGACGGGGCCCTGTTCCGTGTATTGTTCGCGCCACGTAGCTAGTATTATCAATGGAGGTCTGGCAGCATAGCCGCTCCTAAGAAGCCAGTAAGACGCAAGAAGGTGGAAGAAGAAGTGCCCACCTTCAAAGTCAGCACCCATTTCCTCATTCCGAAGCATGAACTCCTAACCAGAGAAGAAGCCGATCAGGTGAAGGCAAGGTTCAACGCAACCTCCTCGCAGTTCCCCTACATCCAGTCCACCGACGCGATTGCGAAGGAGATAGGGGCGAAGCCTGGTGACTTCGTTAGGATAACCCGCAGAAGCGAGACAGCCGGGACCAGCGTCTACTACAGGTACGTGGTGGAGGGTTAGAGTTGAGCAAACAGTTCACCACTTCGAACTCCTGGGTCATACTCAGCGACCTTCTGCAGAGGGAAGGTGTCGCAAGGCAGCATCTGAACAGCTACAACGAGTTCGTGACGAGAGGGCTACAGAACATAGTCGACGAAATAGGCGAGGTCGAAGTCGAAACGGTAAGCACGCCCTACAAGATCAAGTTCGGAAGACTCACTCTTGGGTCGCCGCGGGTCGTTGAGATTGACGGCTCGGTGAGCAGCATCCTCCCGATGGAGGCTCGTCTGAGGAACCTGACCTATTCTGCTCCTATCCTCCTCGAAATGACCATTGAAGAAGAGGGGCTCCCCAGGGATACCACTCGCCAGCACGTAGGCGATCTCCCTGTAATGGTGAAGTCTGAGCTCTGCCAGCTCTCGAATCGTTCCAAAGACCAGCTCATCGAAGCAGGCGAGGACCCCAACGACCCGGGCGGCTACTTCATAATTCACGGAGCAGAAAGGGTGATAGTGGGGCTCGAGGACCTGTCCCCGAACAAGATCCTCGTCGACGCCGAGAAGCTCTCGGGGACCGTGACCTACAAGTCCAGGGTCTACTCCTCTGTCGTCGGATACCGCTCGAAGCTCGAGCTCACCCTGAAGCAGGACGGTGCCATCAACGTCAAGGTCCCGAGCTGCCCCGTGGACCTCCCCTACGTGATCGTCATGCGCGCCCTGGGCATAAAGTCTGACAAGGACATCGCAGACGCAGTCTCTCCGAAGGCCGAGATCCAGGACCTTCTGGAAGTCTCGTTCGACAAGGCCGCAGAGGCCCCAACGGAGAAGGACGCCCTCGTGTTCATCGGCAACAGGGTAGCCCACGGCATGCTGGAAGAGTTCAGGGTCAAGCGCGCCCAGTCCATGCTTGACTGGGGCCTCCTTCCTCACCTCGGCAAGACTGAGGACAGGCGCTTCGACAAGTCGATGTTCCTGGGGGAGGCCGCATGCAAGCTGCTTGAGCTCAGGCTCGGATGGATCGAAGCAGATGACAAAGACCACTACGGCAACAAGGTGATCAAGTTCGCGGGCCAGATGCTCGCCGACCTGTTTAGGACCGCGTTCCGCAACCTCGTCAGGGACATGAAGTACCAGCTGGAAAGGACCGGGCAGAAGCGGGGCGGGAACGTAGTCGGTGCAGCCATCAGGACGGGGATCATCACGGACAAGCTGAACAACGCCATCGCGACAGGTAACTGGGGGAGGGGGAAGGTCGGCGTGACCCAGCTCCTCGACAGGACGAACTACCTCAGCACCCTCAGCCACCTGAGACGCGTCCAGTCCCCTCTTAGCAGGAGCCAGCCTAACTTCGAGGCAAGGGACCTCCACGCGACCCATTTCGGAAGGATATGTCCGTCAGAGACGCCTGAAGGGGTAAACTGCGGTCTCGTGAAGAACCTCGCGCTTTCCGCGATAATCTCCGTCAGCGTCCCCTCACAGGAGGTGGAGGAGAAGCTCTGGGAGCTCGGTGCAAGGCAGATCAGAGACGCGGACCAGAAGCTGCAGGTCGAAGGGTGCAGGATATTCATGGACGGCAGGTTCCTCGGCTACGTCGACGACGGAGACAGGCTGGCAAAGGCATTCAGGAAGCTCAGAAGGGAGGGCCAGATCAACCCAAGCGCCAGCGTGCTCTACGTGTCGCCTGTGAACGACAAGGCCTACCCGAGAATCTACATCAGCCTCAGCTCCGGCCGCGTCCTCAGGCCCCTCGTCGTGGTCGAGAGCGGCAGACCCCTCCTAAACCCGGAGCTCATAGAGAAGGTCAACGCTGGCCAGAACTCCTGGCGGGACCTCGTCGAGCAGGGCATCATAGAGCTGATAGACGCCAACGAGGAGGAGAACTGCCTTGTATCGATGAGCCCCGAGGACGTCACAACAAAGAACACTCACATGGAACTCTTCCCGGCATCCATGTTCGGCATTGCAGCCTCCATCATCCCCTACCCGGAGCACAACCAGTCTCCCAGGAACACCTACGAGTCAGCGATGGCAAAACAGAGTCTGGGCTTCAGCTCCCCCACCTACCCCATTTCCCCCCACGTACGGCAGCACCTGCTAGTCAGTCCCCAGGCACCTGTCGTGAGGACCAGGACCTTGGACCTGCTCAAGATAGACGAACGCCCTCTGGGAACGAACTGCGTCGTGGCGGTGCTTTCGTTCGAAGGCTACAACATCGAGGACGCCATCATCATGAACAAATCCAGTGTCGAAAGGGGAATGGCCAGGTCTTTCTTCTACAGGCTCTACGAAGGAGAAGCGAAGCAGTACCTCGGCGGGATGAGGGACACATTCGAGGTCCCGGCAGCTGAATCGAACATCAGAGGGTACCGCGGCGAGAAGTTCTACAGGCTCCTCGAAGGGGACGGGGTCGTCGCAGACGAGTCTCAGGTCACCGGAGGGGACGTGGTCNATCGGGAGGACCAGCCCACCAAGGTTCATGGAGGAGTACAAGGAGTTCGAGATCAAGGGCCCCTACAGGCGAGACACCTCTGTTGCCGTGAGACCTTCCGAATCTGGGGTGGTCGACTCGATATTCATGACCGAGAACGTGGAAGGGGGAAGGATGTTCAAGGTCAGAGTGAGGGACATGAGGATCCCAGAGATAGGTGACAAATTCGCCTCGAGGCACGGCCAGAAGGGAGTCATAGGGCTGGTGGTCCCGCAGGAGGACATGCCATACACGGCCGATGGGATCGTCCCCGACGTGATAATCAACCCGCACGCATTCCCGTCAAGGATGACGGTGGGACAATTCATCGAGTCCATCGCCGGAAAGGCCGCCTCCTTCAGAGGCTCCTCGGTGGACGGCTCCGCTTTCGCCGGTGAAAGCATCGACGAGATGGAGAAAATCCTTCGGTCAAGGGGCTTCGAATCCACGGGGAGAGAAGTGATGTACGACGGGAAGACGGGAATGAAGTTCGCGACCGACGTCTTCGTCGGGGTGGTCTACTATCAAAAACTCCACCACATGGTAGCTGACAAGATCCACGCCAGAGCGAGGGGACAGGTCCAGATGCTCACCAAGCAGCCGACTGAAGGGAGGGCGCGCGGCGGAGGCCTCAGATTCGGAGAAATGGAAAGAGACTGCCTAATCGCCTACGGCGCATCCATGGTTCTCAAGGACAGGCTCCTCGACGAGGCGGACAAGACAGAGATCTATGTCTGCGAGAAGTGCGGTCTGATCGCCTACTACGACGCCAAGCAGAGGAAGTACACGTGCAAGATAGACGGAGACCAGGCGAAGATCTCTACAGTTGTCGTGGCCTACGCCTTCAAGCTCCTTCTCCAAGAAATGATGAGCCTGAACATAGCACCGAGGCTTCAGCTGAAGGACAAGGTGTAGACCATGTCGATGGAACAGGCTCTCAAGACGATTGGCGGGATCAATTTTGCCGTCTTCTCCCCCAGCGAGGTGAGGAAGTACTCTGTGGCCGAGATCACCCAGCCGGAGACCTACGACGAGGACGGGATGCCGGTCCAGGGGGGCCTCATGGACAGCAGGCTCGGCACACTCGAGCCAGGACAGAAGTGCGGCACCTGCGGAAGCACCGCTGGAAGGTGCCCAGGCCACTTTGGGCACATCGAGCTGGCCGAACCCGTCCTGCACATCGCTTTTGTTGACGAAATAAACAGGCTCGTGCAGACCACCTGCAGGTCGTGCGGAAGGATACTCCTCCCTCAACAGGAGCTGGACGCGTATCACGCGCAGATCAACAACCGGACAGACTTTACGCCGGCTCTCCTGGAGACGGTGGCCAAGGAGATAGCCACAAAGGCGAAGAAGGTAAAGCTCTGTCCGCACTGCGGAAAGCAGCAGTACCAGATCGAATTCACGAAGCCGACGATATTCCACGAGATAACAGAGGAAGGGGGCGCCACACGCCTTCTCCCCGTGGCCATACGCGAAAGGCTCGAGAGGATAAACAACGAGGACCTCGACCTCCTGGGCTTCAATTCCCACGCGGCGCGCCCCGAGTGGTTCGTCCTCCAGGTCCTCCCCGTCCCGCCGCTCACCGTCCGGCCGTCCATCACTCTAGAATCAGGAATCCGCTCTGAAGACGATCTCACCCACAAGGTCGTGGACATCCTCAGGGTCAACCAGAGGGTTCGCGAGTCCAAGGAGTCGGGGACCCCGCACCTGATTGTCCAGGACCTTGTCGACCTTCTCCACTATCATGTCACGACATACTTCGACAACGAGGTCTCCGGCATCCCCCAGGCCCACCACCGCTCAGGCCGGCCCCTGAAGACCCTTAGCCAGAGGCTGAAGGGGAAGGAGGGGAGGTTCAGAGGCTCCCTTTCGGGGAAGAGGGTAGACTTCTCGAGTCGGACAGTGATCAGTCCCGACCCCAGCCTCGACATCGGCGAGGTGGGCGTCCCCTTCGAGGTAGCGAAGAAGCTGACCATCCCCGAGAAGGTGTCCCCATTCAACATCGAGCACCTGAAGGAGCTGGTGAACAAGGGACCTTTCGAGCATCCCGGTGCCAACTACGTGATTCGGCCGGACGGGGTCAAGATCAGGCTCGACTTCGCCAGCGACAGGAAAGCGCTCGCCGACTCTCTCGCGCCCGGCTACATAGTCGAGAGACACCTGATGGACGGCGACGTCGTCCTGTTCAACAGGCAGCCCTCCCTTCACAGAATGTCCGTCATGGCCCATTTCGTCCGGGTACTTCCTTTCAGAACGTTCAGGCTGCACCCTTCGGTCTGCCCTCCATACAACGCTGACTTCNGACGGGGACGAGATGAACCTCCATGTCCCCCAGAGCGAGGAGTCCAGGTCCGAGGCGCTCATGCTGATGAGGGTCCAGGACCAGATAATCTCTCCGAGGTACGGCGGCCCTATCATCGGGGGCATCAGGGACTTCATCACAGGTGCATTTATGCTGACAAGGGACGAGACTCTCCTCACTCCCGCCGAGTTCTCCAACCTCGCCCTCGTGGGAGAATACGACGCGGACCTCCCCGATCCAGCGCAGAAGGGCGCCCACCCCATGTACACCGGGAAGCAGCTCTTCTCGCTCTTCCTCCCGAAGGGGATGAGCTACGTCCAGACTTCGAAATGGGCGAAGGCGCAGCGGACGGGCACTACGAACGACGTCGTGATAAGGGACGGCCAGTTGATTTCGGGGGTAGTCGACAAGGCAGTGATCGGGGCCGAGGAGCCCGACTCTTTGCTGCACCGCATCGCCAAGGATTATGGCGACGAGGAGGCCCGCAACTTCCTGAACTCCATACTGAAGGTTCTGAAGACGTTCCTCACAAGAAGGGGCTTCACCTATGGCTTCAACGAGCTTGAGCTTCCGGGCGAGGCCAAGAAGGGGATAACCGAGTCCCTCGACGAAGCCTACGCCAACGTCAACGACCTCCAGAAGAAGTACAGGGCGGGGACCCTCCAGCAAACGAGGGGGCTTTCTGCCGAGGACACCCTGGAGGCCTACATCGTCAACGAGCTCGCGAAAGCAAGAGACAAGGCCGGACGGATCGCCGACAAGTCCTTCCCTGCAGAGAACTCGGGCATGATTATGGCCAGGACCGGGGCGAGGGGGTCCAGCCTGAACGTGGGCCAGATGACCGCCGCGCTGGGCCAGCAGTCGGTCAGGGGAAAGAGAATCAGCCACGGGATGAAGGGCAGGGCGCTGAGCCACTTCCCCTGGGACGACCCGTCCCCCGAGGCTAAGGGATTCGTCAGAAGCAATTACAGGGATGGCCTCTCCCCTACGGAGTTCTTCTTCCACGCAATGGGAGGACGCGAAGGGCTGGTCGACACCGCCGTCAGGACCCAGCAGAGCGGCTACATGCAGAGGCGCCTCGTCAACGCACTCGAGCACCTCAAGGTCGAGTACGACCTCACGGTCAGGGACCCCCACGGGCACATCATTCAGTTTCTCTACGGAGAGGACGGCGTTGATGTAGCCAAGAGCGACCATGGCCGCCCGATCAACCTCGACAGGCTGGTGGAGACGGAGGAACTCTCCCACAAAGGGAAGGCGAAGGTCGACGCTGAGGAGCTCGAGAAGCTGCTGAAGAAGTACCAGCCGATCCTTAACGAGCGGCTGGTGAGAGAGCTCAAGGACAAGCTGGGAGGCTCTCACCTCGACGATGAGGGGCTGAAGGAGACCATGGAGAAGGTGGACGAGGCGATGGACTACTCCCGGGTCGAACCCGGGGAAGCTTCAGGCATCGTTGCGGCTCAGTCGATCGGTGAGCCGGGCACACAGATGACGCTCCGGACGTTCCACTTCGCGGGAGTGAGGGAGAGAGACGTCACGCTGGGTCTCCCCAGGCTCATGGAGCTGGTCGACGCGCGCAAGATCCCTGCTACCCCTTCGATGGACATCTATCTGACCAAGGACTACGCCGCAAGCAACGAGAAGTCTGTCAGGGTCGCCAAGGAGATACTCTTTACCAAGGTCGGGAACGTCGTCGCCTTCAGCGAAGTTGACCCCACGGAAGGGATCAAGTTGCACCTCGACCCCGACCTGATGACTGACAGGGACACAAACTCAGAGGAGATATCCAAAGTCATCGAGACGGGGAAGAGGAAGGTCCAGCAGGACAAGAGGAACCCCAACGTGATCCACGTCAGCATGCCCGACGCCGACCTTTCTGCCCTCTTCACCCTCAGGAACAAGATCCTCAACATGAAGCTGAAAGGCATACCTGGCATCACCCGAGTCACCGTCGTCAAGGAAGGCGAGGAATGGTTCATCCAGACTGCCGGGTCCAATCTGGGGAAGGTCGTGCAGGTCGAGGGCGTCGACCCCACCCGGGTCTACACCAACAACGTTCACGAGGTAGCCCAGGTCCTGGGCATCGAAGCAGCGAGGGCAACCCTTGTCAGGGAGCTGATGGGCACCCTGGACGAGCAGGGCCTCGAAGTTGACATACGCCACATCTTTCTGGTGGCAGACCTCATGACCTCCAAAGGCTACATCCAACAGATTGGCAGGCACGGCATAGCGGGCACCAAGAGCAGCGTTCTCGCGAGGGCAGCATTCGAGATCACAGTGCCCACCCTCGCCGAGGCTGCGGTCAAGGGAGAAGTCGAAGACCTAAAGGGCGTCACAGAGAACGTCATCGTCGGGCTCCCGATCCCCCTGGGGACAGGAATGATAGACCTCTACATGAGCTGATGCCGATGGTAGACAACGCGCAGCTCTCCAAGGTTCTCAAGGACGCCATGAAGGGTGGCAAGTCGGCGGTGGGAGCCAAAGAGAGCATGGCAGCGGTGAAGGGGAGCAAGGCGGTCCTCTGCACCCGGTCAATCCCTGCCAAACTTGGGGCAAGGCTCAGGGAGGAGGCGAAAAAGCAGGGCGTACCCGTCATCGAGCTGACACAGTCCTCTGCGGAGCTTGCGAAGATGGTGGGGAGGCCATACAGGGTGTCGGCCATGGCGGTAAGGAACGTCAGCGACTCCGACATCAAGCTGCTCACGAGGTAATGGTACCATGCCCGAAATCAAGCTGAGCTCGGACCAGCTCTCACTGATGTCCATGTTCCAGGGGATGACTGGGGCTACGGCTCGGGACTGCGTCATCGACGACAAGCGCGACAGGGTCATCTTCGTCATCGCCCAGGGGCAGATGGGCCTCGCCATCGGCAAGGAGGGGGCTTCGGTGAAGAAGATAGAGCGCGCTGTGAAGCGCCCGGTCGAAGTGGTGGAGTGGGCCAACGACGTCGAAGGGCTGGTGAGGAACTCTCTGGGGGCAAAGTTCGTGCAGGAAGTGAGGGTAAGCGACCGCCTCGACGGGACAAAAGGGGTCGTGGTCGTGGTGGACCCGCGCAAGAAGGGAGCTGTGCTCGGTCTTGGTGGGAAGAACGCCGAGAAGGTCAGGCTCCTGGCGAAGCGCTACTTCGACATAAGCAACGTCCAGATCACAAGCGAGCTCTAAGTGGTTAAATACGATGAGCAAAGGCGGCGTCTGAAGCATGGCAGGTTCACCACGCGGAGAGTTCGCGGCGCGGCAGGCGCTGTTGAAGCGTCAGAGGCTCCGCTGGTCCAACAAATGGTACAAGAGGCGGAAGCTTGGTCTCGATTTCAAGGCGGATCCGCTTGAAGGAGCCCCGCAGGCCCGGGGGATCGTTCTGGAGAAGGTCGGGGTGGAGTCGAAGCAACCGAACTCTGCAATACGGAAGTGCGTCAGGGTGCAGGTCGTGAAGAACGGGAAGCAGGTCACAGCCTTCCTTCCGGGAGACGGAGCCCTGAACTACGTCGACGAGCACGATGAGGTCATGCTCCAGGGCATCGGGGGGTCCATGAAGCGGGCCATGGGGGATATCCCGGGCGTCCGCTGGACGGTGTTCAAGGTGAACGGTGTCTCGCTAAACGAGCTGGTCTACGGCCGCAAGGAGAAGCCCAGGAGATAGGAATGAGCAGGCAGTCTCTCGAATACCCCAACCTCCTTCTCTGGGAGCGATGGGATCTGACGGGGGTCAAGGTCGGGGATCCTGGCCTCCAGACGGTAATCAGCCTCAAGCCCATACTGATCCCGCACTCCGGGGGGAGGCACGAGCACAAGAAGTTCGGCAAGACAAGAGTGAACATCGTCGAAAGACTTGTTGACGAATTGATGCACTCGGGGAAGAAATACGCGAAGAACACAGGCCGCATGGGGGGCAAGAAGCAGAAGGCGATGAGCATAGTGAAGACATCATTCGCGATAATAGAGCTGAGGACTGGCCAGAACCCTGTGCAGCAGCTGGTAAGGGCCATAGAGAACACATCCCCAAACGAAGACACAACCAGGCTCAGCTACGGAGGCGTGGTCTACCACCAGTCTGTGGACATCTCCCCCGTTCGCAGGGTGGACCTGGCGCTCAGGTTCATCTCGGAGGGAGTCAGGGAGGCTTCATTCAATTCCCCGAGGACCGTCGAGGAAGTGCTCGCGGACGAAATCATTCAGGCGGCTGCGGGAGACGCAAACAGCTACGCCGTGAAGAAGAAGAACGAACAGGAACGCGTGGCTATGGCGTCGCGTTAGACGCCGCTTCGCCCCTCTGGTCTCCCTTTCTCAGCTCCATCCCTTTCAGCTCGTTTTCCATCTCGGGCGGCTCCGACACCATCGCCTCGGGGTTCGACAGGAAGCTCCTGGACAACTGCACCACCTGCGGCGCCCTGAAATTCTGCAGCCTGTGGGACATCCGGAAGTCGTACCTGGGGTCGCGTGCCACCGCGCCCAACACCTCGAGGCGCGATGTCCCGATGGCATCCCTGAGCAGGTAGCCGGCCTTGAGCTGGGTCACCATGTCGTCCTCGGCGAATATTATC
>OCOJ01058138.1_pt4 | contig 13738 bp, 13 predicted proteins | sample 1539251 | NCBI WGS metagenome assembly OCOJ01 (sample SAMN01911457, study PRJEB22624) | soil metagenome | biome: Soil | place: Malaysia | collected 2012-04-30 | depth RA_metagenome m | reverse complement strand
CTCCACGACCATCTCCTTCTCGTCTCCACTCTTCGAGCGGGCGCTGACCCAGATGGGTCTGCCGTAGAACGGCTTCACGATTCGGACGTCCCATCGGCCGCAGCTCATCTTTCTCCCCTCCTTCCTGAAGAAGTGGCATTCGCTGCAGTATCTCGAGAGCCAGACTATCTCTTTCGTCCTCTTGACCGTCTTTCCGATTTGTTCGATGAGCCTCTCGGACTCCTTCCTGATCATGTCCGCAAGTTCTTTCTGGCCCTGCTCAGTGTTTGTATAGTAGTCTGGGTTCTCGGCGAGGGCCCGGTACCAGCTCACGAACTCGTTCTCTTCTTCCAAGGCAAGCAGTGAAGGTCACTTCGCTACTAAAAAGCATGCCTAGTACGTCGGTCGCAGACAACGGATAAATAGCGAAGACCATCTTTGGATAAGGTCTGGCGCGTAGAATCTGAGGGGATCTGCTCGCTGCCTGATTCTTCCGTTTCAGGGCTGAAGCGGGCAATGGGAGCTTAAAACCTCGAAGCGAATAGTAACGAGGTATCCAGCAGGGATTGAGTGACGAATTAGATGAAATACTAGATGCAATAGCTACTGGGGTATTCAGAGGAGAGGGAACAATTGTCTGCGTCGTGACGAAACGTGGACAACGTCTTCAACCCAATCTCCACGCTAAGGTTGAGATGTGCGATAGGGATTCGGTTGAACTCGTCGCAAGGAAGTGGAGAAGTAGCATAAAGCGAACGCGGAGGCCTCGTTGTATGGGTGGTTTATGCGAGTTTAGGACTGACATTCAAGGAGTGAACAGGGTGAAGTCAGCGATAATGCCATGGCTGGCAAGAGGATGGCTCGGACGCGAGAAGACGGAGCAGTATTTTGACGCTGTAGCGAAGTGCAGGCGAGCCCGAAGAGTGTTCCAAGATGAGAAACCACGAAGAGGACGGAGACATAGTTTTTAGAGAGTCCCAGATTAGACTTCTCGGCGCGTAGCGTGCTACGACGGGCGACCTGGACTGGCCATTACGGTCGGGATGATGACATCATTGCTGCGCGCCGGCATTTCTCTATTGCATCGGTCGAAGCGATGAGCTTGGCACCGTTAGAGGACATCTCATGAAGGGCAGCGACCGAATCTCCCTCTTGGAGGTCGACACCTTTGATGCAGTCGGTCATCACACTGACCGCGAAACCCCTCTCAAGACCGTCCAGGCAGGTCTGCTTGACGCAATAATCGGTGGCGAGGCCACCGATGAAGAGCTCATCCACGCCCGCTCGCCTGAGGTCTGCCTGTAGCCCCGTGCCCTGGAAGCCTGAGTAGGCTTCCTCGTTCGGCTCTGTTCCCTTGCTGATAATCGTAGAGTCCATAGGAAGTCTGAGTTCAAGGTGGAATTCCGCACCAGGAGTGCCGGCGACGCAATGCTGAGGCCACACGCCCCCTCGTTCCTTGAAGGAGCAGTGGTTCTTCGGATGCCAGTCCCTTGTGAAGAAGATGGGAAAGCCGGCCCCTTGGAATTCTGATACCACATGATTCAGAGGGGCGACCACGGTGTCCCCGTCCTTCACAGCTANCCTTCACAGCTAGCGCGCCTCCCGGACAGAAGTCGCGCTGCACGTCCACGACTATCAGGGCGGGATTAGCCAACCGGCTACCTCCAGGTCAGCGATGGGTGCGAGGATTCGAGCTGGCGGATGTCAACGGCGAGGCGCGACCTTATGCGGGCAATTCCTTCGTACTTCCTGACAAGCTTTCCGTTTCTCAGGAGTGGAGACAGCAGCGGCGAGGAATTCTTGGGCCTTGGAGAGCCTGAAACGACGACCGTGTCTCTGAACCCTCTGGACCTGAAGACGACCTTCCTTCCGCCCAATCCGCCTCTCTTCGCACTAAACTTCCTCTGGCCATGATCCAGAACCTCTACAATCTTGGCGCTCAGGTCTATCACCGGCGGATACGCCACCGCTGTACCGACGCCGAACCCGTCTACCAAGTCCCTCAGCTTTCTCACGCTGTCCTCCTCGAGCCTCCCCGACGCGATTAACTTCACGCTCTTTCCTCCCCTGATGTTGAGCTCCCACCTCACTTCTTCTATGATCTTCCTGAAATCGCCCCGCCTGGATGCGGGCGTGTCGAGCCTCACGCCCCAGAGCCTAGGGCCGAGAACCTCGAGCGCCTTGATTGATTCAGTCTTCTCGTCCCAGAAAGTGTCTACGAGCGCGATTCGCTGAACGTCCCTCTTGACCGTCTTGTCGAAGAGCCTCCAGGCTCGTTCTTGGTCCCCGAGTATCTGGATGAGCGCATGGGGCATCGTCCCTGAAGGTTCGATCCTCAGGAGCTTGGCACCGAGGACATTGGATACTCCGTCGAACCCCGCGATATAGCAAGCGCGCTCCACCATCGCGGACAGGACGGGGTGGGCCCTCCTGGTACCGAAGCTGAATAGAAGTTTCTTCCCCGCCGCGAGCCTAAACATCGCAGCTCGGGTGGAGACACTCGTGGAGGAGGCGATAAGACCGAGCAGAGGATTTTCGTACTCCGCAAAATCCGAGTACCTTCCCTCGATGACCATCAGCGGTTCGTAAAGAGCCGTGGAAGCGTCTGCCAGGAAGATTGAGCCTTCGTCGAAGGCCCAAGCGTCAACTGGCAGGCCCTCAAGAAGCTTGGCTGCCTCGTAGATCCCGCTCACCACTCCCCAGTTCTGCGGGTACGGAACGTCTCTGGCGTAGACCTCCATGACGACTCTGGAATCTATCCTGTTCTTTCTCAGGACTTGCTTCGTGTGGACGAAGTACTCGTCTGTGGTCCCGCCTTCCTTGATCTCACTCTCCTTTGCCAGCCAGAAGAGCCTGTCGTCGAGGTCGAATCCGGGCATCTTCGAACTCGGCCGATTGAGCCACTTCAAAAAAGGTTCTGGCCTCGAATACGGTCGAGAACCATCTTCGCCCTGGGAACGCTTATACATGGAGCGCCTCCTGCACGAAATCTAGGGCCGGTAGTTCAGCGGTACGAACGCCCGCCTCGCACGCNGGGAGAACTCGTCAGGGTCCCAAGGTCGGGGGTTCAATTCCCCCCCGGTCCACCTATTGACTAGACTGTAGAACAAGGGAAGTAGACTCCGATATCAATGGTGGATGGTTCATGCGCCTGTTGTCACTTGACGAACTTGATGGACAGTCTCTTCAGCCCGTTTAGCTTCGCCACATTCAAGAGCAGAGGCGTGAGACCCTCGATCTCCCTCGCCATGGCAAGTGGCCCGGCGTAGAGCGGCCTCAAACCTTCGATGCTTCCTATCAACTTCGCGGCTTGATCGTAGTCTTCCCTCCTATCGCATGCGACGAGTACATCGAAGTCCAACTTGCGTTCGGGCTCCTCCATTGTCATGGCCGGGACATTGTGTAGGGCGGCCACGACCCTGCTCTCTTTTAGCACCGAAGCGACTTCTTCAGCTGCAGACCCTTCTGGCTTTGCATATCTCAGGAAGCCTCCTTGTATTCGCATCGGAACGATGGGCGAGACCACGAGTTTGTTCTCCAAGGGGTTTTTCAGTTGTTCGAGGAATGCGAGTCCCTCCAGACTCGGAATTGCCAGCACTGCAAGGTCGCACGCCGCAGCCACGTCTTGGTTTGCTCCTCCGTTCACTTCACTCCCGGTAATCTCTCGTATCTTCATTGCCGTCTCGACCCCTTTCCTCGCTTCCCTCGAGCCCACCAGTACCTCGTGCGCTTTCGATAGCCTCACAGCAAGGCCTCTCCCCAGATCACCCGTACCACCTATCAGAGCGACCTTCATGCCCNTGCCCGTCCGCTTCTACGCACCTGTTTTAAACGCAAGTCTGGGCTTTGGTGGTCAGCAGAGCGTGACAGCAGCATGCATGCGTTATGAGATTCAGGAGATATACGTGGGAAGGGCCAAACGCATGCTAGGTTTCGAGACTCGCGAGAAGCTCTTATAACTCAACAACCGCGCCAAGGTTTCTGCGAAAAATGCAGCTTGCGCTGAGCCTCGGTGGATATTATACCTCCGTATCCAAGTATGTAGAAGCAGCTGAATACTCTGAATCGCATGGCATCCAATCATTATGGCTTCCAGATTCCCAGATGATACACAGAGACTTGTATGTTTCTCTCGCCCTTTGTGCCGCGCGGACAAAGAGGATCAAGCTCGGAACAGCTGTGACAAACCCAGTAACGAGGGATATCACAATCACTGCGTGTGCAATAAGCACGCTTGACGAAATCTCGAATGGTCGTGCGATACTCGGAATCGGACCTGGGGATAGTTCTGTGAGGCGAATAGATCGTTCTCCGGCGACCGTCTCTCAACTTGAGATTGCAGTATCGAACATACGCAGAATCTGCAGGGGTGAGGAACTGAAATTCCTTGACGGTGACTCAGCATCGATGCGCTGGTCGAGGCGCGATATTCCAATCTACATTTCGGCGACTGGTCCGAGAATGCTTGAGCTCGCTGGACGCGCAGGTGACGGTGTCATTGTGAATGTGGGAACCGGGGACGCGGCCATGCGAAATGCTCTTTCGAAGGTGAAAAAAGGTTTAGACCGGCGGAGAGGAAGACCAAGCTTCCAGGTCGCCGATTTCTCTTTCGTTAGCTTGTCTGAAGATAGACGATCTGCGATCGAAGCGGCAAGGCCGTATGTTGTGTGGTATTGGAAGAATGCACGACACTTGTTTCGGGAAAACGGCATCGAGACCAAGAGTCTTGAGCGGGTCGACATGGAATCGAAGTATGTTGAGCACGACTATATCCACGCGGACAGTCTGAATTCTGCATCGGTTCACAGCAACCTCATCACCGACGAGATGGTTGACAATTTCACCGTAGCCGGAACCCCGGAAGATTGCTTGAAGAAGCTGAGAAACAAGGAACGCGCTGGAGTTGGCGTCTTCATAGCTAGGCACACCGGCGACGAAGTTGGGTGGAGGAACTTCCTGAAGCTGTACTGCGAGAGCATCGTCACAGAGTTCAAGTGAAGCTAGTTTCGCGATAGTATCTTTTCAGATTCTGGCTTCGTGTAGCCCAGCCACCGTAAGACCCGAAAGGAATCCTGACCCAGTCTGGGCGGAGCCCTTGTTGTTGCTATTCCCAGCTTTGAGGGCTTGAGCGGGTTTGCAATCGACAGAAAGTTGGACATGTTCCAAGCCGTTTTCTCTATCATTTGGCGACTCCTGAGACCCTCGTCGTTGATGAGACTCGATATGTCGTTAACGGGCGAACAGGGAACTCTCTCTGCCCTCAAAGAAGAGACGAGGTTCTTGCTGCTTAATCTTGTCGTCGTCTTTTCGAGTATGCTCACAAGCTCTTCCGAATGTGCTAACCTGAGCTGATTCGTCAAGAACCTGTCATCTCTCAAGAGGTGCTCGACCCCTAGTACGCGGCAGAGCTTCTGCCAGTATTCCTCGTTTGACGCCCCTATGAACACAAACCCATCTCTTGCCTTGAATGCCTGGTACGGGCAGAACGCGGGCCATGCGCTTCCACTCCTTTCTGGCAGTTTCTGAAAGAGTGAGTAGTACACCGTCCAGAAGGCCATCCACACAGTCGCCGAATCGAAGAGGGAGATATCGAGAAACGTGCCTCTTCGCTTCCTTCGACCGTTCCTCTGCGCAAGCAGTGTCGAGAGGATTCCCAGTGCTCCGAAGAGGCCAGCGCCCATGTCGACGACCGAGACTCCGATTCTGACAGGTCTTCCGCTCTTCTCTCCAGTCACGCTCATGAGCCCCGAGAGGGCTTGAATCACAGGATCCCACGCGGGCAACTCGGAATAAGGGTTTGATTTTCCGTAGCCCGATATGGAACAGTAGATTATGCCGCTATTCAGATGTCTTACATCTTTGTATCCAACTCCCAGCTTCTCTGCCACGCCCGGAGCGAAGTTTTCCACGATAATGTCCGCCTTCCGTACTAGTCGTTCGAGAACATCCCTTCCTGACTCGGTTGTGAGATCCAACGCCAGACTCTTCTTGTTTCGATTGAGCGCCAAGAAGACCGAAGGTCCAAAGTACGGCCAATCTCGTGCTGTGTCTCCCTTCGGCGGTCTCTCTATCTTGATGACCTCCGCCCCAAGGTCAGCGAGGAGCATGGTGCAGAAAGGGCCGGCGACTTGGTGTGTCAAGTCGATAACCACATACCCTGATAGGGGCAGTGATTTGCTCAGAGCGGATCAGTCCTGGAGAGAGTCCGAGAGCAAATGAGAATATAACGCTTCTCTAGGGCAGAGAAAACATTGCACTTGGATTCAGCGAGCACACCCGCATGAAGTCTGACTCCTCAAGAAATCTGATCTTGCGCAAGATGTCACTCGCTTCGCGTATTGGATAGTCGGATCCGAACATCAACTTTCCGAGATCAATCTCGTGGATGACTCTGCGAAGGTCGAGGCGTTTCCCTGGGTCAAGCGCGAGATCTGCGAACACGTTGTCAGAAGCGTTGACAGCCTCCACTGCGCCCTCGGGATCGTCTTGGTACCCCGCCAAGTGACCCAGGATGACCTTCATTTTCGGGTACGATCTAATCATGCTGGGAAAGGCTCTCGGTGCCGCATACTGCGTCGCTCCCGATGCGGCGTACGGGTTGAGCCCACAATGAAACAGCACGGGCAAGTCGTGTTCAACGATCTTCTCATAGATCTTGTCATTGCGAGAATCAGAGGGCATGACCTTGAAGTGAGAGTTGTGTATCTTCACTCCCTTGAATCCCATCTCTCTGCACCGCTCCACTTCCTGTGTGGACTCGAGTTGACCGGGAACTATCCAAGCCATCCCAATCAGGTTCCCATGCTCCGACACGACTTGGGCTGTGAAATCATTTGCCCTTGACATGAGTTCGGGTTTCAGAACAACGTTGTTGACAACAGCTCTTGAGATGTTGTTCTTCCGCATCATCGATAGCAGGTGACCCACGCTACCATCGTACGCGGGGGCAATCCCGGAAGATTTCTGAACAATCTCTCTGTTACGCTCGGCTAGGTTGTCTGGACAGATGTGGGTGTGGCAGTCAATGATTTCCAACAGCGGCCGCCGAGCAATCAGAAGATATTGAACTTTCTGCAATAGTGATGTTCAAATACGAATTTCTGATGGTCGAGGTTGAAACTCTGGAAGTGACATTCTCAGAATGAGTCGACGACCATATCCCCGCCAAACGCCTAACACGCGTGACCGATTCGAAGTTCGAACGTCTAGAGGGAAAGTAGACCATACTGCAATGGACTCGACCCTGCAGACTGAAGGGCCATGCAACTGTCGTTTAGCATTCTTCAAGAACATGCGAGTCCTGGAATTGGGCGCTTGACTTACAGACTTGGATTTGACATAGGCGGAACCTTCACAGACTTAGTTGCGATTGATGAATCGAGTGGCAAGACCACGGTCGTGAAAATCCCCACGACCCCCAAGGATCCGTCTAGGGGTGTCATAGATGGGTTAGACTTGCTCCTCAAACAGGCCAACATCTCTGGCAGGGACGTGAGCCTGGCCGTCCATTCCACGACTCTTGTTACGAACATTGTAATCGAAAGAAACGGCGCTCTAACCGCACTGCTCGCAACTAAGGGCTTCAGGGACATCTTGGAGATAGGCAGAGAAAAACGCATTACCATCTACGACATATTCGAGGAGAAACTTCCTCCTCTCGTTCCGCGGCACCTAAGAATGGAGGTTGACGAGAGGTCGCTGCACAATGGCAGCGTCGAGAAGAGATTTGACAGGAACGAAGTAGAAAGGATTGCACGTCGCCTTGCAGGACTCGGCGTCGAATCGGTCGCAGTTTCATTCCTCCATTCGTACGCCAATCCCATCAACGAGGTGGGCGTGAAGAAGATACTCTCGAAGTCGCTTCCGGAGGTCGGGGTATCGCTTTCATCGGAAGTACTGCCAGAGTGGCGCGAATACGAGCGGACTTCTACCACTGTGATTAATGCCTATGCCCAACCAAAGACAAAGAAGTACATGCACGTGATTGAGAACACGCTCGAGAATCGTGGTTTCTCAGGCCGGCTTTTCATCATGCAATCATCCGGTGGTCTTTCTACGGTCGATTCTGCTTCGCGGTTCCCTGTGAAGATCATTGAGTCTGGTCCTGCTGCCGGAGCCCTTGCTGCCTCCTATCTTGGGAGGCTCACAAGAGCGTCGAACATGCTCTCCTTTGACATGGGAGGAACAACCGCGAAGTGTTGTCTTATCGTGGGCGGCGAACCACGTGTCACGATGGACTTCGAAGTCGCCGGGTACATGTACCTCAAGGGAAGCGGATACCCGGTCATGACTCCGACTATCGATCTCCTTGAGATTGGAGCTGGTGGTGGGAGCATCGCGCATCTTGACTACGGCCTGCTCAAGGTCGGTCCGAAGAGCGCGGGGGCCGACCCTGGTCCCGCGTGCTATCCAGAGGGCGGAGACGAGCCGACGGTCACCGATGCTGACTTGATACTCGGGTATCTTAATCCGGATTATTTCTTGGGCGGAGAAATCTCGCTCGACAAGAAGAAGTCTCAGAGGGTCGTAGAAGAGAAGATCGCCTCGAAGCTCGGCATTGGTGTGGAAGAAGCGGCGTCTGGAATCTGCGATGTCGTGAATAGCAACATGGCGAGGGCGATGAGAATTGTCTCCGTCGAACGGGGCCAGGATCCTGCTTCTCTTACGATGATAGCGTTTGGCGGGGCGGGACCTGTCCATTCTACAAGGCTGGCGCGGCAACTAAAGATACGAAGGATTGTGGTGCCACTCGCCGCCGGGGTCACATCTGCGTTGGGGCTCTTGGTCGCCGACATGAGATTCGACTTTGTCAGGACGCACACGTCGAAAATTGAAGCTGTTGAGAAGAGGTTGGTGTCTGAGCTCTACAACGACATGAAAGCCGAAGCGGACGACCTACTTTCGGAGGTTGAATATGAAAGGAGATACGTGAGGGTGGTTGACATGCGATATTCCGGTCAAGCGTTTGAGCTCACCGTTCCATTCGGAGAGGGCTTCCAGGAGTACGACTTCGAAGACTTGAAGGAATCGTTTCTGCGACTGTACCAGAGCAGGTATGGCTACGCTCCCAACGACCCAATCGAATCAGTCAACTGGCGGTTGATAGCGCTTGGCGTGGTTCCCAAGGTCTCTCTGGCAGATGAGGGAGACAAGGCACGTCCGAATGTTCAAGAGGCTAGGAAAGGTCGAAGGCTAGCCTATTTCGCCGAGGCCGGAGGCTTCGTAGAATGCGACATTTATGACAGATACAGACTTTCCAATGGAGCAACCTTCTCGGGACCAGCGATCGTGGAAGAGAGGGAGTCGACCTGCGTTGTCCTGCCCGAGCAACGCGTCAAGGTAGACAGGCATGCGAATCTGATTCTCGAGGACTGAGCAGGCATGCCAGCGAGATTCGACCCGGTAAGACTCGAGATACTTTGGGGAGGCTTGACATCGATTGCCGAAGAGATGGGCATCACTCTCAAGAAGACTGCCTATTCTGAGATGGTTAGGGAGGCAAATGACTTCTCGTGTGCACTCTTCGACGAAGAGGGGAACATGATTGCCCAGACCGACTACATCGGTAGCCCTGGACATCTTGGTTCGGTAAGAGACGTGGTGAAGGAGATTCTCAAGGCGTATCCCGCGGAGACGCTTCGACCTGGTGATGCTCTGCTAACAAACGACCCTTACTTGGTTGCGGGCCATCTACCAGACATAGCGGTCGCGACGCCAGTGTACCGTGAGGGAAAGATCATTGCGTTTGCTGTGAATATCACCCATCACACCGACGTGGGTGGGAGGGTGGCGGGAGGGCACATCGCCGACTCTCGCGAAATCTTTGAAGAGGGAGTCCGAATACCCATCTCAAAGCTCTACAAGGCTGGCCAGCTTAACAAAGACGTCATCAATATCATTGAGAGCAACGTGCGTATTCCCTACAAAGAACTGGGCGACCTGAACGCGCAACTCTCATCGAATTTCGTGGCTTCAAAGCGTCTTTTCGAANTTCATCGACGACTTCAGGCTCACTCTAGATGATCTAAGAGCGCTCTTCGGGCAGGTGATTGGCGCTGCCGAGGCAGCCATACGAGAAAGCATACGCGAGATGCCGAAGGGCACATACAAAGCAGAAGAGAAGATGGAATCGTTTGACGGCGACTCGAGCATACCATTGAAAATCTCAGTGAACATCAAGGACGATCGGTTGCTGGTCGACTTCACTGGAACCGGCAAACAGAGTCCGCAGGGGATTAACTCGCCCTACAACTACACGTTTGCATACACCTCCCACGCAGTGAAGTGCGCAACGAATCCGAGAGTGCCAATGAACGAAGGCGTCATGAGGAACATAAACATGCGAGTCCCAGAGGGGTGCATATTCAACCCGAAGTTTCCTGCCGCAGTTGGCGGGAGACATCTTACGAACTGGCATATCAACTCCTTGGTGTTCCGGGCCTTGTCGAAATTCGCTCCAAGCAGAGTGATTGCGCCCAGCGGTGGAACTGGTAGCAACATGCCGCAATTCTCCGGCATCGATTCTAGAACCGGAAGGTCATTCGTGCAGATTGTGAACCATTCTGGCGGTCTTGGTGCACGGCCGATGAAGGATGGGATTCACTGCCATCCATTTCCCGCGCGCGCCGAGAATACGCCAGTTGAGATAGTCGAGACAGTGTCACCAATCACAGTTCGGAAGCTTGAGATCGCGCGAGACTCAGGCGGAGCCGGAAAATTCCGTGGAGGATGCGGTCTACTGTTTGACGTCAGGATCGAGAATGAGGACGGCGCGACGTTGTTGAACATATCCGGGAGGGACAAGTTCGCTGCAATCGGTCTTTTTGGAGGAATGAGCGGAGGAAACACAGAGATACTGCTACGCCGGAGTAGCCGGCTCAAGTGGAGCAAGCTCCACCCCAGGAAAATTGCTCACCTCGAGCGTGGAGACTATCTGCGATTCAGACTTCCAGGTGGAGGGGGTTATGGAGATCCAGTGAAACGCGACCCAAACCTAGTGGCTGAAGATGTGTTGGACGGCCTCGTCTCTAGGGAGGCGGCCAAGTCGTTGTACAGGGTGGTGCTGAACAAATCAAACAGGCTAATGATCCACAAGACGAGAATCCTCCGTGAGTCTGCTCGTAGAGTTGGAGATAGATGACGACAGCGCTGCTTCGGCGCGTGATTATCTGTAAGGGCTCGAGACTCGGATGAGAAGTGCCGGCAGGCTTCTCCAACCTGTGGAATAGATCGTGCCTTCAGTCAGTTGAAGGAGGGCATTACTTCCTTCGCAAACAGTGTCATCATTTCTACCACAGATTCGGTTGAATCGTTTATCTGCCTGATGTCGAAGAAGGTGCATCCCTCCTTCAGGTACTCCTCTATTCTGTTAGCGACCTGAGTAGGAGAACCAACGAAGGCCGCCCTCAAGGATCCCTCGGCCAGAGTTTCCTTCATGGTCTTGCCAGGATTGCTTGGATCGGGCATCTCGAACTCGTGGCCTTTGAAGAAACTCTCGATAGTGTGGCGTGACTTTCTCTTGGCCTCCTCTCCGTCCCTCTGAACGCACATGAATGTCTGGGTCCCGACTTCGAGCTCCTCGATGCTCCTCCGTTTGGCCTGCATGAATTGCCGGAGCCTCGGCATCTCCTTCCTGAATACATCAGGGGAGACGGCTGGGAGGAAGCCATCACCGTACCTAGCAACCCGCTCGAAGGCTCTTTCGTTGAAGAATCCGGCTATCCACAACGGGAGTTTGGTGGAAGGCCTTGGCAAGAGTTCTGAAGGGGGCACATTGATGAACTTGCCTTCGTAGCTGGCCTCCCCTTTGGGCGACGTGAGAATCATCTTCAGTACGTTCAGGTACTCCATGATGATCTTCCCCTTGCGTGAGTAGTCGACACCCATAGCCTTGAAGTCGGACTCAAAGTTGCCGATGCACACGCAGAGGACGAACCTCCCGCCAGATAGCTCGTGCAGGGTGATTGCCTGCTTCGCGAGGAGGATAGGATGCCGCCAAGGGAGCACCATGGAACACGGGATCAGCCTCACCCTCGAAGTCTTCCCCGCGAGGACAGATAGCGTGGCAACGGTTTCGTAGAAGTCTGTGACGGACAGACCTTTCTTGACTCTCTCGTCCACAAGCTCAGCTGTTCCGCCCGCATTGTGGTACCTCTTGTCAAAAGAGGTGGACACGTGATCGTGAGTCGTGATAGCATCGAATCCGAGCTCGTCTGCCTTTACGCCTATTCTAGTGATGTCTGCGGGCGACGCGAGCGGACCAGAGACGGGGAGCCTTACCCCGAACTTCGCCTTCATGCTTCCTTTCTCTGGGCTTCGGCGTCGATTAGGCTAGAGTCCTTGATATTCAGAGAAGAGTCGGTCAAGACTGGTCGGTCGATGTTGCTATCAGCCGATGTTTTTGACGATGTGGTGATCTCGCTTTGAAGGGTCGAAGACCCGTGACTTGTAAGCCTCGTCTGGGTGCGGTGGTGAGTAGATTTCCACGAGTCGGAGCGGATTTTTACCTGTATTCAGAATCTCATGGGTGTCCACGCCTTCGCCTGGCTTCAGGAATACCGCCTGACCTGCCTTCACTGGAAATTCTTTTCCATCCTTGTCAACTATCACCCCTTTTCCTTCTATAATCACGTACACATTCTCGATAGTGTTGTGATAGTGAACCGAACCCTTCCTGACACCAGGGTTCAGGACGTTCACGTGCACGTCAAGGTTCTTGGCTACGTTTCTCGGGTCGAAGAGTGCGTATGACTTCCCCCTACCATGCGGAAGCTCCATGACAGGCGCCTTGTCGATGTCTATGATAACTGGCAGTTATGTTCGGCGGATGGAATTCTGAAAGCTTCTTAAGTCTTGCTCGCACAGAGTCCGATCGGTCATGCACTGATTGTGCGGATTCTCCGTCTCCCGCTACCTAATGTTCAGGGGATTGTGGCACGCAGACCAATGTTCTTTTGACTTTTCGAGGAGTTCGGGATCGACGGTGGCGCATATCTCTGTCGCGTAACTGCACCGAGGCCGGAAGATGCAGCCTGCGCGTACATCCAGCTCTTCTTCAACCGGAGTGGTAGTCACATCTTTCCCATGCACGCCTGACTCAAGGTCGGGCATTGAGTTCAGAATCAACTCGGTGTAGGGATGGTGGGGTCTTGAAAGCACGCTCTCCGTAGGACCGGTCTCTGCGAGTTTCCCTCTGTACATGATCATTGTTCTGTCGCTGGCTACATTCGCGCTCGCCAGGTCGTGAGTGATCAGTATGACAGTCAGGTTCCTCTTCTCCTTCAGGTCAAGGAGGAGGCGGAGAACGTTCAGTCGCTGAGAAGCATCGAGCATTGTAATCGGCTCATCGGCCAGCAGAAGTTTCGGGTTGGGACTCAGTGCTCTTGNCTATGTTCACCCTCTGTCTTTCCCCGCCGCTCAGCTGGTGAGGGAGCCTGTGTAGCACCAGTTCAGGCTTGAGACCCACCTCCCGGACCAATTCGGTAACGGTATCCTTGAGGCGAGAGGCGTCCTTCTCCGCCCCTAGGTAACGCAGATGTGTCGCAATGGTCGTGAAGACGTCCCATCTAGGATTGAGGGATTCATAGGGGTCTTGGAAAATCATCTGGACCTCGCGCCGATAACTCAAGAGGGCATCTTCCTTCAGTGAAGAGACGTTCATCCCCTTGTAGAGCATTGAACCGGAAGTAGCGGGATTCAGCGCGGCCAATGTCCTCGCAATAGTGGTCTTCCCGGAACCGCTCTCGCCCACAATGGAGAG
>OCOJ01051740.1_pt1 | contig 13738 bp, 11 predicted proteins | sample 1539251 | NCBI WGS metagenome assembly OCOJ01 (sample SAMN01911457, study PRJEB22624) | soil metagenome | biome: Soil | place: Malaysia | collected 2012-04-30 | depth RA_metagenome m | reverse complement strand
GAGCAATCTGCCGATAAACGCTCGCGGGAGATTGAGGCGGCCGGAGGCCATGTCCATGCCTGCAGAACAATGAGCCAGCATCTGCGCAACGTCCATCTTTCCCCATTGGCGCTGCGATGCGGGTTGTAGCTTATCGATCCTGGCGATAATTTCTTCGACAGCTTCTCGTTCAAACAGGTTCTTCATATGCACTTCTCCTAGCTGCGCGGCGGGGAAGAATTGTAGCATCTCTTGGTAAGCGGATATCGGGGAGCGGGAAGAGGCTCGTGACTCAGAACACCCAAAGCAACGTCAAGAATTCCGAGTGTCTTCGCTACGCGTGTTCGTGGTAGCGTTCTTGAATCCGGTCCTTGGGTTAGGGGGAAGGAAGATGAAGAGAAGCCGAATTGGTTTTGCTCTCGCGGTGTGTTTGGCTCTCGTGGGGTTCGCATCAGTCTCCGCGCAGCAACCCGACACATCTGGTACCGGGTGGATCAGTGACGAGAGTTGCGGAAAGGAACACACCAAACCGGGCCGGGCGGATTGCGTGGAGAAATGCTGGCGAGGAGGTGCCGCAGTAGGGCACCCAGAATGGAAACCGCAGCGGGCCGTTTTTGTAACAGACACGGATCAAGAAATCTGGATTGTCGAAAATCCCGAAGCCGTTAGGAAATTCCCTGCCGCGCATGTAAAGGTGGTTGGCAAATTCGATTCCGCGAAAAAGACGATCTACGTTGAGACGATCACGACCGTGAGCCAGTAAGGTAGCGACCCCGGGACCCAGTTGATCGCACAACAATGTCGGCTCGTCGAGCCGAGAGTAGTCTGCCGGTGATCGCCCTAACAGCGCTCGGAGCGGCTACGACAGATCAGGGCAGTATGAAGTCTTCTGGGTCACGTCCCTCAGCCATCACCTTGCCCAACCTGGTAATACTGAAGATCTCCTTCAGGTGCTCGTTCAAATTGATAAGCTTCAACTGGCTCTTAGCTGCTTTCGCCGAAACATACAAACCGACGATGGCACCCAACCCGGAGCTGTCCATGTAGTTCACACTCGTCAAATCCAGCACAACCGTTTTGCTTTCTGAAAACAGCGGCTTGACCGCTGCTTTTAACGACTGCGTTGTGTCAGACGTTATCTTGCCGGTGCAGAAGACGGTGATCTCGGTCGGTGTCCTCTCGGTGGTCAGAGCCAGTTCGGAGGCTGGAACAGGATTCGTGGCCATAGCAAACTCTCCTGGCTCGGTTGAGCCCCAAATCGCTCGGATTATACTTCTGCGGGATGGTTTTGCAATGGCAAAGCCACGTAGCCGGCTAATCGGGAAAGTGGCTCATATCCAGAATCCCGGGCCGCGGCGGAACCTCCGGCAATGGCTGAAAAACGTTGCGTCTCCACCGGGGTCTTGGTAAGGAGTCTCTCCCCCCAAGCTATTCCTGCTGAAGAATGGCGCGGACTCTTCGAAGTAGTATTTGAGTCGAAGTCCGCAATTCCTGCAGCGCTAGAGGTTCTTCGACTGTCGGAACATTGATAGCTATCCTAGGCTGTTGTTGTACAGCGTGGGCAAGTCTCAAATAATGCTCAAGAAGACGCTCGGTCACGACAAGGTGGTCCAAGATAATCTCTAGTAGGACTTTCTCGCTAGTTTCCATCGCAGGCACTCCGCTGCTTCCCATTGTACAATCGCGCGACAATCGCCGAGCCACTTTTCCGTGTAGCGCGTTAAGAGACTTGAGAGATTAGACTCGCACGATGTTGCTACGAGTACCCGATTCGGCGGTACTTGCCGCCCTGGTTTCCAAAGGCCGAAATCGGTCACTGGCCGGCCGCCAGGCCCAACCGGCCAAGCCGAAGCCAACTGCTGTGCGCATCTCTAGAACCGTGTTTGTGGAGAATGCATCCAGGCTGGCAAACCATATCGTATTACGATACATCTAATTTCAAGGGAGATTGGAGCTGAGAGCTTCTGCACCGAAGGCTTTCTCCGTTGCGCTAAGAACAATCCTCTAAGGCTCTGAGCAGGAGGAGGCTGATGAGAGCCCCTGGGCGGAACAATTGCACCTTCCGCAGTCGTGTGCACTTCCCCGTGCCATTGTTGCACTCCCAAGCCGGTGTGAATGGTAGGAGGTGGGGAACATGCATGTTGTCTCCGAGAAGACCGAAAGCCAGGAAGGCTTAAAGAGTTTTCAACCCACACGAGCAAGAAGCGACCCAGAAGGCTTAAAGAAGAAGACGAACGAAAATCCGGTGGGAATGGAGTTCGCGGAGGTGCTTCTGGAGAATCCTCACCTCGAGCGGCCGAAAAGGTCGGTCGACGTTTTGATTTCCCTTGCGGGGCAAGTCGCATTCGTCATCTTGCTAATACTCATGCCACTGTNCGAGGAAGGCTTAAAGAGTTTTCAACCCACACGAGCAAGAAGCGACCAAGAAGGCCCAAAGAAGAAGACGAACGAAAATCCGGTGGGGATGGAGTTCGCAGATCTGCTTCTGGAGAATCCTCACCTGGAGCGGCCTAAAAGGTCGGTCGACGTTTTGATCTCCCTCGGGGGGCAAGTCGCATTCGTCATCTTGCTGCTACTCATCCCACTGTACTACACACAGGCGCTGAACCTTCCGGAATTCCAGAAGACAATGCTGATCAGCCCGCCTCCACCTCCTCCACCCCCGCCAAGCAATCCTGTGCGAGTGATGGTCAGGCCAAAAGCATCGCTATTTAATAACGGCAAGCTGATCGCCCCTAGAGCAATTCCGAAGCATGTAGAAATCGTGAAAGAAGCGCCACAAGAATCGTCAGCACTTCAGGGTGTAGCCGGCGGAGTGCCGGGTGGCGTGCCGGGAGGGACGTTAGGGGGAGTCCTGGGAGGGGTCCTTTCTTTTGGAAATCAACCGGTTCCACCGCCACCACCACGCAGGCCTGCGGAGAGTGGGCCCGTTCGAGTGGGCGGCAAAGTACAAGCGCCTCGGCTGGTGCGGAGCATACAACCACTGTATCCACTGCTGGCGAAGGAGACCAGGACACAGGGAGTGGTGGTGTTGGATTGCGTGATCGACCCGCAGGGGAACGTGACACAGATCCAACTCGTTTCGGGTCATCCGCTGCTAGTCCAGGCGGCCCTAGACGCCGTGCGCCAATGGAAGTACCAGCCAACTCTCCTAAACGGCGAACCAGTCGCGGTTGAAATGCGCGTAACGGTGCAGTTCACCCTGGGAAGTTGACGACAGCAAGCACCCGTCCCACGCAAAACGTCGCTGCTTGCGGTGGAACGACTCACACAGTTGTGAACCGCTTCATCCTAAGCAAAGCTGCCTTCCTCATTATTGCGGTTTGGGTGGCGAGGACGGCTGTTGCTGTGGCCGCGGACGACTGGCCGGCGGGATGATGCCATTCATGCGCAGGTACTCGACCATCTGACCATAGTGATCCATGGGATGCCAAGCGCCGATACTGGCGATCGCGAGGCGCGTTGAGAGGAACGGGAATACCGGCTTGGGCAGCGGTGTGACCGCGTTTTCGGGGGTGATCCCGGAAATGGCGCGATGGCCGAGCGCGAAAGAATCTTTCAGATACTGGACGATTTCGGCTTTGGTCTTCAGCGCGGCGGGGCCGTTGGTATTTTCCTCGATGGACTTAGCGTCGATCGTCTCGCCCACGAGCGGACCGAAAAAAAGGTGATTGGCGAAGGCGATATGCTTTATCTGTTCAGCGAAAGTGCGCACGCCCTTAAACTCGCCGTTTGTAGGCGCAAAGGAATACTTGTCTTCGGGCATAGCCTCCGCGGCGGAGACGACTTCCTGCTCGACAATGCCATACTGCATGTTGAGGACGGAAGCAACGGTGGGCGGTTGTTGCTGGGGCGTTGAGCTGCCTTGAGCGCGGACGGCTGGGGCTGCTGCGGTTGCGCCCAGCAGGGCGAAAAACACTACGAGATTCTTCATCAGACTCTCCTTATCCTGTGAAGCAAGCGCTCGAATCTTACGCTCTTTCGGCAGGAGAAGTCATCCGCTAGTTTCTGCTCGCCGCTAGGTGGGCGGCCGAGAGTCAACAGTGGAGTTACGATTTCGCCAGCCGGTCATACCCTAGGTCAGTTTTGGCTGCACAGGATTCTAACCCGGATTTCTCACAAGCTGCAGCGATCTCAACGAAGACNACAGTCTGCGCTTTCGGATCGGCTGAGATTCTTCGCGCATCCTCGTCGGATGCGCTCAGAATGACACGTTTTTGCAGCGTCACCAGCCTCCGCCCCGGAAAGGCATCCAGGACGCACAACCCGCGCTTCGCTCAGAATGACATTTTTCATGCGTTTGCTGCGCGTATGAGAAATGCAGGCTAAAGACCAATTGATTGTCCATTAAGTTTTCCTGCGGTTTTACGGTGTAGAGCCTGCAGCCGTCGCAAGTGTTTAACTCACTCCGAGCGCAACGCTTGTATAACATCGACGCGCGCCGCGCGTGCCGCCGGCAGCATGGACGCGACGATCGCCACAGTCAACAACACGAACGCTGAGACGACCACAGGCAAGACCCCCGGCATCTTCACCTCCAGAAAATACCTACCCGCCAAACGCGCCAGCACATACCCGAATGCCGCGCCGGCGAGGAGGCCCGCCACAGCCATCACGGCACCTTCGAACATGACCCCTCTGAGAAGATCCCGCGGCTGCGACCCAAGCGCCAGCCGGATGCCGAATTCCCGCGTCCGCGCGCTGACCGAAAACGCCAGCACGCCTGCGACGCCAACCACCGCAATGGCCAAGGCCACGGCGGCGAACACGCCAAACACCAGTGAGTTCAGGCGCTCCGGGGTGAGCACTTCGGCGCGAATGTCTTCCAGCGTGGCAGCGCGCTCGATGGGTTGTTCGGCGGACATCTCGCGAATCGTGCGTGTGGCCGGAGTAACCAGCGAATACGGATTCACGCTGGTGTGGATGAAAAGCCGGCCGCCATACATCGGCCCCTCTTCAAAGGTGCTATAGATGGTTTCCGTGGGCCCAGGAACGATGTGTTCGTCGTCGATATCCGCGGTTACGCCAATGATGCGGTGCGGCGCGCGAAGACGCGCCTTTTCCGCTTCCGTCCCGGGGAAGAATTGCAGCACCGGATCCGTCCAATACACATGCCGGTCCAGCGCATCCTGATTGGGGAACATGCGCTGCGCAAGAGTCTGGCTGACGATGACGACGGGCTCGTTGCTTTGGCCGTCGAGATCGCTGAAATCACGGCCGGCGAGGATGGGAACGCCAAGGGCAGCAAAGAATCCAGGAGAGATGGAACGCCAGTGCGCGCGGGGATCCTCCTCGCCGGGCACATGGACGTGACCATCCGCGGAGAATTGAAGACCGGGACCGATGCTGGTATCCCGCCAGGGAGCAGTCAAGCCAAAGGCGGTTCTGGTGACGCCGGGCAGCGCATCAATGCGACGGATGCATTCCTTGTAGAAATCGACGACTTGCTGCGGGGTTTTTCCGTACGACATTGCGGGAACGTTCATGGCCAGGACGTGGCGCGTGTCGAGACCGGTCCGCGCCGTTTGCAGAGCGATCAACGTAGTGATCAATGTGCTTGCGCCGGCTAACAACACGAACGACGCGCCGATCTGGATTACCGCGAAGATCCGCTGGCGGCGGCTGGTGCTGCTGGTTATCCGGACGCTGCCGCTGGACAAGCTCAGTGCATTGGACGTGTTGCCCGATGGCAGCCGCGGCACAAACGCCAGGACCACCGCGGCCACGATCGCCAGGGTCGCACCGACCCACAGCAAGCTGGAATCGACCGTCAAACCGAGGGCGCGGACCGAGAAGCGCGAGGCGTAGCGTGCCAGGACAGCCACCATCGGCTGTGCGCTCATTACGCCAAGCGTGGCCCCGGCACCGCAGAGCAGAAGGCTTTCGGCCAACAGCATGCGCCGCAGTGCGCCCGTGCTTGCGCCAAGCGCCGTGCGGATCGCCAGTTCGCCTTCACGGCGCACCGTCCGTGCCAGAATCAGGTTGGCCACATTGGAACAGGCGATGATGAACACCAGCGCAGAGGCGGCAAGAAGAACCAGAAGAATGGTGCGCGCGCCGGAGGTGATCTGGTCGCGCAGGAGCTTCGCGTCAATGCGGTAGTCGTCTTTCGCGGGATACGCTTCGGGGTGATCCTTCTGTATCGTGGCGTAGACCGAGCGCAACTCGGTTCGCGCTTGCTCCAAGGTGGCGCCGGGAGCGAGACGTCCGAACAGCTCTGTCATGCGATGGATACGGCCGGTGACCATGGTGGCCGAAAGGTGGTGCGCGCTGGTGACGACGTTGGCGATGATCTCCGTATCTTCGGGATAGGGGACGCAGGGCTCAAGTATCCCAATGACGATGGCAGACCGATCACCCATGCTCCCAAGTCGAACCGTTCTGCCGATGACCGACGGATCTTTCCTAAGAACGGTTGTCCAGAAACGATACGTGAGAACCACGACCCCGGCAGCTTTGGGACCGTCGTCTTGCGGCCCGATGAGCCGGCCGAGCACGGGATGCAGGCCCATCACTTCGAAATACGACCCGTTCACCACGCCGGCTCGTACTTCGCGAGGCTCACCAAGCCCAATCATGGTGAATCCGATAGTGGAGAAGTCCCCAAACGAACTCAGCGTTTTCACGCTGGCGCGCAAATCCTGGATTTCGGGCATCGAGAAGGTGGTGTTGTCGTCGCCGAGGCCCGGGGCGCTTTGCCGGATATAGACCAGGCGATCCTCGTCACGGTTGACCAGCGGTTTTAGCAGCACCCCGCGCACCAGCGTGAAGATCGCCGCATTGGCGCCGATGCCCAGTGCCAGGGTCGCGATCACGGTCAACACCAGCCCTTGCGTGCGCATGAGCGAATAGAACGCCACTCTCAGATCGCGGAAAAATGACATGGTCGTTCACCCCACTTGCCCGGGGATAGTAGCACCACACCTGCCAATGCTTAAGTACAATTCTGTTAAGCACTTAGTGTGCATGTACTCCCCCCTGATGCTCGTTTCCGGGATGAACTTGTCGCAAATTCGGACACCGACGCTCGCCGACGGAGAGCACTAATCCGCTATCCAGATCTAAAGTTGCTGGTTGCGTTGCCTTCAACGCAATGAGGCTGGCGTCATCCTGAAAATAGTCGCCACTATACAGGCAGAGAAGCCTTGCCGACTACATCGGCATTGCACAGCGCAGTGCGCGCTGATCGGTGTGACGTGCCCACCCTTTCTCTGCCGGTTGCGTGGCTCTAGCCCGGCTTTGCCTTTTGTGTTGACTTTCGTTTCTGCAATGTTGTAATTCCTCCCCCGAAGTCCTTGGAGGAAATGGTGAATGTCTGGCATCAGGTCTATAACCCGTTCGGGAATGTCCTGCTCTCCACGCTCGTGGCAGCCATTCCCATTTGCACCTTGCTCTATTTCATCGCCTTGCACCCCCATCGCGACAAACAGGGGGCTAGGCATCTTGGCATCAGTGCGCCGTATGCGGCGTTTTATGGGGTCTTGGCGGCGTTCCTCGTTGCCTGCGTGGGCTTCGGGATGCCTCTCAAGTCCGCTTTCTCGGCCTTTGGCTTCGGGTGTTTGTCCGGGTTCCTGGCAATCATCTGGATCATTATCGGGGCCATCTTCCTTTACAATTTGACCCTCATCTCCGGGAAGTTCGAGATCGTGAAAGAATCCATCATTCACATCTCGTTCGACCGGCGTCTCCAGGTCATCCTGATCGCTTTCTCTTTCGGCGCCATCATCGAGGGGACCTCCGGGTTCGGGACGCCGGTGGCCATCGCGGGAGCGGTCATGGTAGGACTGGGATTCCCTCCCTTCCAATCGGCCGTTCTCAACCTCTTGGCCAACACCGCCCCGGTCGCCTACGGAGCTATCGGCACGCCCATCGTAATGCTGGCGACCGTGACCGGCCTCGATCAGTTGAAGCTATCAACCATGGTTGGGCACCAGCTCCCCTTTGTTTCCATCCTCGTGCCGTTCTGGTTGGTTACGGCGTTCGTGCTAATGGAGGGGGGCACCTGGAAAGAGGCCTGGGAGGTGTGGCCCGGAGCGCTGTGCGCGGGCCTCTCCTTCGCGGTCATGCAGTGGTTCGCGTCCGCGACGCATGCCTTCCACCTGATGACGGACGTGGTCGCGGGCGTCTTCTCCGTCATTTGCACCGCCTTGTTCCTACGCTTCGTCTGGCACCCCAAGACGCGGTTCCTGCTGCGGTCGGAGCGCGAAGCCCTGGCCAAGGCCGGGAAAAATGCAGCGACGGCGACCACGGACAAGACGGAGTGGGTGTACAAGTACACGGCCGGGCAGACGGCGTATGCCTGGCTGCCATGGACGATTCTCATCATCTGCTGCGCCATCTGGGGCATGCCGGCATGGCGAGCCTACTTGAACAACCTGCTTTCGGGCATCACGTTTCAGACCACCCTGCTCGGCGGCGCGTTTGGGGGCAAGCTCTCCCTGCCGCAGTGGCAAATGCCAGCGCTCCATAACCTGGTCCAGCGGGTGCCGCCAATAGCCCCGCCCAACGCCAAGCCCGAGGGGGCCGTCTTCAACATTAACTGGCTGTCAGCGGCCGGAACCGGCGTATTCGTGGCGGCCTTGCTGTCTGGGCTCGTGCTGCGCTTGACAGTCGCGCAGTGGCGCGAGGCCGTGGAACGAACTGCGCGCCGCTTGGTGATCCCGATCCTGGTCATCGCGCAGGTGCTGGGACTCGGATTCCTCACCCGCTATGGTGGGACCGACGCAGTGATCGGTCTGGCGTTCACTCACGCGGGGATCCTGTATCCGTTCTTCGCGGCCTACCTGGGCTGGCTGGGGGTGTTCCTCACCGGCTCGGACACCGCCTCGAACGCCCTGTTTGGCAGCCTGCAGCGAATCACCGCCCAACAGCTCCACTTGAACGAGACACTCATCGCGGCGACCAACTCCACCGGGGGCGTTATGGGCAAGATGATCGATCCCCAGTCCATCATGGTTGCGTGCGCGGCCTGCTACGACGACCCGTACGAGCGCACCCACGCCCTGGGGCCGATCTTCCGGACGGTATGGTGGCACTCGGTCGCGGGCGCGGCGGTGATCGGGCTGATCGCCTTCCTCCAAGCCTACGTCTTCAAGGGCCTGATCCCCTAGGGGCCCTGAAGGGAGAGAAATACTAAGCGTGAGGGGTGAAGACAAACGCACGCGAACGATCGAGCTGCTGTACTTTTCGCGTTACTTTGGGGTGGTCGAGTAAAAGCCGGTAAGGCGCGAGCTGGCCAGGACGTGGCCCGACTTTTCCGCATCCAGCACCGCATTAAGCAAACCCTCGCCATTTGCGGGAAAATTCGTGGACCCGATCTGCAGATCTTCATCGAGTGCATAGATCGTAAAAACGTAGCGGTGCGCATAGGGGGTAACACCGGTTGGCGGGCAAGGCCCGTCGTAGCTCATGTCACCGAAGTCATTGAATACCTGTAATCCGTATCTGCTTTCGGCAACACCCGCATTCACTGGGAGGAAAGTCCTTCCCCCGGAGATGTTGTACATTCCCCAGTGCGTGAAACTTGCTGTGACGTCGAAGGCGATTACCGCGAAACTGCGCGTACCCTCCGGGGCGTCCGTCCACGAGAGCTCAGGCGATTGATCCTGGCCCAGTTGCCCATTGAGACCGCAAACGTTGAGGCCGTTTTGCACGTAGTTGTAAATCATGCTGGGCGGCAAGGTTCTGTCATTCTGGAATGTCTCGCTGGTCAGTTGGAATTTGCAATGCTCCTGGTCTTCACTGATGGTGCTTTGCGCCCAGGGCGCGCTCAGACTGAACAATGCCAATCCGGCAATAAGAATGGCTTTTCTCATGGATTCTTTTCTCCTTTCCGAAGATCTTCCGTGTGGCGGCCCGCCACTCCCTTCCCGGTCGTGCGGGCACCGTCAAACACCCCGCTCACCTTACGCGCGGACGGTAATTCGAGAGGGGCTAGATGTTATGCGTATGGGGGGCCGAAATCAATACAGGAACGCCCAAGGGCGGCCTTCACGCCAAGGGAAAACGCCGTGAGAGTCTTTAGAACGCGAGTGGCTGTGTTGNAAATCCTGGCGATAAGGGCGTGCAAGAGGCAAAAAGCAGATCCCTCACCCCGCAAAAAGCGCGGGGATTCGGGATGACAACAGCCTGGGAAAAGAGGATGTCAACAGAGCCAACGCGAGTGAAGGTTTCTGAAAACTTGTGAATCCCGGTTGCTACGCGGTAGGAGGTAAAGAGCCTGAAATCTATGAGTTCGGTGGCTTCCGAGCCGAAGCAGGAAAACACCGGCTGCTGTGTGCGGGCTTGCAGAGTCCGATGACCGACAGCTCGCACCTATCTCATAAATGGGTGGAGTTGCAAGGGAAGAGTTTCCTCAGGGGCTAAAGCCCAATTTTTCTTGCCGCNCCCAATTTTTCTTGCCGCTAAATGTCGGAGCTGAAGCTCCGACCCCCGGAGAACCATTTATGAGATGGCAGCTACTTGAGGGGGGTGCCTTCGATGATCTCGCGGACGATTTCTCGCGCAGAGGATTCATGTTCGGGCCAGACGAAGATTTTCTTGGGCCGGGCTTATGCAAATCGCAGCGAAGATGAATGCGGTTTCTATCCTTGCAGACTCGACATGCATCTGAACAGAAGGTTTTGAGGGTTCCTAAGTTCTCGCTTATAAGGTCCGAACAGTTGCGCAAGTCAATCAAGGAGGAAAAGATGAGCACGATCACGGTAAAAGACGGCACGACGATTTATTACAAGGACTGGGGTACGGGCCAGCCTCTGTTCTTTCATCACGGCTGGCCGCTCTCAGCCGACGACTGGGACGCGCAGATGATGTTCTTCCTCGAACGCGGGTACAGGGTCATAGCGCATGATCGCCGCGGGCATGGGCGTTCTACGCAAACCTACACGGGAAACGACATGGACACATATGCGGCTGACGTAAATGAACTGGTAGAAAAACTCGATCTGCGGGACGCCATTCATATCGGCCACTCAACTGGCGGAGGAGAGGTTGCGCGCTATGTTGCTCGCTACGGAAAAGGGCGGGTGGCAAAGGCAGTGCTGATCAGTGCAGTGCCGCCGGTCATGGTAAAGTCCGCCAAGAACCCGGGCGGTCTTGCGATGGAAGTCTTCGACCAAATCCGCGAAAGCACAGCTAAGCATCGCGCGCAGTTCTACCAAGACATTACTTTGCCGTTCTACGGTTACAATCGGCCGGGAGCGGTCATCTCTCAGGGCGTGCGAGATAACTGGTGGCGGCAGGCAATGATGGGCGGAATCAAGGCTCAGTATGATTGCATTCAGGCATTTTCGGAGACCGACTTCACCGACGACCTCAAGAATATTGAAGTACCCACGTTGGTCATGCACGGGGAGGATGACCAGATTGTTCCGTTTGCCGATGCGGGACCCCTATCCGCAAAGTTGCTTAAGAATGCCAGCACACGATTCTACCCGGGCTTGCCCCATGGAATGCCGACCACGCACGCAGACGTGATCAACGCAGACCTGCTTTCGTTCATTCAGGCGGAATCTAAGGTGGCGGCCGCGAAACAATAGTCCGGATTCTGACGGGGCGAGGTGGATCGGCGATTCCCCTCGCCCTGTTGTGGGAACTATGCTTAACGGACAATGCGCAGACGGGAGATAGAATGCCCATGATCCGGCGATGCGAGGAAAACGATTTCGAGGTGATCTGGCAGATCATCAACGATGGGGCGCAGGCGTATCAGGGTGTAATTCCGGAGGATCGCTGGAAGGAACCGTACATGTCCCGAGAGGAATTGCAGCACGAGATGCGCGAGGGAGTGGAGTTCTGGGGTGTGGAGGAGGACGGCGAACTGAACGGCGTGATGGGCATTCAGCGGTTGAAAGAGGTCACGCTGATTCGCAACGCCTATGTGCGCACGCAGCGGCGGAGAGCTGGAATCGGGGCGCGGTTGCTCGCTCATCTGCGCAGTCTTGCGAGCGGCCCGGTGCTGGTGGGAACGTGGGCCGATGCGTCATGGGCGATTCGGTTTTACGAGAAACACGGATTCCGGCTCGTGGGCTCGGAAGAAAAGAATCGGCTGTTAAAAAAATATTGGACGATACCCGACGAACAGGCCGCTACGTCGGTGGTACTCGTGGATGCCAGTTGGGGTTCAGCCGCGCCAAGCCGCTAACGACGGAGTGGCGGTTACGCGACAACGTGATTGGGTGCCCACGGTACAGCAATGTCCCATAGCGATTTCGCTCCGGACCTCAGCTCGCAGTTCCAGTAATCAGGCCCCCAAATTGCGCTGGCTTGCCCGTGTTGCCGGTGGCTTGACTTAGCGGGAGCGCATCACTAAGATGCCGCGACGCTTGCGGATCTCGATTCCCAGGACACACCTGCAGTACCTTGCGATGAGGAGACGACCGTGCCTACACAAAGCTACGACATCGTCACGGTCGGCGGTGGCATTGCTGCCTCCGCATTGGCTAAAGCAATGGCAGAACGAGGCGCCAGGGTTCTCGTGTTGGAGCGCGAAGTGAAGTTTAAAGATCGCGTGCGTGGTGAGGCGATGGTCTGCTGGGGCGCTGAAGAAGCACGTGAGCTTGGGATATACGAGCTTATCAAAAAAACCTGCGGCCACGACGTGCCGCTTGTCGAGTCCGGCATGGGGCCACGACGAGATCTCAGGACAACAACCCCACAACGCCTGCCGTTTCTTTCCTTCCCGCATCAAGTCATGCAGGAAACATTGCTGGCGGCCGCGGAGCAGGCGGGAGCAGAGGTTCGCCGCGGCGTGACTGTTGAGCAGATCGAAACGGGGAGAACACCTGCGGTACTCACCGACGGAGGGAATCGCGAAAGTATCGCGGCGCGTCTTGTCGTTGCCGCCGATGGCCGCGGGTCGGCTGCGCGAAAATGGGCCGGCTTCACAGTTTGCGAACAATCGAACCCTTACTACATAGCCGGAGTGCTTCTGACCGACGTTCATGCATCTCCAGACACGATTTATTTTCTTTTCAATCCTGCCCTCGGTATGTGCGTCGTTTTGTTCCCTCTCAGCAACGGCCGCTTCCGCGCTTACTTTGTCTACCCGAAGACGGTTGGCTACCGTTTGCAGGGCGACTCCATGCTTGGTCTGTTCACCAGCGAGTCTCGAAAAGTTTATCCTCCTCTGGCCGAATACTATGCCGAAGCGAAAAGCATCGGGCCGCTGGCTAGCTTTGACGTTAGCGATTCCTGGGCAGAACACCCTTATCGAGCTGGAGTGGTCCTCGTTGGCGATGCCGCAGCAACAACCGATCCCACCTTCGGGCAAGGCCTCTCCTTGGCTGTGCGCGATGCGCGGACTCTGCGTGATGAACTCTTGAAGGACTCGGACTGGGCCGCCGCCGCAAAGCGCTACGCGGATCAACGCCGCGTGTACTTCCGCACCTGCCACACCGTGGAAGGGTGGCTGCGTACGCTTTTCCAGGATCCTTCCCCTGAGGCAACCGCATTGCGAGCAAAGGCAATGCCGCTGATCGCCCAGGACCCGACTCGGGTGCCAGATCACCTGAACAGCGGCCCCGATCTGCCCCTGAACGAGCAGGTCCGCGCGCGGATGTTCGGTGAATGCTGATTTTCAGGCGACACCTGTTGTCCTCAGGGGCTGAAGCCCCATTCGTTTTGCAGGCTTTATGTCAGGGCTGAAGCCCTGACCCCCTAGAGGGAAATGCAATGAACTTACGGGACGCGACACTAACGGGGCTCCGCCCCAGCCCGACGAGCATGCTTTACGGGCGAACGAAGGACGAACAAAACTTGA
>OCOJ01035978.1_pt9 | contig 13750 bp, 13 predicted proteins | sample 1539251 | NCBI WGS metagenome assembly OCOJ01 (sample SAMN01911457, study PRJEB22624) | soil metagenome | biome: Soil | place: Malaysia | collected 2012-04-30 | depth RA_metagenome m | reverse complement strand
TCGGCCCGGGCCCCGCGCGCTCTACTGGTGGCGCGTACGTGCGCGCGCGCAGGGGTAGACTAGGAATCGTCGATAGAGACTGCAAGCTAGCAGCGGTTACAGCTTTAGTAGGCCTGAAATACTGGCAAATTACATAATCTGCGAAGGTCTGTTTTCGTCAGGCGAGGATGCGAACAATATAATCGAGCAGTTCAGTCGGAAAATTTTCGCGGAGTGCGGGCTAGAGCAACCCCGAGATATCGTGTAGGCTTCACCATGGGCTTCCACTCTCTAATGCGCCTTCTGCCGCGTGGGCCCGCATAGTAGGGGTAGCCGAATCTGTTCCCGATAGACGGTTGAACACTTTGCCACGTCAGCAAAAGCGATGATCATTGACGCAAACAAAAAGCTACAAGCGGAAATCCGGCGATTGGAAACTCTTTATTTTGTGTCTGTTTCGCTTTATGCCGGAGAAGCGAACGCGCGATATAGACAGACCGCTTCAGCATCAGCCCAACCGATAGTCCTGAAACACGGAAGTTGGGAACGAGAAGTGGCTCACAATGTCGGGCACTATAGGCAATTGGTCACAAAACAACTGCCGCGAATCCTTCGCGAAACAGTTTTCGTTCGTCTATTGTCGGCATTCGAAGTGTTCATCACGGACTTGGTCAGAGAGATCTATCTGTCTCGTCCTGATTTCCTGCAACGCAAAGAACACATCGAGATTTCATATTCTTATATAGTTTCGTTGCGCTCGATCTCCGAACTCATCTCACGGCTAGNCTAGTCAATCGTGATTGTCGCGCGCTAACCAGCGGCGGTTTTCGAGAATATGAGAAGTATTTTCAGAGCAGATTTCAGATTCGTTTCTCAGAACTGCCCGGCTACACTCAACTCCAGGAGATCAATGATCGCCGGCATCTCCTAGTACATCGTCTTGGGTTAACTGACGAACAGTACAGGCACGCCTACAATTACGACAAAAAGAAAGCGCCTATAGATGAGTCATACCTCACCGCTGCCTTTGGCACGGTACGCCAGTTTTCAGAGGGACTGACAGAGATCGCAACTTTGATTGCAGCGCAAGTGGTGAGTGCGACGAGCCCGTCAGATGGACGAATGGTCACTTTGACTCTTCAGTTGCAGAATCTCTCAAACAATGCCACTCTGATGACCAGCCCCGACTTCAGGTTCCTCTACAACGAAAAGTTCTATATCCTTTCGGATTTCATCGTCTCTCGTGCGATTCAGGACGGTCAGGTAGACCTAGTTCTGAAAGGCCCGGTAGATGTGTTGCGAGTGTATGCGAGAAAAGTCAATGCTCTTGCAAGAAAGAATGAGCTTAAAATTGCTTCACTCGAACGTGAAGAAGTAGTTAGCATTTCTCAAGAACTTCTCGAACAAGTAAGGGCACAACTCGGGCAAAACCCTCTATCACTCGATATACACAAGAACATTGCGAAGCAGTTGGGCATCAAAGAACGATTGGCTTATCTAGCAATTGGACAAATCACAAAGGCCGAGGGGAGACCGAACTCGACGGTTGAGCATTCGCCCCCTGTTCAGAAAGAGCCCGAGGAACGGTAGGTGCGCCGGACCAAACAACAAACCGTTTTGCAAAGAAATTGCCAGTCTGGTGCACGCTGGCGTGGGGGCGCTCGCTTGCGTGAAGCGATCATCTGCCAGCCTTGCGGTTTTTTCTGGCACACCAGGACCACACGAATCTGCTTTGCCCGCCTGTCATGTTGACGACGCCTATCAGAACGGCGGTGTCGCCGAAAACGCGCGCCGTGGTATCGCCCGGAGTTGCGTCGGCAAATCCGCCCGGAGTGGCGCCTTCCGGAATGATGTCTTCCTTACTCAGCAGATTGCCGTTGAAGCTGCTGCCGATGAAATCGTCGGAGATGATCCGGCGCAACGAAGCGATGTCGCCCTTGCCGTCGGCGGCGAGCCAGTCTCGCTCGAGTTGGGTCACCTGATCCTCGGGCTTGGGGTTCGATCCTGCAGCTTGCTCCCGCGCAAGGCTCAAAGTTGCACAGAGGCACAGGATCAGCGCGGCATAGGCGAGAGTTCGTGTAGGCATGAGATTCCCTCCAGGTGTTTTCCGCAATAGACACCAACCCCGATCGAATGGTTTCCATGCGCGCTGAGTAGGTCGCGCTCGAATCGAACTTCTAGAACCCGTCACCTGGCCGTCCCGGCACGGTTCGTCCCGCCTATAATCGTGTGCGATGCCTGCTGCCGCCAAGGACGCCGAAAAGAAGATTGCAGCCCTGCGCGAAAAAATTCGCCACCACGAACATCTCTATTACGTGCTCGACCAGCCCGCAATCAGCGACGCTGAATTCGACCGGCTGATGCAGCAGTTGAAGGATCTCGAGGCGGAACATCCCGACCTGATCACACCCGATTCTCCCACGCAGCGTGTGGGTGGCAAGCCGCGCGAGGGGTTCGTCAAGGTGCCGCACTCCTCGCCCATGTTGTCGCTCGACAACACTTACAGCGAAGATGAATTGCGCGCCTGGGAGCGCCGTGTGCACGAACTCACCGGCCGCAGCGACGTAGACTACGTCTGTGAACTGAAGCTCGACGGCATGTCGCTGGCGTTGATTTATGAANGACGGCAAACTGGCGCGCGGCATCACGCGCGGCGATGGCTCGATCGGCGAGGATGTCACGCTCAACGTGCGCACGGTGCGCTCGATCCCGCTGTCGATTCCGCACGAGAAGTTGAAGAAGGCCGGCATTCCCGCGGATTTTGAAGTGCGCGGCGAATTGTTGATGCCGACCGCCGCCTTCAGGAAACTGAACGAGGAACGCGAGCGCGACGGGCTCGCCACGTTTGCCAATCCGCGAAATTTCACGGCGGGCACCGTCCGCCAGCTTGATGCCAATGTCACGGCCGAGCGCCGGCTCGACTACTTCGCTTATATCTTGCTGCAAGGCGGCCGCACGTACTTCGACCACCACTCGAAAACGCTCGACGCGCTCGACGCCGCCGGATTCAAGGTCAATCAGCATCGCAAGCTCGTCCATTCCATGGATCAGGTTTGGGCGTTCATTCAGCAGTGGGAGGGGAAGCGCGAATCGCTTCCCTATGAGATCGACGGCATCGTCGTCAAGGTCGACCGCACCACGTTGCAGGATGAACTCGGCTTCACCGGCAAGGCTCCACGCTGGGCGATCGCCTACAAATACGCCGCGCGAGCCGGGATTACGAAGCTCGAAGATATTCGCGTGCAGGTTGGGCGCACGGGAAAACTCACGCCCGTCGCCATGCTGGCGCCGGTTTCGATCGGCGGCACCACGGTCCGCAATGCCACGCTCCATAACATGGACGAAATCGAGCGCCTCGGCGTAAAGATTGGCGACTGGGTGCAGGTCGAGCGCGGCGGAGACGTCATTCCCAAGGTCGCGAAGGTGATCGAGGACAAAGATCACCCGCGCGGGCACGAAATCTTCGTCATGCCGGAGAAATGTCCCGAGTGCGGCACAAAAGTCGTCCGCACCGAGGGCGAAGTCGACTACCGCTGCGTCAACGCCAACTGCCCGGCCAAGCTGCGCGAGACCATCCTGCACTTCGCCTCGCGCGGCGTGATGAATATCGACGGCATGGGCGAGTCGCTGGTCAATCAGCTCACCGAACGCGGCCTGGTGAAAAACGTCGCGGATATCTATCAGCTGACCAAGAAAGATCTGCTCGGCCTGGAGCGCTTTGCCGACAAGTCGGCGCAGAACATCCTCGACGAAATCGAGAACTCGAAGAAGCTACCGCTCGAGCGCGTCATCTACGGACTCGGCATCCGCTTCGTGGGCGAGCGCACCGCGCAGTTTCTCGCCGAGCATTTCGGATCGATGGAAGCGCTGGAGCACGCGAGCGTGGAAGAGCTGCAGAACGTGAACGAAGTCGGTCCGCGCATCGCGGAAAGCATCGTCGAATTCTTCAGCATCGCGGCCAATCGCAAGCTGATCGAGCGCCTGCGCGAAGCCGGTCTCACCATGCGCGGACAAAAAAAAGAGCGTGGTACCAAGCTAGCCGGCAAGACTTTCGTGCTCACCGGCACGCTGGCCAAGTACACGCGCGACGAAGCCAAAAAGCTGATCGAGGATGCGGGCGGGAAAGTAACCGGCTCGGTCAGCAAGAAGACCGATTACGTGGTCGCCGGCGCCGACGCGGGTTCAAAGCTGGATAAGGCGAAGGAATTGGGCGTAGCCGTCATCGACGAGAAGGAGATGGAGGGACTTGCTGGTTGAGGTTCCGAAGCCGTCTTAGGGGCCGGGCCGGAGGTGACGGGTCAAGTAGGGCCAGAGGGAGGATGTTGCGTGGCGTACATAATAGATCTGATGAGAGGGACGGTCGAACCCCGCCCCGATCGCATCTCGCTCGACCGTTACGTTCTGGAGTCAAGTTACATTACCCGATATCTCTCGAGGGTGGTTAAGGACAAGGCACTCGTGGTCTACCACGTCCTCTTTCAACTCTCGTGGTTCGAGACTGGCAAGGGAGAAGTCATCATTCCTTGGGCGGGTGTAGGCAAGTTTATTCGGTCCGAACAAGGCAATATCATCGACAACAATACGACCGTAAAGCGGAGGCTGTCGGATCTGTTCGAGCGCAAGTGCATAGTTGTCAACAGGCAGCGCGGCGGGGCGAACGAGATCTCAGTTCATTTGCCGAGCGACATTCCCGCATGCCGACAAATCATCGAACAGGAACACACGGCGCCGGTCGAAATTGAGGAGAAGGATGAGCGTGACTACTACAACGACCCTGGTCGTCGACTCGTAGTGCTAGACCGCGATCGACGCGCTTGCGTCTACTGCACCGCAGCGCTTTCGGAGGACACGTTCGTCCTTGACCATCTCTTACCGGTTGCGAGAGGCGGGAGCAACCGGAAGAACAACTTGGTAGCCGCCTGCGAACTCTGCAACCGGCGACGGGGCGAGTCAGAGCCGGTTCAGTTTCTCCGGGAGAACTACCGTCAGCAGCTTCTCAGTCAAGAAGAATTTCTCCGACAAAAGGACTACATCGAAGCTCTTCTCGCGGGGGAATAAGCCAAGCAGTCCGGAGATCCTTGCTCACCGCTGACGGCTCATTCTGAGATCAGATTGTTTATTTCTAGCCCTGCTTCAGCGTCGCCTCCCGCATCCTTCCCCACGTCACATCCAGCGTCTCGGGGAGAACCCGCGTCTCGCCGATCACCGAGATGAAATTNTCACCGAGATGAAATTCGCGTCGGCGACCCAGCGCGGCAGCACGTGCATGTGAATGTGCCCGGCGATCCCTGCTCCGGCGGCCTTGCCGATGTTCATCCCCAGGTTGATTCCGTCCGGGTGGTAGAGTTCGCGCACCACCGTCTCCATGCGCTGCGACAGCGCCATCATTTCGTTAGCTGCGTCGGCCGGCAGTTTCTGCAGCTCGTCGATATGCAGGTAGGGCACGATCATCACGTGCCCCGGCGTGTAAGGAAAAGTATTCAGAATGACGAAGCAAAGTTTTCCGCGATACACGATGTACGCCTTGGCGTCGTCTGTTTCTTTGGCGGCGTCGCAAAACACGCATCCTTCGGCCTTTTCCGTGGTCGAGACATAGGCATAACGCCACGGCGTCCACAAGTAATCCATTGCACTGGCAGGGTAGCAGATGAGCGTATCTTCTGAAACCGTAAGCGCTGAAACGCAGCTGTAACATGCGCACGATTTGCGTTTGACACTGTTCCAAAGCGGTTGCTATAGTCGTGGGGAGTTCCCATTGGACGCGGGTTTCTGTGAAACGTCCGACAGCTGGGATTGTCCAGGTTCACTCGCCAGAGTGGGCCCACCACAACCAAACGACTCCTCCAGCAGTCCGCCACGCAGGCCCCGCAGCCGTCACCAGAGAGGCATAACCTTGCTCGACGATACCACCAGCCATCATCCCGATTCCGCAACGATTGTTTCCGAACCTGAACCCGCAACTGCTGAGGCAACCACTGCCGAGTCACAGTCCACAGCGGCCCACGCGGCGCCCGTCGCGGCTGCGACCGGAGAAGGTCCGCGCCTGGCGTCTACTGAGGACAAGCCCGCAGCCGGCGAAGATTTCGCCGCCGCGCTCGAAACGTTCACTACAGAAGCCGAAGAGGCGGTGAGTGAAGATCGCGTAATCAAGGGCACGGTGCTCAAGCTCACGCCGACCCATGTGGTCGTTGACATTGGCGCAAAGTCCGAAGGCATGTTGCCGCTGACGGAAGTGCTCGACCACGAAGGCAAGCCCAGTGTAAAGCCCGGTGACGAAATCGATGTGATGCGCGACAAGGGCGAGACCGAGGAAGGCTACATCAGCCTCTCGCACCAGAAGGCACAGCGCATTCACGCGTGGGACGAAATCGAGAAGGCTCATCACAAGAAAAAACCGATCAAGGCCGTTGTGGTCGACCGCATCAAAGGCGGGCTCACAGTCGACATTCTGGGCGCGCGCGCTTTTCTGCCCGGTTCCCAAGTCGATCTGCGCCCCATCCGCAATCTGGACGGAATGAAGGGCCAGACGCTCGAAGTCGCCATCATCAAGCTCAACAAGAAGCGCGGCAACATCGTCGTCTCGCGCAAAGAACTGCTCGAAGCTGAACAGACGGAGAAGCGCTCGAAGACGCTCGAACACCTGGAGGAAGGTGCGGTCCTCACCGGCGTGGTCAAGAATCTTACTGAGTACGGCGCGTTCGTCGATTTGGGCGGGCTTGACGGCCTGTTGCACATCACCGATATGTCCTGGGGACGCCTCACGCATCCCAAGGATCTGGTCAACGTCGGCGATCAGATTCAGGTCAAAGTTTTGAAGTATGACAAAGAGAAGCAGCGCGTTTCGCTGGGATTCAAGCAGCTCACGCCCGATCCCTGGCTCGACGCCGAGCACCGCTATCCGGTGGGCGCGCGCGTTTCCGGACGCGTGATCAGCGTGACCGACTACGGCGCCTTCGTCGAACTGGAACAAGGAATCGAGGGCCTGGTGCACGTCAGCGAGATGACGTGGTCAAAGCGCATGAAGCACCCGTCGAAGCTGGTGAACGTCGGCGACCAGGTCGAGTGCGTGGTGCTCAGCGTGACTCCGGCCGAACGCCGCATCTCATTGGGCATGCGGCAGCTGGCGGCCAATCCCTGGGATTCGCTGCACGAGAAATTCCCCGTGGGCATGACTGTCGAGGGACGTGTGCGCAATCTCACCGACTTTGGCGCGTTCATTGAGATCGAAGACGGCATCGACGGGCTGGTGCACGTCAGCAATTTGAGCTGGACCAAGCGGGTGAAACATCCTTCGGAAGTTTTGAAGAAGGGCGATCGCGTCAAGGCCGTCGTGCTGGCCATCGNAGCCGGAGAAGCGCCGCCTGTCGCTCGGCATGAAACAGCTCCAGCCTGATGTGTGGGAGTCGTTCTTCACCGCCCATCACATCGGTGACGTGCTGCGTGGCAAAGTGCTTCGGGTGGCGGCGTTCGGCGCGTTCGTCGAAATAGCTGACGGCGTCGAAGGCTTGTGTCACAAGTCGGAAGCCGTCGACGGCAACGGGCAACCGGTGCACCTTGAGCCTGGCATGGAGCAGGNGGAGCAGGATTTCAAAATCATCAAGATGAGTCCGGAGGAAAAGAAAGTCGGACTCAGCATCCGCGCCGTCGGCGAAGAGGCTTCCCGCTCGGAGGTCGAGGCCTACAAGCAGCCGGTTTCCAGCACCAGCTCCACGATCGGCGAACTGATCTCCTGGAAGCGCGCCAGCAACGAAGGCAACTGAGCCGAGGTCCGCGCGTTCGCCGTTCGGTCACCCTGGGCGGGTCTGACTATTCCTGAGCAGCGGAGCAGTTAAGGAGCTGCTCCGCGATCACAAGATCCGGGGAAAATGACATGAACAACTCCACGATGTATCGCCCGCTTTTTGAAAACGATCCTCAGGTCGCCGCCGCGATCGACAATGAAACCCGCCGCCAGCATGAAGGCCTTGAGCTGATCGCCTCGGAGAACTTCGTCAGCGAAGCAGTGCTCGAAGCCGCCGGCTCGGTGTTCACCAATAAGTATGCCGAGGGATATCCTGGTAAGCGCTATTACGGCGGATGCGAGTTTACCGATGTGGTCGAGAACCTGGCGCGCGACCGGGCCAAGCAGCTGTTCGGCGCCGAGCACGCCAACGTTCAGCCACATGCGGGATCGCAGGCGAACATGGCGGCCTATGCCGCAGTGCTGCAGCCAGGCGACACGATTCTCGGGCTGAACCTCGCGCACGGCGGACACCTCACGCACGGGCATCATCTGAATTTTTCCGGCAAGACCTACAAGATCATTCCCTACGGCGTCACCAAAGAAACCGAAACCATCGACTATGACGAGTTGGAAAAGCTGGCGGAGAAAGAGCGGCCGAAGCTGATCATCGGCGGCGGAAGCGCCTATCCGCGCATCGTCGATTTCGCGCGCATGCGGCAGATTGCCGACAAGGTGGGAGCGATCTATCTGGTCGACATGGCGCATTTCGCTGGGCTGGTGGCGGGCGGCGTGCATCCTTCGCCGGTGCCGCACGCACAGATCGTGACGTCCACCACGCACAAGACTCTGCGCGGGCCGCGCGCGGGCTTGATCCTTTCGAAGGCGGAGTTCGCCCAGGCGATCGACAAAACGGTGTTCCCCGGAATACAGGGCGGGCCGCTCGTTCACATCATCGCGGCGAAGGCAGTGTGCTTCCACGAGGCCATGCAGCCGGAGTTCCGCGACTACGCTCGCCAGATCGTGGCCAACGCCAAGGTGCTGGCGCAGTCGCTCGCCGACGAAGGCTTCCACGTCATCTCCGGCGGCACGGACACGCACCTCATGTTGGTCGATGTGTTCTCGAAAGGCATGCTGGGCAGCGAGGCGGAGAAAGCGCTGGGAGAAGCCGGGATCACAGTCAACAAGAATGCGATTCCATTCGACACCAACCCGCCGCTGAAGCCGAGCGGCATTCGCATCGGCACGCCGGCGCTGACCACGCGCGGCATGAAGGAAGCGGAGATGCGGCAGATCGGGCGCTGGATTGCCGAAGTCTTGCTGCATCGCACGGATGCCGCGGTGCTGGCGAAGATCCGCAAGCAGGTGCTCGATCTGTGCGAGGCGTTCCCACTATATGCCGAGCGAAGAGCCAAGGCGCAAGCGGAAGTGCGCTGAGAAGAACATCGGGCCCGAAGACTGGATCGTATGCGCATAGAGTGGTCTGATCGTTTCGCAGGCCGAGTCGGACGGATAACAGCCACACGGACAATCTTTTCATGCTGTTGTTGGCTAGGCTTGTCAATCGCCGGTGCACTGGCGCAAACTCAAGCGCAACACCTCGGGGAAATCCACGTCGACCCGCAGGCATCCAAATCGGGCGTAACGGTTTCCTTGCGACCCTCCACAAGCATTCCCGCCTCGCCAGAGGCTGCCCACATCCTGAGTGATCTGATAGCTGCGAACGGACTTGAGACGGACCCAGTTGCTCCCTGGCATGTCCAGCTTGCTTACGACGAGTTTGACGAAGATGGAGACAACGTTCACAGCGGAACAATCGAAGAATTCTATGCGAGCCCTAAAGAGTACAGAAAGGTAATTAAGACCGACGAGTTTAGCCAGACTGAGGTCGCGAACGGGACGGATCTGTATCGCCTCGGCGATCAAGGTTGGCCGCCCCTGGCCACTGTACAAGCCATGCGAGAGGAGTTGTCGCCCTTATATCGGGCGAACAGCGGCGGGGAGTCGAGCCCTGACAAATTGGACTGGACAGTGGGTGGAACCAAGCTGTCGTGTGTTGTCCTTCGCAGCGGACGAGTCATTTCTGAAAACCGATTGCTGAAGTTTTGCTATGAACCCGGCACCATCATCCTGCGCTACACGAGGGGAAGGGGTTGGGACGAAACCGTTTACAACGACATCGTTCAATTCGGCCGTGACTATGTTGCTCGCAATGTCGAGGTCACGCATGCCGGCACACCGTTCCTTAAGATTCACCTCGCCAAGCTTGAGCCCCTGACACAGATCGACGATTCTGTGTTTTCCCCTCCTGCCGGCAGCCCGGGTCCGTTGAGCGGGACAATCACAGTGCCCTCCACAATTCTCATGCTTGAATACCTCCAGCACAGGGACCCTTTGCCGCACTTTCCGAGAGGTGTACGTGGCAGCGTGACGGTCAAGTTCACGGTGAGCGAGGAGGGTCGCGTCACGTCGGCGGAAGCGACCGACGGACCGAAAGAACTGCGCAAGCCAGCACGGGAAGATGTGATGAAATTTCGCTTCCGGCCATTCTTGATTCTCGACAAACCCTTCAAGGTGCAAAGCACGACCGAATACAAGATTCAGTGAGGTGCCGTGATCGGGCGGGTTGTCCGGGGCACCAAGCACGGAAGCTGATCGGCATTCTCACAATTGACGAACGCCAGAACTCTTAGCGTGAGTCTGGCTGAAGGGCTTCCTCTGTGGTTAAATGCCTTCGGTGAAGATCGCCATCGATATCCGGCGGATGACTGAGTTCGGCGTGGGCACCTACATCCGCAACGTCGTGCGCACGCTGGGCCGGCTCGACCGCGAAAACAAATATCTGTTGATCGGGCCTCCGCACAAAGTTCAGGAGATCGGCTCTCTCCCCGCCAACTTTCACGCGATTTCCCTCACCTCGCCCGAGCGCTCCCTGAAGGGTTACCGCGAGTTCAGAGCGATCCTGTGGCGACTGGATTGCGACCTGGTCCACATTCCCAATCTTTTCTCCATGCCCCGCGCCTTGCCCTGTCCCTATGTCATGACGGTGCACGACATGATCGAACACATGTCGCGCGGCCGGGAATGGGGCGGTTTCGCGCGTTCGCTGTATTTTCAGATGACGAAGCGCGTCCTGAAAAATGCGGCGCGCATTTTTGCGGTCTCGAATTTCACCAAGAGTGAGATCGAAAGGCTGTTCGATATTTCCTCCGAGCGCATCGAGGTGGTTTACAACGCGATCGATGAGCGCTTTCTGCACGGACACGCCACGGGCGCCGAGCTGGAAATGATCGCCAAGCGCTACCAGGTGACCTATCCCTTCCTGCTGTATGCGGGACGGACCAGCCCGCACAAGAATGTCGTGCGCATCATCGAGGCCTTCTCCGCCCTGAAAACCGAGCTCGCGAGGGAGCAGGTGTTCCCGGATTTGAAGCTCATCATCATCGGAGACGATCTCTCCAGCAATCTCGATTTGCGACGGACGGTGGTGCGCAGCGACGTGCAGAACGACGTGCGGTTCCTGGGATTCGTGCCGATTGAGGTGCTCCGAATCTTCTATGACGCAGCGAAGATTTTTGTCTTCCCGTCGCTCTATGAAGGGTTCGGCCTGCCTCCGCTGGAGGCGATGGCGCACGGCACGCCGGTCGTGACCTCCAACGTGTCCTCTCTGCCGGAAGTCGTGGGCAACGCGGCGGTGCTGGTCAATCCCGAGAACGTGTTCGAGATCATGCGCGCCCTCTACCGGGTGTTGACGGATCAGGCCTTGCGCGATCGGATGAAAGAACGCAGCTACCAGCAGGCGGCGAAGTTTTCGTGGGAAAAGTCGGTGCGGCGAATCCTTGAGGTATACCGCCAGGCTGGCGGCACAAGTGGTGGCTCAAAACAGCCAGGCCAACCGTCTGCTGCGGACAACGAATCGCGCCTCACCAGCGGCGTGGCCTGAGTGTAGCTTCGCGAGTGCGACCGCCGGCAGTGCTTGGCCCCGACTACTTCAGCAAGGGCTGTCCCGGCGATCCAACCGCGAGCTTGTGCAACTTGGCGATGATGCGTTCGCGATCGGCGTCGGTCTTGGCGGCGGCCAGGCGCTTGCGCAGGCGAACAATCTTTTCTTTGCGGGTGCGGCGCCGGCGAATCTCCGGCCGGCGGCTCGGTGCGGACATGTGTGCTCCTGGAATGGATTGAGCTGTTGCGACTGCCAGCGGCGACGTCAACTCGGCTCGCAGAGATTATAGTGGCCGGGGGAGTTGGGACGCAAAAGCCGTCCGCACGCGAGCAATTCCCGTGTCCGCAGCGAGAATTTTCCCTGCTAACAAAAACACAGGGATGCAGCAATCGACTTGTTCCCGATCTCACGCCGCAAGGGGACTCGCTTTGTCGTCCGGCGTTTCGATGTCCTCCAGTTCTTGTTTGCGATGCAGAAATACGTAAGCGCTGAGCAGCGACAGCATCAACAGCGCCAGCACCATTGCCAGCAAAGCAAAGGCGGTGGTGTTGCGAATTGGGCCCATGACCTCCCGGGTTTCCTGGCTGGCCACAACAATCCAGGGCAGATTCGGGAAGGCGTCCTTTAACCCGGTATCGGCGAAACCGATGAGATAAGACTCGCGATTTGGCAGAGTGGCGAACAGGTAACCGGCTTCCCGGCCTCGCAGGCTGCCGAGGGCGTCACGGATCGCGATGTACTCCTCCGACTTGATCCTGGTCGAAGGAGGCACGCCGGGCGCTTCCACCACTGTGCCGTTGTCCCGTACCAGGAACAGGCGGCCGGTGCGTCCCATCTGCCGGCGGTTGAGCTGTGCAAACAGCGGTGAAACGTCGACCGTGGCAGTCACCGCGCCCGTAAATCTTCCCGTTCCCTCCTGCAGGATCGGGTAGGCAATGGAGATGTAATAAAGACGGTTCTGCTCGTCGTAGCGCAGATCCGAGACATGGATTGCGCCTTGCCCTCCCGAAGAGAGCAGACGCCAATACTCGCGGTCCGTCTGGAAATAATGTTCCGGGCGATCGGTCGCGGCTACGGTTGCCCCGGTGACATCGGCGACCGTAATTTTCAAGAGTCTGGGATTGAGCTCACGCAGACGCCGCAGCTGGCGGGCCAAGTCTGAGGTAAGGATCTTCGCCGACAATCCGTCTGTCTCCGCTTTGGTCCAAGCCTGCTCGATGGCGTCGATTTTGGCGCGAACCGCTTCCTCCGAGAGGTGTTCGTACTGGTGGTTTGCGACGGCAACTGCCTGTATGGGACCCGGGGTGTTGGCGATCACGCTGACATCCCGCACACATCCGGCGATGAACTCGGACGTAGATTCAGCGGCCGCGAGTGTGAGTGAGCGGAAGTTGTCACCGTTCATCTGGCGCATGTGGCTGTCTCCCTGCAAGGCCACATAGAAGCCAAAAACAGTGAGGGGAACGAGAATCAGGATCAGGCCCACGAGCAACTTCTGAAGCGATGTGCGAAATTCCAAGGTATCGAGGGGCATGGCGTGTACCTCCTCTTGGTCTGCCGCCGATAACCCTGCGGCAGGATGGCGCCCGTTGGGATTTGGAGCGCCGACCGACAGAATATGACTACGCGATAAACCTACCTGTACTGGGTGCGAGTGTCTGTGACGGGCCGCACAGGGGTCCGAGCAATCATACGGCCGACTTTACCCGCTTGCGAACTGAGGCTTCCCATGTCCGAGTCGCATCTCCGTCCAAATCGCTGTTCAGGGGGTAGCGACCACCGACGCATGCGAGGAGATCAGCGTGGAGGCTGCAGGCTCACGATGATGCTGAGCCAGCCACGCCACAGCTCGTTGACGCGCCTGATCAATCTCGTGCTCGCTGATTTCCACGCCCGTGAGGCGAAGCGCCTCACTTACCTCCTCACCCCCCTCGGCGGCAATCTGAAGCCACATATAAGCCAGGGGAAGATCTGGCTTGACGCCGAGGCCAATACGGAAGGTTCGTGCCAGATTGACGGACGCCTTGCTGTTCCCGTTCTCTGCCGCGAGCAGGAACAGCCGCAGAGCCCGGGCGGTGTCTTGCGGAACGCCACGTCCTGATTGATAC